>Ga0302288_1000098_pt1 | contig 81187 bp, 68 predicted proteins | sample III_Fen_N1_1_FD_194549 | JGI IMG/M metagenome (GOLD analysis project Ga0302288, IMG submission 194549) | Peat permafrost microbial communities from Stordalen Mire near Abisko, Sweden - III_Fen_N1_1 | ecosystem: Environmental > Terrestrial > Soil > Wetlands > Permafrost | place: Sweden: Abisko... | reverse complement strand
ATGTGGTGCTCATAAAACCGGGAACAAATCCCGCCGATAAATCGGCCGTCACCATCAGCCGGAAGGTGACGTATAAAGGAAAATCAATAAAGGTTAAACTTTAGAAGAGAACAGCTTGACCGATTCCACAGGTATACGTACAAAGAACGTGCTACCGTGCCCTTCCTCGCTTTCAAGTGAAATGGAGCCTCCCAACATTTCCACGAAGGCTTTCGTGATGGAAAGGCCCAATCCTGCCCCGTCGTAGCTGGATTTCTTGGATGAATCCACCTGTACAAATCGCTCAAAGACAGCCTTTTGTTTGGCTAAAGGAATACCGATGCCACTGTCTTTTACGGAAAAAAACAGTTCGCCCTCATTGATGGCACATTCAACTTTCACAAACCCGGTTGTGGTGTACTTGAGTGCGTTCTTTATCAGGTTGGTCACAATGGAATAAATCTTCTCCTTATCTGAACGGATATAGGAAATGTTGGGCATAATGATGCCCGGACGGACAAGTTCCAAACTACGGATTTCGGCTTCCTGCTTGAACAACGAATATGAATTGATCAGAATTTCATTCATATCAAATTCGGAATAGTTCATGACGGCTTGTCCGGACTCAATCTTTGAGATGTCCACAATGTCATTCAACGTGGACAACAACCGGTCTCCGTTGCTGCGAACAATACCCAGATACTCAATTTTTTCCTTGTCGGTAAGGTCTTCTTCTTGAAGCAGGGAAATAAACCCAATGATGCTGTTCATGGGTGTTCGAATTTCATGGCTCATGTTTGCCAAAAAAGCCGATTTTAATTTATCGCTTTCCTCCGCTTTTTTCTTTGCCAGTCTCAATTCATTCTGCTGCAGCACTTCCTCGGTGATGTTATTGATTAACACCAGCCGACTGCCTGTCACACCTTTGATGGGTTTCTTGGTTACTCGATACGAGGTAATACCGGTTTCGTTGGCAATAGCTACCTGCTGATCATTTTCGGTATCGTTGATGGCATCAATCAACAAGTTTACGGCGGGATCCGAAGCGTTTTTATTTGTCATCACCGCCTGTTCAAGCGTCATTCCCAACAATCCGTCTTCATTCAATGCCAAACAGGACCTGGCTGCATAGTTGATGTCCTGAATGCGGTGCTTATCATCCAAAGCAATAATGCCCAAGGGCAAAGTTTCCATCAAGGTCTCACGAGCAACTGGAACCAGGTTGAGCAGATGCCCCCGCAGAATAGCCCAAGTAAACAACGATGCACTAACCGATGTGCTAATTGTTGTGATATCCAGCCCATTAAAAGGAGTTATACGAATGAGGTAAAAAATACTGGCCACCCAAGGAAACAAACCTGCACACATAATGATGATGGATTGTTGCCGGTAATCGGTATTGAACTTGTTCTTGCAAAAAAAACGAATCAACTCATACGTAGCCATAAACAGCAACACGTAATTGTACATGACATAACCAATCCAAAACCAATATCCGTGGTAATACACCATCAAATTTGTCTTGGGATCGATGGCAGAAAACCCACTCCATAGCAAATGATGAGATCCGTTGGTCAAGGCCATGACGATGGACACGGCGGGAAACGAGAACAGAAACCAACCGTATTTCATGTTCTTAAACTGAATCATACCCGTATATCGCCGAGCAAATAAGAAGTAAAACACGGGAATCAGCACACCGGAAAAATAAGACACCTGCGACCAGAAAACCTTGGCATCCTCGGTGGTCACAGACGACTCAAACGTAAGAAAGAAGGAGCAGAACGCCACTGAAAAGCTCAACAATGCCAATTCGGTTGAGCCAATGATGGCTTTTCGTTGCCATGCCAGCATGCCTACCAAAAACGAAATAACGGCTGTCAGAATGTAAACGAGAGAGAAAACAGTGATTTCCATGTCAACCTATACAACTAAGTGTTTTCACAAATATACTTTTTTTACTGATGAACGACAACTAGTACAAGCAAGAATTGGCGCACGAAAAAACCCTCATCGACAGAATCGATAAAAAACGACTGCAATACGTCGGATCCATCGTGCTTGGTCTCAACGACGTCCGGGGCGTGAAATGATGCTTATTGGTTCAATGTTCCGATTATTCCGTTTTCGGTAACCGTTTCTGCGTTGATGTTGATGGTCTTGCACGAACGGTTGTTAAAGAAAGTGACTTTCGCTTTCCCGTTTTTGTCGGTCTTGACGTACGGATCCCAATAAAGCGTACGTCTTACATCATTCTCATCGGGCATCACGAGCATATCGTAGGGCGGGCTGTAGAAGGTTTTGTTTAAGGAATAGCCATAGAACGTCGTATTACGGATGCCGATGGGAACCTTGCGTTTTGGATCCGTATACAGATACAGGGTGGCTTCGTAATCGAACGGGTTCATTCCAAATTGCTCCAGCATAGGGTCGAAGCCTTCCTTAATGGTAAGCAAGGACAAATCGATGCTGGCAAATTGAAACAATATATTATACACGTTCGTATCGGTTATACCCATAGCGGCAGCCACTTCTTCCAAGGGTTTGTTGTCAACCAACACCGCCGTCTTCTTTCCCTTGAATCGAGCACCCGACTCGGTAGAGCAGGAAAAATAGGGAATAAATTCACTAATGGCAGACAAAGCGGTAGCCGGCACCCACTCTCCACGATCGAGCAAGCGATCGAGTGATTCCTCTACGTTAACCGCAATACTGGCGTTTCTCAATCCGTCGTCCTGATCGGTTGCCTTTCGTTGGGCATTGACTTGCACCTGCGGTAACAAGCGCGATTTGATGTTCACCGCGCTCTTGGACAAGGTGATTGTGTCCAAATCGGCAAAACTCTCGGTTTCTTTCGTTTCGATAGTTTCAGACAGCGTATCGAGTGCGATTGTCCAATCGGGTTGACGAATTTCATCAATGCCATACGCCCGGATGACGGGAGCAAATACCCTATCGAGCCGAATGACGTGTTCCTTCCGCTTTTCATCCTCCTTGGTTTCAATCATCAAATTGGCCTTTCCGTTGAAATCAGCCAGTTCCATATTGAAACGTCCATCTTTGTCGGTTATACAACTGCCGTGTTGCGAGATACTATCGTTCTTCAGTATCATGGTTACGCCCAGGCCTTCCTTGGCTTTTTTTCGGGAAAGGGTGTACGCATTCCCCTCAATGAGAAGACTCTGTTCGTATGGATGCTTAAACTGGGTGGTATCAAGTTCCACTATGCGCTTCCAATCGTAACGCGTCCATCCTTGGATCATCATGAGCAGGTCGAGGTCAGCTTTGCGTTGTACATCGTCGTCTTGGAAATAATAGCCGGGAGACTGGATGTATCCCTTTAGTTCCGATGAAAGTAGCAAGTTGGTCACGATATTGTCAACGAACGGATTGACCGGTGTGGTTGCCGCATCTCTTACAGACAGCGACAAATCGGTTTCAATAGGTTTGCCCTTGTTGTCGCTCAGTGTCAGTTCAAGGTTGACGCGCTCAAAGGGTGAATAGGTCGACTTGTTGGCCTTGGCCTCAATGCGCATCTGTGAGTTGTGGTTCATAAAGACCAAACGTTGAGCCAAGGGCCTTCCGTCTGCGGTATGCAATGTAATTTGAGCCACACCGGAAGGCAACATCTTGGTGGGAAAGCTCAATGCAATGGCATTGTTATCATTGAATGAAAGGGTATCCTTACCGTACAATTGCCCCCTGCAGGAAATGTCCACACCGAGCTTTTCCAGTGGCATATCGGCAGCTTGTTGCACAATCAGCATAAGACGCTCAGGATCTGTCATATCCACATTTAAGGTGTATCCTGACTTGATGGGTTTAGGCAGGTCAAACCGATACTTCTTATCTTTATACGTGACCACTGCGGTGGCCTTTTTCTGGCTGGGTGTGTAAAAAAAGGATCCCATACCTTGGTGCTGTGTAGCCAGCAATGCTAACGTATCACCTTTGTCGCCCAAAACGGCACCGGTCAAGGTCGCATCGCCGCCCTCCTTGTCGAAGGCCTGGAAAGCCACTCTTGAGTAGACCCCTTCAACCAGATTTCCGCCCTCCGGATAAAACAACAGGTTGAAAGAACCCGCATGGCTATCTTTGGGCCTGTAATTGTACAAGCTCTCGTTGTTGTTCCGGTTCGAAAGTTTCCTGTCTTGATAATCGCCCGCAACTTTCGGCGGGGCATAGCAGGCAAACACCCGAGAGAAAATAGCATCGTCGCCTTGGTTCAACACATAACGGGTGTAAGCTCGCACTTCGTAAAATCCCGCACTCAGCGAATCCTTCAACAGAAAATCGCCGGTTCCCTGACCATCCGTTAGTTTTATCTTTTTCGACTCAACAATATCGCCCTGCGGCGTAATCAAATCCACATAGAGTGTTTTACTCAGCGGGCTTAGGGAATTTCGTCCCGTTTGCACCACGTAGGCTTTAAACCAGATGGACTCACCCAGAAAGTAGGCGGTATTATCGAAATGGAGGTAAACTTTTTCCTGTTGGGAAGGTTTGGCAACGCCAAAAGAAGAGACAGTAACCGTTAAAAACAGAATCAGAGACAAGTAATACCGGAGTGTTTTCATGTGATGCGGTAAATTTTGCACAATATTACAAATAAGATAAAGACCTCACACCCTGTCGTTGTAAAAAAAAGCGAAAGTATCGGTAAAGAGTTACAATGAATTAAAATAACGACGACCCGGATAACTGAAAGTAGGTTTAATATTGCGAACAAAAGCCCCGGACGTGCGAGTGTCCGGGGCTTTTGTTTGAGTAAAAATAGGTAGTTCTATTTGACAGTCACCTTTTTCCCGTTGTACACCACCTGTTTGTAGGCTTGGCTGCCGGTTTCCATACCAACGCCCTTGCCCTTGCCGACAACGATAACATTGAAAGTGCGTTCGGTTAACATACCTGTGAAGGAACCCTTACGATTGTCGATGGTCAGCTGTTGTTTTTTGTCGTTCCAGCGAAAGACGATGGTGGAATACTGACCTTTCTCGTAGTTGTAGTTGTCGTTTTCATCCTCATACAGCGTGAAGGTGCCATCGGCGCCCGGGTATACGCGAATGTCCAAGTTGTCCCACTTCTTTTCGGTTGCGTACTGCACCTTGGGACCGAAGGGAACGATGGAGCCAGCTTTCACGAACAACGGCATAATGTCAATGGGCGTAGCCTTGTCAACCTTCGTGCCACCCTGGAAGGATTCGCCCGTCCAGAAGTCAATCCAGGCTGTGCCTTTGGGCAGGTACACGCTCTTGGTTTTGATTTGGCCGAAGTTTTCCACGTTGTTGCCATTTGTTTTGGTCACATACATGGCTGTAGTCACCGGATTCACAAGTAGCGCCTTTCCGAACATATATTCATCGTTGATGTCTAACGCCTGCTTGTCGTTGGCAAAGTCCATCATCAGGGCACGCATCATGCTGGAGCCGTTGGTCGTCACGTCCCACGAGGTGGAATAGATGTATGGCAACAAGCTGTACCTCAGATTAATGTATTTCTCAATGGCATCATACACGGGTAAGCCCTTCTTGCCGAATTGGTAGATTTCGCGGGGAGCATCGGCACCGTGGGAGCGCATCATGGGGCAGAAAGCACCAAACTGTATCCAACGTGCGTACAATTCCCGGTATTCGGGATCTTCCAGTTTCTTGGGGAACTTGCTCAAAAAGAACCCGCCGATGTCGCTGTTCCAGTAGGGAATAGCAGACAGGGAGAAATTCAACCCGGCAGAAATCTGGTTGCGCAGGGCTTCCCACGAGGAGGTCACGTCGCCCGACCAGGTATTGGCGCCGTAGCGTTGCTGACCGGCAAAGGCCGAACGCGTTAATATAAACACCCGTTTCTCGGCCGACGCTTCGCGTTGGTGGCTGGCCACTCCGCCCACAGCCATCAGGGGGAAGGCATTGCGCACCTTACGGAATGATCCAAGATAGGTTTTCAGGTTAAAGTCTGCATCCTTGAAATCCAAGTGATCGGGTTCCGTGGAATCCATCCACCACCCGTCCATACCTAAGGAGAACAACCCTTTATTCAGGTATTTCCAGTAGATATCCCTGGCTTCAGGATTATACGGGTCGTACGGCTTCACACCCGACGGGTAATTCCGATTGGGCGGCCAGGCTTCCAGACCGGATTGGGGCCAGGTGCTAAAATCAAGCAACATACCTTTCTTGTCCATCTCGCGGTATTGCAAAGTCATGGGACCAAACGAAGACCAGATGGAAATGATTATGTGCGCGTTCATCTTGTGCACATCGTCAATCATCCGTTTACCGTTGGGGAATTCCGGATTCAAGAAATCCATGGCGTTCCACAGGTAATTGTTGCCCCAATACTGCCAGTCTTGGATGATGCCATCCAAAGGCACGCCCAGCTCGCGGTATTTCTTTACCACATCCAGCAATTCGTTTTGCGACTTGTAGCGTTCCCGGCTCTGCCAGAATCCGTAGGTCCACAACGGCATCATGGGTGATGCTCCGGTGAGGTCGCGCATAAGAGCAATAACACCGTCGGCGTTGCCCCCGTTCATCACGTAGTAGTCAACACAATCGGCCACATCCGAGTTGAAGGACGTTTCGTCGGCGTTATCCGCAAACGTGGTGGGAGAATAATTGTCCCAGTACAACCCGTAGCCCTTTACCGACAAGAAAAAAGGCACATAATCATCGGTATTGCCTTGCACCATATGCAACTTCACGTTGCGTTGCACCATCTTGCCATTTTGTTGCTGTCCCAATCCATAAATAGCCTCATCCTTGTCAAGTTTGAAGGATTGAAAAGCGCTGTAGGTCTTGGAGCCTACATCGTTGAAATCGGTAAATTTCAATCCGGCTTCTTTCTCGTTAATCAACAACCCGGTTTTAGGCGAATAAAAGGCCAGCTTTCCTGTTTGTAGGTTCAAGACCACCGTCAGGTTTGGTGCCTTCAGGGTCAGCTCCTGCCCTTTCTGAACCACCGTGAAATTGGTAGATTCAGGTTTTTTCACAACAGCTAGACTTTCTTTTTTTACGTTCACTCCCTTAGGAGCCTTTACGATACGTACGGTTGAAGGTCCATAGAATTGAAGGTCGTACGTAACGCCTCCTATTTCCGTCTGAACACCCAAACCGGTTTTCTGGAATGTTTGAGCCGTTACGCCGGACAGTGCCAACAGTAGCCCTACCAGAAACAAACTGATTTTTTTCATGAATAGTAGTTGATTTCGGTTAATAGATCCAGTACAAATATATTCAGTTTTACCGGTAGAAGGTGTAACACTAGTTGCAAAAACAGCCACTTTGGTTGAAACCTGAAATCCACTGCGCCATTCATACCAATATAAATACCAACAATACCTGTTTTTAATTACATTTGTTCAAGGAAATACACAGCAAATGCCCTCTTCAACCACGATCGTACACACAACGATTCGAACGCTCATCACATTGCTTGGATTAATTAGTTGCCTTCCGGTACTGTCTGGTGAGGCATTTACCTTTTCGCCCATTACCGGATTGAACAACTTGTCCGACAAGGGAGTACGCAGTTTGAGCCAGCTCAGTGACGGAAGAATGGTCGTGGTAACAGAAGGCCTGGTACACATCTACGACGGCGCTACGTTTCAATACATGCACTACAACGAGCAGAAAGCGTATCCCCTTACCGGTTATACCGGCTTTCACCATATCTATACAGACAACGACAATCACCTGTGGATTAAAACAACACATAAACTGCTGTTGTTCGATGTTCACACCGAAACGTTCGTATCCGATTTAGACGCGTACTGGAAGAAGCGGGGCATCAACAATCAGGTAGCCGATTTCTTCATCGATGCCGACAAAGGCATGTGGCTGTTGACCGATAAGGATAACTTGTTGTATCAACCAAAAGGCTCAACAACCTTTAGGACGCTTGGCTCACGCATTTCCGGTATGACAGGGAAACCCGATGAATTATACGATGTGGCCGTATTGGACAATCAGCTGTATCTGTTTTATCAATCCGGCTGGATAATCTGCCTGGACGTAAACAACGGCAAGGAGCACTACCGCGTCACCCCCTTTCTGAATCGAAGGAATCCGTACACCAACACGTTGATGGTGGTACCTTACAAACAGTACCTGTACCAAGTTCGCAACGGCGACCACAAGGGGATGCTGAATCGGTTCGACACCAAAAACCGCACCTGGGATATCGTGATGGAAACGCCCTTCTGCCTGAACACGCTCACCATCGACTACAGGGGTACTTGCTGGATGAGTTCGTTTGTTGGCTTGTGGAAAATTGACGCCGACCTGTCACATAAAAAACTCATCTCGCCCTTGCAACTGGTGGATGGCTCCTCCATCGAAACAGAAATCAGCGCCCAATATACTGACAGACAAGGTGGCTTGTGGGTGGGTACTTTCAACCGCGGATTGCTGTATTACCACCCAAACAAAGGGCTGTTCAGCCGTATAGATCAACGCAATTTTCCCACCGAAAACACGAGCAAACCGGCCACGAGCTGTTTTTCGGAATTAAACGGAACCGTGCTTGTTGGCACCGCCAACGGGCTGTTCGAACAACCACTCGGAAAGAACAACCTGCGCCGCTACACAGGCATTCCGTCGACCATCCAATGCAACGCCCTGCTTACGGATAGCCGACAGCGCATCTGGGTGTGCACCCAACGTGACGGGCTGTACGAGATCAACCATCGACAGGTACAAAAACACGCATTCCCGTTTGCTTGCCTCTCCCTTTTTGAAAGCAAAACAGGGCTTTATTACCTCTGCACCGACACCGGTTTTGGCGTATTCAACCCGCAAACGGGTACGTTCCAACCCGTAGCGAACGTGAAGCAGGCAAACCTGGGTGCTGTAACCCAGTTGGTATCCTTTGGCAACCAAAGCCTGCTTGGACTTTCCACTAAAGGCCTTTTCTTATTCAACACGCACACACAACAGCTGACGTTCCCCACCACCGGAAAGCAGCCCCTCTTTGTGCACCCTAACCAGCAGTATACCTGTTTATTTAAGGACAGTCGTGGTTGGATCTGGTTTGGAACGCGGGATGGATTAAACATATACCAACCAGAAACGAACACCTCGCGCATTTTTCATCAGGAAGACGGCTTGATCAGCAACAGCATCCGTGGCATCGCTGAAGAGGCATCAGGTAGTTTATGGATTTCGACATCCAATGGTATTTCCCGTATGGATATAGCCACAAGAAAGGGTTCAGATGCCTTCTTTTTCAGCAATTTCGACCGTAAGCAGGGAGTTATGGAAAGTGAGTTCACCTCCCGTTCCATCTATATCACGTCGAATCAATGGTTACTGTGCGGAGGCCCCGATGGGTTCAACAGCCAGTCTGTCAATAGGAATACCCAACGCAACAACCACACGACAAAGCCGGTATTTACACGGTTACTTGTTTCCGGCACAGAAATCAAAACCGGTGTGAAGTACAGGGGTAACTTGCTGCTGCCTCGTTCCATTTCATCCACCTCGAAACTTGTGTTGAATCACGACCAGCGCAGCATCACACTCGAGTGTTCGGGATTGAATTACATCCATGCCAATCAAACCGTTTACCGGTATCGACTCGAGGGGCGCGAAACCAACTGGCACCTGCAAAAATTCCATGATGGCATTGCGCGCATTCAGTATTCCGAGTTGCACCCCGGTTCCTATCGGCTTATGGTTCAGGCATCCAACAATCCAACCGACTGGCAAACACCCTTCGCTGAATTGACGCTGATAGTCAAACCAACCATTGCCGGTTCGCCGTTTGCCTTTGTGCTTTATGTACTGCTTCTACTTGGAGGAGGGTGGTATACATTCACGTTGTACCGAAAGCGTAAAACAGCCGTTCAATCGACCACCCCACTCACTGTTCCGACTAAAACAGTACCTACCAGTTTTCTAAGCACCCCGCTCATTTCAAGTCCCGACGAAGCCATGCTTCAAAAAGTCGTAGCACTCATTGAAAAAAACCTCAGCAACGCCTCTTATTCCGTGGAACAACTGAGCAAAGACATGTTCATGGATCGCACCAACCTGTTTCGAAAACTCTCCACCGCCGTTGGCATGAACCCGTCCGAATTTATCCGCTCCATCCGCCTTCAACGCGCCGCCCTCCTCCTCGAAAAAGGCTACCGCGTTTCCGAAGTAGCCACACTCGTAGGCTTCAGCACCACCAGCTATTTCTCCAAGTGCTTTCAGGAAATGTACGGAGTACCCCCCTCTCAGTATAGAAAAACGAGTCATTAAGCTTTCTGATAAAAGTAAAAGTTTCCGTTTCGCCAGCTGGGTATTTCTAACCGTTTCTCGGTTCAATGAGGCGGTAAAAACGGTCTTTATATTGTTCGCCGATGGGAATCAATTCCTTTCCGATTCGAATGCGTTGACGTTCTACCGATTGAATGTGAGACACCGATACGAGGTACGATTTATGCACCCGGCAAAACGAGGTTTTTGGCAACGCGTGTTCCAACTCGGCAAAGGGCTGCAGGGTTAGAATTTTCTTGGAAGTAGTTTGGATGCAGCGGTAGTCGCCCATGCCGCTGATGAAAAGGATGTCGTCGAAAGCCACGCGTTCCAGCCTGTATTCGGTCTTGACAAACAGAAAGTCGCGCTCCTGAGATTCTGCTGTTGAAAGGGCATCGTAAACCCGCTCCACGGCACGAAGGAATCGGTCGAAGGCAAAGGGTTTCAACAGGTAATCGGTCACGTTCAGCTCAAACCCCTTCAAGGCATATTTGTCATACGCCGTTGTAATGATAATTTCAGGTTTGCGCGAAAGGGCTTCCAACAACTCAATGCCGGTAAAGCCGTCCATTTCAACGTCGAGAAACAGCAAATCGACATCATGTGACTTTAGAAAACCGATAGCCTCATACCCGTTTGAGAAAGAGGCCATCAAATTCAGGTACGACACCTGACCCACGTACTCTTGGGTACGTTTCAAGGCCAACGGTTCGTCTTCGACGATGATACAGTTAACGATCATGATTCAAAGGTACACGAAGATCCACAGTAAACCAACCCGCTGAGGATTCAATGTTCAACCGATATTGTTTCGGATACAGCAGTTCCAGGCGTTTGCGAATGGTTTCAATACCCAGCCCTTCGCTCTTTTGCAACACGACTGTTTCCACTTCGAAACGGTTCCGGCATACCATCCGTACTGAATCGGCCTGTACCTCAAACCGAATCTGCACCCCGTGTTCAATGGCCTTGTTTTTGGAAAACTTGAAGGAATTTTCCACAAAGGGCAGGAAAATCATGGGCACGATGGGCTGCTCACCCACGTTTCCCTCAACCTCATAGCGCACAAAGTTCGTGTTGGACGTTCTTATTTTCTGAAGTGCTATGTAATTTTCAACCTGCTCCAACTCCTTCGAAAGCGTGGTCATGTCCTCTTTGGTATCGTACAACACATACCGCAAGATATCCGACAGTTTTTTCAGGTAATCTGACGCTTTTGGCACCGATTCTTCCATCAGCACATCGATGTTGTTGAGCGAGTTGAACAAGAAATGCGGGTTAAGCTGCGCTTTCAGCAACAAGAGGGCGTTTTCGCTTTCGAGTTGTTTTTTTTGCAGGGCTCTTTTTTCGGCGATGGAATCAATCCAAAGAACAGTAGTCTTTAACAAAACACCCAATAAAGCCGGAATCAGAGCAAAAATCGCTCCTTTCAATAGTAGTTCAGGAAAAAGCGTAGGAAATTGAGGCGCATAAAAAACCCATTCTTTTAACATGCCTACTATGATAGCAGACGTAAGGGCAAAGCATGAAACAATCAAACCTAAAGAAACAGTCAGCAACAATCGACCAATACGCCTCTTCCTAACAAAATCAGGAACTACCCAAGCATAAAACACATAGAAACTGAATATGATTCCCAAAAGTCCACTGTTATAAAAATTTGAAACAATCCCCCATACTATTTGAATGTATGATAGATAATTAGGCGATTCCGAATCTGCAAAATACTTGGTTCTTGACAAATAAGTTAAATAGCTTGATAGCAATATCAAGGCTATACAAAACAGCACATTGACGCCAATCTCAACTTTCTTTTTCATACAACTGTGTATTGGGTTATTACTGCCCAAATATTCAGATTTCTTGTGTCAACCGAAAAACAGAATCCATCAAACCGTCAGTTTCACCCTTGAATTCCTCCTAATTTCCGTTGGGGCAAAACAAATGTCAACAAATAGCTAGTCTCAGTTTACTTTCCGAAATACCAGTAATCAAATTGAAAGGGTTTTTCTGTTCCCTTGGCGCTGAATACCAAGTACACATCGTGCACGCCGGTTGCGCCTTTCACTTTGGTGGTCAGCTTTTTCCACTGGTTGCCCGTGGTAGAGACCGCCAGTTTTCCGATGGAGGGGCCATCGCGTTTATCCAAACGAATGTCGATGACTCCACCTTTGAGAGTGGCGGCCACGCAAGCAGTAAACGTGGTGGCTCCCGAGCCGAAATCAACCGAACGCACCTTGATAAAATCGCCGTTGCTGATGTCGGTCACCAGCATACCTCCATCGGCAGACGGTTCCGTTTCGATGCCTTCGCCCCAGGCCATAGTCTCGGCTTCGGTACGTTGGAAAGGATTCATGTGCTTCAGAGGGTTAAGTATCCCTTCCTCAGTAGCCTTGATGGTGGGAATGGTACCGTCAGCATTATAGGCAAACTCTTCCGCACATACCGAACGGCGTTTGTCGTGACCGCCCGGCAGACCGGCTTTGTGGTAGAAAAAGTAGGAATGACCTTTGTAGTCAATCATGCCCGAATGGTTCGTGTTACTTTTGGTAGGCAGCTTATCCATCACGATACCTTGGTATTTCCACGGTCCAATGGGGCCTTTAGACATGGCATAGCGGATGTTCTCGGGAAATTCGGAAGCGTACATCAAATAATATAGGCCGTTGCGCTTGTACGTCCAGGGAGCCTCCTCGAAATCGGGGCCGAATTCCCGCTTGTCGTCGATGTCGTAAAAATGAATCTTTCCGCTGTAGGAAATCATGTCCTCGTTCAACTTTACCCAGTAACAGGCGTTGTTGCCCCAGGTGAGGTACGCCTGGCCATCATCGTCGATGTACACGGTGGGATCCAAATCGTCCCAACTGTTCTTATTGTAGGTGGTCTCGCTGTTCTTGATCAACGAATGGCCCAACGCGTCTTTGAACGGCCCGGTGGGTTTGTCGGAAACGGCCACCCCGATGGACACGCCGGTGTCGGTCTTGTCGGCCGTGCTGATGTACCAGTAGAACTTGCCGTTGCGCTCAATGCACTGGGCCGCGTTCGCATCCAAGCCTGACCAGGCAAACGCCGTAATGGAAAGCGGCGTGCCCCTGTCTGTCCAGTTCACCATGTCAGTGGTGGAAAACAAGCGGTAGTCACGCATGGTGTATTTGCTTTCCGGCGCATTGTCCTCGTCGTGACCCACGTACAAAAACAGGGTATCCTTATAAACGAGCGGTGCCGGATCGGCGGTATAGATGGATTGAAAGATGGGATTCTGGGCAGCACACACGGTGACAAAAAAGCTTAATGCCGGTAATAAAAGGCGTGAAATCGCGGTTTTGTTGAACAAACTCATGGGTATTTGCAGTATGATAGGGTTTTACGAAACGGGAGAGGCAAAGATAAAAAAAATCTGCTGTTCACGCTTCGTAAAAAGACTCCAGTAAAGTCGTGTAACTTACTGGAGCCTTTGGATGATCAATGCAGTCTATTCAACCATGTATTCTACAATGACAAGGAACTTCCAATTTATTCTTTACAAATTTTCTTGCTTACTCTACCATTGGCTGTAGTTACCTGTACCACATACACACCTTTAGCCAAACTACTACAATTGACAACGTTATTATTTCCGCTTTGTAATACCTTTTTACCCGCAAGATTGAAAATGGTTACACATTGAAGTTTATCGTTTGGCGTGGTTATTGTATGCTGATCGCAAACCGGGTTGGGATACAGACTTACCGACGTTTTTGCACTGGGAATGGTTATTACCGTTTTGATTTTCTAGTTGTTGCCTACATAAAAGTGATCCATTGTATTGTATGAATCAAAACAGGAAATTATAAGACTATCAATGGCACCTGGAAAAATACAACCAAAAAAGGTGGTTGAACTTGTTGGGGTGTATTTATAGACGTATGTACCAACCGTTATTGTAAGCTCTTTACCAGAAGCAAAATTCCCAGCACTGTTCGTCGTATAAAAATGACCGCCAAAAGCATTAATTGCTTTTGTATTTTAAAAGTTAAAGATTTAATTAAGCGCTTTTTGATCCTAAATATTCAACAGTTTCACTTGTTGACAAAGAGTTGGTTACGTTTCCTGTTCGCAAGAAAAAGGTCGTTTGATTATTTTCTTTAACGTAAACAGGGCGTTTAGAATGCTCAATCAATATGCAGCAAATCTCCTTATCCTCGATTCCATGAAAGGTTACATGTATTTTGCTGCAAATGTCTTTCCCAAAGGTATTCGAAATGATAAGAATTAATCTTTGCTCAAAACCATCTTTGGTCTTTATTTTTAAAGACCAATAGTCATTTGCAAGGCCTAAAACTTTACCATAATCATTTACGCCAATTATCAGAATACCGCCTTCCCCATTTAAAAATCCGGCTATTGATTTTAATATTACATCCTCCAGATTTTTATTTGTTTTTATTTGTCGATAATCGTACCTGAGCGATGGCTTGAATTCTACTTTTTCATTTACACCTTTTTGTATTACCTCAAGTAATTGCAATGTGGTAAGTTCTTTTATCGTTTTTCTTTTCTTATACCGATATAGTATAGTACCTGCAACTACTCCAATTACAGAAATAGCGACATTTAAGAGAAAAATATTACTATCTCTTGGTTGCAAGAGTACATTATATATATCGGATAAATTTTTATAAAACGAAATTTGATGATCAGAAAATTCATATTGACAAACTGACAGTATGAGTGGAGAGGCAATAAGAAGAAATATTCCTCCACTTGCTACCTGCCAAATAAGTAATCTATTAATTTCTTTTTTCATCTGATAATATTTATTTTTTCATTAAGGCCAGATGCACGCCGCATGCCGATTATCATCTGTTTGACAAAGAACAATTACACAATCCATATATGTAAAGGAATTAATGTTGATGGATTGGAGAGTTCCTTTTGCATCTTATATTTTTTGTATTTCTGATTATAGCCTCAATTCTTTTCATAATTTTCGATTATTTGAGTTTGTCTAATGCAATATTAAGCAATAATACATTCACCCTGTTTTCACCCAGGCACATCAGTTGAGGTCCCTCACTCATTTGATCAACAAGTGTTTTCAACTTTTGTGTTTGTACATTGCTAAAATTCCGTGCTTTCGCAATCCGATTGATTTGCAATCCGGCTGCTTCCGGCGAAATATGCGGGTCAAGACCACTTGCCGAAGCAAAAAGCATCTCTGAGGGAACTTCTGCATTTTTATCAAGTTGATTGAAAGCTATAAATTTATTTTTTCGTTCAGTAACCTGAGCTTTTAGTTTTGCGCTTGTCAAACCCAAATTACTGCCACCCGAAGGCAGTGGATTATTTCCAATTGCCGAAGGACGGGAAGTAAAATAAATAGTGCTGTCGGATTGTTGCCCGATAAGTTCACTTCCGATTATTTTATTGTCTTTTAAAATCAGGCTACCATTGGCTTGATGTGGAAAAACAACCTGTGCAATGCCCGTTACAAAGAGCGGATATATGACCCCGGTAAGAATCGTAAAAACCAGGAATATTCTGAATGCGATACCAAATGTTTTCATTTTTAAATTATTTTGAATGTTCATTATATGTAATCATTCGTTGATAGATAGTAGCAGAAAATCAATTTCAATAATTCTTCCCTAAGAAATCAGCATGAGCTCATTGATGTCATTATTGTTTAATTGTAGCATCCGCGCATACTCCTTTTTTCTTCTGTTCAAAAGCTTTTCTTTCCAATCTTTAACGAATAGTTCCATGAATGCTAAACTTATAAATTAATCAATAAATCAATAATTTTTATTCCGATAAATGGGGCAACCAAACCGCCTAATCCATAAATCAGCAAATTTTTTGTCAGTGCTCTATTGGCTGAAATAGGCTTATAAGCCACACCTTTCAATGCCAACGGTATAAGTGCAATGATGATAAGTGCGTTGAAAATTATAGCACTCAAGATGGCACTTTCTGGCGAACCAAGCTTCATGATATTCAGTGCTGCCAAAGGTCCTTGTCCGCTGGTTCCTGCATAAAGTGCAATGGAAATTGCCGGAATAATGGCAAAGTACTTGGCCACGTCATTGGCTATACTAAAGGTGGTAAGAGCACCGCGGGTCATAAGCAACTGCTTGCCTACTTCCACCACTTCAATCAACTTAGTCGGATTACTATCCAAATCTACCATATTACCTGCTTCGCGAGCCGCTTGCGTTCCTGAATTCATAGCGATACCTACATCAGCCTGTGCCAAAGCAGGAGCATCGTTTGTTCCATCTCCAATCATTCCAACTAAATGCCCTTTTTCTTGTTCTTCACGTATTCTACGCAATTTATCTTCGGGTGTGGCTTCTGCCATAAAATCATCCACACCTGCTTCGGCAGCAATGGCAGCGGCGGTCAGCGCGTTATCTCCGGTAATCATTACCGTACGGATTCCCATTTGACGAAGTTCGGCAAACCGTTGTTTGATACCACCTTTAACAATATCTTTCAAATGGATAACACCCAGTACTTTATTGTCTTCGGCCACAACCAGAGGTGTTGCGCCCTGACGTGACAGATCCGATACCGCATCAATGACTTTCTGCGAGAAAACGCCATTATTTGCTTCGATGAAAGTACGGATTGCTTGCGATGAACCTTTACGAATCTGGTGAACTTTTCCCTCAGGAGTTTTCAAATCCACACCGCTCATTCTTGACTGTGCGGTGAAAGGAATAAACGTTGCATGCAAATTAGTAATGTCCCGTCCACGAATATTAAATTTCTCTTTTGCCAGTATAACAATCGAACGACCTTCGGGAGTTTCGTCAGAAAGTGACGAGAGTTGCGCGGCATCTGCCAATTCTTCGACCGGAACACCTTCGGCTGGAATAAAGTCAGTTGCCATACGGTTTCCCAATGTGATGGTTCCTGTTTTGTCGAGCAACAAGACGTCCACATCACCGGCAGCTTCAATAGCACGTCCGCTGGTAGCAATTACATTTCGTTGGATCAATCGATCCATGCCGCTGATACCGATAGCACTCAACAAACCGCCAATAGTAGTTGGGATAAGACAAACCAGCAAGGCAATTAATACAGGAATAGATAAATTGTGTGACAGCGATATTCCCGAAGCGGTTAAACTGTATCCAAAAAATGCCGGAAGTGTAACCACTGCTAAAAGAAAGATAATGGTTAAGCCCGAAAGTAAGATCGTTAAGGCAATCTCATTGGGCGTTTTCTGACGTTTGGCTCCTTCCACCAAGGCAATCATACGGTCCATGAAGGTATCGCCGGCATCGGCTGATATCCGGATCAGAATCCGGTCGCTCAATACTTTTGTTCCACCGGTTACTGCCGAACGATCACCACCGCTTTCGCGGATTACAGGAGCCGATTCGCCGGTAATGGCAGATTCATCCACACTGGCAATTCCTTCTATCACTTCACCATCCGATGGAATCACATCATTCACTTCGCAAACCACAATGTCGCCTTTACGTAAATCGGGAGCCAAAACTTCTGTTTCTTTGTCCCCAACCATTTTACGGGCAACTGTTTGCGTACGGTTTTTTCTCAAGTTTTCGGCTTGTGCTTTTCCACGCCCTTCGGCTATTGCTTCGGAAAAATTGGCAAAAAGCACCGTAAACCAAAGCCAGATAGCAATTTGTAAATTGAACGATGAATATGTCCCCTGAAAAATTCCGATAAAAACAATGATCGTAGTCAGGAATGCTCCGATTCCAACTATAAATATAACCGGATTTTTTATCAGTGATGCAGGGCTTAATTTCTTTATGCTGTCTTTGGCAGCCCGTTCAAGTAGCTTTTTATTAAAGATACCTTTATTTGATTTTGTTGTCATATATCTGAATGATTAAAATGTAATTCCACTATTCATTAATAAATGTTCTACAATCGGTCCAAGTGATAAGGCAGGAAAATAGGTCAAACCGCCGACAATAAGGATAACGCCGATTAATAAGGCGATAAACAGCCAATTGTTCGTTTGGAAAGTTCCTGCCGATACAGGCGTAATCTTCTTTTTTGCCATACTCCCGGCAATAGCCAGAATCGGTATAATCACTCCAAAACGTCCGATCAGCATTGCAAATCCAATCAATAAATTATAAAAAACTGTATTGGCACTTAATCCGGCAAATGCACTTCCGTTGTTTCCGGTGCCGGAAGCGAAAGCATATAAAATTTCGGAGAATCCATGCGGTCCGGCATTGTTCAAACCGGCTAGGCCATGAGTGCTCACCGCCGCCCATGCCGTAAATAGCAGAATGGCAAAAGAGGTAATCACATTAGCAATAATAGCCATTGTTACTTCAAATGCTTCCACTTTCTTTCCTAGGTATTCAGGAGTTCGCCCCACCATCAATCCGGCAATAAATACCGTGAGAATAATGAATACAACCATACCATACAATCCGGCTCCTACACCACCAAAAATCACTTCACCAAGCATCATATTAACCATGGCAACCATTCCTGCTAATGGAGACAAACTATCGTGCATGGCATTTACGGCACCGCACGATGCATCAGTTGTAACTACAGAATAAAGTACACTGTTCGTTATTCCGAAACGGGTCTCTTTTCCTTCCATCAGTGCTGAATGACCGAAAATAAGATTGGCTGAGTATTCACCATACAATGAAATGGCTAAACCGGCAAGAAATAATATAAGCATAACAATAAAAATTGTCCACCCCTGACGTTTAGAACCGACCATCTTACCATACATAAAGGTTAAACCGGCAGGAATTATAAAAATTGCCAATATTTGAAGTAAATTGCTAAACGGAGTTGGATTTTCAAACGGATGGGCAGCATTGGCATTGAAAAAACCACCACCGTTTGTTCCGAGTTGCTTTATAGCTTCCTGAGAGGCTACCGGACCCATCGGAATTACTTGTGTTGCTCCCTGAAGCGTATGAGCAGTTTGATATGTATCAAAGTTTTGAATTACCCCTTGGCTAACAAAAATAACAGCTAATAAAATGGAAAGTGGTAAAAGCACATACAAAGTAGAACGGGTCAAATCTACCCAAAAATTACCGAGCTTATCAGTTGTTTTACGTGAAAGTCCTCTAGCAAGAGCTATCAATACGGCTATTCCGGTGGCAGCACTCATAAAGTTCTGAACGGTAAGCGCCAGCATTTGCACAAAGTAGCTCATTGTGGTTTCACCAGCATAACCTTGCCAATTGGTGTTGGTCATAAAACTCACAGCCGTGTTGAAAGCTGAATGCCACGAAACATTAGGTAAATTTGTCGGATTTAATGGTAGATACGCCTGTGTAAGTTGAAGCAGGAATACAAACAGAAATCCGATTAAGTTGAATAGCAACAATCCGAAAGCATAGCTTTTCCAGTTTGTTTCTTCAGTAGAATCAACACCGACAAACCGATATGTCAATCGTTCGAGCCAACCGAATGGTGCCGACATCAGATGCTTTTCGCCTTTGAACACCTTGTACATGAAATTTCCCAGAATAGGCGTTAAGCATATCAGTAATCCGACAAAAATAATTATTTGTAAAAAATCAAAAGTTGTGAACATGGATTTCTAATATTAAGAGAATGAGTTGATGTTAGAATTTATCAGGTTTAATCAATGAATAGATTAAATAGCCCAGTATAGCCACGGCTATAATTGCTCCAATGATATACCCCGTTGGGGTGCTCATTTCAGTTGTTGCTACCATTAATAGTATTGTTTCCATTTTTTAAGTCAGTTTTTAAATTCAATAATTTGAAAGCAAATTAGGATAATTAGAAATTAATGTCTAATTACTTTGTTTTTAGCTTGGACTATTAATATGTCAAAGTGTTACGCCTGCAACGAAATACATTGAAGTTGGTTTTGTGGATACGTCATAATTTTTATTACTCAAATTTGCCCCTAAAATTCCATATACCGGTAAGCTGAATTTGTCAGTAATGACAATTGCTTTGCTTACTTTAATCCCAATATTTGTAATGGCAAATCCTGAGGTATTGTACACCATTAAGCTTTTGCCAAGAGAACCACCACAAAATACCTTTACATTCGACGTGATAGGATAATTCAATTCGGCATAAGTCGAAAAAGCAGCTTTTCCGGTTGATAAAGTGTCGGCACCGGCAAACATGGTATTTACAGACACCCCAAGTGGAAATGCTGCTGGTCCTGAGTAAGTAAGTGTGGCTTCATACATGTGGTCTGTTCCTTTTGAGTAATTAAAATAACCTTTAGGATTTGTAAATCCCCAGTTGTAATCTGTAACAGACAATGCAAATGTACTTGAAAAAGCATAAGTAGCATATAAATCCACTTCTTTTACATTTCCAAGGAAACTGCTTGATGCCCATGACCCAACTGTCAAGCCACCGGTAGTAAATGAAACATATGGCTGGATATTTGGTGTACCTTTGGTTCCCTCCTGTGAAACTCCACGCCATACATACGAGCTAACGATATCAGATCCGGTTGCGAACTGTGCTTTTGCACTTGAAATTGTCAAAAATGTAACTGCTAAAAATGCTGCGAATCTAAAATTTCTCATAATTGCAAATGTTTTTTATAATAAGTAATACCATGATTTGATTACCCACCCTATCCATTATGGAGCCTTCATTTTATTCTGTTTATCAATTGTTTTTCGAAAGTCGTCATAATATTTGTCCCATTTAAATAGCTTACCAATCCCTATTGCAATTGCAAAAAGAAGGATCAATCCGCCAAAAAATTCGATGATTAATATAAAATTATTCATAGCTGTCTATCTGTTAAAATTTTTCCGGTTTAATAAGAGAATATAGAAGATACACTAGATAACCAAAGCAATAACTGCTCCGATTACACATCCCGACGATTGACTGAAAATTGCGGTATGGAATGTCAATAGTAAAATTAGTGTGTTCATAATTATATGGTTTTTGACTGTACAAAAATATGGCGGTATTTGTAAGAGTCTTATAACGATGAAATCAATGCGTATAATGGTTTTATAAAGATTTCCCGTAGCAAGACTTATAAGATTCTTATTTTCAGTTTAATGATTACTTTTGCATACGACCATTTAATATATGTAATTATGTATGAAGATTTTCGCCCCAATCCGGATGATATCCTAAAGACAATTCAAAAGGAGGAGGAGAAGGCACTGAAAGGATGTTTACGTGTCTTTTTGGGAATGTGCGCCGGCTCAGGAAAAACGTACGCCATGCTTAAGGCTGCTCACCAAGCCAAATCCGAAGGGGTAGATATTGTAGCCGGATACGTAGAAACTCATGGCCGGCCTGAAACTGAACAGATGCTAGAAGGGTTGGAACTTATACCAAGGTTACAACGCAATTACAGAAATGTCGTTTTGGAAGAGATGGATATTGATGCTATTATAGCACGAAATCCCAAAGTGGTTTTGGTGGATGAGCTGGCACATAGTAACGTTCCCGAGAGTCGGCATGTGAAACGTTATCAGGATGTGGAAGAACTATTGAATCGTGGGATCAATGTCTATACAACATTGAATGTACAGCATTTGGAAAGTCGTACCGAAACTGTGACAGAAATTACCGGCGTAAGGATTCATGAAACGGTTCCTGATTCATTTTTACAAAACGCCAACATCGAACTAATTGATATTTCGCCCGACGAATTATTGAAACGTATGTCTGAAGGTAAAGTATATGTGCCTGATAAAGCCCGTAATGCAATTTCCAACTTCTTCAGAAAAGGGAATCTGCATGCGCTGCGTGAAATAGCACTTCGCTTTACCGCCGAACGTGTGGACATTGATTTGCTTGACTACATGCATGCAAAGAACATATTAGCGACCTGGAAAACTACAGAAAAACTCCTGGTGGCGGTTGGCCCTAGCCCAAGTTCACAAAGACTGATTAGGTGGACTAGGCGTATGGCATACAATCTGGGGGCTCAATGGATAGCAGTTAGTATAGACCTAGGAGAAACGATATCAGGCAAAACGCGGGATGCCCTGATAAAAAATCAGGAACTTGCCAGAGAACTTGGCGCCAAAATAATACAGATCACCGATAATGACGTAGTTATGGGATTGCTTAAGGTAGCCATACAATATAATGTAACTCAAATTGTTGTTGGCAAGACCAATGAACATCCTTTGCGAAATATCATAAACGGAGGCAGCGTCGTTGATAGGCTGTTAAAAAACAGCGAGAACATTGACATTTATGTCGTCAAAGATGATAAAGAGAAAAAGCCATTCCATTCATTTTGGAAAAACCAGGATCATAATTCACCATTAAGAGAATATTTAAGTGCTGTCACAACTATCCTTTTCATCGGAATAATCAGTTTCCCATTAAAGGCATATATTGGCTATCAGACAGTCGGGCTGTTCTTTTTACTCGGTATCGCCGGACTTTCACTTAAAGTCGGCCGATATCCGATAATTATTGCGGCACTACTATGTTCACTGATATGGGATTTTTTCTTTATTCCCCCAATATTTACATTTCATATTAACAATTTCCATGATATGATATCTTTATTTGCCAACTTCTTTGTGGCTATGACCGGCGGGACTCTAATAAATAAAATCCGGAAAAACCAGGTGGTTCTGCAAAAAAGCCAAGATAATCTTTCAAAACTTTTTTCAATACTGGAATCGCTCAATAATACAGATTCGATAAAAGAAGTGGTACGCATGACGCGCCGGGAACTAAACAAACATTTTAACGCTGACGCTGTCATTTATCTGAAAACAAAAGAAGAAGACGGTTTAAGAAGGAAATTGGATCCCCGTGCTTTCGGCAATATTGAGTTTGACAATGAAAAAGAGTTTTCAGTAGCAAGTTGGAGTTTTGAAAATAAAAATCAGGCAGGGAAAAACACAAGTACACTACCTGAAGCAAAGCTGCACTATTTTCCACTTATTTCAAAAAATGGAATTATAGGTGTTCTTGGCATTAAATTCAATAAAGAAAGCAAACTTACTCCTGAAAACATGATATTGTTGCGATCTTTTATTTCACAGGTCACAGCATCTATTCAACGCGAAATAAACGTGGACGAAATTAAAAACAAGCAGATTTACGCAGAATCCCAGAAACTGTTCCAAACCGTATTGAACAGTATTTCTCATGAATTAAGGACACCTATATCTGTTATAACCACCGCTGTATCAAATATGAACGATGAAAGGACGGCCTCAAATCCTCTTTCCAGAAAAGAATTGTGTGAAGATCTTAATGTTGCAGCTTTGAGACTGAATACTCTTGTTGAGAATATTTTGGATATTTCACGAATCGAATCAGGCTATCTTGCCTTAAATTTACAATTGTACGAGGTTAATGATCTTATGGGAACCGTTTTAAATGAAATAGAGAAGGAGCCTCACGAACAATTGATCAATTTAAAAATTGAAGAGAACCTTCCTTTGGTGAAGATGGACATAAACTGGTTGAAACAAGCGATTGTTAACATTTTGCATAACTCCATAATATACACTCCACCAGAAACAATTATAAATATTCAGGCATTTATGAACAAGGATAATCTGTTGGTTATTGAAATAGCAGATAATGGACCTGGGATACCAGAAGATTCAGTGAAAAGGTTATTTGATAAATTTTATAGAGTTCCAGGTTCAAAAAGTGGTGGAACCGGTTTGGGTCTGACTATTACAAAAGCTATTGTTGAAGCCCATAACGGGCATATAACCGCCAGAAGTAAAGTTGGAGATGGACTTAGTTTTTTTATTTATCTTACTGTTGAAAACAAAAATGGATATCAAAAAGTACAAAATACTGATAATTGACGACGAACATCAAATTAGACGTTTGCTGAAAATGGCACTTGAAGCAAACGATTACAGGGTAGTCGAAGCAGAAAATGCCAAAGAGGGATTATTGCAAATTACCATGACTCGTCCCGATGTAATATTGCTCGACCTTGGATTGCCAGACAACGGCGGACTCCATGTTTTAAGTCAGCTTCGCGAATGGTCGGTAATACCTGTAATCGTACTTACAGTTCAGGATGATGAACAAACCAAAATTACAGCACTGGACAGCGGAGCCGATGATTATATTACAAAACCGTTCAATACCGGAGAATTGCTTGCCCGCATCAGGGTTGCCTTACGACGATCTCTCAAGACAGAAGAATCACCTGTTTTCTGCTCAGGCAAATTACAGGTCGATCAGAATGCAAGAGTGGTTACGTTCAATAACGAAGAAATTAAGCTCACAGCTACAGAGTATTCCATTTTAGCCCTGATGATACACCATGCTGGTCGTGTACTAACCCATAACTTTATCATGAAGGAAATATGGGGAATACATTATGCTGACAACTTCCAGACCTTGCGTGTTCATGTGGCTCAACTGCGTAAAAAAATTGAGGATAATCCTTCAATACCTCAACTAATCATTACCGAACCCGGAGTCGGATATCGATTAAAAGCAGTATCCGAACATGTATAATTCAAGTTTCGCACGTAAAATCCAAGCCGCCTTTGTGATTCACAACCTATCAAAATTAATCTAATAGACGTGTAAACTTTTACCAATAACAAAGTTAATATACATTATTAATTGATTTTTCTTTAATCCAATGTTGTCAATGATTCAGGGTTCCGGTATTCAAGACAGGTTGAGTCTGGCTTTCTCCACAGAGAACCACCAATAAATTGCTCACAGCCCCATCCACAATTCTCGAACGAGCTGAAATAATGGCATCTGCCTGCTGACGACGGAGCATCACAGCAGCAATCTCAGGCGCATAGGCCAAGTAATGGAGCTTAAGACCAGTAACACCACATCAACTACAAGAAGGATAACCTTGATGGCCGTTTGCTCATTATAAGTATCAATACACTATATAAACAAGGCAATGATCCCTATGTTCAACAGGATATTCAGTATTAAAAAGGGAATACCTTTCAACTTGGTACCAGTAAATGCGACTTCAGATGTTTTCATAATTATATTATTTTGATATCACATACATACGCATATTTTTGAAATTGCACACTTTCGGCAATTTTTTTCTACATGGCTAAGTTTTTGTAACTTGCAGTGTTATTGATAAGTACAACTCCTTTTACCCATGAACCCTAAAAAAGCAACCCTTTGTGCCTGTAAAACAAAGCATTGGATACCGGCTGTCCGATTAGCTGAGGCTGCCGAAGCGTTGAAAGCCGGCGGATACGACGTCGAAGTGATAGACGACCTGTGCCGGATAGCAATGGAAGCTCCCGACAAATTACAGGGTATGGCAAACACCCTCATTGTGGCCTGTCATCCTAGAGCAGTGACGAACTTGTTCCAATGGCGGGGGGTGGAAGTAGCACAGGTAGACAACCTGAGATGTGTAACCACCCTAGAAGCAACACAGCCGGGCGGTTCCGCAAACGAAGGCTGGTTTCCCGTGATAGACAAGCAGCGCTGCATCAACTGTGGCCGGTGCTTCGATTTTTGTTTGTTTGGCGTTTATTCAAAGGTGGATAATCAGATTGTTGTGGCTAACCCGGACAAATGCAAAAACAACTGTCCAGCCTGCGCCCGGATGTGTCCTGAACGCGCCATCATCTTCCCGAAATACGATAAATCACCCATAAACGGCGGACTGGAAGAGGAAGAAACCTTTTCGGCCGAATCGATGGAGGCCATCTACAACGAGCGCTTGCGGTACAAATTGCAAGAACGCAGACAGTCCATTTCGTTGCTAAAAAAACCGTAAACAATTTATGAGTTTACATGACTATACAGCCTTGGCCAAGGCAGCCCTGCGCGTGCCCCGCGAAACAACTCCCCGATTGATGTGGAAGTTTCTCACCAACTTCGGATGGAAAAGCGCGGTCAACATGCGGAGATTTGCCAAACGGCAGGAACGCAACGAGCCCTTCTTCCCGGCCTTTGTCATGATTTCGGTAACTGAAGCTTGCAATTTGTCGTGCAGCGGGTGTTGGGTGTCGGTGAACGGAAAAAAAGCCCTGACCCTTGAGCAACTGGATGGCATCATTTGCAGCAGCAAACAAAAAGGCTCGTATTTCTTTGGCATTCTAGGTGGCGAACCCCTGCTGTACAAAGGTCTGTTGGACGTACTAGAGAAGCATCCCGACTGCTATTTTCAACTGTTCACCAACGGAACGTTGCTTACCGACGAGGTGGCCATACGGTTGAAGCGCATGGGCAACGTAACCCCGCTCATCAGCATTGAAGGGCTGGAACAAGAAAGCGACGCACGCCGAGGCAAAAACGACGTCTTTGCGCGAACGTTAGCCGGATTAGAAGCCTGCAGAAAAGCAAAATTGATCATCGGAGCGGCAGCCAGCATCTGCAAAAGCAATTACAACGAGTTGGTACGGCGGGAACACCTCAACTGGTTGGCCGCACATGGGGTCCACTACATTTGGTACTATATCTACCGTCCCGTTGGCGCCCACCCCAATGTGGAAAACGCACTCAGCCGGGAGGAAATCAGAGGCCTCAGGCAGTTTTTGGTCGATCAGCGACGCAGCGCACCCCTATTCATCATCGACGCGTACTGGGACGACAAGGGCAAGGCCATTTGTCCGGGAGCAACCGGTATGAGTCACCACATTGCCCCGTCCGGCGCCGTGGAATTTTGTCCACCCATGCAAGTTTCCAACGACCGATTAAACGCAGAGGGTTCCAATTTAGTCGAATTGTTTGAACAGTCTGCTTTTTTGGCCGATTTAAGAGCATTCACCGCCTCTGAAACACGAGGATGCATCCTGATGGAGAACCCGGAGGTGATGACCGTTTTCCTGTCCCACCAAGAGATGGAAGACACCACCAGTCGGGGAACGGTACTGCAGGAATACGCACAGATGCGCCCCTGCCCCGGTCACGACATGGGCGAGGATGCCATCCCTGAAGCGAATGCCGCATATCGGTTTTTGAAGAAACACTACTTTTTCGGTTTTGGAGCGTACGGATAATGCAAGAGGAACAACATCACTACACAGTACCGACACCAACCTCACGCAGGCAGTCGCTCAGACAACTACTCGCCGAATACGTGGTATCAGAAGCCCTGTTGCCACCGCTGTCGATGGAAGAATTGACCGAACACGTGCGCGTTTTGGTTCAAACACACAGCCTTGATACCTCCTTTGAAGCCTGGTTGATGGTAGAATTGAACAGCGCCGTCTGGCGCGACACGGTGGCCGGCCTTCCCTTAGACAGGCGCATGCTGTTGTTGCCCAAGTGCCTGAGCAACACATCGGTATGCACAGCCACCTTCGACGAATTGGGGCTGTTGTGTCAGCGGTGTCGGCACTGTTCCATCAACCCATTGCAGGATGAAGCGGAACGCTTGGGCATGATGAGCGTTGTTGCTGAGGGATTCACTTCCATCATCCCCCTGCTTCAAAGCAACGTGGTTGACACCATAATCGGCGTCGGCTGCCTGGATTCGCTGGAACGGGCTTTCCCCTTACTCATCAAACAAGCGGTTCCGGCGTTGGCCGTACCCTTGAATCGGGACGGTTGCGCCAATACAGATGTGGACGAAGACTACGTGCGCGAATTGCTGGGTATGCAATCGAACAAGCCGGTTACGTTGATGGACTACAACCACATCAAGCAGCAACTGAACGCGCGCTTTTCCATCGAGGCACTCACAAAAACCCTGTCTTCGTCTTTGAGTCGTACGTCCACCGTGGCGTTGGAATGGCTTGCCGGAGACGGAAAACGCTGGCGCCCCTACTTACTGGTTGCCGCCCATCAAGCCTTGACCGGCCAGGCAAAAATTCCTGAAACTGTACACCAAGCAGCCATCGCCGTGGAATGTTTCCACAAGGCATCGCTGATCCACGACGACATTCAAGACAAAGACATAGAACGCAACGGCCGACAAACGGTTCACACGGCTGAAGGCATCCCAACCGCCATCAATGTGGGCGATCTATTATTGGGCGAAGGCTACCGTCTGTTGGCCGACCTGAATGAACCCGAATTGATCCGCATCGCTTCACACGCCCACCTGGATTTATGCAAAGGTCAAGGGCTGGAACTGGAATGGAGCCATTCGCCGACTTTTTTAACCATGGATACCGTACTGTCCATTTTTGAGCTGAAAACGGTACCCGCCTTCGAAGTTGCCTTACAAATGGCTGCCGTCTGTGCGCAACGTGAAGACCCTCAACTCGTAACGCTTTTTCACCGGTACGCTTCAGCCTTAGGGGTGGCCTATCAACTGCTGGACGACATGGCCGATTTCGACACCGACGAGCCGCTTATACTGAGGCCCTCAGCCGTTATCGCTTCGCTGTTTGAACACAATGCAGACCCCACATTCGTGGCCGACCTCCTTCACGCGTCTGACGTAAAACGCTATTTATCTCATGCAGACCATACTGAAGCGCTGCAACATGCCTTAGACCGGGTTGGTCAATTGGCTTGCCACTACCGCAATGAAGTGTATGAGGTGCTCAAGGAAATGAAACACGTTGAATTAAAGCGGCTGTTGTTCCGGGTCAGCCAACGCATCCTCAATACCTAGTGCCATGAGACAATCGCTGTCCATTCGAATGGCCGCCGCCTTGTCGCACGGGAAATCCCAACTGAGCGAGGAAGCCCAACACCGCATTGAAGCATTTATCCGTTCTCAACAGTTGGATGACGGTTCGTTTATGGACAAAAACGGCTGCCCGGATGTATACTATACCGCCTTCGGATGGCTGTTGTGCTACGTGTTTGGCATCCCCCTACCGCGTGCAACTGCCGGCAATTACCTGAGCACCCTTTCAACCGAAAACCTGGACCTCATTCATTACGCAGCCTACATACGCTGTCGGTTGATGTACCGATTGCTGACCCAACACCGCCTAACTTTCTTGACCACCACCTTGTTTCCCGCTTTCTTTAAAAAGGATGCCATCCAATCAAAAAGAATGCCATCCCTTATTTATCCGCACGACGATGCGGATGCTCCCTACTCGTTGTTTGTGCGGCTGTCTTTGCTGGAAGATGCAGGAAAACGGATAAAAAACCCGAAGGAGTGGTTGCAAACGCTTCGTGCGTACCAAATACAAGACGGTGGTTACAGCAATCTGAAAGGCAACATCATAATCGTCTCCATTAATGCCACCGCAGCCGCCTTGTGCATACTGAAACAGTTGAAAAGCGACAAGGCTGACAGTGTCGCCCATTTCCTGCTGCAACAACAACACGCAAGCGGAGGCTTTTCCGCATCGCCCGATGCGCCCCTACCAGACCTATTGTCCACAGCGACTACCCTGTTTGCCTTAAACACCAACGGGCTTAAGCCCAACCTATCTGCGCGGGATTTTATTGAAGCGCATTGGAACGAACACACCGGGGGATTTTCGGCCACCCTGTTTGACGAAACTTCCGATGTTGAATATGTATTTTACGGACTCTTAGCACTAGGTTCACTATGACACCAGCAGAACATTCATCCATGTCAGCAACGTTGACGCAGCAGCTGTTGGCACTCCAATCCAAGAACGGCATGTGGAAGGGCCGCTTATCGTCAAGCGCCATTTCAACGGCTGTAGCCTTGTTTGCCTTGCACGCGGTTGATTCAACCAAACACGCTGCTTCCATTGAACGGGCGGTTGAATGGCTCATGCAAACCATGAATGCCGACGGCACCTGGGGCGATAGCCCGGAAAGTCCTTCCAACATGACGGCTACTTTGCTCTCGTACGCGGCCCTTTCAGCCGTAGGCAAGTCCATGAAGGAAACCGAAGCCTATCTGACCTGCTGCATGGGCGGTATGTCGGACGATGCCCTGGTAAAAGGAGTGCTGTCGTACTACGGCACCGACCTGACGTTTTCCGCTCCCATCTTGGTAATGTGCGCCTTGTCCGGACTTATCAACAACTGGAACAAAATTCCGCAACTGCCCTTCGAGTTAGCCGTTTTGCCGCAGCGACTCTATAAATTCCTTCAACTGCCTGTGGTGAGTTACGCCATTCCCGCCTTGATCGCCGTGGGTATCCTGCGGTATCGAAAAGGGCGCAAAGGCTTACTTTCACCCATTCGGGAAGCCTTTATCAAACCGTCATGGACCGTCTTGGACAAACTTCAACCGGAACACGGTGGCTTCTTGGAGGCCGCTCCCTTAACAGGATTTGTAGCCCTGTGCCTATCCGGAGCTGGATATAAGTCGCTAAACGCCACGCAAAAAGCCGCCCACTTCCTGCTTGACACACAGCGTGAAGACGGCTCATGGCCCATTGATACCAATTTATCCTCGTGGGTTACAGCTTTAAGCATTAGAGCCCTTGGTTCGAATGTAACCAACACTGCAGAACTCGCCAATACCCTAAAATGCAACGCCTTCGCCTTCGAACACCCCTTCACGGGTGCCCGTTCCGGTGGCTGGGGCTGGACCCCGTTACCCGGTGCCGTTCCCGATGCCGACGATACAGCCGGTGCCCTGGTTGCCCTGCATGTGCTGCTGAAGGGTCGCTACTGCGAGGAAGTGGGAAAGGGCATTGACTGGTTGCTCGCACTTCAAAACCGAGACGGAGGCATGCCAACTTTTTGCAAAGGCTGGGGAAAACTACCCTTCGACCGCAGTAGTCCCGATATTTCCGCCCACGCCCTGTTGGCATTTGAACGGTGGATGTCTGTACTGCCATCCAAACGGAGAACAACGTGCGAACGCAGTGTGAAACGCTTGTTGCGCTGGATGCAGAAAGCCCAGTCTCCCGATGGTTCTTGGACACCACTATGGTTCGGCGATCAGGATGCGCCCGGTGAACGCAACCCCGTTTACGGCACCGCCATGGCCCTAGAATACCTGAGTGCTTCCTCCCACAAAGCCGCCAAACCTATGATTGAAAAAGCCGTAACCTTTTTGTTGAATGCCCAAAACCAAGACGGTGGTTGGGGTGGCGCAAAGAATGTAGCCTCTAAGGTAACACTAACAGCACGCGCCGTTGCCGCATTAGCCACACGACAGTCAACTCTAACGCCTACCAAATTGTCACATCCAGCCCTGCAACCCTCAGCATCTACCGCCGCGAAAGAAGCCCTTCAACGCGGTCTGGATTACCTGTATCTACGCCATCAAGCAGGCACGCTCACACAGCCCGAACCCATTGGTTTGTATTTTTCCCGCCTTTGGTACTCGGAAGAAGGCTATAACCTGACTTTTACCTTACACGCGTTAAACAGTGTATCAGCATTCGTTTAATCTATTTCACGTTCCCGAACCACAAGCAAGAATCCAATCATGCTGTTAAAACCCATAATAGGGGTAAAAATCTTCACACCATACGGTTCTTTTACATACACCGTTTCGGTTAAACTATCGGGTAATTTCCGTTGCAAATGATAGTTGGCTGATTTGCAAACTGTCAATGGTCACTTCAAATTCATTTTTATATAATTCCAATTTATTGGTACACAAAACAAATGAAGCCCCTCGCGAAAAATCGTGAAGAGCTTCATTTTTAATTAGATAATCTATTTTATTTATCAAAGGTAGTGCGTGCTATTTCTACCCCTACAGGATACGACAAATCTCCTTTTTCTTCTGCAGTAATAAAGATTTCATCGACGTTAAACGGCGTTGTCGTTTTAAGAACCGCTGTCTGGGCATTTTTATTGATCAATTGACCAATATTCTTCGTTGTACCATTATCGACAACAATCCAAACACTGTAGTTCTTCATGGGTGGTTCCAACCTACCAGCTTCCGCTAAATTTTTTGCTTTAAGTTCAATCACATAATTCTTATTTCTGTCCATCTTTTTCATAGCCGTAATTTCCGCAGCAGGAACCGTAGTTGAAACCGGAAATTTGGCGATACTGGAACAAGAAGCCACTAAAACTGCAACACCAATGATTGCTAAAACCTTACTTATTTTCATTTTTTTACCTGTTAATTGTGTATAACTATTCTGCCGAAAAATAGTTATATGGACCAACTAGACCATTACACAATTACCAGTAAATGTTATATAGTTCACAGCAACTTAGGCTTATACCCCTTGATTGAACAGCCTATAAAAAAGGCCGTTAAACAACAATGAGCTTAACGGCTTTTTTTATACGTTGCAACGTATTAATGGCCTGACAAAATCTTGCTCAATTCTTCTTTGGTTTTACCAAGCTTAACTTGAAGTTTTCCAAGCATTTCATCTTTCTTGCCTTCAGCAAACATCAGATCATTGTCGGTTAAACTTGCAAATTTCATTTTGAGCCTACCTTTTTGCTCATTCCAGTTTCCTTTAACTTCTGTTGTGTTCATGTTCTTATGTATAAATTGTGAATGAATTTTCACAACTCCACAAATCTACACCCTTTCAATCGGTCAACTTTTATACATTTCCACAAATAACTTATACCGTTCACTCTTTTTCAGTAGAAGTGTGGTTATGAAACAATCCGTTCGTCGTTAGAAAAACAACAGTCCTTCAAGAATATACACGAAAGAACCTGCAAAAAAGCCCACTAATGCCAGTAGTGTGATTTTTTTAAGATACCACCCAAAGGATATCTTTTCCATACCCATGGCAACAACGCCGGCAGCTGAACCAATGATCAACACACTACCACCTGTTCCGGCACTATACGCTAAGAATTCCCAGAAATAGTGATCAACAGGATATATTGATAAGCCATACATACCTTGTGCGGCTGCCACCAAGGGTACATTATCAATAACGGATGAAAGCAAGCCGATAGACATGACAATCACATTGATATTCCCAATGCTGGCTGTCAGTTTGCTGGCCAAACCGGTGAGAATGCCAGTAGATTGCAACGCTGAAACCGCCAGTAATATCCCCAGAAAGAACAAGACACTGGGCATGTCAATACGCTGAAGTGCCTGTGATACAGAGAGCTTCCCCTTTTGTTCCGGTTCTTTTGATCGATGCAGCACCAACGTAACAATCCATAACAGTCCCAATCCCAACAACATACCCATAAAAGGAGGCAGATGGGTCACCATCTTAAACACAGGCACCAACAACAACACCATTATTCCGGATGCTAAAACAATCAACTGATGCCTTCGAGTTACCACACTCTCGTTTTGAGGATTTTGGGAAACAGGACTTACCACTTCTCCCTTTAATCCAAGTGAAACAAACAGTAAGGGAATGATCAAACAGGCCAAACTGGGAAGAATCATTTTCATCATAATGTTGACTGTGGTTATTTGCCCCCCTATCCATAACATGGTCGTCGTCACATCGCCAATGGGCGTCCATGCCCCACCGGCATTTGCAGCAATAATAACCACCCCGACAAACATCAATCGGTCGTTTGAATTCTTTATCAGTTTCCGCAGCAACGAAACGATGACAATAGTTGTGGTCATATTGTCCAATACGGAGGAGAGAAAGAACGTAATCAGACCAATGATCCAAATCAGTTTTTTCTTATTTGTGGTAGTAATGATCGTATTGATGAAATCAAAACCATCGTGCGCATCTATCAGTTCGACAATGGTCATTGCCCCCATCAGAAAAAACAAAATGCTGGAGACATCGCTCAAATGCATAAGAAGCTGTTCGTTAACGCCCGCCTTATCGGGAGTCAAAACAATGTAAACAACCCAGCAGAGCACGCCGGTAATTAATGCCGATGCAGCTTTATCCAGTTTCAGTGAGTGCTCAAAAGCTATGGCTAAATACCCGAAGATGAAAATAGCACCAATTGCAAGTACCATATTGACTATATTCTATATTTAAAATCAAAAGTACTGCTTTTTTTATTCGTAACCTCAGCTTAGTTGCAACTGTCGTTGCTTAAAAATAAGTGTCTCCATTGGTTGTTGCAGTTAGATTTTATCGTACAAAAATCGCGGCATCAATTTCAACAGCCGTGCCACGATACCCCACCGCCCAGTGACATACACAACCGCCTTTTTCCCTTCTATTGCTTTCATGATTTGGCTCGAAACCTTCTGCACCGGTTCCACCCAAAACAAACCATCCCCCTTGGCCATATCGGTATCGACCAGCCCAGGGCGAATATCGGTAACCACCACTCCCGCTTTCAGCTGCTTTGACTTTACCCGCAGCCCCTCCAAGTAATTCATCTGATACGCTTTGGAGGCATTGTAGGATGGAGCTTGCCTGCTGCCCCGCAATCCACCGATGGACGTAATGGCCACCAACTGTCCCGATTGCTGCCGTGCAAAGTAATTGAATCCCCAATCGACCACGTTGGTAAAACCCACGACATTGGTCGAGATGGTCTTCATTTCAATGTCAACATCCAGGTCCGGATTGATATCCCCGGTTCCCGAACAAACGACCAACACATCCAGACCACCCAGCTCTATTGTCAATTCCCGCAGTTGTTCAATGGCCACTTGACAGGCTGTCACATCAAAAACACTGACCATATACGACTCGGGATTCTCAGACTTCAGCACTTCCAACAGTTCACGACGACGCGCCGTGATGCCAACCACATCACCCTGTTTCACAAACGCCCTTGCCAGTTCCTGCCCCATTCCGGACGACGCTCCAACGACGATTACCTTTTTCATTCAATTAACTGTATCACTTTCAACCTGCAGAATATGCAAAAGTCGATGAATAATGGGTGCAAAGAACACCGCTGTTATACTCAAAAAAGCAACGCCACTGTACAGCGCATAAAAGGAGGAAAACAGTTTTGCGCCATCCGTTCTCATTACTTCTACAGGCCCCATACCTGTTAAAATCATGCAGGACATATGAAAACTATCCACCAAACCAAAATGTCCGAAATAGGAATAACCCAACGTGCCGATTGATACAGAGATAACTACTAATAACAACGCAAAGATTCCATATCTCCCTAGTCTAATAAAGAAATGCCCTAAGGGTATTACCTTCTCCGTTCGATTCTCTAGTTTCATTTCTTTGGGGATTTTAATTTGCTTGGTCTTATTTAGTTGAGTCAAGAGTTGAGACACCTTTTTTCTCATTTTTAAATTTCAAGACAAAGGGAAGTGCTATAACCAGAATAATGATACTTAGCCCTAAAAACAAGGTATTATACGAATTGCTTTTTAGGACTAATACAATACCAACAATGGCTGCGCCCGAAAGTTGACCAATACTGGTAAAAATCGTAATCATCCCTTGACTGATTGCACGATCGTCAACACCGGTATTGTTGAGCATGATGTAACGCAACGAACTCCCCGACAAAACTGACAGCCCCAATCCAACAGCCACTCCACTGCTGTAATACAACACCAAACTCGTTCCGGTAGCATGAAGCAGCAAAAAACCCACGAAAAGAAAAGACAATCCGCTGATAATAATCGGTTTTACACCGTATTTATCAATCATTCGGCCAAACACAGGTGAACCAACTGCTGTTGCCAAAACAAAAGGTGTAAGCATAAAACTTGCTGTTGAAGGCGATACATGAAAATTATCCACCACAAATTTTGGTATAAAGACAAAAACCGACTGCACCAAACCGACAACGATGGCTAAAATGCCGGCAAAAACAATCTGATTGTTTTTGAAAAAACCAAATTTCAGAATAGGACTTGCCGTTTTCTTTTCGCTGAATACGAGCGCCACAAGCGCCACGATAGCTACAATTAAGGGTATAAGCACCTTGACTGAAAGGAGTGAATGCAGCTGCGTAACTTCAATACTGTTTATGCCAAAAGCAAATGCTGCCAGCCCTACTCCCATCAAAATAATCCCGCTCCAGTCTATTTTTGTAACAATGGTCGTTGTTTTTGCAGGCAGAAATCTAAAGCTATAATAAATAAGCAACGCTGCTATGGGTACATTAATGATAAACAGAGAATGCCATGAAAAATAGCGAAGCATCACCCCAGCCACAAAAGGACCAATCATAAATGCCAACCCAAAAACCGCTCCAATAATACCCAGCATTTTACCGCGCTTGTCGGGCGAATAACGATCACCGATTATGGCTGTGGCAACGGGGAAGATTCCACTTGAACCAAAACCTTGAATGCCTCTTCCTATCAACAGCCATTCAAAACTTGCGCTAAATGACACAATCAATGAACCGATCGCAAAAATCAGCAGTGAAACAACATAAATGATGCGTCGCCCAAAAATGTCCGATAAGCGGGCAAACAGCGATACACCCATCAAATTGAAAAGGATGTATATTGAATAAATCCATCCAATGTATAGGCTATCTATGTGCAAGGCTTTTTCAATGGAAGGAATAGCGGGCCCGACAATTGAAATGTCCAAAGCCCCCATCAGTACTCCTACAAAAAGAAGTGCGACTAATTTATTCGTGTTTTTATTTTCCACAATGAACCAGTATATTTAAGTAAAATCGTGATTCCTATTTTATAGTGTTATTAACTAACGCAATTAAAATAAGAATCACGAAAATACATTATTTGTGCAATTATTCCTAGAATCAGTTAATCCTTTATGCAACGAACTGAAACTCCCCAAAATTTAGTCGGGGTTGTTATCAGCGTTCCTATTTTGTTGTAGTTGATGTAATACCCGTAAGCAATATTTTCCACATACGGTCCAACACCACAATCTGTAGAAGTCCACCATAAACCCGTGTAACTCATATCGCTGAACCCTAATGTTCCCAGGTTGCAACGCTCACCACTTGGGATTGCCGAAAAACCACTTTTGTTTACATAGGTTGGATAATCAGAATTTCCGGGCGATCCTACAACAGTACTTGTCGCCCATCCGGTAGTCAATGACATGGCTTTAGCGACATCGGCCAATGTGGCCAGATTTAGACTGTATCGTTTGTCCGCAACATCTACCCCTTGCATGTATGCAATCAACGTTTGCCACTCAGCCGAAGTTGGAACATGCCAGCCTGTTGGAGCAAGTTTACCCGTACCTACGGCATACCAATTGTACAATCCACCATGGGTACTTTTATTGGCAATATCATTGTTATACCAACAATAACCCGGCGTTTTCAAACCGGCCCATGCTACTTTGTCTAATTCTAATGGAATGGCTGTTCCATCGTTATACTTCGTGGTTTTCAGGTTTTCAGCCATCCACGTTTGAGTGCCGATGGTCACTGTTTTATAGGTATTGCCGTCGCAGTCGGACATGCTTCCATAGGAAATAGTTCCGCCGCCGCTCGATTCAAGGGTTTTAAATGAAACCGCCGCGCCAAAAGCTGCACCTTTACTATTTGTAGCATAAGCTCTTACGTAATACGTAGTGTTGGCAGTCAAACCAGTAATTGAGCTTGAAAAAACACCTGTGCCTGTCCCATCCGTCGTTTTGCTATCAGTAAGGGTTGGTGCCGCTGTTGTACCAAAGCAAACGCATCTTGCCGTAACTGCCGAACCTCCATCGCTGGTAATCGTACCACCGCAGATTGCAGCCGTTTGGGCAACATCACTCTGCACTGTCGTTGTCAGTACCGGTAATGCTATTGAATCTGAAGGAGTCTCTTCTGTTTCACAACTTGTTGCAAAAGCCAAGACGAATCCCATGGTAAATACTAAAAAAAGCCACTTACTGATTTTTTGTTTCCTTGTTTTGGTTTTTTAAACTACAGTTTACATTCAACAGTTCAGAAATCTTGGTGATTTATCGTCGAATTTATGCTAAATTAAACTATTATACAACTATTGTTAAATAATGCCATCACAGATTCTGCCTGATGGTCTTGTTGCCACATAAATTGCATCTATTCCGTTTTCGATAAAAGATAGTATCTTCGTATCGTACTACTCAAAAAAATAAGCCATGCTGGAAGTCGGTCAAAAAGTCCCTGAATTTCAGGGCATCAACCAAAACGGGGAAACCATCTCCCTTTTGGGTTTGAACGGGAAACGCGTCATCTTGTACTTCTACCCCAAGGACAATACGCCCGGTTGCACTGCCGAAGCCTGCAGCCTGAACGACAAGAATGCCTACTTCATCAAAAAAGGGTTTGTGATCGTGGGCGTCAGTCCAGACTCCATGGAGTCGCACCGCAAGTTTGCCTCCACATTCAACCTGGCCTTCCACCTGCTGGCCGACCCGGATAAGGCCATTACCCAAGCCTACGAAGCCTGGGGCGAAAAGAAAAACTACGGCAAAACGTACATGGGCGTCATACGAACCACTTACGTCATCTCAGCCGACGGTCTCATTGAATTTGTCTTCCCCAAGGTCGACACGAAAACGCACGCCGAGCAAATCATTCAGGCGTTGGGGCTTTGATCGCGGGCGCATTGCGAATTGATGGTGTTCAGGGCAAAGAGGGTACTACCAAAATTTCTCGCCAGCCTCCATCTTTTTCAATGTATCCGTAAACCGCGTATAGGTGGGAGAACCCTGGAAATTGGCAACCGCCCATTTTTCCATGGCTACGGCTTCCTCTTTTCGCCCCAGCTTATACAGGATATGCGCATTGGTATCTAAGTAAAAAGTGGTTTTCGGCGACACTTGCACCACTTTGTCCGACCACGACAAGGCCTCCTCAAGAATGGAAGCATCGGAAAATGTATTACAAACAATCCTGGCAATATTATATATTTTATCGCAAAGCCGGCTTCTTGCCAGCTCGGGCTGTCTTTTTATGATTTCTTTCAACCCACTGATCTCGGCCGTATCCGTTTCCAAAGCTATCCGTTCTTCAAAACGCTTTACCATTGAATTGTTTTTCATCAACAACTCCTCCGAGTCCAGCTTCTTCAGGTTATCGGCCATGAATAACCGGGCATGGTCAAGGTACTTGTCCGGTTGTTTCATTTCTTCGTAGTAGTCCATGTACAATTCTTCCACCTGCTTATTGTCGGAATCATACGGAATTTGCTGAAAAGCAGCAATGGCCATTTTGAGCAAGGCCTCATCTTCATTCATGGTGGCCACATAAATGGTATGATCGACAATATCTTGAAAAATACGGTAATCTTCATAGTATCGTCCTCCGCCTATTATTACAAGGGTTTCAAAATAGGCTTTTCTATTTGCCAGAAAGTATTGAAACGGATATTCGGTTGCCATCAGTCCGGACCTGTTCAACTGAAACAACTGAACGGCCTTTACGGGCATAGGGTCGTTTGCGGGGAGCAATCTCAGGTACGCATCAAACGCTACGTTGATGGGCAGCCCTAGGTTCATTCGTTTATCGATGTATTCCAACAGAAAGGCCGATTCTTTTTTCCTCTTTGGATACTCAGCCTCCCAGGCCTTCATAGGCTTGGGACTTCTCAGATCCAACAAGACATCTTTGGCCGCTTCAATAAATCCAGTGGCACCCCCCAACACTCCCCCATATATTGATAGCAGCGTCCCATCGGCATTGACAAACAGCACAACCGACCGCTTGGTAAGGCCATACTTTTTGGCCAACGCCAAACCCTCCTTCTTGGATGCATCCATCTTATAGCACACAAAATAGGTGTTGCACGCATCACCTACCGTTTCGCGGGAAAAAACCTCCCTGTTCCAATTATCAACCGAATAATAAATATACAAAAGCACCGGCTTGTCAGTCTGTTTGGCCAAGGCCAGCGCGTCTTTCCACGAACCCTGTTCAAACGTGACGCCTTGCGAAAAAGCCAGCAGCGGCAGCAACAGGAAAGCGACTATAAGGATGGGGTGTTTCATGGTTGATTCATTTTATAATCATTTGAATCCAAAATCAAGCAGGTTGCACAAGTTACCACGTATTCTCGCCCGCCTCCATCTTCTTCAAGGTATCCGTAAACCGCGTATAGGTGGGAGAACCCTGAAAATTGGCTACCGCCCGTTTCTCCATGGCTACAGCCTCCTCTTTTCGCCCCAGTTTATACAGGATTTGTGCATTGGTATCTAAGAAAAAGGTGATTGTCGGACACGCCTGGACCGCTTTATCCGACCACCCTAAGGCTTCCTCAATAATGGATGCTTTGGAAAATGTATAACCAACATAACCGGCAATATCATTCATACTGCTGCAAAGCTGGCTCCTTTCCAGGTCGGGCCTACTTTTAATTGAACGATCAAGCGACTTGATCCTGGCCGAATCCGTTTCTGAAGCCCTCTGTTTTTTGAGATTCAAATAACTTACATCGTCTTTCATCAACAACTCCTCTGAGTCAAGCTTTTTCATGATGTCGGCAGCAAATAACCGGGCGTGGGCAAGGTATTTTTCCAGATTATTGTTTTTCTTATAAAAGTCCAGGTAATATTCTTCTGCCTGTTTCCTCATCAAAAAATCTTTCGGAATTTGCTGAAAGACAGTGACGGCTTTTTCAAGCAAGGCATCATCCTCCAGCAAGGTAGCCACATCAACCGTATGATCCACCACCTTTCGAAAAACAAAGTTGTCTTCTACCGGTTTATTTCCGGATACGCTGGCAATGGCTATACTGTAGGCTTGTTTATTTTTAAAAAAGTACTCGTACGCATAGTCCGACACCAACAGACGATGAGCGTTCGACTGAAACAGTGTTGCCGCCTGCTTGGACATAGGCCCGTTTGCTGGAAACAAACGTAGGTACGCATCAAACGCTTCGTTTATGGACAAGCCCAGGTCGATGCGTTTATTGATGTATTCCAACAAGAAGGTCGTGTCTTTTTTCATTTTCGTATACTCAGCCTCCCAGGCGGTTATGGGTTTGGGGGCTTTCAAATCCAATAACACTTTTTTGGCTCCCTCCATAAAATTAGTGTCAGACATCGATGTCTGCATTATTGACAAGACCCTTCCATCGGCATTGACAAAAAGCACAACCGGCCGCTTGGCAAGGCCGTACTTCTTGGCCAGGTCAAAACCCTCCTTCTTGGAAGCATCCATCCGGTAACACACAAAATACGTTTTGCACACTTCCCCTACCGTTTCACGGGCAAAAACATACTTGTTCATACTTTCGTCAATCGAGCGGCTGATTTCTTCATCCGAAAAACTGATATACAGCATTACCGGCTTGTCGGTCTGCTTGGCCAAAGCCAGCGCGTCTTTCCACGAACCCTGTTCGAACGTGACGCCTTGCGAAAAAGCAAGCAAGGGCAACAACAGGAAAGCGACTAAAATAATGGGGTGTTTCATGTTATATGTATTTTAGGTTGGAGATGCTACCTCAAGTTCTCGCCGGCTTCCATCTTTTTCAAGGTTTCGTTGATGGCCGTATAAGAGGTAGAATTGGTATTGGTGTTATTGGCAACCGCCCGTTTTTGCAGGGCTATGGCCTCTTCTTTTCGTCCCAGCTTGTACAGGATTTGCGCATTGGTATCCAAGTAATCAGCGGTTGTAGGATTAAACTGGACAGATTTTTCCGACCAGGGTAAGATTACTTCCAGGACAGATTTTTCGGAAGTTGCTTTAAACAAATACCAGGCGATATGATTCAACTGTCTGCAGATTTGGTTCCTTTTAAAGTTAAGCTGCTCATCAATCATATTTTTCAATTGGTTGATCCTGGTCGCATCTGTTTCCGAAGCCAGCCGTTCTTCAAAATTTTTCAGACTCTTATCGTTTTTCGCCAACAGTTCTTCCGAGTCTAGCTTTTTAAAGATGTCGGCCACAAATATCCGGGTATGGGCAATGTATTTATCTAGCTGTTTTGTTTTTTCGTAGTAGTTCATATACAATTCTTCCACATGCTTCTTTTCGGAATCATACGGGATTTCCCAATAAGCTGCAATGGCTTTTTCCAGCAAGGCCTCATCTTTCAACATGCTGGCCACTTCAATAGTATGATCAACCACCGATTCAAAATACCAATTTTCCAATTCGGTGTCTCTTTGATCAGTTATTTTACTGAATTCTTTTTTATTTTTAAAAAAGTATTGAAACGCATAATCGGTCACCATCACTCGATAGGTATTTGACTGGAATAACTTGGCTGCCTGTAGAGGCATTGGCCCGTTTGCGGGGAGCAACCGTATGTACGCTTCAAACGCCTCGTTATAGTCAAGCCCCAGGTTGCTTCGTTTATCGATGTATTCGAGCAGGAATGCCGGATCTTTTTTCTTCTTCGGATACTCAGCCTCCCAGGCTGTTATGGGCTTGGGGCTTCTAAAATCCTGCAAAAGCGTTCTGGCCGCCTCTATGAAATCAGAACTACCCCCATAAGATCTCCCATATTTTGATAGCAACGTCCCATCGGCATTGATAAACAGCACAGCCGGCCGGTTGGTAAGGCCATACTTTTTGGCCAGTTCCAAACCCTCCTTCTTGGAGGCATCCATCTTATAGCACACAAAATAAGTGTTGCACACATCGCCTACCGTTTCGCGGGAAAAGTTATCCCTGAGCCAGTTCTCATCCGAATAATACATATTCAACAGTACCGGTTTGTCAGTCTGCTTAGCCAAAGCCAACGCGTCTTTCCAGGAACCCTGTTCGAACTTCACGCCTTGCGAGAAAATAAGCAAGGGCAGCAACAAAAACGCAACGGTCAGAATGGGGTTCTTCATTTTATATGCAATTTAAGTTCGTTAGAATCTACAATTTATCAATTTCGGAAATCACCACGTTTTCTCGCCGGCTTCCATCTTTTTCAACGTGACACTGTACACCGAATTAACGGGAGACCCGTAAAGATTGGCAACCGCCCGTTTTTGCAGGGCTATGGCTTCATCTTTTCTTCCCAGCTTATACAGGATATTCGCCTTGGTATCAAGATAAGGAGGGATAGAAGACAACTGGACGGTTTTTTCCGACCATGTCAAAGCTTCTTTTAGGACAGTCTCATCGGAATAGTTTTGAAAAATATACCAGGCAATTCCATTCAATATACCGCTGAGCTGGCTTTCTGAGTATGAGTCCGGCTTCTTCAGGTTATCGGTCACAAATATCCGGGCATGGGCCAGGTACTTATCCGGTTGTTTCGTTTCCTTGTAGTAGTTCATATACAATTCTTCCACCTGCTTTATGTTGTAATCATACGGGATTTCCCGAAAAACAGCAATGGCCTTATTCAGCAAGGCCTCATCGTTGGACAGGGTGGCCTCATTGATGGTATGCTGGACCATCGATTGAAGAATACTACCTTCTTTCAGAGGATTACTATAGACATTGGCTATAGCTGCACTGTACTCTTTTTTATGTTTGATAAAGTAGTGATACGCATCATCCGTCACCCCGATTTGACCGGAATTCATATGAAATAACTTGGCAGCCTGTTCGGGCATTGGCCCGTTTGCGGGGAGCAACCGCAGGTACGCCTCAAACGCTTCGTTGTAGTTAAGCCCCAGTTTGGCTCGTTTATCGATGTATTCCAGCAGAAAAGCCTGGTCATTTTTCTTTTGCGGAAACTCAGCATCCCAGGCCGCCATAGGCTTAGAATCTTTCAGATCCGACAAGACAGCTTTGGCTCCCTCCATGAACACGTTTGTACCACCTATCAACATGGTGCCCAAGTTTGACAGCATCGTACCATCGGTATTGACAAACAGCACAGCCGACTGCTTGGTAAGGCCATACTTTTTTGCAATTTCCAAACCCTCCTTCTTGGAAGCATCCAACTTGTAACAGACAAAATACATTTTACACACATCACCTACCGGTTCACTGGAAAAAACGCCCTTGATTACATTTTCGTAAACAAAGCGGCTGTTTTCATCCTCTGAAAAATAAACATACAACATCAACGGTTTGTTGGTCTGCTTGGCCAAAACCAGCGCGTCTTTCCACGAACCCTGTTCAAACGTGATGCCCTGTGAAAAACAAAGCAACGGCAACAACAGAAAAGCGATAATAAGGATGGGGTGTTTCATGGAATAGGCAATTTAGGTTCATTAGACTCAAAATCCAGGGCGGTTAAGGGCATCACCACGTTTTCTCGCCGGCCTCCATCTTTTTCAAGGTATTACTAAATGACGCATAGTCGGGAGACCCGGTATAACTGGCAACTGCCCGTTTTTGTAGGGCTATGGCTTCTTCTTTTCTTCCCAGCTTATACAGGATATTTGCATTGGTATCTAAATACATATAGGATGTCGGATTCAACTGGACGGTTTTTTCCGACCATGTCAAGGCTTCTTTTAGGACAGTCTCATCGGAATAATTTTGAAAAATATACCAGGTGATTCCATTCAACTTAGTACAAAGTTGGCTTCTTTCCACCCCAGGTATCTCTTTCATGTATCGAACGAGCGATTTGACTCTGGCCGTATCCGTTTCCGAAGCTATCCTTTCTTCATAATTCTTCAGCCTTGTATTGTTTTTCATCAACAATTCTTCAGAGTCCAGCTTCTTCAAGTTGTCGGCCATGAATAACCGGGCATGGGCAAGGTACTTGTCCGGTTCATTTATTTGCTTGTAATAGTCCATGAACAATTCTTCCACCTGCTTATTGTCGGAATTATACGGAATTTGCTGAAAAGCAGCAATGGCCTTCTTGAGCAAGGCCTCATCTTCATGCACGGTGGCCACAGAAATGGTATGATCGACAACATCTTGAAAAACACGGTAATCTTCATAATATCTTCCTCCTGAAGCTTTTGCAAGGGTTTCAAAGTAGGCTTTTCTATTTGTCAAGAAGAATTGAAACGAATATTCGATCGCCAATAGTCCATATCTGTTCAACTGAAAGAGCCTGGCCGCTTCTAAGGGCATTGGCTCGCTTGCGGGGAGCAACCGCAGGTACGCATCAAACGCTTCGTTGATGGACAACCCCAGTTCTTTTCGCTTATTGATATAGTCCAGCAGAAACGCCGGATCTTTTTTCTTATGCGTATACTCGGCCTCCCAGGCGGTCATGGGCTTGGGGTCTCTCAAATCCAACAAGACTTTCTTGGCTCCCTGCAAAAAATCATCGGCAGACATCATTATCTGCATATTTGACAACAGCGTTCCATCGGCATTGACAAATTGCACAGCCGGCCGTTTGATAAGGCCATACTTTTTGGCCAGTTCCAAACCCTCCTTCTTGGAAGCATCCATCCGGTAGCACACAAAATAAGTTTTGCACACATCGCCTACCGTTTCACTGGAAAATACGTTCTTGTTCATACTTTCGTCAATTGAGCGGCTGATCTCAACATCTGAAAAATAGACGTACAACAGCACCGGTTTGCCGGTCTGCTTGGCCAGAGCCAACGCATCTTTCCACGAACCCTGTTCAAACGTGATGCCCTGTGAAAAACAAAGCAACGGCAACAACAGGAAAGCCGCAACAAGAAGTGGATGTTTCATAATTATTCCTTTGTTTAGTAAACAAATTGCGTTCGAATTACATATCCGAATGAAGTTACTAACTTAGTAAAAAATTAGTACACATAGAACCATAACATAAAAAAAATATGAAACTAGTTATAGTTGGAGCAAGCGGAAAAACAGACGGACACGTGCTAAAAGAAACGATGGCTTTAGAATAGGGTTGGATGAATGCCATCAAGCCAACTCTTTTTGGACAACAAATTATACACAATATTCATTTATAGACGAATATTTCATGTATTTGTTCAAAACATTCTGTCATGGACGAACATATCGCACTATTACGAAAGTACAATGCATGGGATTCGAATACCTTTGATTTGGGGTATGAGCGAAGTGGCTATACCGAAAAGCTGTCCGGGTATGTAGGCAATCGGCTAATCAAGGTACTTGTGGGGCAGCGTCGTTCCGGGAAAAGCTATATTCTGAGGCAGATTATCAAACGGCTTGTCGATAAAGGGATTAAACCGGAAAATACGCTATACATCAACCGGGAATTCTCCGAATTCGATTTCTTGAAAACCTACAAAGATCTTGACACATTGGTTAAATTATACAAGAAAGAGTTGAAGCCTTCCGGGAAAGTCTTTCTTTTTATCGATGAAGTACAACAGATTGATGGTTGGGAGCGAATCATCAATTCCTATTCGCAGGATTTCATCGACAGTTATGAGGTCTTTATCAGCGGCTCAAATTCCAAGATGCTTTCGGGCGAATTGGCCACACTTCTATCGGGCAGTTATATCACGGCTGAGGTGTTCCCGTTTAGTTATTCCGAATTTCTGGGGATTACGCAAAAAGAGAGCGGACGGCAAAGCTAATTGGAATACATGAACAGCGGCGGGCTCCCCGAACTTTTTATGCTGGAGAACCAGGATCTCAAGCGCAATTATGTGTCTGCCATCAAGGATACTGTATTATTGCGCGATATCATCCAACGCCACAGCATACGAGATTCTCACTTACTCGAAGACATTTTCGTCTTTTTGATAAACAACGCTTCCAATCTCATTTCCATTGCCAACATTGTCACGTATTTTAAAGGGTTGGGGCGCCGGTCAAGCTACGATGCCGTTTCCACCTATATTGGGTACATAGAAGACACGTTTCTTATTCATCGTTGCGACAGATACGACATAAAGGGCAAAGACATCCTATCGGGCAACGCCAAATTCTACACCAACGATGTAGCCTATAAAAATTACCTGTATCCTGGTTTCGGTTACGGCTTCGGCTATCTCTCAGAAAACCTGATCTACCTAGAACTGCGCCGGGCTGGTTTTGACGTGTATGTGGGCAGCTTACGCAACAAGGAGGTAGATTTTGTCGCCCGAAAGGCCGACCGTGTCATTTACCTGCAAAGCACCTACATGCTTACCGATGGAACAACAGCCGAAAGAGAATACGCTTCGCTCGAAGCCATCAACGACAACTATGAAAAGGTAGTCGTTTCTCTCGACGAAATCATCCTACCCTCCAAAGCCGGCATCAAACACATCCAGGCCTGGAAACTGGGGGAATACCTTTAGTACGCGTTCTATCGCATCAAAAATCAAGCAAATCCCGTATAGCCTGGTAATAGCTCCGTCCGCTCGTAATCCGGCTTTGACTGTAATCATCGAGCACCAACACAAAGCGGTTGTTGAAGTGTTTATTGACCTCCTTCAGCAGGTTCCTGTTAATGAGGAACGACTTGTGCACCCGAATGAAATAAGCCGGCAGTTTTTCTTCCAACTTTTTCAGGCTGGAATCCAGGAGGTATGACTTGGCGTGTTTGGTCACGACTGTCACATATTTCTCATCTGCCTGAAAATAAGAGACCTCTTCGAGCCGGACAAAAACAACGCGGTCGCCCACCTTAACCGGAATGGACGTCGCTTCGTGTTTCCTGTATTCCTGGTTGAACTGCTCAATGAGCGTGTCCAGATTCATGGCCGAACCGGTTTCACCAGCTAGGCGGTCAAGTTTTTCAACGGTCCGGTCAAACCGCTCTTTGGTGAGCGGCTTAACCAGATAGTCCAAGCAATTGGTGTCGAACGCCTTCAAGGCGAAGTCGTCGAATGCCGTGCAAAACACGACCTTCGGGAAACAGTTGACGGCTTTCAGTACATCAAAACCGTTGATCTCAGGCATTTGGATGTCCAGGAAAATCAACGCCGGCTTCAATCGGTTAATTTTTTCAATGGCCTCCTCCCCGTTTTCCGCTTCGCCTACCAATTCAAACGTCTCGGGATAGTCTTGGATCAAGGTTTGCAGACGCACGCGTGCCAGCGGTTCATCGTCAATGATAAGGGTGGTATAGGGTCGGTTCGTATTCATGATTCAACTGCATGCTTCAGGGTTATTGTTACGTGCTTATCAGCCCCGTTCACCCAATTGAAACTGGCATTGTCGCCGTAAATGATGCTCAGCTTGTCGTGCAGGTTTTGCAAGCCATAACCGCTCACGGGTTCAGCGGGAAAATCGGGGCCGTTGTCATAAATGGCAATGATCAGGTCTTTCTTGTGCTGCTTCACCTCAACCACGATCCTGCCCTTTTCTATGATCTTCGACAGCCCGTGTTTGACGGCGTTTTCCACCAGCGGCTGAATGAGGAATTTGGGAATTTGCTGTTCCCGGATACTGTCATCCACATGGATTTCATACACCAACCGGTCGCCAAAGCGCGTTTTCTCAATGTCCAGGTACTTGTTTACCATCTCCAACTCTTCGTCAACAGTGACAAACGTCTTGTTTTCTTTGTTGATGGAATACCGGAACAGCTCGGAAAGCCCCAGGGCCATGTTTTCCGTCTTATCGGCATCGATATGTGCCAGGCTGGCAATGGAATTCAGCGCGTTGTACAAAAAATGCGGGTTGATGCGCGAATGCAGCGCGTTGAGTTCAGCCTGGTTCTTCAACTCCTTCATTTTGGCGATTTCCACATCCTTCTGATTAACCATGCTTTGAATGCGGTACTGAATCACGTTGTAGAACACCCGCAAGGCTGCAATAAATACAATCATGAAAAAAATGGTTGAATTCTCAGACCAAAACGTTTTCGGGTTGATAATAAAACCCAATTGATCAGCAATATGGCAATACAGTATAAACAGGACAATAAATACCAACGGAATCACAATGGCTACAATTGTTGTAATAAAAAAAACAACGAACTGTTTACCCATAAAACTCCTTATCCTTTTAAGAAATAGTGGTTCTATATAATATAGAACCACTATTACCACCATTCCATACCCAATAATTACCCAAAAAGCTTCGATAAGACCAGGTATCAAATTAGCCAATCTAAGAGGGGGTATGTCGGTGAAAGGGATCATAAAGAAGGGTAGCAACAACAGTATAACTGCTCGTTGCTTGATATACTGAAGAAGACTGGGATTTTGTTTTCTTTTTGATTCTCTTGAGAGGAAGAACATAAATCCAAAAAGCAGCAACAGTGCATCAAACGTGTATGAAAGGCCTTTTATAAGTGTCCTGTACCTCAAATCAAGGTAATACAGATAGCTTCGTTCTTTTACGGTGTTTTCTTTCAGGTTTTTATAAAAATCATGCGAGTACAACTGCTTGATAATGTCCTTATCTATATCCGATAATTCAGCATAGGTTGGTTTTGATACATCAAAAATGCCACCGTACAAGGTGGGGTCACTTTGTGGTGTAAACAATTTTGTCAACTTGCGAATGGTGTAATAATAGATTTTATTAACTGATACATTATCGGTATAGGATCCCGGAAATTGCAACAACAACATGATTTTTGTTATGTTGGAGCCTTCTTCTAAGTTTAACCAATCATATACTAACATTTCACCTTCACTTTTGCCAATCAGCAGGTAGAAGTTTGGCTCTGCATTCACCAGTTTCACCTGAACGGTTTCAAGCAGCATATTCAATTCGGCAACAAGTTGTACAAAAACGGCTGAATCCTGGTGTGTTTTGGCCCCATCAACCTGTAACCGAATATCGTCTTCAAACCGGTACGCTTTTGAATTCTCTCCATTGAACAACCGCTCCCGGATCACATTCCAGGCCGTTTCATTGTTCGCCCAGGTCTGGGCATCTTCTGCATACAAAGGATGCAAAGCCGTAACCAATACTATCAACACCAATAACCACTGTTTCATAATGGACTCGTTTTAAAGTTTGTTCAAATAAACAGTGTTATCCATGAAGCATCCAGCAAATTCCGATGAAGTGCCGAATGTAGGTATTATTCTGCTTCTAATTCATTTCGTCTCAAAAAGTTCCTATTCACCAAACTCGAAGACAACCAGCACCACTTTATAAAATGTGTGTATTATGTAAGCTTCAACCATAGATGTGTAACTTTTATAGTTCTATCAACCCTATTTTGTACCCAATTTTGTACCTTAACTAGTATCATATTACACATTGAAAAAAGCAGGAAACTCTAACTGAAACTTTTTTTACTCACTATACTCATACACCTGAATTTGATAACAGACAATAAGCACCAGAAGGAAGAGATAATTTCTTCCGCAAAACTGAGATATAAAGATACAACGGAACTGGAAATTTCATCATTATTAGAAGTCATTTATCAGAAATACGGTTATGATTTCAGACAGTATTCAGAAGCCCATATCAGGCGCAGGATACTGAACAGAATGACGATTTCGGGACTGGAGAGTATTTCTCACATGCAATCAAAGGTTCTGAATGATGAGACATTTATGTCCAGCCTTTTACAGGATCTATCAATAACGGTAACCGAAATGTTTCGTGACCCAGGCTTTTATAGGTCCTTACGGGAAAATGTGATCCCTGTTTTAAAAACCTATCCTTTTATTAAAATATGGCATGCCGGCTGTTCCACAGGCGAAGAAGCCTATTCCATGTCGATTATTCTACAGGAAGAGGGTTTATACGATAGAACAACGATCTATGCTACAGACTTTAATCAACACGTGCTGGACTATGCAAAACAAGGTATTTTTTCCAATAGAATGATGAAAGAATATACGACCAATTATCAACTGTCGGGAGGAAAAGAATCTCTTTCTACTTATTATACCGCTGATGATGATAACGTTATCATGAATCAATTACTAAAGAAAAATATTGTTTGGGCAAATCATAATTTAGTAACAGATTCTGTTTTTGCTGAAGTACACTTGATATTATGCAGAAATGTGCTTATTTATTTTGATAGAAATTTACAAAACAACGTGCAAAAACTTTTTTACAACAGCTTGATAGACGGTGGCATTTTATGTTTGGGTTCAAAAGAGAGTTTACGCTTTTCTGATTACCATGAAAAATACACAGAGTTGGATAAAAAACAACGGATATTTAAAAAGAAATATTAACGACTAATGAAGTATGAAGCCATTGTAATAGGGGTTTCCTCCGGAGGAATGAACGCATTGAAAAGTATGTTTTCTCGTTTACCAAAGGCATTCAACACGCCAATTATTATTGTACAACATATAAGTTCGCAATCTGATAATCTTTGGATTAGACTTTTAAATGATAAAAGCAATCTCTCAATTAAAGAAGCAGATGAAAAAGAAAGCATTGAACGTGGAAACGTGTATATCGCTCCGGCTAATTATCATTTGCTGATTGAAAGAAATAAAACATTTTCTCTAACAGTAGATGAACGGGTAAATTTTGCGAGACCATCTATTGATGTTCTGTTTGAATCGGCTGCCGAAGCCTATAAAAACAACTTGATTGGAGTGATACTTACAGGCTCCAATAATGACGGGGCAAATGGATTGAAACGAATAAAAGAATGTGGCGGTTTAACAATTGTGCAAGATCCCACTACTGCAGAATCGGCCTTTATGCCAACTTCAGCAATTGCGGCAATGCAGGTGGATTATATTTTATCGCTCGAGGATATCATTGAGTTACTAATAAAAACGGACACACAACATACCATTCAATCATGAAGCTAAGCATCAAACGCAAATTACTCGCAGGTTTCACTCTAATTTTAGTGTTACTCATTTCTATGTCGTTTTTAATGATCAACAAATTTTCCGAATCCAATGATAGGCTGCAAAGCAGTGTAGATGTCTATTCCAAAAAAATAAACCTTTCCAATGAGCTGATGATTGCGGTGTTGGATGTTGCCCGCCAAGAAAAGAATATTATTCTGGAAAAAGATAATATTCAAAAAGATCATTCCAAAGATCTTATTTACAAGGCATTAGAAACTATCGATAAAAAAACAATTGAATTACAAGAATTGACAGTAGGAAAAGGGGTACTCTTTCTGAATGAATTTAAAACCATCTGGTCAGGGTATAAACCTCACCTCAATGCAATCATCTCATTCGCACTAAAAAATAAAACGGAGGAAGCAATTGCCATCTCCATTAAAAGTGGACCCATGGCGAGAGATGCCGCTATTAGTCAGCTACAGAGGCTCATTGATAAGAATGAAAAGAGCATGGAAAGTGCTAAAATAGAAAATAGCGCAAGTTATAAGGACGCATTACGCTTAATTATCGCTTTAATTATTGCAAGCATCCTACTTGCTATTTTCATTTCTTACTGGATTATTCAAAGTACTACCAAACGAATTTCAGTGATCGCCAAAGAAGCCGAAAAAATTGCCAGTCGTGCGTTTTCAACTGATAAACTGGAAGATTCTACAAATGATGAATTAAAACCACTATTTAATTCACTGGTAAGTATCAATGAAAGTTTTCGTGAGATAACCGAGCATGCAAATAAAGTTGCTTCCGGAGACTATACAGTGAACCTAATTCCGCGTTCAGAAAAGGATATGTTGGGCAATGCTTTAAATAAAATGACAGGCTCCTTACGCGAAACAACTGAAGCAACTAAGAAACACACGTGGCTTGCTGTAGGTCAAAATCAACTCAACGAAAAATTAAGTGGAGACCAAAGCATAGAAGAACTGGCAAACAAAGCCATTAGTTTTCTATGCACGTACCTAAAAGCAACCGTTGGAACTGTTTATTGGTTGAATGACAAAGACAAGACACTCGTGCTTAGCGGACACTATGCTTTTTCGTCTCCGGAAAACATAAAAGCAACATTCGCACTGAACGAAGGATTGATCGGTCAGGCGGCACGTGAAAAAAGACAAATTTATTTAACAGATATAACCGAAGAACAACTACGCATCACGTCATCCATTCTGGATACCAAACCAACGCATTTACTCATTACTCCTTTTTTGTTTGAAGGTAAAACAGTGGGTGTAATAGAAATAGGCAGCATTACCAATTTCAACGAAACAGAAAAGGAATTCATCCATGTTTCCATGGATAGTATTGCTATAAGCGTTAATTCGGCCATTTCCAGAAAACGCATTCAGGAATTGCTCGAAGAAACACAGGTTCAAACAGAAGAGCTTCAAATGCAGCAAGAAGAATTGAAACAGATGAATGAAGAGCTGGAAGAACAGACACAAAACATGATGCAGCAACAGGAGGAATTGCAGATATCCAATGAAGAACTGGAAGAACAAACCCAGTCGTTGGAAGAACGGAATAAAGAAGTTGAAACTGCAAAAAACGATATTGAACAAAAAACAAAACAATTGGAAATAAGCAGCAGGTATAAATCGGAATTTCTTGCAAACATGTCGCATGAATTAAGGACTCCGCTTAATAGTTTGCTCATCCTGTCAAAAGATTTATCCGAAAACAGAAAGAAAAACCTGGACAGTGTTCAGGTTGAAAGTGCAGAAATTATTTACAAAAGCGGTACTGATTTGCTCGTATTAATTAATGAAGTGCTTGACCTTTCCAAGATTGAAGCCGGAAAAATGTCTGTAACGATTGAAAAAGTATCACTGAGCGATTTTAGAAATGAACTCATTCGCACGTTTAAACATCACGCTGAGCAAAAAGGATTGATGTTGACGTGCAAATTGGATGAATCGTTGCCCGAATCCATCCAGACAGATCCACAACGGTTGAACCAGATAGTGAAAAATCTGTTATCCAATGCCCTAAAATTTACCGAAAAAGGAAGTGTCAGTATAAGCATTGACCGCTATTCGGAAAGCAAGGTGATCATTTCCGTTACCGATACAGGCATTGGAATACCGGAGGAAAAACAAATGGCCATATTCGAAGCGTTTCAACAAGCGGATGGCGGAACTTCCCGAAAGTATGGAGGCACTGGTTTAGGCCTCTCCATCTCACGTGAACTTGCAAAATTAGTAGGTGCTGAAATTCAAGTGAAAAGCAAGATCAATAAAGGTTCCACTTTTTCAGTCCTAATTCCGTTTGAAATACATCACGAACAGGAACCTGACCGAACCAACACCGTTAAAGCCCCCGCTTTGTATGAACCGCTCGCTGCATACGATTCCAAGTATCTGAATTACCCCAGCATTCAAGATCAAAGAGATACCCTAACCAAGGATGATAAAGTAGTACTCATCATTGAAGACGATTTGAAATTTGCTTCCATTCTTTTAACACAAGCCAATAAAAAAGGATTCAAGTGTTTGTCGGCAGCAACAGGAGAAGACGGTTTGTTGCTTGCTGCAAAATACAAACCGCAAGCGATCATTCTCGATATGGGGCTGCCAGGCATCAATGGACATCAGGTATTGAATGAATTAAAAGCAAATCCATCCATCAGGCATATACCGGTGCATATTATTTCGGCAAAGGAACGTTCGCTTGAACCCATTAAAGAAGGAGCAATAGAGTATCTGATGAAACCGGTAAATAAAAAAGAGCTGGACGAAGCATTCAACAAAATTGAACTTTTTGTCAGCAGAAAAATAAAAAACCTGCTCATCATTGAAGACAGTGAAAATTCCAGGAAAGCAATTCGTATTCTCATTGGGAATGAGGATTTGAACTGTTTTGAAGCGGCAACCGGCAAAGAGGCCCTTGAATTGTTTCAACAGCATCACATCGATTGTATGATACTGGATATCGGTTTGCCGGACATGAGCGGGTTCGACCTTATCCATAAACTAAGGGAAATAAAAAGCCATAGCCTTCCACCTATCATTGTATATACTGGCAAGGAGCTTTCAAAAGAAGAAAACAATGAGCTTCAGAATTATGCGGAGAGCATCATAATAAAAGGTGTAAAATCGGAAGAACGATTACTGGATGAAACCGCTCTTTTCCTCCATAGGACAATCAGTAATCTACCTAAATCTAAACAACAGATTATACACAATTTGTATGATAAAGAAGCGCTATTTCATTTGAAAAAAATCTTATTGGTCGATGATGATACCCGAAATGTATTTGCATTATCCAAGATATTGAAAGAACACGGAATGGAAATAGTAAAAGCAGAAAATGGGAAAATTGCGTTGGAGCAATTGAATACGCATTCCGACATTGATTTGGTATTGATGGATATCATGATGCCGGAAATGGATGGTTATGAAGCCATGAAACAAATACGGTCTCAGGAAAAGTTCAAGGGTTTGCCTGTTATAGCACTCACCGCAAAAGCCATGAAAGACGATAAACAAAAATGCATTGATGCCGGCGCCAATGATTACATCACTAAACCCATTGAGATGGACCGCTTGCTTTCATTAATGCGAGTATGGTTAAGCAAGTAAAAAACAGTGAGCCTAATATTAAGTAGAAATGAAAGAAAAAAGTCTTGTTAAAATTCTACTGGTAGACGATAGGCCAGAAAATTTGTTTGCCTTGGAAGTCATTCTTTCCAACGAGAATTATGTATGTGTGAAAGCACGTTCAGGAGCGGAAGCATTAAAAATTCTCCGACATGAACACGATTTTGCCCTTATTTTAATGGACGTGCAAATGCCTGTGATGGATGGATATGAAACAGTAGAATTAATTCGCAAAATCGAAAAGTTCAAACATGTTCCGATTATTTTTTTAACGGCGTATATGGATACTTCTGTCAATATTTTCAAAGGGTATCATGCTGGTGCAGTTGATTATATGGTAAAACCACTAGACTCCGAAATAGTAAAAGCAAAGGTGGCTGTTTTTGTGGATCTGTTTAAGAAAACGCATGAATTATTCGTTCAACACAAAGAGATAGTAAAACGTGCAGCCGAATTAATCCTTGCTAATAAAGAGCTTGTCTTTCAGAACGAAGAAAAAGAAAAAAGGGCACTCGAATTAATGAATGCAAAAGATAAAGCCGAAGCAAGCGATCGTCTAAAGACGGCTTTTATGAACAATATTTCGCATGAAATCAGAACTCCGCTCAATTGTATTCTTGGGTTTGCCCCCTTTATTGTCAGATCTGATAGTACGATGGAGGAAAAGGAAAACTATTTGGACATTTTAAAGGTCAATAGCGACCGTTTGATGAATACCATTAACGATTTTATGGATATATCCCTGCTTATTTCTGGTAATATGGAAGTGTATCCTCAACCAATTGACATTTCTTTATTGTTGACGAAAGTTTTTGAGATCTTTCATGAGCCCAGTAGTAAAAAGAATCTGGAACTTAACTTGCAATTTCCCGAAAATACTGATACTATTATTCTAAATACGGATGGAGAATTACTGCAAAAGGCTGTTTCTAAACTGGTAGATAATTCGGTAAAATTTACAAAAAAAGGAAGTATTACGCTGGGGTTTGAACGACTCAATAATGTCATTGAAATCTTTGTTAAAGATACTGGCGAAGGGATTGAAAAGGATTCACAAGAGTTTATATACAAAAGTTTTATGCAGGAACATGTCTCCAGTACACGTGGTCATGAAGGCAGTGGGCTGGGGTTATCTATTTCCAAAGGCATCATGCAATTGCTTGGTGGAGAAATACGTTTAGAATCGACAAAAAACAAGGGGACTACCGTTTTTTTATCGCTTCCGAATGCATTACATGCAATCAATAAATAGTGAGTATAATTTATAGTGGAAATGAAAGAAAAGAGTCTTGTTAAAATTTTAATGGTGGACGATCGGGCAGAAAATTTGTTTGCCCTGGAAGTCATTCTTTCCAACGAGAATTATGTATGTGTGAAAGCAGGTTCAGGGGCGGAAGCATTAAAAATTCTCCGACGTGAACACGATTTTGCCCTTATTTTAATGGACGTGCAAATGCCTGTGATGGATGGATTTGAAACGGTAGAATTAATTCGCCAAATCGAAAAGTTCAAACATGTTCCGATTATTTTTTTAACGGCCAGTATGGATACTACTGTCCATATTTTCAAAGGATATCATGCTGGTGCAGTAGATTATATGATAAAACCACTATCACCCGAAATATTAAAAGCAAAGGTGGCAGTTTTTGTGGAGCTGTTTAAGAAAACGCATGAATTATTAGTTCAAAAGGAACAAATCAAAAAACTGAACGAAACATTAGAGCAGAAGGTAATTGAAAGGACTTCTCAACTAGAAATTACCAATAAAGAACTTAAAGAAGCAAAAGATATAGCCGAAACTACCACAAGAATTGCAGAAGATGCGGTGAAAGCAAAGCAACAATTTTTATCGAACATGAGTCATGAAATTCGCACACCAATGAATGCGATTATCGGATTTACAAAGGTGGTGATGAAAACAGCGTTGTCAGCCAAACAAAAAGAATACATAACTGCCATAAAAATGAGCGGAGATTCATTAATCGTGCTCATAAACGACATTCTCGATTTGGCAAAAGTAGATGCAGGAAAAATGACGTTTGAGAAAACACCTTTCAAAATGGCCTTATCCCTATCAGCCATGCTTCATATATTTGAGACAACAATGCTGGAAAATAATTTAGAGTTGATCAAAGAATACGACAACAGAATTCCGGAGGTTTTGATTGGTGACCCGGTGCGTCTGCATCAAATCATTTTAAATTTAGTGAGTAATGCCATCAAGTTTACATATAAAGGAAAAATTACAGTAAGTGTTCGCTTGCTCAGTGAAGATGAAGAGAATGTGACCCTTGAATTTGCAGTTACCGATACCGGAATTGGAATACAGGAAACTAAAATGGAAATGATATTTGATAACTTTCAGCAGGCAACATGTGGTACATCAAGATTGTTTGGAGGTACAGGATTGGGTCTTGCCATCGTAAAACAATTAGTGGAGTCGCAAGGAGGAAGCATTCGTGTAAAAAGCAAATTAGATGAGGGTTCCACGTTTAGTTTCATATTAAGTTTTATAAAAACGAACACCGAGGCTGTGTTAGAAACAAAAATGGAGGAATTGAATACGGAAATTAAACACATAAAAGTATTGGTTGCCGAAGATATTCCACTCAATCAATTATTGATGAAAATACTATTGGACGAATTTGGATTTGAACACGATATCGCCAACAATGGGAAAATTGCCATTGAAAAACTACAAAACAATCCGTATGATATTATTTTAATGGACTTGCAAATGCCGATAATGAATGGGTTTGAAGCCACCGAATACATTCGCAATACACTGCATTCTAACATCCCTATTATCGCTTTAACGGCCGACGTAACCACCGTCGATTTAGCAAAATGCAAAGCTGTTGGCTTGAATGATTACATCTCAAAACCTGTTGACGAAAGGCTATTGTATAGTAAAATAACGGGATTACTAATGAAATCACTACCAACAGAAAAACCATATGTTGATGGAGAGCCTATGTGATATTCCTTATATTCCCTTAATGCTGGGAAAGTCTTTCCAACCTGTGGCATTTTTATAAGCATCTAAAGAAGCATTCAATACATAAAGGGACAGACCTTTTATCGTGCCTTCAAACGAATCATGTTCTACTGTTGGTGGTGTATTAGCAAGAATTTTCATGATTTTTAAATTTGAACTGCCAAAGGCGAATTCACCAATTGACTTCAAGGAGGAAGGCAAAGTAACCGAAGTTAATGTGAAAACACCTGCAAAGGCAAAATCTGAAATTTTAAGAACCGTATTGGGTATAACATACGTTTCCGCAGCATTTGACATGGGAAAACACAGTAACGTCTTTTTTTCTTTGTCAAATAAAATTCCATCCTGACTGCAATAATTGGCGTTGACTGGGTCCACATTGATTGTCCGCAACCTTTCACAACTTGCAAATACCGTATTTTCTATCATTGAGACGTTAGAAGGAATACTGATTGATTTCAAACCTAAACATTCTGCAAATGCACTCGTTTTAATGGTAGTGACAGACGTTGGAAGGGTCACGGAGGTCAAATCCTCACAACCATAAAAAGCTTCCTCTCCAATTGTAGTAACAGTATACGAGATGCCAGCATGTAGCACTATTGATGGAATAACGACAACTCCTTTATACAACTCTTCTTGAGAGGTGACCTCAACCGTGGATCCTGAATTCGAACTATAGTTTATTCCACCTTCATTGAACGTAAGCCCAAAAACATGCGTAACCATCATCACAAAAACCAAATTTATAACGATTCTTTTCATGATAATCTTGATTAAAGGGTTAATATAATATGATGGCGGAAAGTTATCATTTTATCTAACACAATCATACCGCCAAGATTTGTGGGACGTTTCAGACAGTCTGTACGTTACCCCTTGATCATCGTCAACAGCATCTTGAACTTTTCAACCGCCTGCAGGGCGTGAGGAATGGAAGCCGGCATGATGATACTCTCGTTTGCCTTTACCAGAAAGGGTTGACCACCAATCTTGATTTCGGCCTCGCCTTCCAGAATCTGGACAAACGCATCAAAAGGTGCCGCGTGCTCGCTTAATCCCTGTCCCTTATCGAAGGAAAACAGCGAGATGTTGCCAGCTTCATTTTTCATTACTTGCTTACTGATGACACCGCCATCGGCATAGTCAACCAGTGAGGCCATAGACAACACGGCCGCTTTGGGGAATACTTCTTTCATAGTCATAAAGATACTAATTATCATTCAATTTCAACACAAGGTGTTCCATACTCGTTACGTCGTGATGGAATTTATGGGCAGCTACCACTAATAGAAAGCGTCCGTTCCGCCTGGTAGGAAACACTACTGCGCCGATACCAAAAAGCTAAAAACTGCACTAGTCTTTAACACAACGAACACTAAATCCCAATCTCTTTTTATGTGTAGATTCTGTATCAGTGAAGTATATACCTTCATTTAAATAACTCAAGGCTATCGAATATAGCGAATTTGGCATATTTTCTGTCGAACTCCACCAATTTCCAGCATATCCATTTCCTTTAAAACCATAAGAATTTGGATCTGTGCCATCATAGTAAATCTTGTCATTATTATTATCATAATAGCCACCTGGTAATGCTGAAAAACCACTGGAATTTGTTGCCCCAGTATTTGGCATCATCCAATTCCCTAAGTGTAAAAAACTTAAATGAATGGAAGAGGTGGTTTTAGCAGATTTCAGTTTGCCTCCCGAAATTGAATCACCTCCCAGATAATTAGATAATTTTTTCCAATCGTTGATAGAAGGCACATGCCAACCAATTGGTGCCAATTTCCTAGTAGCAACAGCATAGCCATTATACAAAACGCCAATGGTATTATAATTTAACGGGTTATACCATATACTCGATGGATTATACCAATAATAATAAAAATACGGAGATAACAGATCAATGTTTTCACCCAAATCACCCTTAACAGTTGGGATATCGGTGCCATCGTTATACTTTGTTGTTCTCAAATTTTCAAGCATCCATAATTGAGTGCCAATTTGAATGGTTTGATAAACATTTCCGTCTGCATCTGTTACCGTTGGGGTTTCTACATCCGTTGAAAATTCATCTTCATTGCCATAAACTATTTCTCCTACTTGATAATACCCATCACTATTAGTTTGTTTTTTTACATTTATTGCATAAGCTCTTACATAATAAGTAGCACTTCCTGCCAAACAATCAATCGGAGTAGAATATTCAACAGTACCCGTAAAATCAACTAGTTTTAGCAAATTGACATCAATGCTGTTGTCTGCCCTGGTTGGATGTACACTTGTACTCCAGCAAACTCCATATACAATCGCATCCGATTTACCAACGGAAGTCAACACACCACCACATCTGGCAGTATGTTGTGTTACATGATTTATTTCACCAGTTGATACTGTTGGATAATAAATGGGATCATGATACGTAATTGGATCGGAATTCAGGTCACACGCAATAAATACTGCTACGGATAAAAAAGCCAACAATATATAGTACCTTTTCATTTTCAAGCTTTTAATAAATAGTTTATTTACAAACCTCCTTCCGACATGACTCTTTGTTCGGATTACCCTATTAACCTTGTTCTAAGTGCATCATACTCTCTAATTGCCTCAAAGATATAACTATTAACAACATATATCGGATAAAATGTTAATATAAAAGCAAAGGTTCGTTGGGTAAATAAATGAAAATATTCTATAATCATTGAAATATAAACATTAAGTTTGTCAACTCCATATAACAATCCATGAAAAAGCATTTTGTCACATTAGCTATGTTAGTAATAATGATGAGTGTTACTGCTCAAACAACATATCACGCAATATTAATTATTGACGGTATTAACTATATGCAGACTTCTGATAATACAGTTGAAGTCACAAGTGGCGGAACATATACAGGGAGTATTGTAATACCGTCAACTGTCGCGTATTCGGGTACAACATTTCACGTCACTGCAATTGGTTACCAAGCCTTTTCTTATTGTTCTGACTTAATCTCAATAACCATTCCCTCCTCTGTTACATCAATTAGAATAACTGATTTTAATGATTGTATATCGTTAGTAAATTACATTGTAGACAATAATAATCCTACTTACACATCATTAGATGGTGTACTATTTAACAAAGCCAGGACTACACTTATTGCTTATCCTAATGGCAAACCCACCTCACACTATGTTATCCCCTCATCTGTCACATCAATTGGAATAAATGCTTTTTTGATTGTTCAGCCTTAACCTCAATTGATATTCCATCTTCTGTCTCATCTATTGGAGTAACTGCTTTTTCTTATTGTACAGGCTTAACCTCAATTGATATTCCATCTTCTGTCTCATCAATTAGAGAAGCTGCTTTTGATCATTGTTCAGCCTTAACCTCAATTACCATTCCATCTTCTGTTACATCAATTGAATCTAATGCTTTTTCTTATTGTACAGGCTTAACTTCCATTGATATTCCATCATCTGTCACATCAATTGGATTATCTGCCTTCTCAAACTGTTCAGCCTTAACCTCAATGACCATTCCTTCAGGTGTAACATCAATAGGACATGGCACTTTCTCAAACTGTTCAGCCTTAACCTCAATTACTATTCCCTCATCTGTTATATCTATTGGATTATCTGCTTTCTCAAACTGTTCAGCCTTAACCGCAATCACCATTCCATCTTCTGTTTTCTCTATTGGAGGATCTGCTTTTTATAAATGCACAAGCTTATCGTCAATAACCATTCCATCATCTGTTACATCAATTGGAAATTTCGCCTTTACTAGTTGTACAGGATTGAAACAATATATTGTTGAAACTAATAATCCTATTTACTCTTCATTTGATGATGTGCTTTTTAACAAAGATAGGACTACGCTTATTGCTTATCCTAACGGCAAATCTTCACAGTATATCATTCCCTCATTTATCACATCAATTGGAGATTTTGCTTTTTATGGTTGTACAGGATTAACTTCAATAACCATTCCGTCATTTGTCACAACTTTATACAGTTCTGCATTTTATGGTTGTACAGATTTGTCAGAAATTCATTGTCAATTGAAGTCACCACTGCCTATTATGAATTCTGTCTTTGAGAATGTAGATAAAAACACGTGCAAACTTTATGTCCCAACAGGATCATCCAGTTTATATTTGGCAGCAACTGCTTGGAGTGATTTTGCAAACATAATTGAAGAAGAGGTAACAGCCGTCACTGAAACTAAGAAAAACGACATAGCTGTTTATGCTCAACAAAGAGATATTGTCGTTAAAGGCGCAGGTGTGGGTGAGACAATCTTTGTGTATACCACTTTAGGAATGCTTGTAAAAACAACCAAAGCCATCAGTGAAGTTAGGATACCTGTTTCTTCCAATCAGGTTTATTTGGTTAGATTTGGTAGTAAAACATTCAAGATTGCGATACCGTAAGCTATCCTATGGCTAAGCATGAGATTCTCTGAAGAATCGGGCAACTTTATAAAGTGAGACAAGACGGGGTTCACCGAAAGCTTAATTTTCATGAGTAAATACCGCTAAGAGAAAGCGTCAATTCCGCGCAGCATGCTACAACTCTGACCTCGATATGCCGCAACAGACTAAAACCGTTTCGTATAGATGTGGCAGTAGGGTTGTTTGCCCGTTTTGTCGTAATAGTCCTGATGGTACGTTTCGGCAGGATAAAACGCCGTTGCTTGGGTGATAGCGGTTTTCACAGCGTAGCCTTTGGCTTTGAGTAGCGCAACGAGTTTTTCGGCTGTCGCTTTTTGCTCATCGCTGTTGTAAAACACCTCCGAGCGATATTGGTTGCCAATGTCAGGCCCCTGACCATCTGTTTGCGTGGGGTCGTGAATCTCAAAAAAGAGCTTGGCCAGTGTTTCGTAATCTACCTTCCTAGGGTCGTAGATAATCCGCACCGCCTCGGCGTGTCCCGTTTCACCCGTACAGACCTCTTTATAGGTCGGATTTTTTACTGTTCCGCCTGTATAGCCCGATTCGACACTCAACACGCCCGACTGCTGTTGCATCAGGTGCTCAACGCCCCAAAAACAACCTCCGGCAAAGATGGCTTCTTCCACATCGGGAATGAAATCCATGGAGATTGAATTGACACAGTGGCGCAGATTCTTATCGGTAAGGTGCTCTCCCTCAAAAACGTGTCCGAGGTGTCCACCGCATTTACTGCAAACTATCTCAGTACGCCTTCCATCTTTGTCGGGGATACGCTTTACCGCCCCTGCTATCTGGTCATCAAAGGAAGGCCACCCGCAACTCGATTCAAACTTATCTGCCGAACGGTATAGCGGTGCTCCGCATTGACGGCATACATAGAGCCCTTGCGCCTTATTATTGGTGTATTTACCCGTAAAAGGGGCTTCCGTACCTTTGTACAGAATGACCTGTTTCTCCAGCTCCGTAAGTGGTTTCATCTTTCCGTTCGTTTTATTTTTTTGCACACTGCAACTTACTGATACAAAAAGTAAAAGCACAACTACTATCAGATTTTTCATCGCTTTACTTGTTTAGTATCTCCTATCAAATATACTAAAAAAAAGCGTGCGTTGTGCCGGGTAATCAACACAGGTTTGAAGGCGTATCTTCAAGTTCAATACAGCAAACTGGAAACCGTCTTTGGACTGTTCAGAATGGCATCATTCGAACAACCAAACGCATTTTTTCTGATAGGTGGTTTCAGTAAGCTGACCAAGGATAAATGCGGCTACATTCGAACGTGAGATGCTGGGGTTTCCCTTCATCTTCATCGCTTCGAAACCATGTTTCAGCTGTTCGGTCTTACCTCCATAGGTTAAACTTCCGGGACGGACGATGGTCCAGTCAAGCTGACTCCGCATGATTCGGTTTTCGTTGGTCGTGTGGTCTGCCAACGGTACACGCAACGCTACGTCTGCAACCAAAAACCGTACGGGTTGCGGCATGTAGTTTCGGCTTTCCCCGGCACCAAGACTTGATAAATAGATGAAGCGTTTCACCCCGGTTTCTTCCATCAAACGGACAATGGCATCAATGCCCTCCACGATTTCATTACTGTGTTTCGTGAGAGAGGCCCCACCCAATACCGATATACAAGCATCTGATCCGTTCATGGCTGCTTTCAGTTTCTCCGTTTCACTCAGTTGCCCTTCAACAACCTCCAACGCCGGATGGTCCATGTTAAACGCCTCTTTGTTGCGCACATAAGCAACCACCCCAATGACCAGCAGCCAAGGCCTGTTCAACCACCAATTTGCCGGTTTTACCGCTTGCGCCAAATACGACTAGTTTCATCATACATGTGTGTTTAATCGCTTATAAGGTAAATGTAACCAAAAATCTTCAACGTTGAAGCTAAATTTTTACAATGCACCCTAAGTTATAGCTGCTTAAATTCGGAAATACCGATTCTCTTTGATGCAGATGCTTATCTCCGTGTTTTTTTCTTGACCGGATACATATTTTTGCCTTTCTCTTTATCTGCTTTGATGTAATCAGAAATCAGCTTCTCTTGTGCACCAGACAAAGAAGTTGGGTCCACGTAAAAATCAACATCTAATGGTTCTTTAATGAGTCCCATGATTTATTTGCTAAAGTATTTATTGACTAATTTCAAAGCTGACTGATTATTGATAATCATCAACTGCCCACCAATACACACAGCGCCCAATGTGTCTTCATAATGCTTAATTAGTTTCGATTTTGCCATAAAACCAACGTAGCCACCAAATCCTCTATGAAAAGACAATCTACAGGCAAATGCGACCAAATTTCCCGGCACACCAAAATACACCTTCTCCCTTCCAATGTTAAACGATGCACTCTCAATTAAGTGCATGTAAACATGGTCTTCCTTTTCTGACAAACTCACCAAACCCTGAATGATAGCAGGGTTATTGACTATCGTCAATTTATAAATATCCCTGTCTGGTTTTTTGAATTCCGACTTCCAGTCAAAAAGCCATCCATTATATCCAGAAAAAAGGATTTCCCATCCTTCAATTTTTCATTGTCTAACCACATCCAATTGTTGCCATTGGTCTTCGACTCATTCACTGCATCGATGGCTTCTTTAGTATAGCTTTCCCAATCTTTTATTCGGTACAGCGCAGATAGCTTCCAACTTCGCATCTCCAGCCTGTTGGGATATTTTTTGATGCCCTCACTGATTTCGGCCACTACTTTTTTAACCAAAGGAACATCAAAGACATCATCGGGACCAGAAAGGAATTTTACTATAATAAAATCATTTGAATTAACAGTGAGTAACTTTCTATTGACTGTTATTACCGATGTCAAGGAGCCGTGAATAATTGCTTTATTAAAACTGTAGATGAACTGACAGGGGTACCAATCGGGATCGTCGGGGCTGTTTATCTTCCAGGCCTCAAGTATCTTACCCTAGTTTACGGTGTCTCTAGCATCATAATACTTAGCAAACTCGGCTTGATAATCAACCGAATACACCTGACAAACAAGAACCAGATTCAACAGCAAAAAGAGTAGTTTCTTCATGGTTTCAATTTATTTAGATTGCGTCAATAAACATGTACCAAATGTAACCAATTTTCTTACCGGCAATATATAAAGTTTATTAAAACATCAACAAAAAGGAAGTTAACAGAAAACGTCCGCTCCGCTGGGTAGGAAGGTTATACGTCAAAACTCAATTTGAGGTGTCTTCCAAATCCTTCACGAAAAATGCGCATCAAGGTTGATAAACGGATGTCGGAAGCATCATTTTCAATCCTTGAAATATAAGTTTTGGTTGTTCCGCATTTTTGTGCCAACTGTTCCTGCGTCATGCCTTGTTCTTTGCGCAATTCTTGTATCATCACTCCGAGCTTGAATGACTCAAACTCCTCCTCAAACTGTTCGCGCTTTTCAGTGCCACGAACACCATATTGCTCATCAAGATGTGAAGCAAATGAGGTCAGGTTGCTGTTAGTATCTTTTTTCATCGAAGTATTCCTTGCTTGCATAAAGTTAGCTAATTAGATAACAACAACCAAAAATAATAAATTACAGCACAATTTGCAATTTTATTATGTCTATTGTATGCTTATATCATTATATTTGATGCATTCATATACTTGTATAGTTTTAATATATAGAGTATATAGAATATTCTTCAATGTCTTGTTTGAAGTATGTATCTATTTAAGTACATTTGTAAATCATAAGCGTATGCCTGTCATTGACTTTGTAAATGGTGTTAAACTATTGGTGTACAATGGGGACCATAGGCCGCCCCATATTCATGCGCGGTATAATGAGTATGAGGTTATCGTTTCTATTGTGTCGAAGGAAATTGTTGCGGGCGATATTCCCGGCAAACAGCTCAAGTCAGTCCTAGACTGGCTGGCTGTAAACTCAGACTATGCGTTGACGGTATTTTATGAATTAAATCCAAACCTAAAATGAGAAAGATCAGAATTCCTCGAATATTGAAAATAAACTGGATAAAGGGTTTGTCAACCTCCGTTGTTTTCAACAATGGCGAATCCCGCATACTTGATTTTACCAAAATCCTGCCGGAACTGGGTGTGCATGCCGATTCGCCTGAATCTGTCTTGTTCAATCCAGATGAGTTTGCCAAGGTGAAGCTTGTTGATCATACGTTGTCGTGGGATAATGTCGAACAGTACATCAGCAAAAGGGATGGCGGAAAGCTACGCGTGCCGTATGAGATTGGCGCCGACGTGTTGTTGAGATACAGCCAACCCGAGAAATCTGTATCGTTGATCAGTGTGGGTAAAATGATTCGCGATTCCAGGATTCGTAGCGGCATGTCGCAGGAGGAACTGGCCTTGGTGAGCGGCACCTCCAGAACATACATCTCCCGCATCGAGAATGATCGCTCTGATATAGAACTTGATACGCTCCGCAAAATCGTCGAAACCGGGCTGGGCAAGAAGTTGGAAATCAAGATAATGTAACCACCACCAAGAGACAGCGTCCGCTACGCCGGGTAGGAAGGTGCCGCGCCGATTACGAAAAGCGGAAACCGGCACTGCATTCCGCTAAATTTTCAAAGCGTCAGTCACTGACGTTCCTTCCTCGAAGATGAAAATTTTTAACGCTGCATTCCGTTTGTTTTCTATTCGCTTTTCTTCACACGTCGACGACCCCTTTCCCACCCAGCTCCACTCCCGCGCTCATTGAGCGAACCGCAACCAAGGTATCAGGGTCTTATATCATCGATAATTCCCCTTCCCGGGAATCAAATTCCGGACACCGCCTGTCGGATCGTCCACGTCACCTTTTCTTCTGGGAATCAGATGCACATGACAATGAAAAACCGTCTGCCCGGCATCCTTTCCGTTGTTCATTCCAATGTTGAAGCCACTGATGCTCGGATCGATCAGCTGCAACTCCTTCTTCGCCTTCAGAAGTAATTCATGAATCGCATTGATTTCTGCCTGATAAAGATCAAAGTACTCCCAAACATGCCGCTTCGGCACAAGTAGAATATGCCCCTTCGTCACCTGTAATCGGAAACTATAAACCGTCAGATTATGGCAAATTAAAACCAACACTTTTTATAAAGGTTATACGTCAAAACTTAATTTAAGGTGTCTTCCAAATCCTTCTCGAAAAATGCGCATCAAGGTTGATAAACGGATGTCGGAAGCATCATTTTCTATCCTTGAAATATAGGTTTTGGTTGTTCCGCATCTTTGCGCCAACTATTCCTGCGTCATGCCTTGTTCTTTGCGCAATTCTTGTATCATCACTCCGAGTTTGAATGACTCAAACTCCTCCTCAAACTGTTCGCGCTTTTCAGTGCCACGAATACCATATTGCTCATCAAGATGTGAAGCAAATGAGGTCAGGTTGTTGTTAGTATCTTTTTTCATCGAAGTATTCTTTGCTAGAACAAAGTTAGCTTATTAGATAACAACAACCAATAAAAAATAGTGCTTCACAATGTAATCTTAACTTGAAGTGCCAATCTGAAACTTCAAGTCTAAAACGTAAATGTAAGCTTCCCTAAAAATGTAATCGTAACCTAATTAATGGGCAACCACCACTAACAGAAAGCGTCCGTTCGCCGGGTGGGAAATGCTCCGCGCCGATTCCGAAAAGCTGAAAACTGCACTGCATTCGGGTAAATTTTCAAAGCGTCGCGAGTTGAGAATACAACTCACTCCTCGGCAGATGAAAATTTTTAACCCCTCATTCCAGTTTGTTTTCTATACGCTTTTCTCCACACGTCGCCGGATCCTTCCCCACCCAGCTCCACTCCCGCGCTCATTGGGCGAACGAAATCCTGACAACGTCGCGAACACGTGTAATCGGGCGCGGCTGCTGTCTGTATGCAATTAATAGCCAATAAAGTAGTCAACAAGGCCAAGCTGATGATTGAAAAGCTGTATTATTTTAACTATTTCGATTTAGTAACAGGGAAAACGTGGGAACAATACGGCGAACAATTAAACTATAAAAATAGGGTTGATTATTTCCTTCTACAAAATATAAATACAGCTCGAAAAATTCTTGTACAAGAGCAAAAATTGGATTCAAAAATAGCCAATGCGCTTATTGGTAAGACTATTTTTGTGCGATATTTGATTGACCGCAAAGTTAAATTGTGTTTTGAAGGCATATCCAAATACTGGACAAATAATGATTTTTGCGATTTATTGGACAGACCTCAAAAGGTAAAAGATTTCTTTGATTATTTAGAGGACTCCGAAAAAGGTTTTAATGGAGATTTATTTCCTATTCTTGATGAGGATTATACTCAAATAAAGGCAAACAATTATCGAGTTATAAAAAGATTGCTGCAAGGAGAAGACCTTGACGGGCAACAACCTTCATTATTTGAATTTTACGACTTCTCAATTATCCCCATAGAATTTATTAGCAATGTTTACGAATTATTTATCGGCAAAGACAATCAGGAAAAAGAAGGAGCATATTACACACCTTTATTTTTGGTCGATTACATTTTGAAAGAAACAGTTGAGAAAACATTAAGTGCCGGTAAGGGACACGATTGTAAGGTTTTAGACCCATCTTGTGGTTCTGGAATTTTCCTTGTTGAAACACTCCGAAAAATCATAGAAAAGTATATAGATACTGGTGTTGATACTCAAACAGAGGCATTTAAAGAAGCAATTAAAGCTTTAGCCAAACAAAATATTTATGGACTAGATAAAGATTTAAGTGCCGTTCAGGTTGCTATCTTTTCTATATACTTGACGTTACTCGATTATCTGAATCCACCGGAAATTGAAACATTCAAATTCCCTATCCTTTTTAATTTAAACTTTTTTGAAGCCGATTTTTTTGATACGGATGCCGCTTTTAATCAGCATTTAGGACAAATAAATTTTGCCTACATTTTAGGAAATCCGCCTTGGATGAGAGGTAAAGGAGAAAAGGAAAAACCTTTGTATGTCGAATATGTTGATAATCGAAAAAAAAAGGAAGGGAAAAAAGTAGACAACCCTGTGATAGATATTGGAAACAGAGAAATTGCCCAAGCTTTTCTTTTAAGAAGCAGCGATTTTTCAAAAAGCAGCACAAAGTGTGCTTTAATCGTTACCAGCAAGACATTATATAATTTACAGAGTAGGAAGTTCAGAGAATACTTTTTAAGCAATTTTTTTGTCGAACGAATCTTTGAGTTAGCCCCTGTAAGAAGAGAGGTCTTTGATAAATCCAATGATAAATCAATAACTCCTGCTTGCGTATTATTCTTCAACTATGCAGATGGAGCAAGCACTGTCTCAAATATAGTTGAGCATATAACATTAAAGCCAAGCCGCTTTTTTTCGTTATTCAAAATCTTCACAATTAATCGGACGGATTTTAAAGAAGTACAGCAGTCAAAATTACAAAAAAACGATTGGCTCTGGAAGGTTTTAGTTTATGGTTCATATTTAGATTTCAACTTTTTGCTGAGATTAAAAAATGACTACGATTCAATAAATGATTATATAAATAGAAATAAGGATAATATTATTTTAAAACAAGGGATTAAGCGAAAGGACGGACATATAAAAATTGATGCAAGCGAACTTATAGGGTGGGACTTTTTAGATATAAAGAAAAAGGAAATTAATCAATTTTTTATAGCAACAAATCACCAAAAATGGAATATTGAGGATGTTGGTTATGTATACAGGGAAAATAACAATATATGCCAAGCGGTATTCACACCACCGGCTTTGTTGATAAAAGAAACTGTAAATACGAAGTTGGAATCAATAGCTGCCATATCTGATAAAAAAATATTATTCACGGATAAAGTAACGTCACTAAAATTCAGGGATGGTTCAACTTCTGACGATTATTATATTTTAGCAAGCCTACTTAATTCCACACTATTTGCATATTATGTACTCAACATGTCTTCTACGGCGGGCATAATGATTGAGCAACAAATAAATGATGAAGAAAAATTTAATTTCCCATACATTGCTCCAAAAGGGTTAATTGCGGCGGCAAAAGAAATTGAGAGATTAAAAAAAGCAACTGCATCTAGCAATATGATAGATAATGGTATAATAACGGGAATAACAAAAAATCAAGATAAAATAAATGAAATAATTTTTAATTCACTCAAGTTAAACAGCACTGAAAAGCAGTTAATTTTATATGCTCGTGATATAGTTATTCCAATTATGATGCGTCATAAAGGTTACGATCGACTGTTTCTTCCAATGATATATGAAGATAATTCACTTAGTGAATATGCTGAACTTTTTATCGAACGATTTAAGTCAAAGTTAGAAGATAGTAGTAAAAAATTTATTGTTGAAATTTGGCATACAAATCAAATCATCGGGATGTTCTTTAAAATGATACCCTCAAATGAGAATAAGGGAACTATCATTTGGGTTGATAAACAAAATGATGCAACAATTTTATCATTGTTATCAAGAATAGCTGGCGAAAAGATTACTGATAAGCTTTTTGTTCAAAAAGATATTCGCGGTTTTGATAATAATGGCGAGGATTTTTTTATCATTAAGCCTAATGAAAAAAGGCTCTGGCACAGAGCCATCGGCTATTTGGATGTAAACGAATTTGCTGATGCAATATTAAAAGCTGGGAGGGGCAATAAATAATGTTTTCATCTCTAAACGCTTCCGGCTATAAATACAGTTCCACTTTCTATTATGCGGAATTTGAACACATACTTTCTGGAATTATAGCCTGTTATAACACGATGCAATCAGAGAAAGTAAGTGTTATAAACAATGAAAACAGCATTAGAGATAAAATTTTATACAGTTACTTGAAAAAAGACCCCTATAAAAAACAGTTTAAACTTACTGATTACTTGTTCGACCCCGAACTCCCTGAAAACAAAGGACGGATTGATATTCGGGTAATGCCAATTAATTCCTTTATTAATGATGATGCTTATTATATCATTGAATGTAAGCGACTGGATGCAACAAATCAAAAAGGAACATCAGGATTAAATGGCGAATACATATCAGAAGGCATCTGTCGTTTTGTTTCCGAAAAATATTCAAGTTATTTTCGGGCCAATGGAATGATAGGCTTTGTTGTTAAATCAATGGATATTCATCATAACACGGACTGTATCAATGGCCTGCTGCCTAATCAGTGCTTTCAAACAAATACAATGATACATATACAACCTAGAAAAATCACAGATGGCTTCGATTATTCATACTTCTCCGTCCACAATACAGGGAAATATGCAATAACTCTTTATCATTTGATGATGGATTTTTCCAAAAACATACAATAAGGGCCGCCCGAAAAGATATCGTTTAAACCGTATGCATTGTAAAAAAACCACCTCTCTCCTATCACCCCTTCAAAAACCGACCCCCAGCAATATCCCAAAACCGGTTAAAGAAATCAGTAAGTTTTTCGATGACGGTTTCTCTTTTTTTAGCCCTGTCGCTGGTGGGTGAGAAACGCGAAACCGGAGGAAGGACTTTTGTTAGGGCGGTGCCTGTTTTCTGGATGTAACCGTCGCGGAAAGCGTTGTCAATGTATTTGAATGTTTCTTCCTTGTTTAGGCTTTCCTCGGAAATGATTTTCTCCAGTTCTTCTATTTTTTTCTTGTCAACAAAAGATTGCCAGTTCTCGTCTACATTGGCTGTAGGAGAAAGGGAGTTGATAAATTGGTCGATCAAATCCTTCTTGCTACGAAGAACCATGCTGGAATCAACAGCCTTATTGATTTTGACGATGATCTCTTTATCCTGTGAGTTGTCTTCGTGGTATTGACGGATTAATTCAAGGATGTAATCGATGTTGATTTCCACCTGCTTGATGAGCTCCATTTCGAAGACGATGTCGTCGTTGATGTTTTCGCTGTCGTGTTTCTTTTTGATGCGGAATTCCTGATACAGGTTGATGTACATGCTGTGATAGTCCTGTACGTCTCTGTCGGAGAGTATCTCCTTGCCGTCGAATTCATCGAAGGTGGTGAGAATGTTTTTGAATTTCAGGATGGTACTGTAGGCTCTGATGAATTCTTTTTGACTTTTTTCGCCGATGATCAGTTGACCAACAGGAAATTGTTCTATCAACTCCCCTACCAAGTCGGCGTAGCCTTTGACTTCGTTCTCGCCCTCTGTGTAGCCGTGGTAGTATTCGTCAAAGGTTTTCAGCAACACAATGCCGCCCGCTTCCTTGTCGCCAAAGAGCGCAATGCTTTCGTTGGTGGCTTCTTCCAGGTTGCGGAAACAAACGATGTTGCCGAAGGTTTTGACAGAATTGAGAATGCGGTTGGTACGTGAGAATGCCTGCAACAAACCGTGAAGGCGCAAGTTCTTGTCCACCCAAAGTGTGTTGAGAGTGGTGGCGTCAAATCCGGTCAAGAACATATTGACCACAATGAGCAAATCGATTTCACGGTTTTTTACCCGTTCGGATACGTCCTTGTAGTAGCTTTGAAACTGGTCTCCCGACGTGTCGTAACTCATCTTAAACATCCCGTTGTAGTCCCGCATGGCGGCTTCCAGGAAATCACGCGAGCTCTTGTCCAATTTGCTGGTATCTTCCGGATTCTCTTCGCCCAGAATGCCATCCTTCTCTTCATTGGCGGCATAGCTGAAAATGGTGGCCACTTTCAATTGTTGGTCGCTGGGCAAACCGGCCATTTGTTTCTGAAACTCGGTGTAGTATTTTTTGGCCACATCGATGGACGAAACGGCAAAAATGGAATTAAAACCGGCCAGCCTGCGGTCTTTAAGTTTGTAGTATTTGTTTCTAAAAGTCTTATTATCGAAATGTTCACGTATGTAGCTTACAATCTTTGTGATGCGCTCGGGCGATGCCAAGGCCCTTTCACGGTCGATGCTCCATACGTTTGAGTCCTGAATGTTTTCTTCTTCCCGCATGGTACGGATGTAGTCGATGCGGAACGGCAGCACATTTTTATCGTTAATCGCATCAACGATGGTATAGGTATGGAGTTTGTCTCCAAAGGCCTGCTCGGTGGTACTCAGGTCAATCCTGCCACCTTTACTGGCGTTCGAAGCAAAAATGGGAGTACCGGTAAATCCAAACAGGTAGTATTTCTTGAATGTCTTCTTTATATCCACGTGCATATCGCCAAACTGGGAGCGGTGACACTCGTCGAAAATAATCACAACCGGTTTGGCATATACCGGATGGTTCTTGTACTTGTTGACCAGGACGGAGAGCTTCTGAATGGTGGTGATGATAATCCTTGCCTTGGGATCTTCCAGCTGCTTCTTTAGTTTGGCCGTGTTGGAATTACTGTTGGCTGCACCCTTTTCAAACTTATCGTACTCCTTCATCGTTTGGTAGTCAAGATCTTTTCGATCGACCACGAACAATACTTTGTCGATAAAAGGCAGTTTGCTGGCTATTTGAGCCGTTTTGAACGAAGTGAGTGTTTTACCGCTTCCGGTGGTGTGCCAGATGTAGCCGCCAGCATTGATGGTACCGTAGTTCTTGTAATTATGCGATACGTTTATCCGACCTAAAATCCGTTCAGTGGCCACGATCTGATACGGGCGCATGGCCAGCAGCAGTTTCTCGGTGGTAAAGACACAGTATTTGGTGAGGATATTTAGGATGGCATGTTTGGCAAAAAACGTATTGGCAAAGTCCAGCAAATCAATAATGGGGCGATTGCTCGCATCAGCCCACCAAGACGTAAATTCGTAGCTGTTGCTACTCTGTTTTCCTTTAGTCGGTTTGCTGGCGCCCAACTCTTTGATGTGGGAAAAGCGGGTAGTGTTGCTGTAATACTTGGTGTACGTTCCATTGGAAATAACAAACAACTGCACGTATTCAAATAAGCCACTGCCAGCCCAAAAACTCTCACGGCTGTACCGGTCAATCTGATTGAAAGCCTCCTTCAAATCAACGCCACGACGCTTCAGTTCAATGTGCACCAAGGGCAACCCATTGACCAGGATGGTGACATCGTACCGGTGGCTGCGAGATGGTTCAGTCCCATCAGCCAGCGCCGTATCGGTGTCAACATATTGGTTGATGACCTGCAGGTAATTGTTGTGGATGTTCTCTTTATCAATCAGGTAGATATTCTTGATTGAACCATCGTCACGCGTAAGCAACTGAATATGGTCCTCCTGAATAATAGCCGTCTTATCTTCAATGTCGTAATTCTTGTTGGCAATTTTGCTAACAAAGAAGTCCTTCCACTCACCGTCTGTAAACGTGTAATCGTTCAACTTCTCCAGCTGCGTTCTCAAGTTACCAACCAACTGTTTCTCGGTAGTAAACGGCAAGTACTCATAAGCCTGCAACTTCAACTGCTCAATCAACGACCGCTCAAGAGCCGCCTCAGACTGATAACAAGCCTCCTTCCGCACCAACGGCTGATACTCAGAAACAACCGTACTCTCCGGATTCTCGACAACAAGATTATACGACATAACAACAACTATTAGTTATCTAAAGACCTAAACGACAACAACTTCTCCCGATAAAACTCATACTGCTTCCGCCTCGCCGCAATCTCCGCAGGCAACTCCCTATTCACCAACGCATCAAACTTATCGAGTATAGCTACAATTCGTTCTTGTTCAGAAAGGGAAGGAATGGGAATTTTGATTTTAGCCATGTTATCTCCCGAAACTCGAATAACTTTTGTTCCAGTTGCATATTTCTGTTTCTGATCAAAAAACATTTGTGTTTTATAAAAATATGCAATGTATTTCGGGTTTTGATTGTGTTTATAAATATAGGCATCACCACTGATTGCAATTTCTTCTTCTCCTAGCCAAACAACAGCTTTACAAACATCTTCAACATTTTCACTTGTTGTGGCAATCACTAAATCTCCTTTTTGAGCCTTTCTTAATTTGTGTGCAAACGACGGTGCTACAAAAGATTTTGTTTTTACAGCTGCTGTTCCATAATGAGTAAATATCTGACCATAATGAATACAGCCCACACCACTTTCGGTAAAATCTTTTTTCTGTAAACCATTACCTCTGATAAAGATTCCTATTTCGCCCAACGTTTTCCACTCAACCTCTTTACTTTCAAAATTCAGCAGTTTATTACGGTAATACTCATATTGTTTACGGCGGGCTTCGAGTTCAGTTTTCAATGAATCATCCAATGCGGTAAAAGTATCGAGGATCGTTACTATTTCCTGCTGAATGGGAAGAGAGGGAATAGGGATAAGAAATTTACTTAAAGGAGCACTATTAATTGCTGGAATACCACTTGTTTGCCTTAGGCTATATATGTTAATTTCGTTACACTTTAAAAAATGAAAAAGATATTTTGAATTTACTTTTACCGATAACTCTTTAATAACATAGCAACTATTGCCTGCCCAGAAATCGACAGTTAGATAATTTACAAAACCACAATTGGCACCTCTTGCACTAAGGACAACGCTATATTTATTTGAATTGAAACAATTAAAATAACCTGTTGGCTGAATCCCTCCATTATAAACAGGATATTCAAAACTATCATTATGTTGGGTTTTTTTAACAAAAGATCCTATGAAAATATTACAAATCTCTCCCAATTCTTTAAACTCCACTCCATCCGGGCAAAGTTCCTCAATCAGTTGTTCGATCCTGCTCATTTTTTGTTTCCTTTCTTGTCAATTGCTTTAACGGCTGTGTTGAGTTGCAAAAAACGGTCGAAATCGCTTTCGAACAAGTGGTCCTGCACAATTCGGTATTTTTCCCACTCGGTCTCGGCATGTTGTCGGGCTACTTCCATAGAGATTGTGCCGGCATTTGTCAACAGTTCGTGTTCGGTGGCCATCAAAATACGGTCGAGGTGCTGTGCCCAGTCCTGCATGGTCATAGGTATGTTTCGGTTTGCTTGGTTTTCGGCAAAATCGAGATAACCCGAAACGATAAGTTCCAAAGAACGCATTTCGTCTTTATCTAAATAGTTTTTTGCCACCAATGCATCCGATTTCCTAATTTTCCCTGAAGGAGCTGCTTCCCAAGTTTGAAGCCCCATATTATCTTTTTGTGCATCGGCACGTTCAAAAATCAGTTCGGCTGCCGTGTGTGCGTGTATAGCCCAATGGAGTTTGTTTTGAACCTTTTTAAAGAAATCAATGGTTGTTTTGGCACTTGAGTCGTAATCCAAAGCGGTAGAATATATATCGGTTATTTTTTGGTAAAAGCGACGTTCCGACAAACGTATTTCCCGAATTACTTCGAGCTGTTTTTCAAAATAATCTTTGGTTAGAATGGTCCCAAAATTTTTGAGACGTTCCACATCTATTGACCAACCTTGTATGGTATAATCTTTTACAATATTATTTGCCCACTTGCGGAATTGAACTGCTCGCTGGTTGTTTATTTTAAACCCAACGGCTATAATTGTTTGCAGATTGTAGTGTTTCGTGTTGTATTGTTTACCATCGCCGGCAGTTATTAAGTAATGCTTAATAACTGAATTTTCCTGCAACTCATTGTCGTCAAAAATTGTTCTGAGGTGTTGGTTGATAGCTGGAATAGAAATGTCATATAGTTCGGCCATCATTTTTTGGGTCAACCATACATTTTCATCCTCATAACGCATTTCAATGCTATCGGGATTATCGCCAGTAGCAGCAATAAAAGTAAGGTACTCGGCAGCCGAACTACGGATAGTAATATCTTTACCAATCACTTTTTTGTATTGCAATTTCTTTTCCTTCATACGCTACCTCCTTCCAGTTCAGCAACAATCACATCAATCTCAGCACGTAGCTGATTTTGGCGTTCTACCAGTTCGGCAATTTCGGCATTCAGTGCGGTAATATCAACGAGTTCACGGGTATCTTCTTGAACGACATAGCTGGTTACTGAAAGGTTGTAGTCGTTGGCAGCCACAACAGTATTATCAACCAATGCAGCAAAATAGCTGTTATTCTTACGCTCTTTGAAGGCCTTCAGAATTCTTTGTTGGTTTTCTTCGGTCAGTTTGTTTTTGTTTCCTGCCTTCACAAATTCAGCAGAAGCATTGATAAACAGTGTTTTATTGTCGGTTCTGCTCTTTTTCAACACAATAATGCAGGTGGCAATACTAACCCCAAAAAACAGGTTTGCAGGCAGCTGGATAATGGTGTCAATGTAGTTGTTGTCAACCAAGTATTTGCGGATCTTCTGCTCGGCACCACTCCGGTAAAGTACGCCGGGAAACTCGACAATGGCAGCCGTTCCTGTGGTAGACAGCCAACTAAGCATGTGCATGGTAAATGCTAAGTCTGCATTATTTTTAGGGGCCAAAACACCGGCGGGTGAGAAACGCGGGTCGTTGATTAGCAGCGGATTGTTGTCGCCATCCCACTTAGTGGAATAAGGCGGATTGGAAACAATGCAATCGAAAGGCTCATCATCCCAGTGTTTAGGGTCGGTGAGTGTATCACCGTTGGCAATGTTGAATTTCTCGAAATTGATATCGTGAAGAAACATATTGATACGGCACAGGTTGTAAGTGGTAATGTTTATTTCTTGACCATAGAAACCCTGCCGAACATTATCCTTGCCCAGCACTTTGGCAAATTTAAGCAGCAACGAACCCGAACCACAAGCCGGATCGTACACTTTGTTGACACTTTTCTTGCCTACCACCGTGATCTCTGCAAGTAATTCAGACACTTCCTGCGGCGTAAAGAATTCCCCACCCGATTTACCGGCATTGCTAGCATACATGGTCATCAGAAACTCATACGCATCGCCAAAGGCATCAATGGTATGATCCTCGAAGTTTCCCAATTGCAACCCGTTTACCGCTTCCAGAATTTTCACCAGCAGTTCGTTTCGCTTGATAACCGTACCGCCCAGCTTATTGCTGTTTACATCGATATCGTCGAACAGCCCTTTCAGATCATCTTCGCTTTCAAATCCTTTTGCAGAATTTTCTATGTTCTTAAAAACATTGCTCAGGGTTTCGTTCAGATTGGGATTGTTGCGGGCATTGCGGCAAACATTTACAAACAGCTCGGAAGGCAGCATGTAAAACCCTTTATCTTTCACCGTCTCTGATCTGCCAAATTCAGCATCAACATCCGAAAGCTTCGCATAATCGAAATCAGCATTTCCTGCCCTATGTTCTTCTTTGTTTAGATACGTTATAAGGTTCTCCGATATAAACCGGTGAAACAGAAACCCCAACACATACGATTTGAAATCCCATCCATCTACCGCACCCCGTAGATCGTTAGCAATTTGCCATATAGCACGGTGAAGTTCATCCCGTTGTTGTTCTTTGGTCATTTATATAATGTGTTTATGTTCATTCGGTTACCATCATTGCTTTAATCCATTAGGATAGTTGGCGTTTTTATTATGACAAAGCGCTATCCCTCTAGACAATAGACTTTTTCTCTTAGAATTTTTCAAGTATAAATTTAACTATTTTATCTTTACGCAGACATATTTTTTCCTTATTCCAAATCTCTGTGTCATTTGTCATATTTTGAATTTCTCGTTGTTGTACAAGATGATTATATGAATTCCTTTTCTCGCTAAATGGTTTGTTCCCGACTGAACAATTGTGTGATTTAGAAAGAATTAAATAATTCCCTAAACAGTCAATATATTGGTTTCTAAATTCTTCATCATACTCACAGTAACCTGCCGCAATTGGTTCTCCATTTGTTGGTGTCTGTGGTGCGATATGTTCTAATTCAGGACTTTCAATGTTGTCAAAACGAGTCAAAGAATATCCACTTTTACCTAGGTTTTCAAGATAATTCTCATATTTCCAAAGCAAAAATTTGGCAGTAGCATGATGCATTCCACCTTGTATTGATTTCTCAAATTCATTTGTATTCCAATAAGCCCACCACCAATCAGTTGTAGTTTTCATCCAAACAATTCTACCAATTATTGGTTTCAAATCAGGTTGCTCTACTTTAAATTCTTGGTAAACATCATTAATTCTTGATGTAATTTCGGCTCTTGTTCCAATAAGTTTATGGCGCAGAATCAATGATTCCATTGATGAACAAATTTTGCAAATTTCATTTGTTTGCAGACCGAAAGAATAAGCCTTAATTACAAAAGGGATTGCAATTGAAAAACCACCTAAAGTAATAAGTGAATGTATTTCAATATTTTCCCGTTCATCTTTGCCAAAAAATGTAGTCAAATGTTCAAAACTAACTGCAAGCGAATTTGTAAACGATTTGATAAAAGGAATTGGATTGTTTTCCGATAAAAGTTTGTTGATTTTTTCTATTGCACTTGATTCCCAAAGTGAGTTGAAGTGAACTCTCAAAGTGTAAACTAAAACATCATCTTCGTCAATTTTGTATTCGATAGACGAAATTGACTTATATATTTTTTCAAATCTATTTTTTATTTCTTCAATTAGGCTGTCTTTTTCATCTCCACCATAAAGGTGAACATAAAACATAAACTGGGCTTTAATGATTTCTAAGTTTGAAGGCTTTTTCCCACGATTGTTTTGAAAAATGAACATTTGAATTGCCTCGGATTCATTTTTAACTGGATGTGTCGAACATGATGCTTCACTTACTGTTTTTAGCATCTTCGATAAATAAACTTCGTCCTTGTTGGTTAAAGCTTTTGTAAAAAAGTCAAAAGCATTAACAATTCGTCTCGCTGATTCTGTTTCCAAACCATTTTTATTTTTTTTAATCTGGTCAACAACATAGTCTTTGAATAATTGATTGTCATAATCCACGGTTGAAAAAATGTAATTTGATTTACGCTTAATCATATTCTCAAAAAGCACTTCTTCATTTTCGGTTAATGACCTAATTGATTTTAACTTTGAAAATAAAGCAGAAAGAAAAATGACAATTGTTGTTAATCTTTGCTGTCCGTCTATAACTCCAAAATTGCTTTCGCATTTTTCTTCAAACAGAAAATGACCAAAATAGTAGAGTGTTGATGCCGAACTTTTATTATAATCTTCTAAATCCGTTAAAAACACATTCACATGTTTTGGAGTCTTACTTTTGTCAAATTCCGTATCCCAAGAATAAGATCGTTGATAGGCTGGAATAAATATTTTATTCCCTGCTAACATTTTATTTACCGCTGTTGATGCTTCCATTTTTCAATTTTCAACTATTATTAAAACAAATAGCGGCTTTGCCGCTATTTGTTTTATGTTTCTTTACATCGCTGGGCTATGATGTTTACCATTTGGATTTTTCGAACATGAACCTGAACATAAACTTGAAATGCTAGAATATTTCATTCCACAATATTTACATACATATTGTGACTTCTCACTTCCTTCGTATAGTGCATGCTTTTTACTCTCCAAATTTTTTGAGCAAGAACCGGATGTTAAACTTGAAACACTGGAATATTTCATTCCACAACATTTACAATAAAAATTAGCCATGATACTCGTTTTTATATTATCGCCTACTCTGTTTAGTTTTCGGCTACCCCTTGTAATAAACGCTAACAAGAACACATCCGTAGTAATACAGTAATACTTCGGTTGTAACTGCCGTATCAGACCTTTCTATTTATAGCATCAGAAGCCGTAAAAGAACGGCATTAAATGGCATTAAAAACCTTTTAGGATATATTTTAAGACAGGTACTTGTTTTGGTGTTTTTCGCGCTGAATTTACGATTGTTTGGCGTGGTGTGCAAGTTTTGGTTAGGTAATGTTGCGGATTTTTTTTGGTTGGGGGGTTGGGAAGGGTTGAATCGAAGGGGGTCTGAAGTGGAGGGGGGATGGTTGGGCGGTGGCGACCTGTGGAGAAAAGCGTTTAGAAAACAAACTGGAATGAGGGGTTAAAAATTTTCATCTGCCGAGGAGGGAGCTGTATTCTCAGCGATCGACGCTTTGGGGAGTGTTCAGAAAAGTGTGTCAAACTCCATTAGGCAAATATAATTCATAAAAGATATCTTTCGAATCGATGTCCAAATTTATCGATCAATTCTTTTTGGATGGTAGGCCAAGAGAAAGCTGTAC
>Ga0302288_1000097_pt1 | contig 81228 bp, 71 predicted proteins | sample III_Fen_N1_1_FD_194549 | JGI IMG/M metagenome (GOLD analysis project Ga0302288, IMG submission 194549) | Peat permafrost microbial communities from Stordalen Mire near Abisko, Sweden - III_Fen_N1_1 | ecosystem: Environmental > Terrestrial > Soil > Wetlands > Permafrost | place: Sweden: Abisko... | reverse complement strand
CTCCCTCCTGGCAAAAGACTTCATCGTGGATCTGTTCCTGCCTGCAGAGGTGGAGCATACCCAGGATGACGGGCAGATGCGATTGGAGTTTGAAGCCTGTTAACATCTTTTAATAGACACTAGTGATCTAATATATTTATTACGGTTGAAATACTACTATTCACAATTTTAAACGATGTATTAAAATAATCAGTTGGAGATGATTCTGTATTTAATAATTCATATAATTTAATGTATGAATTTAAAGTAGAATACGTATAAAATAATCCAACATTTTTTAAAGTGCCATCTAAAACAATTTTATCAGTTAACTTAACTACTTTGACGCCATATTTATCTAGATAAAAATCCACTTTTTCAGCGGTAAAATCTTCTTCAGGATTAGAAGTTGTTTGTGCCTCTCCCGAAAAAAATACCATCAACATAAACGTGAATACTAGATATCGTTTCATTGAATCAGTTATTTGATTTTGCTTTAATCTCAACAGATAATCCATCTTTTTGACTTGCTGTGGAAGGAATATTCATAAAATAGATTGTAGGTAAATTTGGTGCGCCATCATCTATAAATGGATATTCGCCTCCATAAATTCCAAGGTCTGTTGCCATGCCAATATTATTTTTACCTGCTCCAATACCGGGTGATCCGGCTTTTAAATGATAATTTTGATTAGCAAAATCGACAAACCAAGTACTTTTATCTACATTAGTTGGAGAGTTTAGGATTGTTGCAGCAGCTGCAAAATAGTATGATGATGGATTGCCATAATAATCGACAGCAGAAAAGATAATATTATTAATTACAGATGCGCTATACCCATATATTGTCATTGCACCAGAATTTGAAATAATATTGTTTTTTATTAAACCATATCCATTTGTACCTATTCCAATTGCAGTAGCCTGACCATTGTTAATAATATTGTTTTGAATTGAAACAAAAGAATTATCAGATATGGATATAGAAGAAACAACTGAATTAATAATTGACACTTGAGTTATATTTGTGCCTACTATAAAACTTTCAAGCTTGCATCTTTGAACGAGTACATTACTTGCGTTTACACTAATTGAGAAATTGCCTGACAAGCTTGAAATAACAGAACCTTCAGAACCCGCATCAAACTTCAAGGTTTCTGTATTTAAAATCTTTGAACAATCCGAATAATCATTCACCTTCGTAAATCCATTACCTATAATAATCATTTTCTTCGTAATTACTGCTCCTTTATAGGCAATAAGAGAAGGATAGACATAAATAGTATCTCCACTTTGAGCGGCATCATGTGATGCCTGAATGGTATTGTATTCTGCAACTTGAGGTGATGATTGGCTTGCAACTGTTAGAACGCGGGCGTTAAGATTTAATGTAAATACAACACAAATCACAAGTAAAAAAAAGAATTTTTGAATTGACGTTTTCATATTAATAATTTTTGTGTCAGTTTAAAAATAACTATTTACTACTACTGATAATGCCTTCCAGCGTGATGGGCTCGGCTAGCGCGTTCAGCCATACATTGCCAAGTTTGGATTCATCGACGCGGTCGGCTACGTGGGCGAAGTGGAGGGTGGTGGAGGTGAAGAGGGAGACGAGGTCGGGCCAGGGGGAGTGCTGGTAGTCTTGGAGGCGAATCCATCGGTCGTTGTTGCCGAGGTTGGCGTAATCGGGGAAGTGGAGGGGTGTGGGTACGGAGGTGGAACTGCGGTGGGTGTTGTTGGTGGCGGAGTCGCAGAGGTGGCCGAGGATCATTTTGATGGTGCGGTGCTGGGAATTGAAGCGGGTGGTGAGGACGTCGGCGGGGAGCGCGAGGAGCTTGGGTTTCCAGAGGGCTACGAGGCGGCGGATTTCGGCGGTGTGAGCGGAAAATGGGTTCATGGCAGAAGGTTGGGTGAAACGGCAGGGTTGCGTTAAGGGAATGTAATCCTGCTGTGTGGGTTACAAATCTATAAAGATTTTTTGATAATGGTGGGGGTTGAGGAGAGAAAATGGTGAGGGTGAGGGAATAATGTGTGGAAAAGGGTGTTTATGCAAAAATTTGCTGGCGAATTTTGCAATTGTTCGGGAAACGTGGGGTTACATATGAGGCATCGTACTGATTTGATTGGAATAAACCATCTTCCTGACGTCAGGAAAATGGTTTTGCGGGATGGTGGGATTATTGTGGTTTCGGCAAAACCTCAATTACCCGAAAGGTCATGATGGTTGGAAATAATACTAAAGTCTTTCATCTTTGTTTTGAGAAAGTAACTTGTCGCAAATTGCGACCAGTTACTTTGTGGATGCCTCACCGAGAATTGAAACTATAGGATAATGCAGATATATGCAACATTTGGTGATAGTCATTTTGGCCACAAGTTATTGCCAAATTGACAAAAATGAATATCATTTTCCTGACGTAAGGAAGGTGATATCGTCAATGAGTGCCAAGAACACTCAGGTTACTCGAAAAGGACAGGAATAATAAATTCTCTGCCCAAAGAGTATGGGATCAGTTTATTATATTGAAGCCTACCGATAATAATGGCTGGATGGGTATTGAACTTCTTAGCAAAGATCTTGATGTCTTCTTCGCTGAGAGGTGCAGAATCTAAAATTTCAGCCTCTTCGGCTGCTGTTAAGGTCCATTTGATAGCGAAATCGTCGGCCTCTTTCTCTTTTTGTTGGTCTTTATCGGAAAAATCCACTTTTTCAAGGAAAATGTCTTTTTTACCGTGTAAGAGTATGTGGCCGGCTTCATGAAAGAAGGTAAACCAGAAACTGTCGTTGCGGTTGTAGCGACCTGTTAATTGAATAAAGGGTGTATCATTTAGCCAACGGGTAGAACCACTGATGGGTGCTTTATTAATGCAGGGAGTATAGACCACCTTTACACCTGCTTCAAGACAAAGACTTTGTAACTGATCAAAGAAGTCAACTGGGTGTGTTGACATGATTGATTTTATTTCGGGCAATACTTCTTTGAACTTTTTTTCTGAATAGTCATTAGCCAGTAACGATGCTGTTTGCAACTCACCTTTGCGAAGCCATGCAGAAATGGCATAAGGTTCTTTGGTTTGAGCCAGTGAAATCCTGAAAGCCAATTTCAGTTGTTGTTTAATGTAATATTCCTCCCATGCTTTATGATTTGAAAAGCCGAAGAAAGAAAGCAACTCCATTGTTTTTTCTTCGATAGTGGTAACCGGTTGCAACCATCCTTTCTTAATCATATCTGCCAACGGAAATTGCTTGGCCCATGAAACGGCTTCGTCGATAGTGGCCTTTCGTTTTTGCCTGGCGATGTACTCATCAAAACCCCTTTGGTGGTTCATCCAAAAGTTGGCAGGAATCTTTGTAACGTTTTCAAATTGAACGGCCATATCGGGGGTAATGGCACTTTCACCTTTAAGAACTGCAGTGATGGTTTTTTCGGGCTTACCTGTTCGGAGTGCAAACTCTTTAGGGCCCATTTCAAGCTCGTCAAGCTTTTCAGCCAAGGTTTCGCCTGGGTGTGGAACGGATTGTGGAAAATATTGGTTTTGTTTCAACATGATTACTTCTCTTTGTGGTAGTTGACTACTTCTACAACTTCTATACCAGTGATTTCCATCCAAATATATTGGCCATGAACATTCGTTGAAATGGGATTTTCGTGTGGTATGAATATCAACCGGTAAGGTTGATCTAAGTCGCATGCCCATTGACCTTTCCTTGTTCCGGAAAGTTCGTGGTAGTTACCAGGTAAGCATCTTACTTCTTCAAGGTTTTTGGCAAAACTCAATTGGGCTAGCCTTATCTTTATCTTATCGGCTCGTAATTTGCCAAACTCTTTAAGGCGCTTTCGGTCGTCATTCGCCAAGTTCTCGAATTTCTTAGTTGTAAAAGTAATTTTCACTACAAAGGTAATTATATTTTTATTAACAGCAAGTGTAAATTATTAATTCATATTCTAGATTACAACAATGTGTTTCAACAGCAGGGGGGTGACAATTTGTCCCCAACCTTGCGAAAGGAAAATAGCATCCTTTTGCATTTCTGCAAATATACTAAATTGTCAATGTTGTGTAAACATTATTAAGCCATTTTTTTGGTATGCCTCCCCTCATCCCAGATCATAATGTCAAGTTTGATGGGTTCGAAATATGCGTTCAACCTTACATTGGATAGTTTGGAAAGATTGACGAACTCGCTAGGATGGCGAAGTGGAGTATGGTGAGTTGACGACCGTTTGTAGTCGACTTAAAATGAAGAAAATTGAGTAAGTAACTTGTCGCAAATTGCGACAAGTTACTTTGTAGAAACCTTACTATGTATAGAATATTTGCTTTCTGCAGACAGCTTTAGCGCACATACTCAATTACGTCCGCACTGCGTTCGCAATTGAACTGGATGCAACACCGCATATTGATTTAAACTACTTATTGATTTTATATGGTTTTATAGAACTTGTGAACTGTATGAATTGAGGAATGGTTTGATATCTATTAAACACCCCCAATGCCGTGCATCCTACCCCGGTAGTTTGATAGTCGAAATTGAATGTTACTCCATCCGATTTGATCAATTGATAGGTGTATTTTGCCTTTGACAAGTTTTCGGTGCTGTAATTATAGCAATTGAAATTGAAGGGCGTAGCTGCCGAAAACTCAATTCCGATGCCTTCAGCATTTGTCAGTCGCACAAAGCGGTTGTCGGTGCGCAAGCCACAATCCTGAGGAATCAAATACGGTTCAAACATCGCGTCAACGGTCGTCTTATAGAGTCCAAGACGGTAGCCCGTTTTGCGGTCGGGATAATTCTCCTGTGGCCCACGTCCAAACCATTCAACATTTTGCATTTGGGCATCGAAAACCCATTTTGTTCCGATGCGTGGCAACGACATGGGCATTCTTCCATTCGGATTAATCGTATGCTGTAAACGAATTTCACCGTCGGGCGAAATCGTATAAATCATCTCATTTTCGAAGCCAGCATTTCCAGAATTTCCAAAAAAATCGATGGTACGAATACTTACAACGACATTTTCTGTCTTATTTTCAACCCGAAACGATTCAAGTTTTGACTTCATCTTATCCAAACCCATGGCATACCATGAATTAGCAACCATCCTTCCGTAGCCCTCGGCTCTGCCTGAACCAGCGGTCCAGTCGTCTAATTCGTTTGCCAGAGGGGCACGCCAAACATTGAGTTGAGCCCCCTGTTTCAGCAATTCTGCACCCATGTATTTCATGGAGTATAGTTGTCCATCGGCTTTATTAAAGGCATAATCGAAATTTACTCCGGATACCATCAACTGTTGCTCATTGTCAGTCACTTTTAAAGGATTGGTCGGTTGCGGTGCCATTTTTTTCTCGGCAGAAACCATCCACGGCATTTCCAATTGATCCCAACACAGTTCAAAACCCTTCGGAGCCCATTGTTTAGCTTCTTTCGAATGAAAACTAACTGTTACCAAATAGGTTGCACCAGCTTTTAGCTGAGGCTTTTGGATAGGAAGAACGTATATTTTTTTAGCTTCAGGTTCAACATCCACCTCCAATTTTCCAGAAGCTATCGAAATTCCATTTTCTTCCAAATTCCAACGTGCATCAAAGGCATTTGTATTGGTAAAAAAGTTTCGGTTCTGAACTTCAATTTCCATTTTTTCGGCATTGCTCCACTTTACAGAAATGGGTTGAGCCGACTTTTTCATTTGCCACATTTCCGGCTCTACGCGGCGATCGGGCCAAATACTTCCATAGGTACGTGCGCCAATTCCATAGCTGAAAAACTCGCCTTCGTTTTGTTCCTGTTCAAAATCGAGCCACAAAGCTGCACGATTTTTCAAGTCTGGTTTTGCTGCAAATAAATCATTGATTTCAATTGCTTTGGGGAAAATACCCACCTGATCGATAATGGCATCGCACAAATAATTGGATAAATGCTGACCCTGTGTCTCGGCATTCTTGCCCACATTAAGAGGAAAAGGGAAATTGGTAATGTTCCCAGTAACCGGTTTTTCAGCCACCTTTTTGTTGTCGATATAGAGTGCTATCGATTTACCGTCATAAATACCTGCCACATGATGCCAGTTTTGTGTCCAATCTTTGGGTAATTCAGCACTGACAACTGTTTTTCGGGAAGTGTAGATGTAGAAATCGAGCGAGTTTGCACCACTTTGCTGCAAGCCAAATTGATTGTTTCCTTTGGTGAGCATTGTTCCGCCCATTTTCATTAAATCGCGTGGAAAAATCCAAAACGAAACCGTTAGTTCATTACCCGAGATTTCAATATTCTTATCCTGATAGACTTCCACCCACTGATCGTGGCCATTCAGATCAATCCCTTTTCCATCGTGTCCGGCAACCAGTTTGGCACGTCCCATGATGTTAGTTGCTACCTTGTTTGGTGAGGAATCTGTCAATTTGCGAACGGGTTCGCGCAAGCCTGGACTCACGAAATCCCAGATTGCTCCGCCCATGATGCGTGGATACTCGTAAATCACATCCCAATATTCGTCTAATCCGCCTCCGCCATTTCCGGCCACCGAAAGGTATTCGTCCATAAACGAGGGGCGCGAATCAACATTTTCAGGAACCATTCCCACCTGGTTTTTGAGGTCAAAAGGTGATGGGTAACGGGGCCCAATAATCTCTTCGCAAGGGTGAGAAAAAGCATTTCCGCCATACATCCAGTTACGTGTCGTGTCGTATTTCTTTCCTTCATCAATCACGGCACAAATATTTTTTCCTTCGCCACTTTCGTTTCCGGCGCTCCAAAACAGAATGGATGGATGATTCCGGTCGCGCAACACCATTTTGCGAACCCGCTCGCGGTACATGGGTTCCCATTCGGGTTTATCGCACAAATATTCAGTTGCATGAGCTTCATCTCCTGCTTCATCAATAATATACAATCCGTATTCGTCCGCCAGCTCCAAATACCTTGCAACCGGTGGATAATGTGACGTCCGTACACAATTGATATTGAATTGTTTTAGTATTTCAAAGTCTTTCCGAATGGTCGCTTCGTCCATGGTGTGCCCCATATCTGGATGTTGCATGTGCGAGTTAATACCATTGAGTTTGATGGCTTTTCCGTTCAGATAAAAAACTTGATGGCGAATTTCGGTCTCTTTAAAACCAATTCGACCGGCAATGACCTCTTCGATTTTTCCTTCGTCGTTGATTAATTCCAGCGTTAACCGGTAAAGATTGGGCGTTTCAGCGGTCCACTTTTTGGGATTTAATACATCGGATGAAATAGTAATTAGTTGCTTATTATCAGCAGTTATTTGAACGGCTTCCGAAGTGAAATTCTGAACCAACACATTGTCTGAATTAAACAACGATGCTCGAACCTTGTAGTTCTGTTTATCGGTTTTAGATTGGTTATTTACCGTAATCTGCAAATTCAATTTTGCGTTCTCATAGTTTTTGTCCAGGTCGGTAGTAGCATGCCAGTCAAAGATATGCACATCCGATTTTGCATACAGCCAAACATCGTCGAAAATCCCCGCCAGACGCCAATAGTCCTGACTTTCAAGATAAACACCGTCGCAATATTTTAGTACGTTGACGGCAATGGTATTTTTTCCTGGTTTTAGGAAACTGGTAACATCATATTCAGCAGGCTCTTGCGCACCTTCATTGTAGCCCACTTCTCGTCCGTTGATCCAGACAAACGATGCCGAAGCGGTTTTCTCCATGCGCAAAAAAATATGTTTGCTTTTCCAATTTGCCGGTATGGTAAATGTTTTGCGATACGAGCCAGTCGGGTTGTATTCGCGTGGAACAAAAGGCGGATTGGCGCGAAACGGTTGTGCAACATTTCGGAACAAAGGATCGCCAAAACCCTGCATTTCCCAGTTGGAGGGAACTGTAATTTCAGACCATTTCTGATCATTAAAATTGGATGCGAAAAAGTTGTTGGGTGTACCTTCCGGCGTATTGGCAAAATAGAATTTCCACTTTCCATTCAACAAAAGCACATTTTCTGTATTCGATTTCTGAGGATTTAATGCTACACCAACCGATTTCGACGGAATACAAACCGTGTGACCTTCAGTCTGGTTGATTTCAAATACCGCTGTATTTTCGATGAAATTATAAACGTTTGCAAATTTCGATTGCTGTGCTGAAATTGTAAAGCTTGCTAGAATGAAAAATAAACCAACTATTTTTTTCATGCTCGATTGTGTTTTTGTATTGATGTAAGGTTCTATTTTTCTCAAAGATAGACAAAAATGAGTTTTGACATATACTGAAATTCTATATAACATAAACCCACTCTATCTTTACTTAGCCCTATCCCTATTTAACTTTTTAGGCTATTTTCTTAAATAAGGCTTCGTTTTATTAAAGTTTTTATTTATTTCGGGAAGGTTAATAAGACAGGCACACAAAATTTTACTTTCTGGAGTAAGAGGTGAGCACAAAGCTCCCGGAGAATACCGAATAAGTCAAAATTGGATTGGGGGAGCGAGCATCAATGATGCGGTATTTATTCCACCTCCCCCACAGGAGATTGATCGTTTGATGTCAGATATTGAGAAACTTGCAAACGATCAAGCAAATCCAGTGCCCGATTTGATTCGAGCTGCCATCATTCACTATCAATTTGAGACCATACATCCCTTTTTAGATGGGAATGGTAGGGTCGGGCGTTTGCTGATTACATTATATTTGGTTTCTCAGGGAATTCTTAAACGTCCAATTTTGTATCTGTCCGATTTTTTTGAGCGGAATAAAAACTTGTATTACGACAACTTGATGCGGGCAAGGACCCACAATGATATCAATCAATGGTTGAAGTTCTTTTTAACAGGTGTGATTGAAACGTCCATCAAAGGGGTTTCTACATTCGATGGAATCATGCAAATCCAACGATCGTTGGATGATAGGCTTAAGCCGCTGGCGGGAAGAGCTGCTGGTGCTCGGTTGGTAATTGACGAACTCTATAAAAATCAGATAACGAATGCATCCAAAGTCGAATCCATCATTGGCAAATCATCGGTTTCAGCCTATAAATTGATTGCCGATCTTGAGAAATTGGAGATCCTGAAAGAAATAACTGGTGGACAGCGAAGCCGGTCGTACGTATTTAAAGAATATTTGGAATTGTTCAAATAATTATCTATTCAAGAGCCGGAATATTCTGCACATAAAGGCATTGTAAATCAATTATGCGTTTCTAACAACTTAATTGATTCAATCTACCAACTCAGCCCAATACCCATGGAGGTCATGAATTGTGGTGTCTCTTTTCCTTGGAAGAGGGCGTTTGCGTAATCTGAATCGATCTTCAATATTTTAACGATGCCGAATTGGAAAAGGAGTCCAAAGCCGGTTTGTTTATTGAACACCCATTTGCCGCCATATTCAATGCCAGCGGCGTTGAGCAAACCAAAACCGCAGTCTTTGAAACTGACGTTAAAAAAGGGGCTGTTTCGCGCTGGACTTGTATGGAACATTAAGCCATAGGTATAACCGGCATATCCTGCGCCAAAATGGACCCCAACATAGTCGAGCATTCGAATTTCGTAATCGAAACCAATCATGGAATAGCCGCCTATCTGATAGCCGAGGGTAAAGGTATTCCGTTTAACGGTTTCGAGGCTGTTTTCTTGGCCCAAGGTGGGAGTTGAATAGAGTGGACTGGTGGCGTTTGCTGCTAAAGCGATGGGCTCTTGGGTCTTGACTTCAGCCCCATTGCCATCTACTTTTGAAAGCCATTTGCTTTGATTGAATTCAAGCAGTGATTTCCGAAAGGCTTCACGGATGTTTTCCTCATGCAAACGGTTAACTTCTATGTTGGAGACCTGAATGTGTTGTTTGTTGCTGAACAGCAGGTCGTTGCCGTGATAATATTCCACAGCGATGTCTGCAAAACCGTATTCTTCGGTAGCTCGCTTCAATTCGGATATTTCCAACTTATTGATTTTTACGATGATTGGAATTTGATCCTTTTCTTGAGGCAAAGAATTGTCAAAAAAGGCTTTTAGGGAGTTTGTGAATCCGCCTTTCAATTGCATGGAGCATTTGGGACCTAGAAGTCCATTGCTAATTGTTCCGATGTTGCTTTTATCCACTCTATTGTCTATCACTGAATCGATGTAGAACTTCCGGTCGGCTAGGCTGATCGTTTCATTAATCAGACTGATTTCTTGAATTTTCTGGGCATGGGAAAGTTGGAAAAAGCAGAAAAGGGCAACGATTAGTGCGGTACATTTCATGGTTGATTGTTTAGGATTGAACTGAATGGACTGATGGAGGTGAATTTTGTCGGTGTGAGCGGAAAATGAATTCATGACTGAAGGTTGGGTGAAACGGCAGGGTTGCGTTAAGGGAATGTAATCCTGCTGTATGCATTACAAAAATATAAAGTTTTTTTGATAATGAAGGGGGAAAAATGAAGATTGTGAAAGTGTGATACTGAAAAAAAGTGCAGTTTTTGCTTTATAATGATGTGTAAACCTTTTTTAAATAGGATTGTCATCTTTCCAATCGCCTGAATATAAAACTTCTCCGTTTGCATTATAATAAGTGCCCTGACCATTTCTTAAATTATTTGTCCATTCGCCCTTGTATACTCTTCCATTTGCCGATTTATAGACTCCATAGCCAGTACGTCTACTCCATTCATAACTGCCGATATATACATCGCCATTTGAATAGGTCATCGTTCCCTCACCGAAGGGTTCTCCGAATCTCAATGATCCAACATATTTATTGCCAGCTGAGTCAGTTATACTACCTTTATAATAACCACTATTTGACTTACGAATGGCATTACCAGATTCGTCAGATTGCGAAGGAATACTTTCTCCATCTTGCCTTGCCAACAGAAGAACCGTTTTATGGCTTTTATCACCTCCAGTCCCTTCAAATTGTATTTCGCCAGACAACATCCCATCTTTAAAAACTTTAATTTCAAGAACTTTACGGAAAATACCATTGGTCTGATAGCCACTGGAAGATTGATTATCAGTTAGGTCTGTTGAATTGACCTTCAATCGAACATTTTCATTGAAGGAAATGGCTGTAAGGGTCATAATTCGACCATCCAAAACAGGAATTTGAAATTTTCCAGACCCATCAAAAGTATGCTTTTCAAAGGCCGAGTATCCCTCACCTTTCAGCAAAAGACGGGTGGTATCTTCAGCCCAAGCAAATTTTCGATCAAATTCTTCCTGAGAACTGTATCTGGATTTTTGGGCCGCAATTTCTTCTTCCCGAGAAATGCTATCTTCTCTTTCTGCCAATATTCGGGATTTTTCTGAATCTCTGAACCCGTAAAAAAGAAGCGAACGTCCGTTTTTCAAATTGTCGTTGTTGTCACTTGGGGTTGTATAAAAATTATAATTACCACTCCCCAAATCGATCTGTCCACTTGTTACCCAAACGTTCTTAGAAAGAGGAGATGTTACCCCGTGAAGTTCTGTATATGGTTCAAACCTAATTGAAATATGACGGAAAGAATCTACCGTAATAATCTTCCAACAAAATTCTTTGGCTTTATCGAGTTTAAACTTATCACCAATAACCCTAAAATGAGTGTACTTCTGAACATTTTCTACTCCCTCCAACTTATTATCTTTAGCCAACTGCAACCAGAACGTTTCAATAGGATTAGGGTATCGATGTGCTTCAAACCGGATGCTGTAACCCTTTTGATTTGTAATATACGGTTCCTGTTGGCTGTCGTCAATAATTTTAAGACTCGCCTGAACATTGTACTTGGGACTAAAATCAGTATTTTCGTAATTGTAGCCATTTACTCCATTTTCTGATTTCAATATGGTCCGTGGCGACCATATCCCACATTCTGGGAATCTCCAATAGTAAGATTGTTGTATGATATCTAATGCTTCAAGTGCCTTTTTGTAGTTTGTTCCGACGTAAAGGTCTCCGATGAATCGTTTGTGACCATCCTGTCCCAGTATGTTATAGCAATAATAGCCTTTCAAATCATACTTAGGTGGAAAATATTTTTCGCCCAAACTGTTGGTATAGAGTGGCTGACTTGGAATTGAATCGTCATCGAACGAAATCGAATCGTCATCAAACGAAAATAAAACGTTGGACAAATTGGTGGGATCACCATAAGAAGCTTGGCGTACTACATGAGGTAAGTTTACGAGTTTACACTGAGTAGAGTCAATTCGTACGTTTTGGACATTCGTTATCAGAAAAATATCCTTTTTAAGTTTAAAGCCAGATGGCATATTGCGATTTTCGGCTTCGGGAAGATAAAGTATTTGTTTGTAAGAGTAAAATGTTTTCACGGCATACATGGTATATTGGGGAAGTATGTCGAGTGTGCTCTTTTTGTTTATTTTTTCCAAGGTATTTATGGCTGAAGGCCATTGTTCAGTAGAGCTATAGCTATTGTTCATGTATTCAGCCACATCTCTTCCAAACGCTTTTGACCAAACAGCCTCATACCCATGCATATTTTCATATGGTATATCGATAACGCCGTCACGAGTAGGCACCATTCCACTTTTAAACACCGCTTTAGGCAAAGAATATTGGCCAAAGCACCAAGTTGTACTGGATAAAATCTGAAATAGAATCAGGAAAATTTTAAAATACTTTTTCATGGCATCTATTTTTAGTCAATTGTCAGCGATAACAAAACTATTAATTTGGCCCAGATTTAAGGTTTTAACAAGTGAGAAGTTTGCTCACTCCTAATCCGCCTTATCCGCCTTCTTCGAATTTTTCAACACATCCAGCAGTTCCTTCAAATTAATCGTCGCATACGTGGAGGAATGGTCCGACATAGCGTATGGTATAACCAGGTCCTCATTGTGAATGATGGAGCCGCAGGAGTAGATGACGTTCGGGACATAGCCTTCGCGTTCGAATTCATTGGGGACCATGAGGGGGCTGCTGAGCCTGCCGATTTCGATCGATGGGTTTTCGAGGTCGTATAGGGAGGCACCCAAGGTGTATTCGCGCATGGAGCCGACGGCGTGGGTGATGACCAGCCAACCGGCTTCGGTCTCGATGGGAGAGCCGGCATTGCCGATTTGAACGAGTTCCCAGGGGTAAATGGGTTGTTGGATCATTTTGGCTTCGCGCCAGATGTTGATGCTGTCCGAATAAGCGATGTAGTTGTTTACACCGTCGATGCGGCAGAGCATGGCGTACTTGCCGTTGATTTTGCGCGGGAACAGGGCCATGCCTTTGTTTTGGGCGATTTCGCCGTTGATGGGCAGGATCTGAAAATTGTAGAAGTCGGTGGTTTTGATGAGTTTGGGCAAAGTAGTGACGCCGTCGTAAGCGGTGTAAGTGGCGTAGTAGGTGACTTCGCCGTCGTCATCGGTGAATTTGACAAAGCGGGCGTCCTCAATGCCTTTTTGCTCGGTGGCCGAAACGGGGAAAATAACGCGTTCGGAAATGGCTGAATCGATGGAGAAGTTGATCTCGTAGTGGGAGGATGCGAGCCACATCATTTGGTTGATCAGTTTGATGTGATCGTCCGTCAGGTTGGCGTCTAGCCTTGCTGATACAAGGTTGCGCATCAAATCGCCATACGTGAAATGATCGTCCAGTTTGTCGAGGATGAAAGCGGGAGATAAAATGGATTTTGTGACTGGCAGTTTTTCTGCAGTATCCAAGATGGCAGGAACGACGACATTTTCTTTATCTTTCATTTCGTCGAGCTTCTCCTGAAACGATTTTTTGTCGTACACATGGCGTTTGATGACATCCGCTTCGGCCAGCATTTTACCAACAGGTTCAATGGTGAGGTTGTTGTTCTTGTCGAGGATGCCGGCTCGGAAAACGACGGACGAAATGTGCCCTTCGCCAGTAGCGCGGAAACTGAATATGACGCGCTTTTCGTCCGAGCGAGTTTCGGACTGATCCGGATCTTCAACTATGGAGGGGTTGAAAAAGGCAGCCGATTCAATGGAGTATTCCATGGTAAAATAGGAACCGATCAGCGATTTTTGGGTGGGGCTCAAATCTTCTTCGTTCACTTCGATCTTGTCAAAGATGGGAGCCAGTTTGTCGAAATGTTTCTCGAAGATGCGCGAGATGTTTCGGTGACGTCGGGAATATCCTCTAAGCAACTGGCTCATGGCAATGTTCACCTCTTTTTCGGGCATGGCTAAAACTTTCCGGATGATATTGGCCGACCTCTCGTCGTTTAAATATAGAAAGCGGGCGATGACCCTGGAAGAATCGGGTGAAAAGGTGAATTTTTTTCTGGTGACTACTATTTGCATGACTTTCAGTTTTAAAACGGATTTCACTTCCTTCGAAGTTACGCTGTTTTATCTGAAAAGAGCAAAGAGTTTGCCGAAAACGTACAAAGTCGATTCAGTCGTTGGAAAAAATGAATGCTTAATGTACTTATTTTTACCTAATTATAGGTATGCATTATGATTGAATATGTTTTTATTTTTGCCAAAGAACGAATAAACAATAAAACAATGAGCAACAACCTTACAAATATGATCAAGCCCAAAATCACCGTCGAGGTAACAAGTAAAAGGCCATCCCTTCGCTTAGGGATAGCCTCTTAACATAAAATTTTGACTTATTGAAATAGAGCTAGCGTTGAAGCAGGCTTATGCTCACGCACTGATCCTGTATATCGTTAATATTGAGCGTTATAGGGTTGTAGGAAATTAAACGAATGCTGAGTTCGGAAGCTTTCTTGGATTTGCGGATGGAGAAATTCCCATCTAAGTCGGTGTAGGCTTTTTGATCGTCGCAAACGATAACGGCGCCTGTAAGGGGTTCGTTCGTGTTTTTGTCGATGACTTTGCCTGTGATAAGGTTGGGGTCGACTGCTAAAACGGAGATGACTTTATTGGCTTTGGAATCTGGGCTAACGTTGCCTGCAGCGAAAGAAACGGTGCTGAGAGCCAACGAAAAAAGTATTACAGAAATTTTCTTCATGATTGAACAATTTTAGTAATGCAAAAATAGGGCGCTGTTGTTGCCCTAAGATTGCAGCCAAAATACAAGGTTGTTACATGCTCATTACGAAAAACTGGAAATGGTTGGAAGGTCAATATTTCTTTTCGGAAAGTAAATGACCCTTTTCGTCCCACATGTACCAAGTTCCAGTTCGTACACCCAAAGTGTATTCCATTTCGTATCGAAGGATGCCGTTATCGTCCCAGACCATCCAGCGGCCGTGTTTTTTGTTGTCGAGGTATTCGGCTTGTGAGATCAACATGCCATTCTCATTGTAGGTGCGCCAAACACCGTGAAATTTGCCATTGTGGAAGGAACGAACTTCGTTGGGTCTGCCGTTCTTGAAATAAACGACATAAGGGCCTTCGGGTTTTCCTTGGACAATCATCATTTCCAGTTTAAGCTCGCCGTTGTCGTAGAATTCCTTGTAACCACCGGTGTAAAGTTTGGTTTGGGTGGCGTCCGTAAAGAACAAGCCGTCACTTTCGATGGGTTTGGCAGGTTGTTCGGCGCGGGCAATCTGAGCTGCGTCGCTTACAGTGTCCGATTTTTGGGCGGAAAGAATTGAAAAAACAAGACAGAAGGTCAGTATGATCCAAGTTCTCTTATTCATAGCACGTGTTTATAGGCAGACACTGTCCGAACCCAAAGGTCCTGACAGTGTCTTATATAGTTTATGTTGCAAGATACTAATAGATTGTATTTTGCGGATCAAAATTACACCATCCTTGAGTCCAATCTTCGGTACCGAAAGCACCGATGTAACTGACTTTGTCAAAGAATGAGCCAGATACTTTTTCGTGGGTGAATGCGGCTTTACCATAAACGTAGCTGCTGGTGGAGCTTGCGTTGAATTTGGGAGCACCGAGCATGAAGGGTGAAACCAGGCCAAGTGCAGCGTTGGTTGCCAATACAGCGTTCTTGACGGGCCAGTATGCAGCGTTGAAACCTGCAGTGGCTGTGGCATCTTCCATATAGTTGTTGATCATGCCGGCCATAATGTTGTTGCTCAATACAAGGGTGCCGTTGGTTGCGTTTGCTTGTGCAGTTCCTTTTCCACCATTTTCGATGAACAAGCCATTGGGCCAGCCTGCGAATACGGAGTTGAAGCAAGAAAGGCGGGTGTTGCGGCGTAGATGCATGGCAGCTTGGAAAGTACCGTTACCACCTTGAGGATTGACAACGTCAGTCAACGTCGTGTAAGGACCAAAGAGGCTGACATTGGAGAACGTGGGTGAAGTGAAAGGCTCGTTGGAAGAACCAGAAGCATCGTTGTCGGATTCAAAACCGTTGGATTTGGATTTGTCAGCAACGTTTGGATCACGCAAGCCAACTAAGAACTGGAGTTTTCCAGAAAAGCCATTGTCCGTATCGAATTCATCATCCCAGCCTCTGTAGGCGACAAGGTATTTTGCGTTTACGTTTCCGCCGAACCACTCGTAGGAGTCGTCACCACTATATGAAACCTGAATATGATCGATGATGGTAGCGGAGCCGACACCTCCTAGGGTTAGACCGTTGATTTCATTGTCGGTAGCGTATTCAACACCGCAGAATTCAATACGGACATATTGCAGAATACCAGAGTTGTCGGAAGGATCGGATCCGCCAAAATAGCTGCGAGGGCCACCTTCGATTTTCTGAACTTCGGTTGCAGAGTTTACAGGAGCTTTACCACAGATGACGACACCGCCCCAGTCACCATAAGCACGTTGGCCGGCAGGTTTGGCAGAGGTAAAGACAATGGGTTTTGTAGCTGTACCGGCAGCGTTGAGCATACCACCTTTTTCGACTACAAGTGTAGCTTTGGTATCTTTGTCACCTTTAATGATGGTACCTGGTTCAATGTTCAATGTAGCTCCGTTCACGACGTAAACGAATCCTTTCATCAAATAGGTGTTTTTGGCTTGCCATGTTACGTTCCCCACGATGGAGTCTTTTACAATAATTTCTTCACCGATTACATCTTCGGTATCTTTTGTGTTGCTGTCGCAGGAAACAAGGCCTAAAGCAGAGAATAAAACAGCTGTGAAGGCCAGCGTCCATTTGAAAATTTTCTTGTTCATAGTTGTTAAGTTGGTTGTATTCGTTTTCATTTACAAAGTAATCGTATAGAGATTTCCAACCCGTATCGTGCTGAATACAATTTCATTTCAGATCGTTTACAGATTAAAGATTCATTTTAAAACTTAGCGAAATATTCCGGCCAGGGTAGAACGATCGGGTGATTTGTTCCCGCTTGACCAGTGTTCCACCATCGTTGTAGAGCGGAAACTGCTTGTTTTGTTCGGGTTCGTTCAGCAAATCTTTGACACCGAAGCCCAGTTCCATTTTATCGTTGAGCTTTTTGGAAATAGTTAGGTCAATGGCGTTGCGGGGCATTTCGTACGTGTCGGGAATATCTTCGATGATTTTCTGGTTCACGATGCCAACATACAAGATGCGTTTGCCAATGCGGTTGTACAGAAAACTGGCTTTCAAGCCCTTGTCGTCATCGTTGTAGTAAAGACCAACATTGACGAGGTAGGGCGATTGACCTTGCATGGCACGGTCGCGTTCCCAGCTGCCGGCGGGGAAAAGCACGCGGCTGTGGATGAGGGAAGCGTTCATCACCAAATTAAAGTGACTTAGGCCAATAAAAGTGAGATTCTTGCGCAAGTCCACTTCCATTCCGTAGTTTTGGGCACTTTTGGCGTTGCGGTACGTGTACTGGTATTGCCCACCGACTTCGTAATAGGTGTTTTCGATGGGGTTTGTAAAGTTTTTTAAGAAAAATGCCACCGAAAAGGTCTCACTGGGTGTCGGGTACCACTCATACCGAATATCCAGATTGTGTACGGTGGCATCCTTGAGGGTAGCGTTACCTTCGAAGTTGGCAAACTGTTCGAAATCATAATAGACATAAGGTGCTACTTCGCGAAATTCAGGGCGGTTGATGGAATTACCGTAAGCAAGGCGAATCAAGTGTTCGTCGCTCAAATTGTAAGTCGCATTTACGGAAGGAAACAAATCGAGGGCGGTACGGTTAAGGTTAACAGGATCGGTGCCATCCGATTCATAACCGTTCAGAATCAACGTATTGCTTTCGGCACGAATACCAGCATACACCTTTATTTTAGATCCGATGGGCATGTTCAGCCCTACGTAACCGGCAATGTTTGCCGAACTGGCGTTGTAAGAGTCAGCCTTGTTCGTATTTTCTCTCAGCTGAACGCCTTGATTCTGTATATTGGCACTAGTCATGAGGTTTTGAATGTCCAGGTAAGCATAATCGGTGGGCAAATTGGCGTAGTTGAAATTGTACACGAAATTGCGGCTGGCGAAGGTGCGGTACTTGTATTCGCCGAAAACACCCGTTTTGAGTGTTGGACTGAACGCACCGATGTAGAGATGCTTCTCCAAGTTGCTACCGACAGAAACCACGTGTTCGTTCAAGGACTGGTAAAACCGTTTGATGTCGCTGGAAAAGGTGCGGTATTTGCCAAAACCTGGACTCAGAGAATCTTGGTTGAGGCGGTAAGTGACAATGTTGCGGTTGGGTTCATGACGGTTGGCGTATGAATATCCGACCACCCAATCCAGATGGGTGTCGTTTTTGCTCCAAGTGTGCTTTCCGCTAATCTGTGAAGACAGTGTGGAACGACTCATGTAGTAGTTCTCGGATTCGCGGATCACGTAATCGTTGTTTTTGTCATCACCTGCCCTAGCAGTGTAACGCGATTTGCCGATTTGGTTGAAAAAATTCCGGAATTCGATGGTACTGACAGGACTCAGTTGGAACGACCAGTTGTACATGATGCCAAATTTGCTGTCTTGGCTGAACTGTTGGTCTTTATAGTCGTTGCGTGCAAAAGGTCGATCGATGCTTTGTTGGTAAATGCCGAAACGACGATTATCTATCTCATTTACACGAAAGGTGTTGCTGTAATTGAAAGCCATGATGTTGCCGGCTTTTACAGTGCCCCATTGATAAACACGGTTGATGTTGGCCGTAAAACGGAGGTCGGGCAAGGCCGTTATAGCGGTGGTTCCCCATTTTGGATTGGTGGCCTGAGTGTATCCAGCTAGCGCTTCGGAACTCAAAGACGATTTGATTTTTACAGGAAAGTCTGAAGGCAAGGAACGAGCGGCTGAACCCAGACCGAACCAGTCGGTGGCTGTCGTTGACACCGATTCGAACGAATTGAAGGTACTTCTGCTGTTGGTTCCCAAACTTAGATTGAACGATTGCTGATTGCCATCTGGCATGTTTTTGGTTTGGATTTTAATAAACCCTCCAGAAAAATCGGCAGGTATTTCGGGAGCTGGCGTTTTGTAAACGAGTAGGTTGTCGATAACGCTGCCAGGAATGGCGTCGAACGAAAAAGCCCTGCTATCGGCTTCGCTGGAAGGAGTGGAAACCTCGTTCAACCATACATTGTTGTATCGTTGATTCAAACCTCGTACCACAACAAATCGATTTCCTATGATTGTAACGCCTGGTACGCGCTTCACCACTTCCCCGGCATCCCTGTCGAGGCTTCTGGCTATTTGTTGCGAGGAAATTCCACTCACGACCAACTGGGCTTTTTTGGTGTTGTTCAACATGGCAAGATCCGTATTGGTACGTCGGGTCGCTACAATCTGCACTCCTGTAAGTTCAACTTCGGCAGGTTCCATATCAATGTTAAGCTCCTTGGGAGAACCTGCCTGAATCATAATATCTTTTAGCTGAAGGGTTTGATACGATATATACCGTATGGTCAAAACATAGGTTCCGACCGGTATCGCATTCAGCTGGTAATTTCCGTCCACGTCCGAAATAGCGGATAGGTTTGTTCCGTTCACCAGCACACTGGCACCGATGATGGGTTCTTGATTCTTCTTATCTGTAATTCTTCCTTTTAAAACTCCTTGTGCGTTGGCTGCTATAGAAAACAGTACCAAACAAAAAACCAGATAAATTCTCGTTGTAATTCTAAACATATAGTGCTTTCTCTGTTCGACCACAAAGGAATAGGTCTTATGTTTGATTGGCGCGAATCGAGTGTGACGATTCAGTGGAGTTGTGCTTACAACAGTGTTACCGTAAAAGAATTCACACAAGAATGTCAATAAAATGAAGCACATTGAAAACATGCGGGCAGTTCTTTTGCATACGATGACCGAACAATTGATTCCTTATATTGCGCAATACGGATACCTCGCAATCTTGGCTTTGGTGTTTTTGCAAGAGGTGGGCATTCCAAGCCCCATTCCGAACGAGTTTGTACTGTTGTTGGGTGGGTATTTGTCGTACACAGGCGTCTTGAAGGTGTCTTTGGTTATTCTTTCGGCCGTTGTAGGTGATTTGCTGGCCAGCCTCATCCTTTTTGAATTGTTTTATTTTTTCGGAAAATCGGTGCTGAACCGCCTACCGAAGTGGCTGCCTATTTCATTTGATAAAATGGAGCAAATAAAATTGAAACTAGAGACAAAAGGTCTGTTTGGTACGTACGTCGGTCGGGTTACACCTTTTATTAAGGGTTATGTTTCAGTGTTGTGTGGCTTATTAAGGGTGCCCCAGAAAAAATACGGTTTGGTCCTGGTGATTACTTCGGTTTTCTGGTCGATGGCTTATGTAGGTGTAGGTTTTTTTGCTGGTCCCTATTTTAAAGAAATGACTGTTTTAACCAACAGATACCTTTTATGGCTTCCAACATTGTTTATTTTAGTCGTTATTCTTGTTCAACTTTTTAAAAAGAAATCCATTGTATGAAAATTCATATTGTATCTGAAACCAAACACTTGTTTAAAGGTAATGGTGTCCATACAGCTTTTTTGGACCATGTAGAACTTCTGAATTCAAAAAATGATGTGGAAACGGTAGTCAACAACAAGGGATTGGGTGATGTGTTCCACAGTCACACGTATGGGCCATATTATTTTCTGAGTGGGTTACCTTATTTTGGCAAACGGGTTCATACAGTACATGTCATTCCTGATTCCATCAAGGGTTCCATTCCAATGTGGAAAAAAATGATGCCCTTGGTTAAATGGTATTTTAAGAAGGTGTACTCCTACGCCGATGTTTGTCTGGCCATTTCGCCCATGGTGGAAAAGGCCATTAAGGAAACAGGTGCTACCACGGAAATCATTCGGATTCAGAACCCCATCAACCTGGATAAGTGGCAACGCACACCTGAGAATAGGGCCAAAGGACGTGCATTTTTAGGGTTGAGCGAGGATGCATTTGTGGTTCTGGGTGTAGGTCAATTACAGGCTCGCAAGGGCGTGGAAGACTTTATCGATGTCGCAGAGGCAATTCCCGAAGCTCAATTCGTTTGGGCCGGTGGTAGGCCGATGAAAGTGATGACGGAGGGCATCGCCAGAATTGAAGCACGGAAGGCGTCAGCACCAGACAACTTGCAGTTTACCGGATTGTTGGATTTGTCTTTGATGCCTATGATCTATGCAGCAGCCGATGCGATGCTCTTCCCATCGTATCAGGAAAACTGCCCGTTGGCTCCGATCGAAGGTGCAGCTGCAGGGCTTCCGGTTGTTTTTAGGGATATTGTGGAATATCAGCAGTTATACGAACACCCCTATTTAAAAGCCTCCTCCACGGATGATTTCATTGCAATAACACGCGAACTGATGTACGACAGGCACTTTCGCACAGATGCTGAAATGCTTTCAAAACAGTTTGTGGTTCAATTTGATAAGGAGCGGATTCGAGAAAAGCTGATTGGAGTCTATGATCGGTTGAACGAACGAATTCCGAGTTACTTGATGTCGTGGTTGATGGGGGAGTGAAGTCGTTATATATAGGGAGCGTTCAGCAATAAGCCAGCATGGAACAATGCTCGAGTTGATTCATCTCGTTGAGCTTTTTGGCAGCTATTTCAAGGAATTTCTGTTTGGTGATGTCGGTGATGACAGTCTTCAGGCAGGTTTCGCCTTTCTTTTGAAAGAAGGTGCAGGTTAGTGTTCCAACCACAACTTCTCCGGTTTCGCTGCGAAAAATAACTTCAAGCGCCTTGATGGGTATGCGGGAGTTGATGTTGGACATTACGATTTCGCGGTCCCTTTCAGTAAGAAAACTGATTTCTTGGAGAGCTTCATCCGTCAGGTTCGAAACAACCATTATTTTGTTGAAGATTTTAGCTTTCATAGGAGTGGAAACTAAGTAGTTTAAGAATATACAAATGTATATGCTTGCAACGAATCCATTCGTAAGGGCTAGTATAAAGTTTATGTAGGACTTGCCCTACGCGTAAGGAGTCGTTTTGAATGGTTTTAAAAAAAATCGAATATAAAACACAAAAAAAAAAGGAAAGATTGTTTTCGTATTGATTAGGATTGCTAACTTCGGGGTTCGGAGAAAATATACCCAAATTGTGGTAGGTTTAAAAAGAATCAATATAGGTACTTTCGCTTTCAATAGTTATTACACAAAAATTCATTTTTATGAGAAAACTTTACACGACATTTGGTTTATTATTAACGTCAGTATTGGCTTTTGGTATCGTGTCAAACCCCGCGGCCACTTTTTCATGGGTGCTCGGCGGTGGTGGTGCCACTGGTTCCGATTATGCTTCGGATGTGACGACGGATGGTGATGGAAATATTTTTCTAGCCACCTCTTTTTTGAGTTCTGCGACCTTTAACAATGTTACGGTGAATGGATCTGCAAAAGGATCGGGCGCTAGTTTCGATAAGAGCCTTTTAATCACCAAATTGAGCCCATCAAAAGCAACATTATGGAGCATCATCTCCAATGTAGGTGTGTTTAACCCAGTGGCTATTGCTACGTCCAGAACGGGCGATTTGTTTGTGACCGGTAGTGTTCGTGCTGTTGTAAATACGGCAGGACAAACCACGACGGCAAACATTGTGGATGCCGCAGGTACAGTAACAACTTTTACTGACTTAGGTAAAGCTTCCGGTGATGTACAGACCGTCGTGGCTAAGTTTAACACCAGCGGTATTGTCCAATGGGTCAAGGAAATTAATTCAAGTGCCACCAAAGATACGTTGGTGGAACCGTCTGCCATGGTTGTGGATGCCAATGGCGATGTCATTTTGTCCGGTGTTTTTACAAAGACGGCCATTTTTAATGCTCCTACTCCTATTTCAATTTCAACGACCAATACGACACAGGGTGCTTTTGTTGCCAAACTGAGTGGTACGAATGGGGATGCAATCTATGCAAGGACGACTTCTGGCGGAGTTGTTTCTGAGAGTTTGACCGCATTGGCTCTGGACGCCGACGATCTGAGTGTTTATTTTGCCGGAGCGGCTAAAAACTTGGCTGTTCCCGTGGTTGTGAACGTTGGCCCCACACTGTCCTATACACCGACCAGCTCAACTTGCTTACTGATTATGAAACTTGACGCAAGCGGCACCCCAGTTTTTGTTCAGAGTCGTTCTTCTTTGTCGACGGATGCAACCAAAGGTGATATCCGTGTGAAAGACATTGTGGTCAAGGATGGCAAGTTCATCGTGGGTGGTTCTTTCCAAGGCAGTTACGGTGGCTATCAGTTTGCTGGTGGTGCGTTGACTGCTACTGCCGCTTACTTGAACGGTTACTTGGCTGCATTCAACGGCTCAGACGGTTCCGATGTTTGGCAAAAAGCCATTACATCTCCTGCCATCACTGAAGTAAACGGTTTGGCCATTGGTTTTAACGGAAAACTATGGGCACATGGATATACCTACAATGCTATTGCATCAATAACCCCTGGCGATTGCGCTTTTGGCAATGGAATCGTATTAACGGATGCTACCAATAAGCTGGGTGACTTGTTCCTAACTTCGTTCAACCCTGCTGACGGAACAGCGTTGGAAGCGCATTGGACTGGCAAGGGCACGGGTTCTGAAACGGCCAATGCTCTGACGGCTTCGGGTTCAAATCTATATTTGGCATCGACAACGAACAGTGCTCCGATAACATTTGAAATTACATCCAACACCTATACCCGTTTGGGCTCCTTCGACTTTGTATTGCAAGGCTATACGGTAACCGCCACCGGCCTCAATCAAACTCGCACGGATGCCGTTTCCAGCTATTACGATCTGGCAACCCGTTCGGTTGTGGTCAAGAATGCAGGAGCTTACTCGTCCGTTTCATTATACGACCTGACGGGCCGTGTGGTGGGAACTTCAACGGCAGCAAATGCCAACGAAGTCCGCTTCAGCAATTTACAGAAAGGAATTTACGTAATTGGTGCCACCCAAACGAATGGTAGCCGTGTGAGTGTGAAGATCGCTGTACAGTAACTAATTAGTTTTTCGTTCACTGGCTTAGGCACGCCTTCAAGCTAGTTCCAGTGAATGCTTTCCTTGCTTATGATTCGTATTAAATGTTCTCTATTATTCCTTTTTATTTTTACGGTAAGCCTCGTTCACGCGCAAAAGTTTGCCGTGAACGGGGTCATTACCGATAAGGACACGCGTGCACCCATTGTCATGGGGAGCGTTTTCATCAGTGAAACGACGCAAGGAACGGCTTCCGACGAAAAGGGAGCGTTTGAAATCCGGAACATTGGCAAGGGTACGTATCATTTGTGTTCCTGCTATTTGGGTTATGAGATGTTCGACACCATCATACAGGTGGACAGACCGTTGCGTATCAACATCCGTTTGGTTCGGACTTCACTTCAGTTGAAGGAAGTCAATGTTATGGCGCGTGAAAAGAAGACTGCTTCCACCACTTCGTCCATGCAGCGGGCGGCCATTGAGCATTTGCAACCATCCAGCATGTCGGATGTGTTGCAGTTGTTGCCTGGTGGTTTGTTGACGGATTCAAAGTTGAACGTGACCAATTCAGTATCCATGCGACAAGCCGGCAGCGATTTGAATACGGCTATGGGTACGGCCGTGGTTCAGGATGGCGTACCAATGTCGAACGATTACAACATGCAGTCTTTATACGGCACGAGTTCCTCCGATGTATCCAGCAGCAAAAGTTCGGTGAATTCGGGCGTGGACATGCGTCAGATTTCCACCGACCATGTAGAGGAAGTGGAAGTGATCCGCGGAATTCCGTCGGTAAAATATGGGGATTTGACGAGCGGTGCCATCATCATCAAGTCTAAAAAAGGTGCCACGCCGATGACGTTGAGGGTGAAATCGGATCCATTGAATAAACTGGTATACATTGGTAAAGGTTTTAAACTTCCCGGTGAATGGGGTACGCTGAATGTCGGGTTAGATTACACCAAATACGTGGCCGACCAACGGAGTCCGTTCGACCAGTACCAACGGGTGACATCCAATTTGACCCATGAGCGGAAGTTTGGCAAGGATTTCACGTCGTCCACACAAATGGCTTACACGGGAACAATCGACAAGAAAGTCAATGATCCGGACGTGATGAACAAGGAGGATCAGTACCGTTCGAATTACAACAGTGTACGGTTCAGCAATACTGGAACCTGGAATATAGGTTTGGGTAGTTTGAACAAACTGGAATACACGGTTTCGGGGCAGTATGCCAACGATGTGTTGGAACGGACCAAGACGGTGACGCTGAATTCACCGATGGGGCTTTCACTGAACACGACCGATGGCGAGGCACTTGGTTTCTTTCTACCTTCGGAATACCTTTCGACCTACACCGTGGACGGAAAGCCGTTCAATTTCTATTCGCAGGTGACGGCGTATTTGCAACCGAAAATCGGCGAGACGTTCAACAATATTTTACTGGGGGCTGAATTCAGGCTGGACAAGAATTTTGGTGATGGAGCACTGTACGATTTGACCCGGCCTCCATTTCCGACGATGAGTTCGTCGAGCCGGCCGCGGGCACCCAAGGACATTCCGTCCATGGATAAACTGATTTTGTTTGGAGAAGAGCATTTCATAGCCAACCTTGGGGATGCGAAATTGGATGTGACTGGCGGACTTCGTGCTACAATGCTTGGGAACATTGCCTCTTCGGACAGCGCTTTGTATCGTAAAATTTATTTAGAACCCCGATTGAATGCGAGTTTTCAACTGCCAGAATTCAAAGTGGGGAAAACAGCATTCAATTTGACACTGAAGTGCGGCTTGGGCGACCAAGTCAAGTTCCCGACGGCCATGCAATTGTATCCCGAAAAGGCTTATTATGACATTTCGGAACTAAACTATTACACTGCTACAGAAGCGAATAGATTGGTTTACCTGCTGACGGTGGTTAAAAACAGAGAAAATCGAAACCTTATTCCTGCACGTAACCGCAAGATTGAAGGTGGCTTCGACTTGAGTTTCGGTGGAAATACGCTTAATCTAACGGTTTTCCACGAAAACGAGCGGAATGGTTTTGAGACGCAGAGCATGTATTTCCCGCAGGTGTACAAACTGTACGATTCCCAATCGTTTACAGGAACGGGAGTGCCGACGGTAGCCGATTTCACGTATAAGGACAAGGCGATGTTCCTCGGCTACTCGACAACGACCAATTCGGCGGTGGTGCAAAAAAACGGGATCGAGTACCAGTGGACTACGCGAAAAATCAAAGCCATCAACACGGAAATCGTGGTGAACGGGGCTTGGTTTGAGACAACATACGACATCAGTGATTTGCGGTACGAGTATCCGACCATTGTGAAAGATAACGACTATTTTAAATATGTTGGCATTTACAAGGCTGGTGACAACAGCAAGGTGCGCGATCAGTTCAACACCAACTTGTTCTTAAACACGCATTTATCGAAACAGCGACTGATGTTTTCCACTTCAGTGCAGGCGGTCTGGACGAGTTCGTACCAGATGATGGAATACAGTGGCGTGCCGTTTGCTTATATAGGCTTGGATGGTGTGCAACATCCGTTTACGGACGTCGAAAAGAACGACCTTGCATTCAAACCGCTCATCGAAACGTTTTCCAGTGCCTATTTCAAACCCGAGGTCTCCCCCATTTCGGTGGAAGTGAACCTGAAGGTGACCAAGGAAATTGGCAACAATCTGAAATTGTCCTTTTTTGTGAACCGGTTGATTGATTACAACCCAAGGTATTATTCCCGCTTCGGTGTGGCCACTCAGAAATGGGTGACGCCGTTTATGGGGGCCGAAATTCAAGTGAAAATATGAAGGGAATCTGTTATATAGTGCTTTTATTACCGCTTTTGTGGACAGGTTGCGCGTTGCAACCAGTACCCTTTACCGAAGCGGAGATCCTCGTCACGTTGTCGGACTCCGATGCCATTCGGGCAGGGTACAACGGCTATACGGTGAAGCTGACCAATATTGCCACGTACCGCACGGTGTCGGACACGACGGATTTCGACGGGAAAATACAATTTAGGGTAGAAGAAGGCATATATAACATTGAGGTGACTGCAAGGAAGAATCTTATTACTATAGTAACAAATGGAAGTACAAGCCATGCTTTTACTCGACCTGTTCAAATTAATGGATTAAAAGAGAAGGTTGAGGTTCTTGGTTTAAAGGTGTCCGATACAATTCCGCTAATGATTCCGCAACAAGGCAACGGCTTTGTCATCAAAGAAATTTACTACACGGGTAGCAAGACGCCTTCGAATGGCTCGTATTATCAGGATCAGTTCATTGAGATTTACAACAATTCGGATTCGGTGTTGTATGCGGACGGACTGACTATCGTGGAATCCACGCACATCAGCAGCACAGCGGTCTATCCGTATTCGGATCGCCCCAATGACCTGATAGCAGGTGCTTTGTACACGATACCGGGCACAGGTCTGGAACATCCGGTTCAGCCGGGAAAAAGTCTTGTTCTTGCCTCCATGGGCATCAATCACAAGTTGGCCAACGCCAATTCGCCGGTGGATTTGTCTCATGCCGACTTTGAGTGGTACGATGCGGGCATTGATGTGGACGTGCCCGAAGTTCCCAATTTGATTCGCGCTTTCTGCTATTCGAATACAATATGGATTTTCCATGTGAAAGGGTACCATGCGTATGCGTTGATTCAGCCTGCAGAAGGTATTGCCAGCTTTGTCACCGCACATTCCGTTTCGGTGTTGACCTCAAACGGAAGCTCGGTCACTCGCATCGCGGTGCCGTACTCCATCATTCAGGACGGTGTGGAACTGGGTACGGCTGGAACGATTGGTTCCAAGGCCTTGTCTTCGTCCGTGGACGTAAGTTTTACCTTCTGTGACGGTTCGTACATCGGAAAGAGCGTTCGACGAAAAGTACTGAAATGGGAGAACGGGCGTGCGATACTGCAGGACACGAACAATTCAGCCAGTGATTTTATCTCGAATGCGACACCTAAACCGGGATTGGTAGAATGAAGCATATCCTATACATAGCGCTATTTTTCTTGGCATTGCCGCTGCGGGCCATCAATCCGGACGACTCGAGCAGAAGCGTTTGGCTCTGGGAAGGTCCCGTTCAGAAATATTCGGACTATTTTGAATTCAATCCCTCCGCTACGTTTGCGCTGCCCAATTTCCACTACGGCATCCTCGGCGTGGATTACGGTTTGTCCAAGGCGGACGAAACCATGCATCTGGTTCAGGATGGTGATGGCTCGAATGCGTTGCGCATTCAGACCAGCAGCTATCAGAAAACTGGGAAGCAGTCGTTCTTTGGAGAAGCCAGCTTTGTGAGCGACCAGCGTTCGAATGTACAGTGGTGTGACGTGGAAGACCGAGCACTGCTGAATCCATATTTGATCGGAGACTCCATTGGAGGCGATTATTACCGGGAAGCCTACACGATGGGTGGTGGAACGTCCATTCAAACGGGCAAGTGGGAACTGGGATTGCGCGGCCTGTACCAAGGTAGCGTTTCGTACCGAAAAGTAGACCCGAGACCAAGGAACACGGTGTCCAACATTCAAATCAATCCGGGTGTCACTTTTCTAACAGGTCCTTGGCGGATAGGTTGGTACGGCCAATACGAACGGTACCGCCAAAACGTGGACATTCAGGTGGAAAAAGAAGGTCGAAAGGTCTATTTCTTTCTACTGCAAGGTTTTGGCATTTACAACCGTCAATTTTCGGAACTGGATGAAAGTTATACGCGCATTTATAATGGCAACCTGTTCAGCACTGGCCTGAGTTTGAATTATTCCAAATCGCCGGTCCTGAAATCTGGTTTGCGCATTGCTGCACAACGAGATGGTCTGGAAGCCAGCGAAAGCGATCGCCGGACACCGTATAAGATCACGCGGAACGGATTGAGCGCCGAATTCACCCATCAACAAGACATGCTGGGCAGAACGCTTTTGGTTCGAGGCAGTTACACTATTTTGCAAACCATCGGCAACGAAACCCAATATACGCCCACCACCATCAACACGAATTTCATCATTTGGAATTTTGCCACTCAAAGCGACCGTTACCAGTCTGTTATGGAAGGAATGGGGCTCTCTGTGGCGTTGGTCAATCCAAAATATTGGGAGACCTCGGTTTGGGGGCAGCTGGAACTAAGTCGAAATCAGCAGAATCAGGATTATTACACGCCCGATTACCTGCAGTACATCCACGACCGGACGGTCAGTGCGACTCTAGGCTTGCATGCTCCGATGCGGAAATCGTGCTTGGACGCAGAACTGCATGTTGGCCATCGGCAGGTGTTCTTTTCGGACCTATATCAGGACGAAAACACGGTGTTGGCCTCTCGGCTCATTCTACCGGATTACGCTTACCTGAGCAGCGATCAGACCTATTACCAAGTGAAACTGAAATATACGTACGGTCTGGTTTCAAGCACGTTGGCAGGTGGACTTCGATTGAACGGACAAAACCAGGCTTATTTTGCACAAGCCGGTTTGGCTTTGAATTTTTAAATGATTTGATATGAAAAAAACGTTCCTCCCACTCCTGCTTTTGTTGCTGACCGGTTCGGTTCTGGCTGACGAGGGCATGTGGACCATCTCCCGTCTGGATGCACCGTTGATGCAGAAGATGAAAAAAATCGGTTTGCAACTGCCTGCCGATCAGATTTACAGCGAGTTGGCACCGAGCCTGAAAGACGCCATCATGGTGTTCGACAATGCGGGTTCAGCTGAATTCGTTTCGGCCAATGGCCTGGTATTAACCAACCACCATTGCGCAAGAGGCAGGGCTCAGGAAGTGAGCACGGCGGAACACAATTATTTGAGAGACGGCTTCTGGGCCAATTCTCAGAGCGAAGAAATTCCCATCAAGGGATTGACCGTCCGCGTGTTGGTCAATCAGATCGATGTAACGGACAAAGCTGTTGAATTGCTTAAAACGCAAGGCAGCCGCAAGGCTTCTTTCACGGTGGAAAAACAATACAACGACAGCACCCACGGTATCGAAGCCAGCATGGACGGTTACAGCGACGGAAAATACCTGGTTTCCATCTATCAGGTTTTCAAGGATGTCCGCATGGTGGGCATTCCGCCCGAAAGCATCGGCAACTTCGGTGGGGAAACCGATAATTTTGCGTGGCCCCGTCATTCGGCCGATTTCAGCGTGTTCCGTGTCTATGCAGATGCCAACAACCAACCGGCGGCGTATTCGGCCAAGAACCAACCTTTCAAACCGAAACATTTTCTCCCCACCTCGTTGAAGGGCGTTCAACCCAACGATTTCTCGATGATCCTAGGTTTCCCGTTCAGCACCGCTCGTCACATCACTTCGTTCGAAATGATTGAGGAAATGGATGTGAAGAACCGTGCAACAGGTATTGCCAAAGGCAAATACATTGAAGTGGTGGAACGCGAGATGAACAAGGATGAACGCGTTCGGCTGCTGTATTCGGACAAGAATTTTTCTGCAGGGAATTCCTGCAAGCTGGCTTTGGGTACGCTCAAACAGGTGTATTTGAGTCCCGCGCTCGCCCAAAAGCAAGAAAGCGAATCGGCGTTTCGGAATTGGGTGCAACAGGACACAGCTCGTCTGCGTAAATATGGTGATTGCCTGGAAGTTCTGGAACGGAACTATGCTTTGGAGCGAGAACCAAAATACGCTCATGCCCTTCTCACTGGCGCCTTGTTCGGTGATGCCGACTTGTTTGGCATTCGTACCCGAGGTCTGGTCGACCAAATTGATTTCAGGGAACAAGCAGCGACGGACAAAATTGCACTTTCATATCGGAACTGGTACGCGAAATTCCTGACCGAATACGACTCCAAGACCGACCAAGCCATCGTTTTGGCTATGATCAAACTGCTCAAGAAGGAAATGAAAAAGGAATACTTGCCCGACTTTTACAACATCATCGACAAGCAATACAAGGGCAACATCGATGCTTATGTGACCGATCTGTATGGCAAATCCATCTTTACAAGTCCCGACAGCGTTTATGCCTTTTTGGACCATCCTACAAAAAAGGTTCAGCAGGATCCACTGTATATTTTCGGTATTTCGGTGTACACCAAACTAATGGATCTGCGGAAGCTTTCCGATAAGTATGCAGAAGAAATCCGCAAGTACAAAAAGGTTTACAACCAAGGGATGCGCGAAATGAATGCGGGCACATTGACGTATCCGGATGCCAACTTCTCGTTGCGTCTAAGCTACGGAACCGTTTGTGGAGCGACTCCACGCGATGGTCTTTCGTATGGATTTCGGACGACATTAAAGGGTGTCTTGGAGAAAGAGGATTCCACAACCTACGATTTCCAGGTGAACCCCAAGTTGAAGTCGTTGTACCTGGAAAAGGACTTCGGCCGATACGGCGACAACGGAGTTATGCCTATTGACTTTTTATCCAACAACGACATTTGCGGCGGCAACTCTGGCAGCCCGGTGCTGAACGGCAAGGGTGAGCTCATCGGCATTGCGTTCGACGGAAATTGGGAATCATTGGCCAGCAATATTATTTTTGAATCTGAAAAAAACAGAACCATCAGTGTGGACATTCGCTATGCGTTGTTCATCATCGATAAGTTCGCCCATAACAAGTACATTTTAAACGAATTAACTATACATTAAACTCCTACAATTATGAAATCAAAAGTTTTGTTTGCAGCATTGTTCATAGCTGCTCTATTTTCCTCCAGTTTTGTTAGTGCTCAAACTGTTTATACGGTCGAAGAAATGATGGCCAAAGCTCCGACGTTGGTCGGCCAGACAGTTCAGATCAAGGGTTTGGCTCACCACGTTTGTGCCGTAACTGGTCGCAAACTTTTCATGTCCGATGCCGATGGCAATAAGATTTTCCGGGTGAATGCAGGCAAGGAGATCGCCAAATTTGACAAGACCGTGGTGGATTCCATCGTCATCGCTACTGGCGTAGTTACCGAAAATCGTACGTATGTTCCCGATTTGAAAAAGCAACTGGTTGCTGTTAAAGAGGCTGCCAAGGCTAAAAAGAAATTGGAACATTGCGATTCCGAAGCCAAGGCCGAAGGTTTGACGCTGGCTGCAACGCCTACACAGCGCATCAACCAACAGATTGCTGGTCTGAAAAAGCAAATCAAGGCTGGTGGTAAGGATTACATTGCAAACTACACTATCAACGATTGCAACATTTATTCCATCGCCAAATGAGGATTTTAAAAGCACTTTTGTTGCTGTGCCTGCCGTTTACCGTGGTGGCGCAGGAGTACGACTTGACAGCCCCGCTACCTATCAATTCGGATGTCCGCATTGGGAAGCTTTCCAACGGACTGACCTATTACATTGAAAAAAACAAACAACCGGAAAAGCGGGTGGAACTTCGCTTGGCCATCAATGCCGGCTCCATTCTGGAAGACGACGATCAACAGGGGCTGGCGCACTTCACGGAGCACATGGCGTTTAACGGTTCCAAGAATTTTGAAAAAAACGGACTGATCAATTATTTGCAGTCGGTGGGTGTGAAATTCGGAGTCAACCTGAATGCCTACACCAGCTTTGACGAAACAGTATACCGCATTCTGGTTCCGACGGAAAAACCGGTGGTGGTGGACAGTGCCTTTTTTGTAATGGAAGATTGGGCGCACAACCTGAGCTTCAACCCACAGGAAATTGAAAAGGAACGGGGTGTCATCCTATCCGAATGGCGCATCGGTCTGAGCGCTTCTCAGCGCTTCCGTGATATCTACTACCCTGTTTTGTTCTGGGGCTCTCAATATGGCAAACGTATGCCTATTGGTAAGCAGGCAGTTATTGAAAACTTCAAGCCTGAACGCGTAATCAGTTTCTACAAGGAATGGTATCGCCCTGACCTGATGGCTGTCATCGTAGTCGGTGACATCGATGTGGATCAATACGAAGCCCTCATCAAGAAACATTTCGAAAGTATTCCTGCACCCAAGAACGTTCGGCCCAGGACCTTATTCCCAGTACCCGATCACAAAGAAACCTTGTATTCGGTAAGTACCGACAAAGAAGCGACGCAGACAAACGTGTATATTTACATGAAAACGGCGCGTAAGGAAGACAAACAGCTGAACGATTACCGCGAATTCATCAAGGAAAAGATTTACTACTTCATGATCAATCAGCGCATGGGCGAATTGTCGCGTTCCAACAAACCGCCGTTCGATTACGCCAAGTCTGGATTTGAACCTTTTGCCCGCACCAAGGACGCGTTCAGCGTTTCAATGCGTGTGAAGGACAACGGCGTGGAAGAAGGATTGACGGCTGCCATGACCGTACTTGAACGGGCCAAACGTTTCGGTTTCACCGACAGCGAGCTCGAACGCGCCAAAAAAAGCATCACCTTGATGTACGACAGAGCGGTTGCCGAAAAAGACAAAACTTCTTCGGACGAAGTGGCTTCGGAACTCATTCGCAACTTCTTGAATAAGGAGGCCATACCGGGCATTTCCTTCGAGGCTTCTTTTGCAAAAAGTCAATTACCCGGCATTACGCTGGATGAAATGAACAAGTTCGATGACGAATTTCTGGTCGATTCCAACCGAGTGGTCATCGTTACAGGTCCTGACAAAGCTGGGGTGACCATTCCGAATGAACAACGTCTTCGCGAAATCATGGCCTCTGTCGAAAAATCGGAACTGACGCCTTACATGGACAAGTCCAAGAAGTTTGAATGGCCGGGCGAACAGCCCAAAGCAGGCACCATCGTAAAAGAAACCAAGGGAGAAGGCTTTACTAAATTGACGCTTTCCAACGGTGCCAATGTATGGCTGAAACCGACCGATTTCAAAAACAACGAAGTGTATGTGGTGGCCATCAGCGCAGGTGGACACAGCTTGGTTGCCGATTCAGACTATTATTCGGGCGTATATGCTTCTTCCCTGCTGGGTGAAAGCGGCATTGCCAACTTGAACAAGAACGATATGGCCAAGGCCTTTACTGGCAAGAGTGTTTCGGTGAAACCTTTCCTGAATTCGACTACCGAAGGCATTACCTCCAACGGTTCGCCCAAAGATCTGGATTTGCTTTTCCAACTAACCTATCTGTACTTTACACAGGCAAAAATTGACAGTGCATCTTCCGCTTTGTTCATCGAAAAAACCAAGGAGTCCATGGATGCAATGAAAATCAATCCGGCTCGAGTGTTCAGCAATGAAGTGAACAAACTGATGACGGGTGGACATCCCCGAGGTGGTGGCATTCCGACCAACGAAGATTTGGACAAGATCAATTGGAAACGTTCGGAAAGCATTCTGCATGAACGCTTTGCAAACGCTGCTGACTTCAAGTTCATCATCGTGGGTGCGTTCGATCCTGCTACGATCAAACCGTTCCTCGAAAAGTACATTGCCAGCCTGCCCGCAACGAAAGTTCGTGAAAAAGCCAAGGATTTAGGCATTCGTCCTCCGAAAGGATTGGCTACCAAGGATGTGTTCAAAGGTAAGGACCAGAAGTGTACGGTTCAGATGACCTATACGGGTTCCATCCCGGTGAGCCTTGAGAATAATTATTTGCTGAAATCGATGAACGATGTGCTCACCATCAAGCTGACGGAAACGCTTCGTGAACAGATGAGCGGCACGTACAGCGTTCGTTCCAGAGGTAGCCTGAACAAGGTGCCTTATACGAACTATGTGGAAACCATCAGTTTCCAATGTACGCCAGGCATGGCCGATACATTGATCCAAGCTGCTCAAAAGGAAATCGAAAAAATCCGTACCTTTGGGGTAGAGTCTGCTGACCTGAACAAGGTTAAGTTGGCTCAGAAAAATCAATTGGACCTGAATATGAAGGACAATGCCTTCTGGACTCAGGAACTAACGAACGATCTGATGGAACTGAATGCAATTCCTACTCAGTCGGAATACGCCAACTTGATTGAAAAGCTGACCTCAACTCAGATTCAGAAAATGGTGAAAAAGGTATTTGGAAAAAATTACATGCAGGCTATTTTAATGCCTGAAAAATAAACAGAACTATGATTTTAAAGAAAATGGTCGTTGCACTGTTGTTGCTCTCCGGAGCAGCAACGGCTCAACAGCCTCAAAAAGAACCGCCCGTATTGCATCAAGTTTCCAATCAAGTGGTGGTACAGAGTGTTTTTCCTACTGCTACAAAAGTGGACAAAGTGAATGATTACTGGTACAAAGTGTTGGATGACCAGAGCGCCCTCTTGGGCTTTGCAATGACCAGTACCGATTATTGCAAAGATGTAAAAGGGTATAACGACCTGACTCCTGTCATGATCATAACAGATAAAACATTCGTTATCAAAAAGGTAGCCATACTATCCCATTACGAAACGCTCGGATACGTCAAGCGTCTTGAAAAGAACGGCTTCTTCAATAGCTGGGTCGGTAAGCCCATCAAAGAAGCCAAAACCACGAAAGTGGATGGTTACTCAGGTGCAACCTTTACAGCCACCGCAGTCAAGAAAAACGTGGATTTCCTACTTAAGAATGGTGTTAAAAAGTTACCAAAGAAGGGCTGACGAATTCGACAATGCCCTTTAGGTTATTTTAAAAAAAAATCTTCAATTTTGCGTTGATCGGTTTTTTTCATGTATCTTTGTTTCGTCTTTTTACGAAATACTAAATAGCTCTATGAAAAAGAACCAGATTTATACCACCGACCAGGAAAAAATAGCGCGTTATGCGAAAGCCTTGTCGCACCCGGCTCGTGTATTCATCATGGATTACTTGGCCAACAACCTGAACAAATGCTGTTACAGTGGTGATATGGCGGAGGAACTGCCCATCGCACGTTCCACCCTTTCCGAGCATTTGAACGAATTGAAGCGGGCAGGACTCATTCAGGGTGAAATCAACGCACCCTACATCAAATATTGCATCAACCGAAACAGTTGGGAGGAAGCCAAAGCATTGATGGCTACGTTCTTTGACAGAGAAAGCCAACCTATTGGTCAAGAAACACGAAGTTGTTCAACTAAATAAATTCAATATGGAAATCAAGATTTTAGGTACCGGCTGCCCCAAGTGCAAGACATTGGAAAAGATGACACGTGACGTGGTTTATCAAACGGGAATTAATGCCAACATTGAAAAGGTGGAAGATATTATGGAAATCATGCGGTATGGTGTAATGTCCACGCCGGCGCTGGTCGTGGACGGTGTGGTTGCTATTAAAGGTCGCGTACCCTCAATGGATGAAATCAAAAAAGCATTAGGACTATGAAAAAATGGATGTTGTTGAGTTTTGCCCTGATCTTAATTTTGGGCGGCACCTCCTGCAATGCGCAGAATGGCAAAAAACACGAAGTTAAGGCTGAGGTCGCAAGCAAGGTTGAAGTCTATTATTTCCATTTCACGCGTCGATGCATGACCTGCAATGCCGTTGAAACGGAATCCAAAAAGGCAGTGGAAGCGATGTATCCCAATTTGGTGAAATCTGGAAAAATCACGTTCAAAGCCTTCAATTTGGATGATGCCACATGCAAAACAGTCGCCGAGAGATGCGGTGCCGAGGGTCAAAGCTTGCTCGTTATAGGCAGTGGGAAACGCATCGACTTGACTTCTCAAGGTTTCCAATATGCTGTCAACAATCCCGATAAATTGAAAGCGGAGCTAAAAAAAGCCATCGACCCGTTGATATAAAATGGAAGTATTGCAAAACCTGCTGGATCAATCGCAGTACGCCTTTCTGACTGCGATTATTTTAGGGTTGATGACAGCCATCAGCCCTTGTCCGCTAGCCACCAACATTTCGGCCATCGGATTTATCTGTCGTGATTTGGAAGACAGTAAAAGAGTGTTCCTGTACGGTTTGGTATATACGCTCGGCAGGGCTCTCAGCTACACGGGGCTGGCTGTGATTTTGTATTTCGGCGCCAGCAAGTTGAATGTGGCGATGATTTTTCAGGGTTGGGGCGAAAAAGTGTTGGGGCCCCTGTTGATCGTCATTGGTTTGTTTATGTTGGACGTATTGAAAATCAAGTTCCCCGGATTCTCCAAACTAACTGAAAAAATCGGTGAAAACGGAAAGGGCAGCTATTGGTCTTCCTTGTTACTCGGAATGGTTTTCGCTCTAGCTTTCTGCCCTTATAGTGGCGTGTTGTATTTTGCCATGCTCATTCCGATGACCATTGCCAGCCCCTCCGGACTTTTTCTACCGGTTTTGTTTGCCATTTCAACCGGGTTGCCGGTCATTATTTTTGCTTGGTTGCTGGCTTTCGCTGTGGGCAATGTCGGAAAACTTTACAACCGAATCAAGGTCTTTGAACGTTGGTTCAGAAGAGTCGTCGGAATTGTATTCATCGGAGTTGGCGTGTACTATATCGTTCAATGTTTCTTGTAAAATGAATAGAAAGATCGTTTTTCCCTTGGTGTTGATACCCATTTGGTTCCTCATCTACCACAACTTGCAACCCGTCACAGATTGGTTGATTGATACGGTTTTTGGGTTAGAAAAAGGGCAACATCTCACGGAGGCTCTGCGCTTCTTCATTTTCGAATTGCCAAAAGTCTTGATGCTGCTGGCCCTCATCATTTTCTTTGTCGGCATTATCCGCTCCTACTTCACGGCTGAACGCACCCGTAAGGCGCTGGAGGGCAAATCGACCTTCGCAGGCAATGTGCTGGCTTCGATGTTGGGCATTGTGACGCCGTTTTGTTCGTGTTCAGCCATTCCACTATTTTTAGGCTTTGTGGAATCGGGTGTACCGTTGGGCGTTACGTTCTCATTTTTGATTGCGGCTCCAATGATAAACGAAGTGGCGGTCATACTGTTGGTTGGCCTGTTTGGTTGGAAAGTGGCGGCTATTTATGTGTTGACTGGCTTGGTTATTGCCATTGTGGCTGGTTGGGTCATCGGGAAACTGAAGCTTGAACATTGGGTGGAAGATTGGGTATATACGACGCAACTTGGAAACACGGCTGAAGGCGATGAAAGTCTGAAATTCTCCGATCGGATTCACTTCGGATTTGATGCGGTTAAGGAAATTGTGAGCAAGGTTTGGATTTATGTGGCCATCGGTATCGCCGTTGGTGCAGGTGCTCATGGCTATGTTCCGGAAGATTTCATGGCTGCCCTCATGGGTAAATCGGCATGGTACAGCGTTCCGCTATCGGTCCTGATTGGTGTTCCGCTCTATTCCAATGCTGCGGGCATTATTCCAATCGTTTCCGTTCTGATTGAAAAGGGTGCATCGCTAGGCACTTCGCTGGCATTCATGATGGCCGTTATCGGGCTGTCACTACCTGAAATGATTATTCTGCGTAAAGTCTTGAAACTGCCACTCATCCTGACCTTCATCGGGATTGTGGCTTCGGGCATCATGATTGTGGGGTATTTGTTCAACTATTTATTTTGAAACACATTTTTAATATCGAAGTCAACGGTTTGAAATATTCATTTGGTACATTTGAAATACCAAAAAGAAACGAATATGGAAGCAAATACATGGACATTGGTTTTCGTCGGGGCGGTTATCGTTACAATGGTGATACTCATCCTTATCCGGAACAAAAAAGATAAAGATGATTTTTACAAAACTTTGCATGCGAGTGAAGATCAATCACTTCTATTAGAGAAAGATACATCTGAAACAGAATGAATATCCAAAAAAAGCTGAAAATGCTTTTTTTTTAAAATTTAAATATCGTATGTTTGCGACATACTTCATAATAAGTAACGAACATGACTAAATCAGAGGAATTTAGTACTGAACTTCAGGAACTCGCCAAGTTTGCCAAGGTTATTTCACATCCAGCCAGACTGGCCATTCTCCAATACCTAGCAGAAACAAAAACCTGCATTTCGGGCGATATTTCCGAGCAACTTCCCCTAAGCAGAACCACCGTCTCACAACATTTGAAAGAATTGAGGGACTTGGGTCTTATCCATGGTGAAATTGATGGTATGAAAATCAATTATTGCCTCTGTGGCAATTCTATTGGCGAAAAGACTAAACTTTTTGATTCTTTTTTTAATAAACTAAAGGCAGCCGAAATAAGCTGCGACATCAACAAACCCTGTTAATATGAAAGTGCTTATCCTATGCACCGGCAACAGTTGCCGAAGTCAAATGGCTCATGGATTCCTGCAATCCTTCGACCCGAACATAACGGTGTGTTCAGCTGGCACGGAACCAGCAAAGCAAATCAATGCCAAAGCGGCCATCGTCATGAAGGAAGCCGGCGTGGATATTTCGACACACTACCCGAAACTTGTCGATCAATACATTGGCGAAGAATGGGATTATGTGATAACGGTTTGCGACCATGCCAACGAAACCTGCCCCATGTTCAGCGGCAAGGTAAAGCATCGCCTGCATTTGGGTTTTGAGGACCCTTCCCATGCAAGTGGTTCGGACGAATTCGTTTGGAGTGAATTCCGCAGGGTTCGGGATCTGATCAAAAAACGTTTTTTTGTTTTCTATTCCAACGAGATGAACTAACGCATTGAACGAACCGCTCTTATGAAAGCCCGCCTTAAATTCTTCGATCGCTACCTCACGCTTTGGATTTTCTTGGCCATGTTCCTTGGTGTTTTTGCAGGCTGGTTCAGCCCGAACGTGGCCTCTTTTTGGAATTCCATGTCGGTGGGTGCCACCAATATTCCCATAGCCATCGGTCTGATCATCATGATGTATCCACCATTGGCCAAGGTCAAATACGAGGAATTGGGCGATGTCTTCAAAAATACCAAAATTCTCGGCTTGTCGCTGGTGCAGAACTGGTTCATCGGCCCTATCCTGATGTTTCTTTTGGCAATCATCTTCCTGCAATTCAACCTGGATTACATGTACGGCCTCATCCTGATTGGTCTGGCTCGTTGCATTGCCATGGTGATTGTTTGGAACGATCTTGCTCATGGTGACAGGCAGTATGCCGCAGGTTTGGTGGCGTTCAATGCCATTTTTCAGGTGCTGTTGTTTTCGGTTTATGCATGGTTTTTCATCGCCGTACTACCAGGGTGGTTCGGCCTTCCAGTAAACGAAGCCGTGGCGGCCATCACCATTGGCGAAATAGCAAAGAGCGTGTTGATTTATTTGGGCATTCCGTTTGCCGCAGGTTTTCTTTCCAGATTCATCCTGATTCGTGTTAAAAGCAAGAACTGGTTTGAAACGAAATTCGTACCGATCATTAGTCCGTTGACACTGATAGCCTTGCTTTTTACCATTATTGTCATGTTTTCTCTCAAAGGCGAATTCATCGTTAAACTACCTATGGATGTGGTGCGTATCGCCATTCCACTGGTTATCTACTTTGTGGTCATGTTCATCGGCTCCTTCTTGATGAGCCGCAAAGCAGGCGCCAATTATGAGCAGTCCACGACTCTTTCCTTCACTGCTGCAAGCAATAACTTCGAGCTGGCTATTGCGGTGGCCATTGCTGTATTCGGCATCAATTCGGGCGAAGCCTTTGCAGCCGTCATCGGCCCACTGGTGGAAGTCCCAGTCATGATTGGCTTGGTGAATGTAGCATTGTGGTTCAAGAAAAAATTGTACTGAACGAAAACGGCCCGGCAGTTTAGGTTCTGCCGGGCCGTTTAGTGAGTGTTCTTAAAAAGTAGTGTTAATTGTAATTGACCGTCACACTGAACGTTCCCGTGTAAGAAGCTGGTACGGCCGTAGAAGGAACAGTAAGGGTTCCGCCTACATAAAATTCATTGAGTGCTCCGATAACATTGTTCGCTAACGTACTGGAGCATGAAAAAACAGTAATACTCAAGTTGTTTGTTCCATCTGTAATTGTCTGAGCAGAAGTAGGTATCGTAATGTTATATGTCTTTGTAAGTTCTCCACCAACCGTGAATTTGGCAGCAGTCTGCGGTGTGCTGGACAAAACTGTGGCGTCGCCACTTGAGACATTCGCACTAGGTGTTGCTGAAGGAGCGACCACAATGGTAGAGTTGCCAGTTCCACGCGCAATAACACCAAAATCCAAAGCCTGAGTGTTTGTCAAAGTTATCGGGGAGATGATTCGCGCCTTTCCTTGAACACTTACCGTTTTATTTCCTGCGTTGTCAATAGCATTTGAACTCATTACAAATGCGACAAGGGCTATTACAGAAAGAAGGATTTTTTTCATATTGAATGATGCTATCTTTTATTGTTTCATTTTTACGATACAAAGATACTTTTTGCATATACAACTATCGAATAAAAGACTTTACAGAAGGGATACAAGTATTTCTAGAACAGGATACAAAAAGGATACCTTTATTCGATAAATAAAAAATTTATGGCGCCTCGGAAGACCGAAACGCCATAAAACTTTCAACTATTCAGTTCGTTTAGAAACCTGCAATGACACCCATGAATGCAGGAACAGTCAGTGAAGCGCCACCGATGAGTCCACCATCCACATCCGGGTTGGCGAAAAGTTCCTTCGCATTTTTGTCGTTGCAGCTACCACCGTACAGGATGGAACAGTCGTTTGCAACCGTTGCACCATATTTGGCAACCAATACACCACGAATGAACGCGTGGATTTCCTGAGCTTGATCGGAAGAGGCCGTTTTGCCTGTACCGATGGCCCATACGGGTTCGTAAGCCAAAACAATCTTGCCAAAATCTTCGGCACTCAAATCGAATAGGGATTCTTTGATTTGGGCTTCGACCACTTTGAATTGCTTGCCTGCTTCGCGTTCTTCCAATACTTCACCAATACAGAAAATGGGAGTCAAGCCGTTTTCGAGAGCCAGTTGAACTTTGGTTTTCAGGATTTCGCTGGTTTCGCCGTAATAAGCGCGACGTTCGGAGTGACCTAGGATGACATACTGAGCACCGGTGGACTTAACCATGGCAGCAGAAATTTCGCCTGTGTAAGCACCTGAAGTGTGGTCGGCACAGTTTTGTGCGGCAACACCCAGCTTGGTGGCATCAACGGAAGCGGCTACGGAAGCCAAGTGAATGTAAGGGGTACCGATGACAACATCACAGTTGACAGCAGTGGCAGCCAAAGCGGCGTTCAGTTCGGTTGCTAGGGCAACACCTTCTTGCAGGGTCTTATTCATTTTCCAGTTACCTGCAACAATGTTCTTTCTCATTTCGTACGTATTTATATGATTAGTAATTCAATTTATTTATAATGTTCATCGATTTTCTCAAACTTGAACCAACTTCTGGAGTACTTGTTGTACCGAAAGCGATAACCGCTGTGCATCAGGAAAAAGAAAATGAGCGGCAAAATCAGAATCATGGTCAAACCGCCGAGAAGTCTGCCCATGAATGGTTTTCCAACCCTTCCGTAGGAGAGTTGATCCAAAGGCAGTTTTTGTCCTGACAAATCGGGGACATCTCTGAAACCCCACTTTTGAATAACCGTCCCGTTCTTGATCAGCATTAATCCTGGGTTGGAACGCATCATTGTTTTAAGAGTCCGGTCGTCCAATGAACAAAAGGTCATGGCATCATCGTATTCGTATTTCCAATCCTCGATGATGCGGGGATTCGAGTTTGTTAAACCCAAAAATCGGTAACCGTGTTTGTCTGCATACAGCTTGACATCCAATATTTCCGGCATGTGGTTTTCGTTCATTTCTTCCAACTTATCGCTGACAAAAAGGAAGGTGTATGATTTGTCTGAAAGCACCTCATTGGTGATGTCACCCCGCTCGGGATCTTCCAATACAAAATCATGAATGGGATTCCGATATCCTTTACGAACAGCAACATCTTCCCGGTCAACGAATTTCCAAGTAGTATCCGACAAGGGCGCTTTATCGAGTGTAAACTTCTTTTGCACACCGTTTTTCTCGTAAATGAACAGGGTCGTAATTGAATCCGTTGCAGCACCTGCTGGAGCTTTCATCAGGGTTGGCAAGTTGTTGCCTATTTTGTAGGGCAGAAAGTCGATCAGCGGCAAATGCATGTACGACCAAGTGGAAATTAAAAGTGGAAACAAGGCACACCATAAAGAAGTGTAACGGGATGTATTGGTTCCGTAAAATGTGACGAACTTCTCGTTGTGTAAATAGACAAAGAAAGCCAATGCCAGCAGCACCAGGTTCTTAATAAAGGTTGCCGTATTGCTCAATACCAACGCATCACCGAAACAACCGCAATCGGTTACAGGATTAACTATGGCAATATAGAGTGTCAACGGTGTTACGAAAATCATGAACAGGAAGAGCATCAGGGAGATAGAGCGTTTGTAAACTCCTATCAACAAGGTAATTCCTAAAAAGAATTCAATAGCTGAAAGCAAAACGGACATCAACAAGGACATATCTTTAAAATACACCCATCCAAAAGCGTCCAGATAATCAAGGATCTTGTACGTACTGCCAAGCGGATCGACCGCTTTTACAAAACCAGAGAAAACAAATGTTAGACCAAGAAGCACGCGTGCTAAGTTGATCAAAATTTTCAAGTTCTTGTCTGACAGTTTCATGACTCTTTATTTTACGTCAAATTCCATTCGAATCAATCCGAAAATCGCGTAATTCATCATGTCCAAGTAATTGGCATCGATGCCTTCGGACACCAACGTTTCTCCACCTAGGTCCTCAATTTGTTTGGTACGGTGAAGCTTCATCAGGATGAGATCCGTATAAGAAGGGATGCGCATGCTGCGCCAAGCTTCATCGTAATCGTGGTTTTTATTGAGCATCAGGCTTTTGGCCTGAGCCATTTTTTGGTCGTAAAAGTTCATTGCTTCCTCTACAGTAAGATCAATTTGATCGGCAGAACCGCGTTCAAGCTGAATCAAACCGACAATGCCGTAATTGACCACGCCCATGAATTCTGGACGAATGCCTTCGTCCACTTTAGAAGTGCCTTTGGTTTCCAGACTCCGGATTCGGTTGGCCTTGATAAAGATTTGATCGGTGACGGATTGTGGGCGAAGAATGCGCCAGGCTGCTCCGTAATCGTGCAGTTTCTTGGAAAAAACGCTTCGACATTGGGCTGCTACAGCGTCAAATTGTGCATTGGTATCTGCCATTGGGCAATGATTTGCTTTAATGGCTACAAAAGTACTAAAAAAATACGTGAAATTTTATCAAGAAAGCCTCAAACGTTGACCTGGGCGAATGGAAGTTTTGGGCTTGATATTGTTCAGCTTGCAAAGGTCATCCATCTTCATGCTGTTATCGTTGGCGATGCGGTACAAGGACTCGCCTTTGCGAACCGTATGAAACTTGACGCTGGCATATTCACCCTTTTGATAGGTTTTGGCACTGGATCTGTTGGCAAGATCCGGACCAGCGGCGGCTGCATGCACCCCGTAGTAAACGCCCCCTGAATATTTGATGCGTTCTTCAAAAGTTTTGGCCTTACAGATGAAATACTTTTTAGTAAGCGGCACATAATCTTCAAAGCTGAAAAGCTTGGCGGGATTGATGGGATTACCGTAAATACGGGTTTCAAAATGAAGGTGTGGACCAGTAGAGTGACCGGTGCTACCACCCAAGCCAATGGGTTCGCCAGCTTTCACATCCTGATTCGGGGCGATGAGAAACTTGGACAAATGGGCATAAATCGTTTCGATGCCTTCGTGGTTTCGCAATACGATGTAATAGCCATATCCGCGACGGTTGAACTGACGGATACGAACACGACCGCTGAATGCTGCGCGAATGGTGTCTCCTACTTTCAGCCTCAAATCAATGCCGTTATGAAAACCACGACGACCACGTGGGCCGAAGGGAGAAGTCACCTTACCCAGAACGGGAGGATAATAATTGGCAATGTTGATGTAGAAGCTGTCTTTCATATTGCCGATGTTCATGCCATAAGGGTTTACGGCGGAACTGTTCCAACTTCCATATAGGCCTTCGTACAAGTCACCTTGTTCTTCGTCTTCTTCCAATTGTTTGGTGATAACGGAATCCAAGGCGGCGGCATTGCGGCCGTAGCGGATGTTCACAGTATAATTATCCTGTGCGTTTACACCTAAGACAACGGTAAAAAGTAAAAGAAAAAAAGTCTTGTAAAAATGCATATAAATTCGTTTCGGCAATTAAAAAAGTCATCGGTATTATCCCCGACTTTTCAAAGATAAAAATTATTATTCAAGTATAAAAACGCATTAAGCTTTTTTTCGAATTATAAATCAACTTATTACGCCCCAATTAATTTTTTTGGCGAACAGTTTTCTCAATTGTCTCTTATACACAACATTCTCAGGTTGAGCCAATTCGGGGTCTTCATCAAGTATATTTCTTGCAATATTACGGACATGTTCCACCAATTGGCCGTCTTTGGCCAAATTTGCAATCTTTAGGTCGAAAGGGATGCCGCTTTGCTGGGTTCCTTCCAGATCGCCTGGCCCACGGAGCTTCAAATCGGCTTCGGCAATTTCAAAACCATCGTTGGTCGATACCAGTATATCCATACGCTTTCGGCTTTCATCCGATAATTTATACGCCGTGACCAGAATGCAATAGGATTGTTCGGCACCCCGACCCACCCTGCCTCGAAGCTGATGCAGTTGGGACAAGCCAAAGCGTTCGGCACTCTCAATCATCATCACACTGGCATTGGGCACATTCACTCCGACCTCAATGACGGTAGTCGCCACCAGAATTCGCGTTTCGCCAGAAACAAAAGCTTGCATGTGCGCATCCTTCTCGATCGATTTCATTCTGCCGTGGACCATGCTGACCTTAACTTCGGGAAAGGCTTCTTGAATGTGGACATAGCCTTCTTCCAAATTCTTATAATCCATTTTCTCGGATTCGCTGATGAGGGGATAAACGATGTATATCTGACGACCGGCTTTCAGCTGTTCGCGCATGAAAGCGTAGAGTGGGCCTTTCTTTCCATCATAGCGGTGCTGGGTTTGGATGGGTTTGCGCCCAGGGGGTAATTCGTCAATGACTGAAACGTCCAAATCGCCGTAAACGGTCATAGCCAAAGTTCGAGGAATCGGAGTGGCCGTCATCACTAAAACATGAGGTGGATTCTCGTTTTTGCGCCAAAGCTTGGAGCGTTGTTCAACGCCGAATCGGTGCTGCTCGTCAATGACCACCAGACCTAAATTGTTGAATTGCACTGTTTCCTCAATCAGCGCATGAGTACCGATGAGTATCTGAATTTCTCCGTTACGTAAGCCTTCGTGCAGGGGAATTCTCGCTTTTGGTTTGGTGGAACCGGTTAACAAGGCCACTTTCACGGGCATGTCCTGCAGGAATTCCTGAATGGTTACGAAGTGCTGGTTGGCAAGGATTTCGGTCGGAGCCATAATGCATGCCTGAAATTTATTATCTGTGGCAATGAGCATGGACATGAGGGCAACCAACGTCTTGCCACTGCCCACGTCTCCTTGAAGCAACCGGTTCATCTGCCGGGGTTTGCCTAGGTCGGCACGGATTTCCTTCAATACTCGTTTCTGGGCATTGGTGAGATCAAAAGGCAGGTATCGGTGGAAAAAAGTATTGAAATTTTCACCGACATTCTCGAAGGGATAGCCCCGGTATTTCTTGTCCCGTTCCTTGGTGTACCGAAGGATGTGCAGCTGGAGGTAGAATAATTCTTCAAAGGTCAGTCGATAACGGGCCAGTTTCAAGGTATGCGCATCCGTGGGTTTGTGCACTTGTACCAATGCATCGTGCAAAGGCATAAGCCGATTTGCTTTGGTAAATGCTTCGGGCAAAGTTTCGGGAATGCGCTCCTGAATGCTCCGAATAAGGCTGGCCTCGATGGTTTGCACCGCCCTGGAGTTCAGGTAGTGCGTCTTCATTTTCTCCGTGGTGTTGTAGAAGGGCTGCAAGCCAGGCATGGGGGCAGAAGTGGCCGTTGGTGCCGGGTCTACATCCGGGTGTGCGATGGAAAGCTGATGGCCATAGACGGAGGGCTTGCCGAAAACCAAGTAGTCGACCCCCATTTTGTATTTGTCCACGATGAACTTGACACCCTTGAACCAAACGAGTTCCAGCACACCCGTTCCATCCGAAAACGTGGCCGAAAGGCGCTTGAACCGACCCTCTCCCACCATCTTGAATTGCTGAAACCGCCCAATGACTTGAACATAAGGAATATTCGACGTGAGTTCACCAATGGTGTAAATTTTGGTTCGGTCGATGTATTTGTAGGGAAAATAATACAGCAAGTCTTCCTGACTGGAGATGTTGAGTTCTTTCTTCAGTATCTCCGCCCTGGCAGGTCCAACGCCGGGGATGTAAGTGAGTTCTTTGCTTGCGAGGTCGAGCACCGTTTTATTTTAAAAGTTGTTCCGCCAAAAGCAAGTCTTGAGGCGTTGTTATCTTGATGTTTTCGCGGCTCCCGTCCACCAGTGCGATTTCGTAACCGGCGGCTTCAGCAACGGCGGCATCATCGGTAAATACTGGCTGAAAGGGTTGTTCATAGGCTAGTCTGAGTATTTCCGAACGGAACGTCTGCGGGGTCTGAACGGAACGATAACGGCTGCGGTCTTCGGCAAAACTGCGGGGACCTTCGATGCGGCGGATGCTTTCAGTGAGTTCAAAGACAGGAATGACAGCACCTTTTTCGGCTGCTTTGGCAAAACACCTGTTGATCAGTTCGGGACTTACCAGTGGGCGAACACCGTCATGAACGGCAATGAGGCCTTCCTCCCGAATGCATTTCAAACCGTTGCGGACGGAATCGAAACGGACGGATCCTCCATTTGCAACCTGATGTTCCAGCGTAAAGTCAAACGTAAGGCAAAGGTCTATCCAAAACTGTTGATGCTCGGCGGGCAGTACCAAAATGATTTCCGTGGTCGGGTCCGCTTGATGAAAAGCCTCCAAGGTATGCATCAGCACCGGCTTTCTGGCCAACAGCAGAAATTGCTTGGGCAAATCGGCACCCATGCGCAACCCTTTTCCTCCAGCCAATATGAGTGCAAAGGTTTTCATTCTTTTTCGAATACGGCCTGAATTTCCACATCGGTTTCATAGAGCTTCTGCTTGCATGCTTGCAGCAACTCCGTAGCACGTTTCACCTGACGGGTCAATTCGTCTACATCAGGGTCGTTTTTGCTCAAGGCATCCAGGATTTGCTCCACTTCGGCCATGGCGGCGTTGTAGGAAAACTTCTTTTCAGTCATGGTTGGTCTCTGTTTGTTTTATAATGCTGTAGATGACACCGTCCTTGAGGCGGGTCTGAATTTCGGTACCGGGCTGCAGGTCTTGAATGGATTTCAGAATTCTACCCTGGTGCAAGGTAAGGGAAAAACCTTTTTTGATCATCATTTCGGGCGAAAACGTTTCAAGTCGGCTTTCGAGCATGCCCAGCCGATGCTTTTGTTGATCGATCAGGGTTTGAACGCGGTGGTTGAGGCGGGCAACCTTCAAGTCGGCATCCTGCCTGCGAATCAACACGAACTGGTTGGCACGCCGATACAGTTCGTGTTGATTGCGTTCCACTTGAAGGTTAGCCCGATGGAGTCCGTCCGAAGTGGTTCGGCGGAGACGTTCGGTGTTGGCCTGCAGTTTACGCTTGTAAGCGTCGAGCAATTGCGTGACTCGCTGCTGCAGCTTGTCCAAGTTGGCATCGAGACGGTAGGCTTCGCTGCTCAAGCAATCGATGAGGTGCTCGGCTGCGGCGGTCGGTGTTTTTACAGAAGTGTGGGCTACAAGGTCCAGCACGGAGGAATCACGGTCGTGACCAATGCCGGTAAGCAAAGGCAGTGGATATTGGGCGCAATAATAGCAAAGCTCGTATTCGTCAAAACAACGCAAGTCGGTAGTGGCACCGCCTCCTCGGATGATGACGACCACATCAAATTCCTGCTCCGAAGCCTGTATATTGTTCAGAGCTTCCATTATGCTGGCTGCTGCAGAATCGCCTTGCATGGTTGCCGGGAAAAAGCCGGTCTTAAAATGGAAACCAAAATCATTCGTGTGCAATTGGTCCATAAAGTCTTCATAGCCGGCAGCTGAAGGCGATGAAATCACGGCAATGCGTTTGGGCAGCACGGGCCATTCCAACTCTTTGTTCAATTCAAAGACACCGTCCTCGGTCAATTGTTTGATGACCTGTTGGCGTCGAAGGCTTAGGTCGCCGATGGTGTAGGCTGCATCGATGTCACGAATGACAAGGCTGAAGCCATACAATTCGTGGAAATCGACCGAGACTTCGACCATTACTTTCTGACCAGCTTGCAAGCGAGTTCCGGTCTGTTGCTCAAAAATGGGTTTGAGGTTGGACCAGGTGTTGGCCCAAATGGTGGCACGCGCCTTGGCACAGAGCGCCTCGGAATTCTCACGTTTTTGCACCAGTTCCAGGTAACAATGCCCAGAATAATGTTCCTTGCATTCACTTATTTCGGCCTGAATCCAATACGTATCGGGGAATTCACGGCGCAGGCGGTTCCTGACCAATTGATTGAGGTCAAGCAGGGTCAGAGCTTCCATCATCGTTGAACCAGTATTTTTTGGGTGGCTTGGCGTTTACCGGAAACAATGAATTCAACTAGGTAAATGGAGTTTGGCAAATTGCTTACATCCACGCTCATGGAACTACTCGAAAGGCTCTTTTCCAGCACTTTCTTACCAAATGCATTGTAGATGATCACCTTGACGATTTCTTGCGTTTGCAGGAAACTGGCCAAAAACAGTTTGTCGGAGGCTGGTGTCGGATAGCAATAGAAGCGGTCCAGTTTGTTTTGTTCGACTGAATTCTTGATGGTCAGCCAGAGTTTTTGGGCATTGGGAACGCCAGCACCATATAAGGTGTCGGGCTGCAAGTAACGATCCCCGCTTTCAATGATTTTGGTGCGCAAATCGGTGGCTTTCAGCATTGGAAGGGCATTCCAGATGCAAGCGGCCATCCCGGCAATGAGTGGAGCTGAATAGGAAGTACCGCTACCATAGGTGACCGCGCCGGTTCCATTGATGATGGTGTTGTTGACACCCATGGCCATGATATCTGGCTTGATTCGACCGTCGGCTGTTGGACCGATGGAGCTGAAATAGCCCCGGGTCAAGTCGGCTTGAACAGCACCTACGGTCAAGACTTCGGGAGCATCGGAGGGAAAACTGATTTTTCGCCAAGGTTTGGAACCGTCATTGCCTGCGCTGATGACAACCAACATCCCTTTGGAAGCTGCAAAGGCTGCAGCCTTGGTGACGAATGCCGTTTTTCCATCCAGTTGGCTTTTGGTGTAGGAAAGTGATGCCATGTCGAACTCATTGTAGCCCAAAGAGCTATTGATGATGTCGGCACCGATGCTGTCGGCATATTCCACGGCAGCAGCCCAGTAATCTTCTTCGATGGGAAATTCGGAATTGTTGTCTTCCGACCGAAGTAAACAATAGGTAGCATCCGGGGCCGTTCCAACGATGGTGTAGGGCTGCTTCGACGCCATCAGCGACAGCACCGCCGTCCCATGGTAATGGCCGTTGTATACGGTGGTGGGCGGATAGATAAAATCGCGGGTGGTTTTCACCTTTACATTTTTAAAAAAGGAAATCGTGTCTGCTCCTATGAAACCGGCATCGATGATGGCGATGGTCATGCTGCTACCCTTGAAACCAGCCGAATGCAGCGCATCCAAACCCAACATTTCGACCTGAGATTCAGACTTTCCGTAATAGCTGACCGAATCGGTGACGTATTTGTTTTTGGCGACCATTCTCTTTTTGGCAGAAGGCTTTTTGACAGCAGGATTCATCCACACGAGTTTCGCCTCCCGAACAAAGGGCAATGTCTTAATCAGATTCAACCCGGAAGAATCGGCCATAGACACCACGACCGTGTTCATCCAACGGGACTGTGATACAATGAGGAAGCCTTTTTCGCGTAGGGCAGAGAGATAGCCAGGAAAGATGGGCAAATCGGTTGAATCGAGTGCGATGCCCTGTTTGGTTCGTCGTTCAAATGCGGCTGGTGATAGCCGAAAAGGCATTGGCGACATCGTCATATCGGGTTTGTCGACCAGGTAAAGCCGAAAACGCAGCACATCGTCTGTTGCTCCCGCCAGCAGGGGCAACAGAAGCAAAGCCGTCAAAAGTCCGATCCTGATCTTCATGACCTCAAATGTACACGATAAAATTGATTTTTCCCAAGGAGAAGTCAATTTCCGCAACAGAAAGAATGTGGATTTAAGAACGCGTTATCAATACAACAGCGGAAGCGGACATACCTTCTTCTCTGCCTGTGTAGCCGAGCTTTTCGGTGGTCGTGGCCTTGATGGAGACGGCATCGGATTCGATGTCCATCAGAGGGGCCAGGCAAGCTTGCATGGCTGGAATATAGGGATTCAGTTTGGGGCGTTCGGCACAAACGGTCGCATCAATGTTGCTGACTTTCCAACCTTTGGAAGCCAACAAATCGGTGGTGCGGCGCAGCAAAATTTTACTATCAATGCCTTTGTATTCGCCAGCCGTATCGGGAAAATGGAAACCGATGTCCCGCATGTTGGCAGCACCTAGCATGGCATCGCAAATGGCATGAATGAGCACGTCGGCATCGGAATGCCCGAGCAAGCCTTTTTCGAACGAAAGCTCTACCCCACCAAGCCACAAAGGCCGGTCATCGACCAGCCTGTGCACATCAAATCCATATCCGACGCGAATATCCATCTTTTATCGACCAAGCAGCATCTGGATGCCTTTCATGTCGAAGGCGAGGGAGAAACGCAGGGTTCCGTCGAGGGGATTGCTTTGTGCCTGCGAAACCAAATACGATGCATCCAAACGGAACATGCTCATCTTGAAGCCAGCACCAAAGGTGAAATATTTGCGGTTGCCCTTGTACTGGTTTTCGTAGAAATAACCACCACGTACAAAGAACTGATTGTTATAAGCATATTCAATACCGAGCGATCCGTAGATTTCTTGCATTTCTTCCTTGAAACCACCGGGGGCGTCCGAGAACGATTGAAAGATACCGGCAATCGAAGAGGTGTTGTTGGTCAGTTCCGTGGTATCCTTTGGCGTGGGAACCAGCAACTTATTGATATCCATCGAAATGTTCAACGTATTGTAATCGTCTAAGGGATAGCGCACCGAACCACCGACACGTAGGTTGGTGGGAATGAAATAACTTGTATTCCCACCATCGTACGAAATTTTAGTACCGATGTTTGAGATGTTGGCACCGAAAGCAAGAGAGCCTTTTTCACGGCCAAAATAAACGGGTTTTTTCCAATAGGTGGAAATGTCAGCTGAATAGGCAGACCCGGCAGGATCGTCGCTACTCATCAAATCGGATAAGATGTAACGCATCGTCACACCCATGGAAAGGTATTCGGTCAGCATTCTCGAATAGCCCAAGTCGAAGGCCATTTCATAAGGCTGAATGGAATAGCCCAAATCACCAAACGATTGCCGCAGCGTCACTTCGCCCAGCGAAAAATAACGCAAAGAACCACTGATGGCCTGACGATCGTCCAGTTTGTAATAACCGGCTACGTAAGACAAGTTGATATCGGAAGCTAACTGAGACAACCAAGGTGTGAATGAAATTGAAAGGCCCGCTGTGCTTTCAATCTGGGCATACTTGGAAGGATTCCAGTATTGTGAGTTTACATCGGGCTCGGTTGCCGCTCCCAAATCACCCAATCCACTGGCAGCAGCATCGGGGGAAATGCTCAGTGAAGGTACGGAATTGACAATCGGGTTGTACAGATTTTCAGAACGTGCTGAGACAGCAAGCATTAAAAAGAGACAAACGGCAAGGATGATACTATTTTTCTTCATACGAATATGGACTAGTCTTGAATTTCTATAACTTTGAATAAAGTTGTTTATTGTCCTGTGACAAGAATTTTTTTGGAACCGTAGTTTTGTGAACCGTTGGTATCCGCAATTACAATACGACAAATATAAACACCATTTGCTATACGACGGCCAAAAGTGTCGGTCAAATTCCATTCCAATTGGTCACTGGTGTTGTTTTCGGCCTGCATGTTCCAATCGGACTCCCATAGGCTACGCCCCAACAAGTCATAAATGGAGAGTTTTACTGTCACATCTGCGAGTGGTCTATTGTGTGTAAATATGAATTGGCCTTCATTTCCTTGTTGAACAAACTTCAAGTCGCTGATTTCGGGTGCAAGTCCTGGCTTAACGACGAAATCCAACGTATCGGTTGTGGAATTGTTCTGCACATCCCAAGCTCTGAATGTAAGTAAATGTTTGCCCGCAGCGAGTTCTGGAATTTGGAAGCGAACCACTCCAGACTGATAACTGCCTACGTCGGTCAAGAAGAAGCTGTTCAGATTGTAAATTCGGGATGGGTCGTCATCCACTTTTAGAATCAAATCGTGCCCAATTCCGTTGCCAGAGGTGCTTAGGCCGTTTTCGTCCGTGAGGCGTGCAATGAATATGGGAGTTTCCTGTACAGTTCCGCCATTGGCAAACGTTTCATTGTTCAGGAAAAGTTTCATTTGCGGACCAACAGTGTTTGACGTCGCTGTAAGATCTGTTCCACCGAGCACGAAATTCTCATAATAGCCTTGTGCCTCGTTTGCTCCCGAGCTATCGCTGGCATAAAGATTGATGCGGCCAGTCCTGAATGAATAGCTATTGTCTTTGGGAACGACGAATGAAAAGTTGAAAAGTCCGTTCACCACACTGTCCTTCCCTGAAAAAAGCACTTTGCTGCGGTCGCTGATTACAAGAGTATCGCCCAAGGAGCGTCCCAGTTTGGCAATGACTTCGCTGGCATCCAGAATGCTGGGAGAAACCAATCCGTTAAAATCGGTGGCTAGGGTTCCGTCTTCACGGTAAACTTTACCTGAAACTTTGACAGTGCTCAATGCATGCAAGGTATCCTTAACTAGAGAAACTGCTTTTCCGTTCACTTCCGTGACCTTAGCGGAATATTCAGGGTATCCCAGTTTAAGGGCGGGGTCACCAATTAATGTGAAGCTCAGCTTGTTGGCATCACCGTTCAAAGCGTCGCTTCGTTTGGCCAGATTCATTATTTCGCCCAAGGTGTAACGTACTCCATTGTTTTTTGCAAAAATATTGTCCAGAAAACAGCGGTTGATGACAAAGTTATTGGATGAATAAACAATGCGGGTCGTAGTGAAAAGAGCAATGCCCCCACCGTTTTCCTTGAGAAAAACCAACTCACCGCCTGAAACTTCATAGCCGTCGTACCGTGAGAAGTCGCATGTTGCTGTCACCCAAAGGGGCAGGCATTTATTGTTCATCTTGGCAATGTCCGAATTCTGCAAAAGTTTTTCTTCGGCCCATTGGGAAGTGGAACCGTGTCCTGTATAGTTCAGCATGAGTAAACCAGCATTCATCAGTTCGGCAAATTTGGTATTGGCATCGGGTACTGTAACGCCAGAAGCACCTGTCACTCTGGTATACGTGTCGACATAAATCTTGTTGATCATGAATTCGGGATGTGCGGAACCAACCATGTTGGCCAATATGTCGGCTTGCCCCACATGCAAATACGAATCGCCATCGTCGGCTAGAAAAAGCAGTCGGTTTTTCCACGCTCCAACCCTGCTGTTGTACATATAAGTAATGGCTTTATCCACGACAATGGCAGCTTGCTCGGTCGTCGATACCGTAAAACGACCGATGCCGATATCCAGTTTGGCCGAGCTGAGGGAAGAACCCTCGGAATCGTCCAGAAAGCCGAAATAATCGTCTGTCACGTACGAATATTGCCCATCGGCACTTTCTACAGACTGGTATGTCAAGATTTTGTTGGGTTTTGAAGTACTGTTGGCAAACATGGTAGATACCAGGCGGTTGTCGTAAACTCCATCACCGAAAAGCAAGAGACAATCGGGCAATTCGGCATCCGTCAGTCCTCTATCGTAATACAGTTTCATCATCCTTCGAATGGCTGTTGCATCGGGAGTACCTGAGGAAAATTCATTGTAAACCTGTTCGGGTGTGACTACCATGACTTTTATTCGGTCGTGGGCGGTATGGGCGTCTGCCAACTTTTTTGCATAGGGCAAAAATTCCGTCGGAGCGACAATGACCATTTTCACTCCCGTTTGGCCGTGCAGGTCTTGATTGGCTACGCTGCCTTCGAGGGTTGGTTTGGCAATGTTGCCACCTGGTTCAACTGCCACATAGTTACGAAGGGTGTTTGTTGAATTGATGAATTGATCGTTTCCCGCATTCGGGGTCACATTCATTTGAACCATATTATTTTGGTCGGTCACATCAAAAACCAGCAACTTGGAGGTCGCGTTCAGCAGGGTAAAACGACCGATGTTTCCAGCTCCTACACTGACCGGATCGCAGAAAGACATGGTGGAACCGTACATTTTGAGGAAACGCCTGGCATTGACCGTAATGTCATTGAGAAAGGCTTTATTCAGGCTGGACGATTGCACTTGGTTGTAGCTCAACTGCACGGTAAGAAGTGACGACCTCTGTTTGAAATTGGATACGGCCGATCCGTCATAAGCGTAGCGGTAGTTATCTGAGGGGTCAACTGGAGCATAATTGATTGAATTCAGCAGGGCATTGTTCACATATATGAAGCAGGTGGTTGAATTCTGATTGTTGACAGCAAATTCGGTCAAAACTCTTGAATTGGCTGTTGAATCGGGGTTGGGCACGTCGAATGTAAAATCTTGATTGGGTGTGGCGATGAAATCTTCACCATATAACTGACGGCCTGTTCCACTACTCGATACCAATTCACCCAGATTCACCTTTTCTTCTTCGTGCAATATAAAATCGGTGAACGAAGTGACTTCCTTGTTTGCCGTACCAGTAAAAGTCGATACCGTTGAAGTCAAGCTACCTGCCGCCCGTTCACCTACAAAGTAATAGGCTTTATCCGAATAATGGTTTCGGGTGCGCACATACATGTTGTAAGTCGAACTGAAATTCCAGGATATAGGACCCTGCGCATAAAACAGAATGTAATCTCCTGCATTGAAGACGCCATCAGTACCGACTTCTTTATAAATGGCAACTTCAGGTAAATCGTCCTGATAACCTGGTTGAAGAAAGTCTTCTGCCAATAATTTGCCTCCGTAGCCATAAATCTGGACCTTGGCTGGGTCGATGCCCATGTTCTTGATGTCCGAATAGGTCAGTTTGTACATGCCCGATTCGGTCACGCTGATTTTTTTCCATTTGCCAGCAGCCAATACGGAATTCGTTGTGTACGTGTTTGCTTGTGTGCTCCGAAGACTTGCATTGTTGACAGGCGTAATTTCCCAATCGAAGGAAACCAATTTAAAATAGGTCCCGTTTTTACATACAAAGGGTGAGAAGGAAATATCCAACACTGTTTTCTTGCGGGCCATTCCTTTGGCAACTGTAACGGTGATGCTGTCTGGTATGGTGTTCAGCAGAGTTTTGAGAGCTTTCAGTTCGGAAGCCACCAATTTACGATAAACAGGATAAGATAACTGAACGCTGTAGTCGGAAGCATTCACGTCAGGGGTCTGTGATTCGAAGTAAACGGGCAGGGTTTGATGGTCAGGATGGTACGAGCCTTCGAAGTCTGGTATCGCAGCCGAGGGCTGATACCATTCCAAACTTCGGCTGTTACTTGCCTGCAAGCCAGTTACAACTAAAAGTGCCAGGAAAATCAAGACCAAATGCTTCATGAATCGTACCTTATAGCTATAAGAACGGAAACTTAGGATGATTCGTATTTATTTGATCCGTAAATCGAGCAATTTCTTTTCGGCGAGATATGCTTCGAGGTGATCTTCCCTAAAAAGAGGGCCCACTCCAGAAGGCGTTCCAGTGAAAATCAGATCGCCTGTCTTCAAGGTGAAAAACTTGGAGGCATATTCAATAACGGTATCTACAGCAAAAATCATGTCGGCTGTACAGCCGTTCTGAACAGTCTTGCCATTGATGTCGAGCTGGATGTCCAAGTTTTGTATATCGCCCAGATCCTTCAGTTTTACAAAGTCGCCAAGTTGGGCAGATCCGTCAAAACCTTTGCAGATTTCCCAGGGCATTCCTGCCTTGCGGAGTCGCTGTTGGATGTCTCGGGCGGTCAAATCCAGACCAACGGTCACTTCTTCGTAATATCGATGGGCAAAGCGGGCAGCGATGTTTTTACCAAGCTTGCAAATTCGTACGACCAGTTCGGTTTCATAATGGATTTCGTTCGAAAAATCGGGTAGAAAAAATGGCTTATTGGCGCTGCCTTTGGAGGCTGGTGCATGGGCCAAGGCTGAATCCGGCTTGATGAATAGGACGGGTTCAATGGGAACCGTATTATTGAGTTCCAACACATGTTTGCGGTAATTCATTCCGACCGCCAGTATTTTCATAATTTAAAAGCTTTAGTTGAACCCTTAACGGGCAAATTGATATTCCAAGCGGTTGAACATCACCGCCAAATGTGCATAGATGGATGTATTTTGAACCACAATGTGCTGGGGCATCCGTATGCGGAAAGGGGTAAAATTCCAGACTGCCTTGATGCCGCCTTCCACCATCAACTCGGCAACTTGTTGCGCTCTGTCGACAGGCACGGTCAGAATGCCTATGGATACGTTCATCTTGGACTGCATCTTTTGAAAATCATCGATGTGATAAACGGGCAAACCGTTTACTTCCGTTCCGACAATTTTTGGATTCACATCAAAACCGGCCATGATCTCCACGCCGAATTGTGATAAGCCTCTGTCGTGCAACAAGGCTGCTCCCAAACTTCCGACTCCAAAAATGAATGCTCGATGAACACTCTTGAATCCTAGGAAACTTTCCAGCACATCCACCAGTTCTTTCACATCGTAACCAACCCTGGTCTTACCGGCTACATTGACCAGTGACAAGTCTTTGGCTATTTGCGAGGCGCTGACATTAATGGCTTTGGCTATCTGTGTGGATGAAATGAATTCGGCTCCCTGATCGGCTTCTAGTTTCAGATAGGCCAAATACCAGGGCAAACGACGTAACGTCGGTTCCGGTATGGAGCGGAAATCGGAAGGCCTAGTGAAATCCATCAGGTTTAAATAACATGAGTTTGTACAAAAATAATAAAAAAAAGCAATTGCAACACCTAATTATTGCCGTTGTGCAAATTCATCCTTACTTTTGACATACCATATATATACAACCATGAATAAGTCTGACTGGAAAGATCTTTTAAACGCGAAATTGGAACAACTTCCTGCAAATCAAAATGGAACACCTTCCGTTGCCACTCCTTCCAAACGCCAGGACTTTATCATCCGTTTCGAAAAACGCAATGGCAAACCCGCCACCATCGTCAGCAATTTCGATGGTTCCGAATCGGCTCTCAAGGACCTCGCCGCCACTCTCAAAAAACACTGTGGTACCGGTGGTTCAGCCAAAGACGACGAAATCTTGATTCAGGGTGACGTACGCGTCAAAATCTTTGACTATCTAAAAAAACAAGGACATCAAGTCCGTGGAGATTTAAAAAAATAAAAAAACAATTCCTATGAGAAAGCACCATTTAGTATGTCTTGCCTGCTTGTTCTCAGTTTTGTACACCCAAGCAGAAACCTTGATTGCAACGTACACGTCAACGTTTTTCAACAAAGATTTTCAAATCGAAGCAAGCGATAAGAATGATGACAATTTCTATGTCTTCATTCAAGTCGCCAATAAAGAACAAGACACCAAATCTCAGATTCGAATAGAGGGAAAAAAAATGGATGCTTTCATCCAAGCCTTGCAACAATTAAGGTCTCAATATGTGACATGGTCGAAAAAAAATGGGGCTTCTTACAAAAATGGGGCTTCGATGTACGATTCTGGTGTATCCTTTCCAAAAGTAACCATTCGCTGGTGGAATTCAGAATGGATTTATTCCTTTAACAACTCTTTAGAGCCCAAGTTCTTGCTACTGAATGACGGAAGTTGGGTCGTTTCATTCGCCAACCGAGCGAAAGGTGCCACGAACTACCTATCAGAATTGACGGTATATTGGATTTTTGCAAGTGTACAAGATTTTGACCAGGTTCTTGACAAGTTGGCTCCTTCCTCCTTACTACCCAAAATTACCGGCAAATAGTGCTTCAAGTTCATACAAAAAAGGAAAAGGTGTCTCTATGCTTTCGCAAGTGAGACACCCCCTTAATCGGAGAGCAAATGCCCTACAAGAACCATGAATTTTATTCCATATTCAATGTAACGCGTTTGAACGCTGTAGCTTTCAATTCCTTATCCACGCTGGTCAAGTACTGAGCGATGGTTACTTTATTGTCCTTGATGAACGACTGTTCGAGTAAGCAAGATTCCTGATAGAACTTGTTGAGACGGCCTTGAGCAATCTTTTCCAACATGTTTTCGGGTTTGCCTTCTTCACGCGCTTTTTCGCGACCTACTTCCAGTTCGGTTTCGATCATCTTAGCAGGAACAGAGGCACGATCCAAAGAAACGGGATTCATGGCTGCAGCCTGCATGGCGATGTCGCGGGCAACCTGGTATTCGGTTTCTTTGTTGAAAGAAACCAAGGTGGCCAGTTTGTTACCTGGGTGAATGTAGGAAATGGCGAATGCATCGTTGACAAATTCGTAGAAGTCCAGTTCCATTTTTTCGCCGGTTACGCCGATGCGGTCGGTGATCAAGGTTTCGATGGAGCGACCATCGATGGTCAATGCTTTCAAAGCGGCCAGGTCGGCGGGTTTTTCAGCCAATGCCTTGTCCAAGAAAGATTGGGTCAATGCGATGAACTGTTCGTTCTTGGCAACGAAGTCGGTTTCGCACTTCAGGGCGAGAACAGCAGCAAAGCCACCGTTTACACCGGCCAGTACGCAACCTTCGGAGGCTTCACGGTCGCTGCGCTTGGCGGCAACAGCCTGTCCTTTTTTACGAATGATTTCGATGGCTTTTTCGAAGTCGTTTTCAGCTTCGATCAAAGCGTTTTTGCAATCCATCATCCCGGCTCCAGTCATTGTGCGGAGTTTCGAGATTTCTGCCATAGTTACTGCCATAATGCTATTTATTTGTTAGTTATAGAATTCGGTTATAAAAACCAATGTGCCAACATGCCTTCTTTATTGAATCAGCATATCAGCACATGGTTAAATGGGGAATATGCTATTATTCTTCGTCTTCCTTGATGAATTTCGCTGCAACATTGGCCTTCAAAGCTTCAACATCATCTTTTTGGATGAGTTCCTTCTTTGCTTTGCCACCGCGACGTTCGCGTTTGATAGGAGCTTCAGACTCATCGCCTTCGGCAGCTACCATGTCGATCTTTTCAACCTTACGTTCTTCGAGACCTTCGGCGATGGCAGCAACCATGGCACCCAAAATCACTTCGATGGACTTCGTAGCATCGTCGTTGGACGGAATCACGAAATCGATGTTGTCGGGATTGGAGTTGGTGTCGACCATACCGAACACGGGGATACCGAGACGGAGGGCTTCCTGAACTGCGATTTGTTCTTTCATAACGTCAATGACGAAAAGAGCAGAAGGCAAACGGTTCAAATCGGCGATGGAACCAAGGTTCTTTTCCAGTTTGGCACGTTGACGAGCAACTTGCAAACGTTCTCTCTTGGAAAGGTTTTCAAAAGTACCGTCGGTAAGCATTTTATCGATGGTGGTCATTTTCTTCACAGCCTTGCGGATGGTCGGAAAGTTGGTGAGCATACCACCCGGCCAGCGTTCCGTAACGTACGGCATGCTGATGGAGGTGGCCATGTCGGCCAACGTTTGTTTAGCCTGTTTCTTGGTGGCTACGAAAAGGATTTTTTTGCCGGCCTTAGCAATGCTCTTCAAAGCATCAGCTGCTTCGTCTACTTTTGCTACGGTTTTGTGTAAATCTATGATGTGGATGCCGTTGCGTTCCATGAAAATGTACGGTGCCATAGCAGGGTTCCATTTTCTCTTAAGGTGTCCGAAATGTACACCGGCTTCCAACAGTTGATCAAAATTAGTTCTTGACATTTTGTTTGTTTTAAATTCGTTTACTTTCTTTTGGATTCATTCAATCGCCGGGTAGCTCATGGGAGGCTTATGCTGCCTGAAGTCCCGGCCATTTAGATACTAAACGCGTCTTATTTGTAAGAGCAGTGGTATCGAAAAAACGATTAACGTTTACTGAACTGGAATCTTTTTCTTGCTTTTGGACGACCCGGTTTCTTACGTTCAACAACGCGTGAGTCGCGTGTCATGAAACCTTCGGAACGCAAGGCTGACTTGTCTTCCGGGTTGATCTTAACAAGAGCACGGGCAATGGCCAAACGCAAGGCTTCAGCCTGACCTTTGAAACCACCTCCGTCGAGGTTTACACGGATGTCGTACTTTTCAACTACGCCCAATTTGTTCAGGGGTTGTTTAACGACATACTGCAGAATGCTGGAAGGGAAATAGTTGTCCAGTTCACGCTTGTTGATGGTGATGGTACCGTTTCCTTCTTTGACAAAAACACGAGCAACCGCTGCTTTTCTTCTACCAATGGCATTTATTACTTCCATAATTCTTAGGTAAGTGCATTAATATCAATAACTTTCGGAGTCTGAGCCTGGTGGTTGTGTTCGGTACCTGCTGCATAGACATACATGTTTCCGATAATGGCTTCACCAAGACGGTTTTTGGGGAGCATGCCCTTGATTACCTTGCGGTAAAGTTTGGTTACGTCCTTGGCCATCAATTTGGCCGGGGTAATTGCGCGCTGGCCGCCGGGGTAACCGGTGTGGCTCAGGTAAATACGGTCATTCCATTTGTTGCCCGTCAATTTACATTTGTCTGCATTGATGATGATCACATTGTCACCACAGTCAACATGCGGGGTAAAGCTGGGTTTGTATTTGCCTCTCAGCAATTTAGCCACTTTCGTAGCTAGTCTACCCAGCACCTGGTCGGTTGCATCAACTACAACCCACTCTTTTTGCGCTGTCGCTTTGTTCGCAGAAATGGTCTTGTAACTTAAAGTATCCACTGCTTAATTTTTAATGATTAAAATAACTAACAACTCCTCGCAGGCCTCTGTTCAGGACACATTGAACGTTAATCTGCTAAGAATTAAAATCTTACACAATTCTTGATAATAATCGGCCTGCAAAAGTACGGCGATTATTCGGAATTACCAAATAAACCGATGAGAATAATTCATGCGGGGAAACTTGATAAAATGGTGATTTTTGTAGCGTTCCGAAGACCTTACTAATCTTAGATAGTGTAGTTAAAAAAATTGGACTTGCATGAAAAACAAACCCCTTAAGTATTTTGACAAAATGGTAATGGCTCTATTGGGATTATTTCCTTTTTTCTCCGGTTGTGACGAGTCACGCGAAATGTACGGAACGCCCACGGCAGACTATCTGATCAAAGGAACGGTCACCGACAATCTGTCAAATACGCCGATCGAGGACATTCGAATTGTTGTACGAAACTCCAGAGACTCGCTTTTTCGTTTAGCGGACACCGCATATACAGACAGCAACGGAAAATACGCCTTCACATTCTCCAGTTTTCCTGACCAAGACGTACAATACGACTTAAAGGCTGAAGACATTGACGGTGCAGTTAATGGGGGTATATACCCTGTTAAAGAAATAGCAACATCTATGGCTGAAGCTACATGGGACCGAAGTAATGCGGGAGATTGGTATTCTGGCATGGCTACGATTGTCAAAGACTTCAAGCTGATTAAGGAATGAGCCTAAAAAAACACCTGGCTCTCAATCTTTACCGTCTGCATAAAAAAAACCAGATCAAACTTCACGAACTCTCTTACTTATTTTGGGAATGCACGCTACGATGCAACCTGAACTGCCTCCATTGTGGCAGTGATTGCAACATGGAAGCGGAAGCGCCCGACATGCCTGCCGACGATTTTCTACGCGTACTGGACAACATTGCCCCCCATGTGAATCCCAACAGAACCATGGTCGTTATTACTGGTGGCGAGCCGTTGATGCGAAAAGACTTGGCTGAAGTCGGGGCTCAAATTTACAAACGTGGCTTCCCATGGGGCATGGTTACGAATGGATTTGCGATGACCCCGAGCAGACTTGAAAGCCTATTGCAGTCGGGATTACGATCAGTTACCGTAAGCTTGGACGGCTTCACTGCTGAATCACACGACTGGATGCGTGGTAAGAAAGGATCTTGGGAAAAAGCCCTCGATGCCATCTCAAGAATCGCCACTACACCCGATCTAGTTTTTGATGTCGTGACCTGCGTCAACAAAATGAACATAGGGGACTTGGAAAAATTGAAAGAAATGCTTATTAATAAAGGTGTGAAAGAATGGCGCCTATTTTCTATTTTCCCCAAGGGTAGGGCTGCAGAGAACCCTGAACTGAGCCTTTCAAACGGAGAATTCATTCGTTTGATGGATTTCATAAAAACAACACGAACCGAAGGCGTTATTAAAGCGGCATTCGGTTGCGAAGGTTTTTTAGGCGAATACGAATTCGATGTTCGGGATACGCCATTCTTTTGTCGAGCCGGTATAAACGTCGGTTCTGTACTTGTAGACGGCTCCATCAGTGCCTGCCCCAGCCTTCGGGCAGACTACATCCAAGGCAACATCTACGCCGACGACTTCATGACCGTTTGGAACGATCGATTCTACAATATGCGCGACCGGTCTTGGCTAAAAACAGGCAAATGCGCCTCCTGCAAATCATGGAAGTACTGTGAAGGCAACGGATTACATCTTCGCGAAGAAAAAACCGGAGCGTTGTTGTGTTGCCACATGGACAAAATAATCGGTTAGACAAAGTCTCCCTAGAATAAACGCCCGCCATTCTCAGCCCCCCCACACATTCATCTTTCATTAGTGTCCATCAATTTTTATATTTAAAACGTAATGTTATATTTGCAATTGCTGATAGCAATTTAACCATTTATAGAATGATAAAATATATTCATCTACCTTTTTTATTACTGATGTGCATTCTAATATCATGCAAGGAAACGAAGAATAGTAAAAGGGTTCACGCGTTTATTGAAACCAAATCAGATACGATAGCAAGTATCTCATCAGAAATTTTTTCGGATTCAAGTTGGATTGAGTTTTTACATCAGAGTAAAGATGAAATGAAATCCTCTTGGCTCAGCTCGTGGAATCCTAAATCTGATTTTGCAGATTCAAGATATCAAGAAATGGGTTATAATCTTCTGACATCAGATGATGACTTGAGCAAATTGAAGTTGATTCCTGTTGCATGTTATACGATAAAAGCAAGTGATTTAAAACGTTGGTCGGCAAATGACCCAATAGAAGGCTTGTTTACTTTGGAGAAGAATCAATCAAATGCCTTTGCAGTGATTGGCAGCAATTATTATTTCCTAATCAACTTTAAATACAAACAAAAGCATTGGAATGCAAAAAGTTATGGGCCAATCTTCAAGGATATATCCAACAAGCTCAATTCTCTTTATAGTGTAAAAAAGGCAAGCATAATTCAACTCTATATAGCTCAAAGCACTGAGCCGGATGCATACAGGAGCCCCTTTTTGGTTTTTAAAGAAAACAATGAATACAAATGCCTTGATTATAAGGAAACGTTGAAAGAAGTACTACTGAGCCAAAAAAAAGAATCTTCATATATATTAAGGTGACATTTGGACACACGTTCATCAGCATGGCAAAGCCTTCAAAAATCGCAAACGGAGCATAGCCTCCATAGTATTGCCTTTTTAACGTACCCTTCCACTATAAAAATTTGAATATATCGCAGAAATTGACTTTATTTGAAGTCGCTTTTCAAAGGCATCTTAAATCTAATAAACCTTATAAAATGACACAACAAACCACCAAGAACAATGCGTTGCCCATAGCGGTGATGTTTGCACTCTTTTTCATGGTTGCATTCGTAACAGGGTTGCCCAGCCCTATGGGTGTAATCGTAGCCAAACAATTTGGAGCATCCAATTTTGAATCGCAATTAGGCTTCTTTGCCAACTTCCTGGCGTACGCTTTCATGGGAATTCCCGCAGGCATCATGCTAAAGAAATTGGGTTACAAATTCACTGCACTTACTGCTGTAACGGTTGGTTTCGTTGGTGTAGGCGTACAATTCCTATCCGGTCAGGTGGAATCATTCACCGTATATTTAACCGGTGCATTCATTTGCGGCTTCTCCATGTGCTTACTGAACACGGTAGTGAACCCCTTGCTGAACACCCTTGGCGGTGGCGGCAACAAGGGCAACCAGTTGCTGCAGTTGGGCGGCTCTTTCAACTCCATCGCTGCCACAATCACTCCGATGTTAGTCGGTTATCTGATGGGTGCTGAAGCCGGACGTACCATCAACAAGGCGAATCCCGCTCTGTTCTTGGCAATGGGTATCTTCGCATTCGCATTTGTCGTACTTTTATTCGTTCGCATTCCGGAACCCCACTTGGAAGACAAAAACGCCGCTAAAGTTAAAAATCACCACAGCCCGCTTTCTTTCCGCCACTTTGTTCTGGGTATCATTGCCATCTTTATTTATGTAGGTGTCGAAATCGGCATCCCCAGCACTGCAAACTTATACATGACTTCCTTCACGGTCGAAAATGCCGAAGGATTGGTCAAGAAATACAACGAACAAAAAGCTGACCCCACAACCTACGCCGCTCTGACGAAAGAAGACGATGCCAACAAACTGACGGATGGTTATGTAAACAAAGCGGTTACGGAAAGCACCTATAATAAAGCGCTGGAAGTTACTAAAAGTGAACGTCAGCCGGGTCTGGGTATTGATGCGGGTATTGCAGGCATCATCGTCGGATTGTATTGGCTGCTCATGATGGTTGGTCGTCTGGTTGGCGGTGCCATTGGGGGTAAGGTTTCGACCAAGACAATGATGATTACCGTTTCCACAGCTGGTTTGATCTTTATCGCGCTGGCCATTTTACTACCGAAATCCATGGTATTCAACATGCCACTCAACATATCCTTTAGTGCGTTCCAGCAAGTGCCCATCAGCATCCTGTTCCTGGTACTTTGCGGACTCTGCACCTCGGTAATGTGGGGCGGAACGTTCAACTTGGCTGTGGAAGGCCTCGGCAAATATACTGCATCAGGCTCCGGTTGGTTCATGGTAATGGTTTGCGGTGGTGGTATCATTCCCTTGATTCAAGGTGGTGTTGCCGATATCGCCGGCTATACTGCCAGTTATTGGGTCATGTTTGCCTGTGTCGCTTACCTGTTGTGGTACGCATTGATCGGTTGCAAAAATGTGAACAAGGATATTCCTGTAGAATAATCAATCAAAATAAACCTATATCATTATGGAAATTGAATTTGTAAGAAGTCGCTTCAAAAAGCATTTTAATGATGCTGAAGGCTCTGTTTATGCCTCTCCCGGCCGTGTGAACTTAATTGGCGAACACACCGATTATAATGGAGGCTTCGTTTTCCCAGGCGCAATTGACAAAGGCATGGTTGCCGAAATCAAAATCAACGGTACTGAAAAAGTACGCGCTTATTCCATCGATCTGAAAGACTACGTTGAATTCGGTCTAAACGAAGAAGATGCTCCCCACGCTAGTTGGGCCCGCTACATTTTTGGAGTTTGCCGCGAAATGATCAAACGCGGTGCTACATTGCACGGCTTTGACACTACCTTTGCAGGCGATGTACCTCTTGGAGCCGGCATGTCATCATCCGCTGCTCTGGAAAGCACCTACGCTTTCGCCTTGAACGACATGTTCAACTGCGGCATCGACAAATTCGAACTTGCCAAGATCGGTCAATCAACCGAACACAACTATTGCGGTGTGAAATGCGGCATCATGGACCAGTTCGCTTCCGTTTTCGGAAAAGCTGGCAGCCTCATTCTGCTCGATTGCCGTTCACTCGAATACAAATATTATCCCTTCAATCCCAAAGGCTACAAGCTGGTGTTGCTGGACACTGTGGTCAAACACGAACTGGCTTCCTCCGCGTACAACAAACGCCGAATTTCCTGCGAAACTGCTTGTGCTGCCATTCGCAAGAACCACCCGAATGTGGAATTTTTACGCGATGCCACCATGGACATGCTCAATGCAGTCAAGGCTGAAATCACCGAAGAAGATTACATGCGTGCTGAATACGTCATCGGCGAAGTTCAACGCGTCATGGACGTTTGCGCTGCTTTGGAAGTGGGTGATTATGAAACTGTTGGTGCCCGCATGTACGAAACGCATCATGGCATGAGCAAACTCTATGAAGTAAGCTGTGAGGAACTGGATTTCCTGAATGATTGTGCCAAAAAGAATGGCGTTACCGGTTCCCGCGTCATGGGTGGCGGTTTCGGTGGTTGCACCATCAATTTGGTGAAGGACGAACTCTACGATGCCTTCCTTTGGGATGCTCAAGAAACGTTTAAGGCAAAGTTCGGCGTATCACCAAAAGTGTACGACGTAGTCATTAGTGACGGTGCCAGAAAATTGGCCTAAGGAGTTTCCTAAAGGCTCAGATCCTTACTGATCTTAAAAAAAAACGGAATCCTGCGATTCCGTTTTTTTGTGTTGTATAACATAAGGTAAAACGAACACCACTATAGAATAAGTGTTACTTTTACACCTGTTTTGAAAAGCACACCTCCATAGAGTTCAGTCCTCATTATCAATCATAAATTTAATTAGTACAAAACATGAATTGGAATTCACAAGAGTTTATTTGGCTCGACTGGGTCATCATCGCAGTTGGTATTTTGGCCGTAGGTTGGGCCGTAACACGCTCGATACAAAAACACAAAAAGATGATGCATGGCGCCGACAGCGAAGATTTTCTGTTCGGTAAAGGCGAACCTTGGTACATTATCGGTGCGGCTATTTTTGCTGCAAACATCGGTTCGGAACACTTGGTAGGTCTTGCCGGCACTGGCGCAAAATCCGGTGTAGGCATGGCGCACTGGGAAATGCAAGGTTGGATGATCCTCATCCTAGGTTGGCTTTTCGTGCCGTTCTACCAACTGATGAACAACAAATTGGGAAAAATCATCACGATGCCCGACTTCCTTAAAAATCGTTACACCCCGCGTACTGGTTCATGGTTGTCCATCATTACGTTGATTGCATACGTACTGACCAAAGTAAGTGTGACTGCTTTTACAGGTGGAATTTTCCTAGAAAGCCTGCTGGGTTTGCCTTTCTGGTACGGAGCCATCGGCTTGATCGTACTGACGGGTATCTTTACCGTGCTTGGCGGTATGAAGGGTGTTATGACGCTTTCAGCCATTCAAACGCCCATCCTTATTATCGGTTCGTTCTTGGTGCTTTTCCTTGGATTGTCTGCGCTAGGAGATGGTAACATCGGACACGGCTGGACAGCTATGATCGATTATTCAAAATCGCTGAGTGTTGGAGCAGATGGGGTGGCACACGGTACCAACCACATGTTCCATTTCGAAACGGGTGATCCACTATACGACGACTATCCTGGTTTCTGGGTATTTATCGGAGCCTCCATCATCGGCTTATGGTATTGGGCAACTGACCAACACATCGTTCAACGTGTACTCGGACAAACAAAAGGTGAAGCGAGTGACGTGGTCATGAAGCGTGCACGCAGAGGCACCATCGCTGCTGGTTATTTCAAAATTTTACCCGTATTCATGTTCCTTATTCCCGGTATGATTGCCGCCGCTTTGGCAGCTCGTCCCGATAGTGGCTTTACATTGACCAACCCGGATACCGCCTTTGGTTCCATGGTCAAATTCGTATTGCCCGCTGGTGTAAAAGGTATTGTGACTATTGGTTTCATTTCAGCCTTGGTTGCTTCGTTGGCGGCATTCTTCAACTCCTGTGCCACGTTGTTTACTGAAGACTTTTACAAGCCAATGTTCAAAGGCAAAAGCGAAGCCAGATATGTTTTGGTCGGTCGTATTGCTACTATTGTCGTGGTGGTGCTAGGTATCGCATGGATACCCGTTATGATGAGTTTAGGCAGCCTTTACTCCTATTTGCAGGGTATTCAATCACTGCTTGCTCCTGCCATGGTTGCTGTATTCCTCATGGGTATCTTCTCCAAGAAAATCACGCCCAAAGCTGGCGAAGCCGGTTTGATCGTAGGTTTCCTCATCGGTATGGCACGCTTGTTGACCAACATCTTTACAGATACAGGCAAAGACGTCATGACAGGCTGGTTCTGGGAAAACACCCATTGGTTTTGGCATACAAACTGGTTGATTTTTGAAATCTGGTTGCTGGTATTCATCATGTTGTTTATGGTTTTGGTCTCCTTCTTTACGAAGAAACCGACCGCAGCTCAAATTGAGTTCATCACATTTACTGGTGACTACAAGGCACTCATCAAACAAAGCTGGAACAAGTGGGATGTCATTGCCTCTGCCGGCGTGGTTGCTTTGTGTGCTGCATTCTATTGGTATTTCTTTTAAAACATTTGTTGGCTACCTGCTTTAGAATACGAGACTTTTTACTATTTTTGTGTCCGCATTCGAGCTGTTAGCTCAGTTGGTTTAGAGCATTACCTTGACAGGGTAGGGGTCACTGGTTCGACTCCAGTACAGCTCACTCGAATGGAAGCGTCTCCGATTTTTTCGGGGACGCTTTTTTTTGTACAATCGCTGTCAAAGTAGTAGCGTTTTTACACTTTATCGTATCTTAGTATTATAAAATGCTTTGAATATGAAAATACGTAGAACTTTTTCTATGGCAGTCGTACTGGTGTTAGCCGCATCTATGTTTACAGGATGTATGATGATGACCCCGGTTAGAACCGCTTCGACCGGTTCCTATGAGAATCCACAATGGGCACCACCGTATTATAGTGGAGCGCGGTATTATTATTTGCCAGACTTGGAACTTTATTACGACCTTTCCACACGAGATTACATCTATTTGATGGATGGGCAGTGGAATTTTTCGCCCAATGTACCGGCGATGTACAGGAATTACGAACTGGACAATTGCTTTTGTGTTGTAATGGATGTGAATGTATACAAACCGTGGTTGCACCACCAATATTACATTTCTCATTACCCGAGGTATTACTACCGTGACTACTACGACCATAGCAATATTCCATACGTTAGGGCATACAACGAAAATCTTCAAAAGGCAATTTATTGGAATCAGAACGAAAGGCAACGCGCCCGTCCGTATGACGATGTTAACCTGAGGGACAATCGCCGCTTTAAGTATTCTAAGGATGATAGGAAAGAACAGAAGGTCTGGACTAGGCCTGAAACGAAGACCAACTCGCGTCCCGCAAACAACAACGCACGTCCAGTTGACACCAACTCGCGTCCCGCAAACAACAATGCACGTCCAGTTGACACCAACACGCGTCCCACAAACACTAGGGAAGAAGCACCGGAAGTCAGAAACAACCGGACCAACTATTACGGTAGAACCATCGGAACTTCGGTAAAAGTGACCAAGGAAATGAAAGACAAACCGGCTACACCTGCTAGAACAACGACGACTACAACAACTAGAAAGACCAGGGCAACCTCTTCTGATCGATAAAAAGTGACTAATAAAGGACATCCCCCGCTACCCGAGTACTCAGGAAGCGGGGGATGCTTCATTTAAGCTTTGTACTTCTTGAATACGGTGGAAATAGTGTGTCCGCCAAACCCGAAGGTGTTGTTCATCGCTACCAAAACTTCCGTTTTGCATGCTTTCAATGGCGTGAAATCCAGTTGAGCATTGATTTCGGGATCAATTTCGTTCAAGTTAATAGTTGGTGGTATGATGTCGTTTTCGATGGATTTGACACAAGCAATGGATTCAATGGCTCCTGCAGCTCCCAATAAATGTCCTGTCATCGATTTGGTGCCACTGATGTGCAACTTGTTGATGGACGTTCCGAATACTTTTTCGATGGCTTTGCATTCACTGATGTCGCCAACGGGTGTCGAAGTGGCGTGGGCATTGATGTAAGTCACGTCTTCAGCCTTGATGCCAGCATCTTCCAAGGCACCCTGCATGGCCAGAATGGCTCCGAGTCCTTCGGGGTGTGTGGCAGCTACATGGTACGCATCGGAGGCGGCACCGTAGCCGACCAGTTCACAATAAATTTTGGCACCGCGCTTCAAGGCATGTTCCAATTCTTCTACCATCAAAATGCCTGAACCCTCCCCTGCTACAAAACCGTCGCGTGAAACGTCGAATGGACGAGATGCTGTTTCAGGCGAGTCGTTCAGCGTTGATAAGGCTTTCATGGCATTAAAGCCTCCGATGGTCGCGTTGGTGATACTGGCTTCGGAACCGCCTGCCAGTATAATGTTGGCTCGTCCCAACCGGATCAGGTCCAAAGCGCTGGAAATGGCATTGTTTGATGCGGCACAAGCAGAAGATACGGTGTAACTGATGCCGTGAAAGCCATAACGAATGGTGATTTGGCCGGTCGCTATGTTTGAAATCATCTTGGTGATGAAGAAGGGGCTGAACTTGGGCGTGCCATCACCTTTGGCAAAATTCATCATTTCATCCTCGAAAGTAGACATTCCACCAATTCCCGTGGCTACAATCACACCGACTTTATTCAAATCTGTGGTTTCCAGATTCAATCCAGAGTCTTTGATGCATTCATCGGTGGCTGCAATGGCATATTGCGTATACAGGTCCATCTTTCGGATTTCCTGCTTTTCAAAATACTGTAGTGGGTCAAATCCTTTGACTTCGCAGGCAAATTTTGTTTTATGAAGCGTGGCGTCAAATTTAGTGATGGGTGCTGCGCCACTTTTTCCGTTGACCAGATTTTCCCAAAATTCTGTCACATTGTTACCTAGCGGGGTTATTGCCCCAAGCCCTGTTATTACTGCTCTTTTCATATTGTAAGTTGTTATGGTTTCAAATCTTCAATTATTGCTTGACAAATTCCTTTATAGTCCAACTTTAACAGCACTCGTGAAAGTTGAAGGCTGGCAACCAGACAGGAAAAAATAAGCATAGCCTTCTGCTGTGGATCTTCCTTAAAAGCGAAGAGTTTCTTTTCTCTGCCCGTTGATAGCAGATCTGTCAACCAGGTGAGGATGATTTCGGTCATTCGAATAAGTTCCAATTTGGTCGATTCACTCAACGTATTCAAATCGGGGCTTAAAGAACCGATGATGCACACTTTTTGCTCTCGATGGCTTTTGATGTAAATCTTAATGAAGGAATCCAGTTGCCTCCATTCGTCAAAACCGCGGCTGTGCATGTTTTCGACCATTTCCTCAAAACGTTGGATATTGGTTTTCAAAATGCTGGTTCCGAGGTTTTCTTTCGTAGGAAAATAATAGTGTACGGCAGCGTTTTTAATGCCCAGTTCAGTTGAAATATCTTGATAACTGAAGGCATTGTAACCCTTTGTGAGAATGAGATCTTCGCCTAATTCGAGTATTTTTTCGCGCGTTACTGACATGTTTTTTATTGAATTGCGGTTGCAAATATACTTACTAATAAGTAAGTATAAAAATAAAATTTGATAATAGTTGTTTTTAATGAACGTGTCCATGACTTGCTCGGCTGAAACCGGAGTTTGAGCCAGCAAGGTGACAGGCGGAAATATCTAGGATACCGTGTCAACTAATGGACTATGCCCTTTATTTTTAAGGGCAAATCAAGCATTTCAGAGCTTCACGTTACCTGTCCGTTTTAGGATTCCCCAACTGGCGAGTTCACCTTTCATGGCTTTCTGATACGATTTCACCAGTATATAAAAGAATAGCTGGCGGTAAGCGAATCGTTGAACAAACAACACGCCTGCATTCCACAGTGTGAATTTCTGACCATCATACCTGTAAGCCATCGCGGATACCACCCAGTCAACCAGGAAGAACAGCACATACGTCAGGAAATAGAATAAGGCATGCGAAGAGAAGAGCCCGATTACGAATAGCAGGTCAACCACAGGAGAAAGTAAGGGAATTATAAATCCGAAGATGAGCAGGTTGGGCATCATGATCCAACCTAGGTTTGGCCTACGTGGGTTGAAAAGCAGGTCGCGGTGCTTCCAAAAAGTTTGCATCATACCGAATGTCCAACGGAATCGCTGTTTCAGGAACATTTTCATTGTTTCGGGTGCTTCGGTCAGTGAAATGGCCTCGTTGCAACTGCGAATTTTGAAGCCTGCCCGATGTAACCGGACTGTCAAGTCACAATCTTCGGCCAGTGTATCGGTCGTAAAGCCCTTGATTTGGTCAAGTGCCGATTTCCGGAAAGCACCGATGGCACCAGGTACGACCAAAATGGCATTCACCGTGTCGAGTGCCCTGCGTTCGAAATTCTGGCTGGTGGTGTATTCCATTTTTTGCCACTGAGTCAAAAGGTTTACAGGATTGCCTACTTGTACGTTTCCTGCAACTGCACCTACTTCCTCGTCCACAAAATAGGGGACCATTTTTGAAATGGCATCCGGCAACAACAAGGTGTCCGCATCGATGCAAATAAGGATGTCGCCAGTGGCTTGCAATAGTCCGAAATTCAAAGCCGAAGCCTTGCCCCCATTGGGTTTTGTCAATATCTGGATGTTGTTTCTATTGCTGAATGCAGCCTTGACGTTGGCAAAGGTTTGATCTTTCGAGCCATCATCGACAAAAACAATGTCAAACAAAGGATAGTCACTCTTGAGCAGATTTTCGATGGTGCGAGTCACTGTCAGTTCTTCGTTGTATGCTGGAACAATGATGCTGACTTTCGGTTTGTAATCTGTAGGTTCCAACATCTTTTTGGATTTCCGGTGTTGAATCATTGCCAACACCATCAACAGGAGTATGCGTGAAATACCAAGTACGATTGCTACGACAAAGAAACCATGCAGAAAGTTCTCCCATAAGAATGTGATCAGGAAAAACAGGTAGTCAAATGATTCCTGGTTTTTTACGGAGCCTTTTACTTGAGGCATGACCTGGTCTCGGGTTCGCCCCATAATGTCCGATATAGTGACGAACCGATAACCCTGATGCCGATAGTAATCAATGATCAGGGGAAGAGCAAGTAGGGTCTCCGTACGATTTCCTCCACCATCGTGCATGAGCAAAATATTACCACGTTGTTGTTGAGCAATGACACGGGCCAAAATGGTATCTGCTTTAACACCTATTTGCCAGTCATTTGGGTCGATGGATGAGGCGATGGTCAAATAGCCTTCGTCTTTGGCGATAATCAATGGGCGGATTTGATTGACATCCTGTGGCTCTGCATCGGTGTTGTAAGGGGGTCTGAACAGAAGCGTGGAATGTTTAAGAATACTTTCCATGAGCAGTCGGGTGGACCGAAGTTCAAGGCGTTCACGGTCTTTGGAAGTTATTTCGAGATCAGGGTGCGTAAACGTATGGTTGCCTATTTCATGACCTTCCCGGTAAATACGCTTTAGAAGCGGGATGTTTTTTTCAATATTCACTCCAGTCACGAAAAAGGTAGCCTTTACGTTGTTTTCCTTTAGAATGTCCAGAATGGTTGGTGTAAAATCTTCGTCTGGCCCATCATCGAAGGTGAGGGCAATTTCCTTTCCTTTGGGTTTACCAAAGCGCTTGATGAGGAAGGTATTCGGCAAATTCAAATATTCCTCATTTTCAATCATTTGTTCGGCTTTATCCACCTTAAATTTAACCGTTCCGGGTTCGGGCTCACTGGCAACTTCCAAGATTTCTCCAGTACCTGTAAAATTGACTTCAGAAGAAAGTTTGAAATTTTCAAGCGGCTTGTAATTGAACGGATTCTTTGCCAAAGAATCCATGGAAAGTGACCGGTTGTAAAAGCTCCAAATGCGGGAATCTTCACCCCCTAAACGCCAAATGGCCACACCGGCTGTTTGGTAATCTTCGGCAGTTCGGATGGAATTGAATATGGTAGCTGCATCGGTGCAATGTGCCTCGCCTTCTATTCCGTTTTCATCCTCGTAATTAATGTACAAATCGGAATGCTCATCATCATATTGTACTGGGGCATCGTAAGCGTTGGAAAGCGAAACGAATTTATCGTAGGAGAGGCTTTTCCCAGTTTGGCCATCGAGCCAATTATACCCATATCCGGCAAGGCATAAGACAAATTTCTCGGAAGGAACATCCCTCATCGCCATATCCAAGGTCTGTTCAATGTATTTGAGCGATGTGATGCAACCGGGAGCCTTATCTGCAAAGTGTTCGTCGTAAGCCATTAGAAAAATAAGGTCGTAGTACTTGTCCAGCCTTTTATAATCGATGCTTTTTTCCAATGGACTCACATCGATGGTAAGCAACAAACCAGCTGAATGAAGGGCTTGATAGAGTTCCTTCGAAAATTCATACCTGTAGGGTTCCAATTCTGGCGCCAAATTTTCAAGGTCAATGTTGATCCCCTGAAAATGGTTTTTTATCAAGGCAGTTTTAATGGTGGAAATCAGCTTGGCTCTATAAAATGGATTCTTTAGCACAAGTGCTGTGGAATCACCATACCAATGCTGATTGATGTTGTTACTCAATATGGGAATGATGGCTACTTTATTCTCGCGCATGATTTTCAAGGCTTTCGCATCAATCTTTATGTCGATGTCGCCTTTGGCATTCTTCTGAAAAAACCATTCAGGCAGTACGAGATTCAATTTATCCACATTGTCTTCCAACGAAGCAAATGAATTTTTGTCCCAATTCACGTAAAAACCGGCTCTGATCGGTAGGAGATTTTTAAGTGGACCCTTGTTGATCACTTCATCATAGAATTCATACCGCTTTGACTTTCTTACTTTCTTCAAATGGAGAGCATATGCGATCAATTCGGATTCTGAAACCGCGACTTTTGCGGTATTTTGATTGACGTTTCGAATTCTTTTTTCTTGATAGATCAGGCTTTTAGCATCATAATGAGTCCGATGTATCATGGATAAGCTGATGGAAAGCACACCCACCAAAGCAAAGACCAAGAAGATACGGATAAACCATACGAACCGTTTCCAACGTGTTGAGTTCGAAGTTTGAAATATTTGCTGCATAGATTTTACCTAAAGTTCCCTATTCGTCAAAGATACGACATAGTCAAGTTGTAGCTTTCCGAATCAAGGCTAAAATAACTTAATTAATACTATTTTTGCAACTTTCAAATAGACAAAACATTATGAAGGCACATGCATGAATTTGGTCAGCAACTTTGTGCTTAAGTAAGGAATTAAGTTGAGGGAAACTATGCGGCCAACCCTTTTGATGAGTTGGCCACCATAAGTTTAAGGACCGTTTTTCTTATTTCTTGATGTATTCCACCAACCACTCACCCACCTGCGTAGTCGAATGCGCCGTTTGCCCAGCAATCGTAATGTCTTCCGTCACGCAACCCGCTTCCATCGAAGCAGCCACCGCTTGACGAATCAGTGCGCCTTCTTCCATCAATCCGAATGCATATTCAAACATCAACGCGGCTGAAAGCACGGTAGCCAATGGGTTAGCAATATTCTTGCCAGCAGCCTGCGGATACGAACCATGAATGGGTTCAAAAACCGAGGTGTGCAAACCTACGGATGCCGAAGGCAACAAGCCCATGGAGCCGGTGATGACAGAAGCCTCATCGGTCAAGATGTCGCCGAACATGTTTTCGGTTACCATGACGTCAAAGCTTGCAGGCCATTGAATGATGCGCATGGCAGCGTTGTCCACGAACATGTATTCGGTTTCGATGTCGGGATAGCTCGGAGCCATCTCCTGTGCAATTTGACGCCATAGACGAGATGTTTCCAGCACGTTGGCTTTGTCCACAACGGTCAATTTTTTGCGGCGTTGACCAGCGTATTCGTAAGCCAACTTCAGGATGCGTTCAATTTCTTCGCGGTTGTAGGAACACGTGTCAACGGCACTGTTGCCATCTTCGCTGCGGCCTTGTGGACGACCAAAGTACAAGCCGCCGGTAAGTTCGCGAATACACATGAAGTCAGCATTCTCAACCAAATCAGCACGAAGCGGAGAGCGGGAAATCAGGGATGGGAACACAGCAACCGGGCGGATGTTGGCGTATAGGCCCAGTTTTTTGCGCATGGCCAACAAGCCTTGTTCCGGACGAACTTTGGCCGTTGGGTCGTTGTCGTATTTGGGGGAACCGATGGCACCGAAAAGCACCGCGTCGGATTTCATACACAGTTCGTGGGTGGCATCGGGATACGGATTGCCGGTGGCATCAATGGCGCAGGCACCAACGATGGCGGTTTCGTACGTGAGTTCGTGACCGAATTTTTCACAAACGGCTTTGGTCACGTTCAGGGCTTGTTCCACAATTTCGGGACCGATCCCGTCACCGGGAAGTACAGCAATATTCAGCTTCATTTTCAAAAAATTATTTATTGACTTCGATTATATTCAACATTTTGATGGTAGCCTTGATGGCGGCTTCCGTTTGGTCACCATCCAAACCACTGGTGCGGAATTCCTTATCCACATCCTGCCAGTTGATGACCGTATGCACAAAGGCATCAGTTCGACCACCCGGGGGAATGTTCACGGCGTAATTGGTCAGTTTGGGCAGGGTTCGACCTTGGCTTTCGTAAATTTTTCGGAGTGCTTGCATAAAAGCGTCATACTGCCCGTCACCAGCGGATGTTTCCTGATAAACAACTCCACCGATTTCGAGTTTCACCGTCGCAACAGGGCGTAAACCATGTGCCAGTGAGAGGTAATAATTCAAAATCCGGACCGGTTGCTCCGTGTTCACTTGTTTGAGTACATCGGAAATGATGTAAGGAAGGTCTTCCTGGGTAACCAATTGCTTTTTGTCACCCAATTCAATGATGCGTTCCGTCACCTGCCGCATGGACTCATCATCGAGCTCAATGCCAAGGGCTTCCAAATTCTTTTTTATACTGGCTTTGCCTGAAGTCTTGCCAAGGGCATACTCACGGGTTCTACCGAAACGTTCAGGAAGCAAGTCATTGAAATAGAGGTTGTTCTTTGCATCGCCATCGGCGTGAATGCCAGCCGTTTGGGTAAATACATTGTCGCCGATCACCGGTTTGTTGGCTGGAATACGGATTCCCGAGTAGGATTCAACAATTTTGCTGACCGCGGTCAGTTTGTCTTCGACAATGTTGGTTTCATATTTGAGGTGGTCGTGCAAAACGGCTATCACACTGGTGAGGGGCGCATTTCCGGCGCGTTCGCCCAGCCCGTTTACGGTGACATGGACGCCTTTAATTCCCGCTTGAACGGCTTCATAGACATTGGCAACAGCCAAATCGTAGTCGTTGTGGGCATGGAAATCAAAATGCAATTCGGGGTAGCGTTTCACCATTTGACCACAGAAATCGGCAGTCTGAGCTGGATTCAAGATGCCCAACGTGTCGGGCAGCATGAAACGTTTCACGGGCAAGTCGCGCAAGCCGTCCATCATGAAAAAGACATATTCGGGCGAATTGATCATGCCGTTGGACCAATCCTCCAGGTATAAGTTCACAGCTATTTCTGCTTCTTGGCACAACGCAACTTCAGCGCGTATATCGGCCAAATGCTGTTCAGGTGACTTGCGCAATTGGTTTGTCACGTGGTTCAACGATCCTTTGGTAAGCAAGTTGATCACTTTCATGCCAGCATCCTTGACCCATTGCAGGGAAACGCCTTTATCAATAAAACCGAGGATTTCAATCCTGTCCAACATGTTGTAACGTCTAGCCCAGATACCGATGCGACGGACCGATTCGAATTCACCGGCTGAAACCCTCGCCGAAGCGATTTCAACCCGATCCACCTTCAAATCGTCCAGCAACAGCCGAACCACACTCAGTTTTTCCTGCGCGGCAAAAGAGACTCCGGATGTTTGTTCCCCGTCCCGGAGGGTTGTATCGAGGATCTCGATTTTCATGGGTTTATTTTTTTTCCCAGGATTCGATCTTGTCCTTATTGCTGAGGAGGAAATCGATATCATCAAAACCATTGAGCATGCAATTCTTCTTATAGGCGTTAATCTGAAAGCTTTCCACCGCACCGTTCGCATTGTTGGTGATGGTTTGTTCTTCCAGATTGACTGTCAGTGTAGCCTTCGGATCTGCGTTGACAGCAGCAAAAATATCTGCCAAGAAACCTTCGGGCACAACAACAGGTAACACACCGTTGTTTAGAGAGTTTCCCTTAAAGATATCGGCGAAGAAGCTGGAAACCACGACACGAAATCCATAACCAGCTACCGCCCAAGCAGCATGTTCACGCGAGGAACCACTGCCAAAGTTTTTGCCAGCCACCAAAATGGAGCCGCTATAGGTCGGATTGTTAAGTACGAATCCGGGAATGGGTTGGTTGTTGCTGTCGTAGCGCCAGTCGCGAAACAAATTGTCGCCGAAACCGTCCTTGGAGGTGGCTTTCAGAAAGCGGGCTGGAATGATTTGGTCCGTATCCACGTTTTCGATGGGAAGCGGAACGAGGGTGGAAGTAAGGGTTAAAAACTTTTCCATATTTTACTTTATTATTAACTGTTTACCTTCGTGGTTGATGATGTTTTCGCGCCAAACGGCAGGCATGGGAATGCTCACCTTGTGCACGGCATCGTAGCATACAATTACGGCTGAACACGTAGAGAGTAATTCTCCGTTCTTCATGTTCACCAAGCGGTGTTCCATGGTGAAACTCTTGTTGCCGAGTATCGAAATGCGCGTCTCCACGTAAATTTCATCTCTAAACATAATTGGTTTGAGGTACTCGATCTTGATGGAAGCACCGACAATTCCGAGTTCCTTGTAATCCAGACCATCGAACAGGTTGTCGAAATAATCCATTTTACCAGCGTCGTAGTAATTCTGATAGACCGTGTTAGACACGTGTCCCATGATGTCGACGTCGTTGAAACGGACCTGGATGGGCAGGGAAAAACGGAAGATGGGTTCCATATTAGCTTCTTGGGTCGGTGATACGTCCAGTTACAGCAGCGGCGGCAGCAACCAGCGGACCAGCCAGAATGGTGCGTGCACCGGGGCCTTGGCGGCCTTCGAAGTTACGGTTCGAGGTGGAAACGGCGTATTTGCCTGCAGGCACCTTGTCGTCGTTCATAGCCAGACAGGCAGAACACCCGGGTTGACGGAGCTGGAAACCAGCGGCTTCCAAGATTTCGACCAAGCCCTCTTCGCGGCATTGTTCCTCTACAGCCCAAGAGCCGGGAACCAGCCAAACCACCACGTCGTCGGCTTTCTTCTTGCCCTTCACGTAGGCAGCGAACGCGCGGAAATCTTCAATACGGCCATTGGTGCAGCTGCCCAAGAACACGTAATCGATCTTTTTGCCCAACATTTTATCGCCCGGTTGGAAGCCCATGTATTCCAGTGATTTGGAATACGATATTTTACTGGCCTCATCGATGGTGTCCAGCGTGGGAATACTTTCTGTAATGCCAACGCCCATGCCCGGATTGGTTCCATACGTGACCATCGGTTCAATGTCTTCGGCATTAAAGACTACTTCCTTGTCGAAAACAGCATCGTCGTCCGATTTCAGTTCTTTCCATTTGGCAACGGCTGAATCCCATTCGGAGCCTTTGGGAGCATATTCACGACCCTTGATGTATTCAAAAGTGACTTCGTCCGGAGCGACCATGCCACCACGTGCTCCCATCTCGATGGAGAGGTTGCAAAGCGTCAGACGACCTTCCATGCTGAGGGCACGAATGGCTTCACCGGCATATTCTACAAAATAGCCCGTCGCTCCACCGGTTGTCATTTTGGCAATGACGTATAACGCCATGTCCTTAGCAGAAACGCCCTTGCCGAGCTTTCCGTCTATCGTGATACGCATGCGCATCGGCTTTGCCTGCAGGATGCATTGGGAAGCCATCACCATTTCCACCTCGGAGGTTCCGATGCCGAAAGCAACAGCACCTAGGGCACCGTGAGTGGAGGTGTGCGAGTCACCGCAAACGATGGTCATACCGGGCAACGTCAAACCGTTTTCCGGACCAACTACGTGGATCACACCATTTTTCTTGTGACCCAAACCAAATAAGGTAATGCCGAACTCGTTGGCATTCTTGGTCAGGGTTTCCACCTGAAAAGCAGAAATGGGGTCCTCGATGGGCTTTTCCTGATTCAGGGTGGGTATGTTGTGATCGGGGATAGCGAAGGTTTTTTCAGGACGGAGGAAGGTCAGGTTGCGGTTGCGCAAACCTTGAAACGCCTGCGGGCTGGTCACTTCGTGGCAATAATGCCTGTCAATATATACTTGCGTCGGGCCGTTTTCCACTGCGGTTACCACGTGGCTGTCCCAAATTTTGTCGAATAATGTCTGTTTCATTGCTTTATATAACTATTGTACAATCTTGTTGATGGCATCGATGTACGCTTCCACCGAAGCAGTTACGATGTCTGTATTACCTGAAAAACCGTAGTAGACCACGCCGTCGTATTCGACCTGCATGTGAACTTTTCCAGTATCGTCTGAACCCTTGGTCATGGCCTGAATGAGGAATTCCTGAACGATGGTTTCGCGGTTTACGATTTTCTTCAATGCTTTGATGGCGGCATCCACAGGCCCGTTCCCGGAGGAAGTGGCTTCGA
>Ga0302288_1000094_pt1 | contig 81794 bp, 64 predicted proteins | sample III_Fen_N1_1_FD_194549 | JGI IMG/M metagenome (GOLD analysis project Ga0302288, IMG submission 194549) | Peat permafrost microbial communities from Stordalen Mire near Abisko, Sweden - III_Fen_N1_1 | ecosystem: Environmental > Terrestrial > Soil > Wetlands > Permafrost | place: Sweden: Abisko... | reverse complement strand
GAGTAGCACGCCAACACAATTTCCGTGTCATTTTGCATGAAAAACCATTCAAAGGAATCAATGGTTCAGGTAAACATAATAACTGGTCACTTTGTACAGATAATGGCATAAACTGTTATGCACCAGGAAAAACATCACGCGAAAATTTATTATTCTTAACGTTTGTTGTAAATACCTTAGTTGCATTAAAGGATAATCAGGATTTTCTTCGTGCAAGTATTTTAACGGTTAACAATGAACATCGTCTTGGAGCAAACGAAGCACCACCATCAATCATTTCGGCATTCTTAGGAAGTGAAGTAACGGCTATGTTAGATGAAATAGAATCGAAAGTGTCGGGAAAAGTGATGAGTGCTAAAGTAAAATCGGAATTAAAACTGAATATTGGGAAAATTCCTCAAGTTTTACTAGATAATACAGACCGAAACAGAACATCACCATTTGCATTTACAGGAAATCGTTTTGAGTTTCGTGCCGTTGGATCAAGTGCAAACTCAGCAGCAGCCATGATTGCCTTAAATTCAATTGTTGCCAATCAATTGATTATATTCAAAAAAGAAGTTGATGAATTAATCAAAAAAGGAAATAAGAAAGACGAAGCAATTCTTATTGTGTTACGTAAATTAATTACGTATGCTAAACCTATTATCTTCAACGGAAATGGATATAGCGACGAATGGGTTAAAGAAGCAGCAAAACGAGGATTAACAAATGTAAAATCAACACCAGAAGCTCTAAAAGCATTTTTATATCCAAGTACAATAAAATTATTGGAAGGAATAAAAGTGCTTTCAAAACGTGAACTAGAATCTCGTTATGAAATTAAAAACGAAATGTATGTTAAAAAACTACAAATCGAAGCTCGTGTTCTTGGTGATTTAGCTATCAATCACATTATCCCAACAGCTATTAAATATCAAGCAATTCTTATAAACAACGTTACAGGATTGAAAGAAATTCTAGGTTCTGAATATGAAAAAGTTGCAGCAGATGAAATTAAGATAATAAAAGAAATAGCTGCACATACAGCAGCCATTCGTTCAAAAGTTGCAAAATTCAGAGCTATTCGTGGAAAAGCTAATGAAATAGAGGAAGTTGATAAAAAAGCTTTGGAATATACTAAAAATGTTAAACCATATTTAGATGATATCAGAACTCACATTGACGAACTTGAAATTATTGTTGATGATGAATTATGGCCATTACCAAAATATCGTGAATTATTATTCAACAGATAATTAAGTAATACATAAAATAAGCAGAAAGCCTCAAATATTGTATTTGGGGCTTTCTTTGTAGTATCAGAAATAGGAAAAAGGTAGACGGATGAAAGGGTTATTCCTTTCCAACCGTAAATGGTTGCTTAACATTCATGCTACCAACAATTGGATCACCTTTATACAGAAGTGTTCCATAACCATGGGCGTCAATGTTGAGTTCTCTATTTGTCCAAACATTGGCTTTTTTAATGTCAGAACATGTAACCGTCATTGTTTCTGTTTGAAGATTCGAAGCAAAAAAAGTTTTAAGTGTCGTTAAATTTATATCGGCATTACCTGATATTATTCCTTGTAAAACGGCTGTAAAAACATTACTCATTTTAACTTGTAAGTCGGAGCTATTTATTAGCATTTTAACCATCATGGCTCCATTAATGGTAAGATCCAGACGATCGAGATTAAGCTGTGTATAGGTATCAAAAGAACCGGAAAGCAAACGTGCCGAAATTTGATCTATGCTTTTGAAATAGATGAATAATGCCACTTTGTAGGTTCCTCCTGTATCCAATCCGCGAGAACGAACTGTTAAGGTTCCTGAATTATTTGTTATGTCTATTGTATTGAATACATCGGCTTTTGTTGTTTCAATTATAACTTTTTCAACGTCACCTTGTAACAGATGAACATTGAAACCGCCTTCTATATCGATTGAAGAAAAATCGGTTATATCACGTTGTTGATGGAGTACTTGTGCCGGCAAATATTGTGTCAGTAAAAGAAAAAACAACAGAATAAAATAGTTTTTACCGAGAGTATTCATTGGTCGTTATTAATGTACAGTCAAATATATCGTTTTTATTTTAAAATATCAGCAAAAGCTTAAAAAAAGCTATCTGTAAGTCATTCTATTATTTTTCGAAGCTGAAGTCTTTTTATTTGCGAAAGAACGATAGTTTCGATGAACGATTTTAATTCAGCAAAAATCGTTCAACCACTTCTGCAACGCCATCTTTGTTATTCGATGCAACAATCACATCGGCTTTGTGCCGAAGTTCAGGACTTACATTGTCGACCCAGATTCCTAATCCCGCATATTCAACCATACTCAGATCGTTGCCGGCATTTCCTACTGCAATTATTTCTTCTTGTTTTATGTTCAGATGATTTGCAAGAATCTCTATACTTTTAGCTTTATCCACACCATTGGGTACTATTTCAAGAAAGAAAGGTTTCGATAACGAAACCATCAGGTTTGGTCTGGCTTTTTTTAGTTTTTCACCCACATCTTTTAAATGTGATGGCTCTTCAAGCATCAAGCATTTAACTGCCGATTGATTGACTGCCGATTTGAAACAGGAAACCTTGTTGTGTGTCATACCTGTCAGACGTTTTTCAACTTCAATATAATTGGAATCGGTTTCACTGACAATTTTGCCATCGATATATGTTATAATATGCACGTTGTTGATAATGCTGAAATCGTGCAGTCCATGAATCTCTTCTTTTGTAAGGCTTCGTTCAAAGATGACTTCATTATTTCCAAGATTGGTTATGACTGCTCCATTAAACGAAATCATATATGAACCATATTTTGCCATTTCCAGTTCTTCTGCATATTTTGTCATCGACTGAGTTGGACGTCCGGAAGCCAATACAACAAAAACGCCCATTTCCTGAGCTTTGATGAGCATCCGCTTGTTGCGTTTCGAGATTTTGTGATTGTCGTTTAGAAGTGTGTCGTCCATGTCGAGCACTAACATTTTGTATTTCATTTGTCTGCTTGTAAAAATCAAAACAAAGGTATCGTTTTTTTTATACGGAAATATCGTATTTTGTATTGGTATAAACATTTCGGTTGGTAAAAATCAAGATATAGAATGTGATAGATGTAATAGTATTCCATTTTTAATACTTTTGTAAAAAGAAAAACAATCAGAACTCATGTCACCAAAGAATACAAAAAAAATAACGGTTAAAGATTATATAAAAGCAAATAGAAAAGGCAGTCGCGACGCATCACTTGATGGAGCAACCGGCTTTGTTGCCAAACATAAAATTCATAAAGGCACTAAGGAATATATCAGAGTTAAAAGGAACTGGCTTGATGATATTGAATAAGATAGATTTTTAATAATCGTATAACCAATGGTAGGAATGATATCCCAAAGAATCAAAACAATGACATTGCTGATTGAAATCGCCATTCTATTATCAATCTCTTCAATCGGTTATTCTCAGGTTAGTTTCACTCCGTTTCGTGCAATCGCTACAGGTTCAGCTCCCACGGTTGTTAGTATTGGCGATCTTAATAATGATGGACGAAACGATGTTGTTCTTTGTACCGGATATGGTGTTGATGTGGATCCGAAATCAGACAACAAAAGTTTTGTTTTTATTCAGGATGCTTCGGGCAATTTATCGGCACCTGTTGTATATCAAAATTCGAACTTTACACCCTATGCAATTGCAATCAGCGATGTCAATAATGATAACTTGAACGATTTAATCATTGGTTATGATGATAGTATTGGTGTCTTTTATCAGAATAAATCGGGGACTCTCAATCCTTTAACGAGCTACTATAGCGGACAGTTCGAAAGAATTGACGGACTGAGCACCGGCGATCTTAATGGCGATGGATTGCAAGATATTGCCATTTCGTATTATAGTTCTTCTTCTATTTCGATTCTATATCAAAACAATGCCGGAGGTTTTAGAAGCACATCAATACAATCGCCGGCGACTTCAGCAAATCATGTCATCGAAATTGCCGATGTTAATAACGACAAACGCAGTGACATTGTCCTTTCAATGATCGAAGGTGTTTCCGTGTATACACAAACCGCCAACGGTACACTCAATAAGTATGTAACATACGGTAACGGTAACACAACTAATTCTTCGGATGGCTTAGCTATTGGCGATGTAAACAATGATGGATTGAAGGATATTGTTCAAACGATTTCGGGCAACACATCGTCGGCAACACTTCTGATGTATTATCAGGATAAATTGTCAAATCTGATGCAGCCTCCAGTTTCATTGCCTGCATATCAAACGCCCGAACCTGTGAGGATAGCCGATTTAAATTGTGATAAGAAAAATGAAATAATAATAGCACACGGTGGAACTCAAAAACTCACAATTTATGAGCAGACAGCCACTTCTTTCACTACATATAGTTCTATAACAATTGGCGATGCAAACCATTATAATCCCTATGGAATGAGCATTGGCGATATTAATAATGATGATAGGAATGATATTGTGTTGGCCGATTATAAAAATGGATTAATAATTCTTACAAATACATCAACGCCATTAGGTGCGTGTTGTAAAAAAGTTGTGAAACCACAACAACCTGTTGGTATGGCAGCCATTTGTAAAAACGGATTGACAACAAAATATACCGACAGACATACGTCAACCGATAGTATCATCTGGAATCTCTATCCATCAACTGCCAGTTCGATTGTCTTTTCGAGCAAAGATAGTTGTCTTATTACATGGAACGATTCATGGTATGGGAAAGCAAGTATATCGGTTATGGCAATAAATGCTTGTGGAAGCAGTACTTCGCAACCTCTTTTTGTTACCGTTCATATACCTCCTTTAAACATTGGCAACGATACCAGTTTGTGTAAACAAAGTTCAATAACAGTGAATGCAAAATCGGGCTTTGACAGGTATCTGTGGGGAAATAAATCGACCGATTCCACCATTATAGCAACAAGTCCGTCGATTCAATATGTAACAGCAACCAATGTTTGTGGAAGTGTTTCAGATACCATCATCATTTCCGCATTTGCAACGCAACAAATTGTTCTTCCCTCCGATAGTATATTATGTTCAGGTTCATCAATGACTTTTGATGTTAGTCGATCAGGTAAAAACAGTTACCTGTGGCAGGACGGGAAAACTACGGCTCGATATACAATAACCAATGCAGGAATATATAGCGTTGCCATAACAGACTCGAACAATTGTCAGAACAGTAAAACAATAACCGTGACAGCTCTTTCAAAGCCAAGCATTTCGTTGCCTGATGATACCGTAGCCTGCAATAATATAGCCCTACCACTTCAGGTGCAATGCTCATCGTGTAATTATATCTGGCAGGATGGCAGCACAACAGCAAACCTCACAGCAACAAAAAAAGGAACATATAGTGTCACGGCAACCAATGTCTGTGGTATTTCAAAAGACAGCATTCGTATAAATATTATTCAATCGCCTGTATTGAAAGTAATCAACGATACGGTGCTTTGCGACGGCACATCATTCATACTGGATGCTGGAATTGCCGGACGGCACAGTTATCTGTGGCAGGATGGGAAAACCGATTCTCTGTATCGTATTTCACAAACAGGAAATTATTCCGTTACCGTCACCGATAGCTTTCATTGTAAAAATAATCAGTCGTTCACTATTGCCGGACTGACAAAACCCTTTATCCAATTCCCAAACGATACAACATTTTGCGATTCGTTGAGCCTTTTAATTGATGTAAACTGTGCCGGATGTTCATATTTATGGAATGATGCTTCCACAATTCCTCAACAAACGCTCACAAATGCGGGAATGTATTCTGTTACCGTCACAAATATTTGCGGAAGCAAAACGGATACGGTAATTATCAAAAAAGTCGACTGTCAGTCGATGCTTGATGTGCCGACGGCTTTCTCGCCCAACGACGATAATCTCAATGATGTGTTGTTTGCCGTGGGAAAGAATATCGAAAATGTCAGTTTCCGTATTTTCAATCGCTGGGGACAACTTGTATTCGAATCAACCGATCTGAAAAAAGGCTGGGATGGAACTCAAAACGGCAAACCAGTCGACGACGGCGTTTATATGTTTTCGATTACAGCAACAGCAACGAACGACGGACATGTTATTACGCAAAGCGGTAATATAACACTTATCAGATAAAGAATGAAAAGGTCTGCTATCATAGTGTTTCTCTTAATTGTAAAATGGGGCTTTGCTCAGGATGTTCATTTTTCGCAATATTACAATTCGCCACAGATGATAAACCCGGCAATGATAGGGGAGGGGCAAACCAAAGGCAGGTTGATTTTTAATTTCAGAAATCAAGGCAGTTTCATGACCAATCCATATAAAACCATGGCTTTTTCGGGCGATGCAAAGCTGAATTTTAAAAACATTTCGGGCGGATTCTTATTTCTTCACGACAAATCGGGCGATGGTAATTACAGCACCAATAATGTTTGTCTGTCGGTGGCATCGGCAGTGCAATTGAATAAAGAACAGTCGTTGAAACTCGGATTCCAGACCGGATGGATGCAATATGCTCTCGATGCCGATAAACTCACATGGAACAGTCAGTTCGACGGCACAAAAATAAATCAGGAAATGGCAAGCGGCGAAACAATAAAAAAAGGATTTGGCTATTTCGACCTTTCAACGGGATTATTATATACCTATCGATTCAAAAATAAACAGGAATTTCATGCAGGCTTTTCGGCTTTTCATATTACTCATTCAATGCTTACCAATATGCCGGCAAAAAATAGTGATGTCAGATGGTGTGGCTTTGGCGAAGCATTGCTACCTATTAAAAACTCGGACATTAGACTCATGCCTTCGGTTCTTTATATGAAACAAGGAACGGCAAACGAATTTGCCATTGGCACTTCGGCTAAATGTAAAATCGGAGCCAACAAACAATTTACTCCCGATAGAATTGCTTCGTTTGTATATCTGGGAACTTATTATCGCAGCAATGATGCTATAATGATGCTTACCGGTCTTAGCTTTCAGGAACAAATGATAGTTTCGGCAAGTTACGACATACCCATTTCCGCTATTTCCGAAGTCTCGAAAAACCACGGAGGAATAGAATTCTCGGTGATTTATATAATTCAGGATTAAAGTCACCAACTAATTTTCAATAACAATAGTTCAAATTTTATAACGGAATTAAAAAAGCTTTATCTTTATCCATCGAATCACTTAAAAAATAATGTAATTATGAAAAAGGTACTTTCATTAATTTTCGGAACAGTTTTCCTCACCGCCACACTCAGTTCACGAGCTCAAACCTATAAAATAGATACTGCTAAAGTAACCTTTGAAACCAAGTCGAGAGACTGCTTTTTTACGACGGTCGATCCAAAAGAAAAAGAACTGAAAAAAGCTCTAAAGAAATATTTTAAGAAAACCTATAAAATAACATTCAAAGGCGTTGGATTCATGACAAACAAACCGTTTTTGAAAGCCGAAGATGTGATGTGCGGCATAATTTCATCGAAACGCATGAACCTCTACGCACATATAACCCAGGCACCAACCAATACACAAATGTCGTTCTTCGGATCATTTGGATATGATATCTTTATTGATCCCAAGATATATTCAAAAGAATTCAGTCAGATGAAAGACATCATGAACACCTTCCTTTTGCAATACCTTAATGAATATTATGCTAAGGAAATAACCCGTTCGTCGAAAGAAATAAAACAGTTGAATAATAAAAGAATACGGATATCGAAACGAATGGATAGAAACGACAGACGAAATTCGAGAGCCGAACGAAAAATTGCAAAACTCAATAATAAAAAACCCAAGGATACAAAAGACCAGATTGCAAACACACAAAAGACTAATGAATTGACAAATAAACAAACCGAACTAACCAACAAAAATCAAAAAGCAACAATCACCATTCAGCTTATTGATGAGAAACTGCCAAAGCTTAACGAACACTTAAAAGTGTTAATGAGTAAACAGAAAGAATTGGCGAAAGTGGTCTTGTAATTGAAAAGAGCGATCTCTTAGTCACTATAAACAAAGCACATTCGGCAATCAAACATTCGCAACAATAAGACCTTGGACTAACGGGGAACAGGCTGAAGTCTGAAAACAGAGAAGCGACGAAGGTAGAACCTTCGCCCAACAGAGAGGCAATAGCGTTTTGCAACACATTGTACCACATACTAACAAGACACTGCTACACGAACGTATCTGGAAAAATTGTAACTTTGCCCAATGGAAAATGTAAAGAATAAAATAAAGGAATTAGCAGAAAAGTATGCTTCTAATCTGAAAAGGAAAATTGAAGAGAGGAAAGAAGTTATGAAATCTGATGATAATTCTCATTACCTAATTTATAGAGTTTTAGGAATTACGACAAAAGAAGGAGAACAAATAGATATATATCAAAATCAAGGGCGATTTTTATACAATAATGCCGGTTTATTTTTGGAGGAAGCCGCTACCCTGTGTTTAAAATACAAATTTCCAGATGGCATTAAAACAAAAATTGCAAACACAATAGGGCAAAGACCTAAAACATTCGAAATAGATTTTCTGAATGGTAATGATGCCATTGAAGTAAAATGGAGAGATGCAACTACCGACGGAGACCATATTACCAAGGAACACACGAGGTTAAAAGTTATAAAAGAACAGGGTTACAAACCTATTCGAATGATGTTTTATTATCCGCAGAGAGAACAAGCCATTCGAATACAAGAGACCTTAAAAACAGTATATGCCGGCGTTGCCGGTGAATATTATGGAGGTGAAGACGCTTGGGATTTTTTAAAAACGTATAGTGGAATTGACCTAAAGACTATTTTAACAGAAATTGCTATTGAAAGGACACCTGAAGATGGAAACCAATAAAATAATACATGGTGATTGCCAAGATACGTTACACGAACTAAACAGCGAGTGTGTTGACTTGATTTATTTTGATCCGCCTTTCTTTACCCAAAAAACGCATTCTCTTAAAACGAGGGATAATGCAAAAACGTATGAGTTTGATGATAAATATAATTCTTTAAATGAATATTTAGAACTCATTGAAAATGTCTTAATCCAGAGTAAACGGGTATTGAAAGATACTGGTAGTGTTTTCCTTCATTGCGATAAAACAGCTTCGCACAACATAAGGATTATCCTTGACAACGTTTTTGGACGTGATAATTTTCAAAGCGAGATTGTTTGGTCATATAAACGTTGGTCAAATTCAAAAAAAGGTTTATTAAATGCACATCAAATAATATTTTTTTACTCTAAGACAAAGAATTTTAAATTTAATACCATATATACCCGCTACTCGGCAACAACCAATATTGACCAAATTTTACAAGAAAGGGAACGAGATGAAAATGGGAAGTCAGTGTATAAAAAGGATGAGAATGGGAATGTTGTCATTGGTAAAGAAAAGAAAGGCGTGCCCTTATCTGATGTTTGGGATATACCTTATCTTAATCCTAAAGCAAAAGAACGAACCGGATATCCTACTCAAAAACCTGTATTGTTGCTAAACCAAATTATAAGTATCGTGACCGATGAAGGAGATCTTGTTGTAGACCCTTTTTGTGGAAGCGGTACAACTTGTGTTTCGGCAAAGCATTTGAAAAGAAATTATATTGGCATCGACAAGTCAAAGGATGCTGTAGAATTAGCCGATTCAAGACTAACTGAAATGATAATTACAGAATCGGAATTATTAAATAACGGATCAGAAAGCTATCTCGAAAAAACAGAAAAAGAGCTTGCTATTCTTCAAAACATTAATGCAATTCCGGTTCAGCGAAATTCAGGAATCGACGGATTTTTAAAAGAACAAATTAATGGTAATCCTGTCCCTGTTAAAATTCAGGGAGATTATGAAACACTTGAAGATGCCATCGAAAAACTTGTAAAAGCCTCATTCGGCAAAGGATATGATTATAAAATAGTGATTCAGACCAGAGAATCGGCTACCAGTCGATTATTCGGTTTTGAGTCTGATGTCGAAATTATTAAATCATTAGAATTACAAGCCAAAGATCGGGGCGGAAAAAGCACGAAAGCACAACATGCGGTATAGCCAATAACGGTTTCTGTGATATGTCAACCGAGTAGCCCGTCGCACAAGCCCAGGTTCGGCTGAGGCTATAAACAAAGCAAGTTCGCCAATGGGCAGAGCCTTAGCCAAACATTCGCAACAATAAGACCCCATTACCTGATAAATCTATTATTATCCGTATTTGAAAACCTGTTTCCTATATCTGTGGGATTGATCAGCGTTTCTGTCGTGTTGTTGATGCAAAAACATCATTCGTCGACAAAAAAATGTGTAAAATATTTTGGAAAATAAAATACAATATTTATTTTTGAATTGTGAAAATGATGTTTAGCTATTCAAAAATAGAAACAGAGATGAATCATACACGAATCGAAAAGAACAATATCTACGGAAAAGTGAATACCTTTTTCGATGACACAACGTGTAGACGCCGAAGAAAATCGTTACAACAATGTGCCGATGACGCCATAAAATACAAGACAAACAATGCAACACCAGCCTGCTGTATTGAGCCACAGGAGGCGGACGAAGTCATGGTAAGGGGCAACAACAACGAAGTCTTCGATATCAGCGTAATTATGGACGGTGAAACAGACGGGAAGGCTGCTGTTACATCCAGAATGGCATCGTGCAGATCCGAATCGTCGGGTGTTAATAGCGGAAAACCTGACTACACTCCCGAAAAAGCAAATCGTGTAAACGGAAACCAAGATTATAAATCCGAAAAAGAAGAGTACAAGAGCGAAATAATCGGTATTATACAGGTAAATACAAATCACAGTCCCGATTTATGTAATCACAGTCCCGTTTCATGTAATTACAGTCTCGATAAATGTAATCACAAGTCCAGTAAGCGATATCGCACGAACAGGATGTCAGTTTCGACTAACGAAATGTCAGGTATTACAAGCGAAAAAGCAAATCGCACATCCGGAAAACAATATTACAATCCCGGGAAACGATATTCGACTAACAGAATGTCAGATGCGACTAACGAAATGTCAGGTGTTACAAGCAAAAAGACAAATCGCACAAGCAAAATGCAATATTACAAGAACGAAAAGACAAATCGAGCATCCGAAAAGGTAAATCGCACATCCGAAAAAGCATTTTACATAATAACTATGACCATACAAAATAAAAGAATGAGTTTTAATGACACTAAAAATTTGTTAAATCTTTAAATAATAATAGATATGAATTACATAGTAGAAACATTTCAGACAATGGCGATTGACGCTTTGGCGTATGCTCGCAAAAACGAACAATTGTGGAAACCGTATTTGGTAATTGTCAATCAGGTAACAGGAGTTGAAGAAAAAATTGCAGCCCTGCGTGATGCCGCTCACGACCAGAGCCGTGAAGACAGTAGTGGTATGGTGACGAACAAAAACAAGAAGTTTGCCGCACTGGCTGCCGCAGCGTATCGACTTGAGCGAAAGCTTTCGTTTTTTGCAAAGCAAACGGGCAACAGCGTGTTGCTAAAAGAAGTGTCGATGAGTGAGCACGAATTATCGTCGCTCGACGATTCAAAACTTCCCAATAAGTGCAAAATCATTATGGAACTGGGACGGACGTATTTAGATAAGACACAGAATTATGGCATTACGGCTGCCGAACTCGATGGCATTGAAACGTCTATTGCCGAAGCCGAAAGCCTTACGACAGCGGTTGATCTTGCTAAAAACGATAACAAAATGTCGACCCAGATCATTAAAACGCTTGTGCCACAAATTCGCAGCGAGCTCGACATGCTTGACGATGCTTTTGAAGGTATGATTGCCGACGAAGCTTTCTTAAACGGTTGGTGGGCTATTCGCAAGATAAAAGGTCGCTCGAAACCGAAAAAAGCAGACAGTACAACTGCTGCAACACCAACAGATGGGCAAAAGTAAGTACAACGATTGTGTGCTAGGACGAGGCAAACCTCGTCCTACTTTTTTTATAGAGGCAGTGTGCCTATGGAAATAAGAATGACGAAGGCTTGGGAGAATACTATCGTGGTGTTTAATCAGTAACTAATAAAACCGGGAAATAACCATTTTACCAAAGACACCGAATGCAGAAGAAAACTGTAAATACTTAGGAAATAGAGATTAATTCTATACCTTTGAATACAGTTTAAAAGATATAAAAATATGAGTAAAAGCAATACTTTTGTGATAAGTCATCATATAATCATCGAGAATATAATTAAGTGATGTTCAAGGCTCGTCTTCTACACAATGTTGATAGCCCCCAAGCACTTAAATAAATACTGGTAAATTCAAAAAAGTAAATAATTTAAAAATCAAAAAAAATGAAAACAATTTTAAAAGTAGTTACAATCATTAGTTTATTTTTAATAACACTTGATACCTATGCACAAATAGATGTCCTCAGTAATGGAAATGTAGGAATTGGGAACTCTAGTCCTACGTATAAACTTTCGGTAGCTGGTACAACACAATTCTCAGGAGCAACTGTTTGGACTAATTGGGAAAACGTTATTTTAGACTGGACAAATTCGTGGGGAGCACCTGTAATCTACCCTTCTGCTGATTTCCAAATGGATTTGGGAAAATCAACACAAAGAATTAATACTTTAAATGCATATCAATGCTTTGTTACAGCTGGTTATTACAAATATTCAGATAAACGACTTAAAAAGAATATTAAAAATATTAATAGTACTTTGTCTCAGATTAAACGATTACAAGGTATAACCTATTTGCCAAATACTATCAGTACGAATAATTCATTACCTAAAAACATTACTGGTACTCAAAATGCAAGTCAATATGGTTTGATAGCTCAAGACGTTCAAAAAGTATTTCCCGATTTAGTGAAGCAAGTTGATTCATCTTCGTATCTCGCAGTTGATTATATGGGACTTATTCCAATTATCATTGAAGCGATAAAAGAACAAAATAATACCATTGATAGTTTGAAAACACAATTGAATGAGATACACAATTGTTGCAAGTCGGGTTCTAAGACAAAAGCCTATGATGAAAGTATCGATGAAACGTTAAACACAACCATTGCAGCCACAGCACAAACTACGGGAGCTGTGTTGTACCAGAATGCACCAAATCCTTTTAAAGAATCAACAACCATAAAGCTCGAAATACCAGAGACAGTTGGTAATGCCATGGTTTGCATTTACGATCTTAATGGACGCCAGCTTAAATGCCTTAATGTTACCGGACGTGGCACTACTTCTGTTCAAATTTTTGGTAACGAGCTGACTGCTGGTTTATATCACTATGCATTAATAGTTGATGGAGCGTTGATCGCTACAAAAACAATGGTTTTAACAGAATAAAAAAATGAAACCCAAAAAACTTTTCATCACAATAGTTATACTTTTAAACATTTGTATCTCGTGTAAAAAGAGAGACATGAATGTGCTACCGGCAGAAACACAAGATGAATCGTTTGGCTGTATGCTTAACAATAAAGTATGGGTAAATGAAGGTGCACTTCAATTTGGAGTAGCAGGATTACAAGTCGGTATAAGTAAAAATGGATTTACTATTGTTGCTGTAAAATCTAATAATACTTTACGTCAACAAATAAATTTTAATATTAGTCAACCTTTGAAAGTTGGATTGTATTATTTTAACTCATTAAAATCCAGTGCATCATTTATAGATATTAAACAAAGATGCTTATTTACTACAGATTCCACTTTAAATTGGGGTACATTGGAAATAACAAAATACGATACGGTTCAAAAAAAAGTGATGGGTAGGTTTAGTTTCAAGGCTCCGAGTGGCATTTATGGTGGTGTCGACACAATAAAACGTAATAAGGACTCTATTATAACAATAACAGAAGGACGATTTAATATTATGTATTAAAATACTAGATACACTAATGAAAACAAATAAAATAATAATAGTAGTGCTTTCTCTTGTATTATTCCTTATCTCGTGTAAAAAGAGAGACATGAATGTGCTACAGGCAGAAACACAAAATGAATCGTTTGGCTGTATGCTTAACAATAAAGTATGGGTAAATGAAGGTGCATCTTATTCAGGTGTTGCAGGGTTAAATATATATATATATCAATATAATTTTGGAATATCAGCGGTAAAATCAAATACAAATACAGGTCAGGAATTTTCTTTTAATATTAATCAACCTTTGAAAGTTGGAAAATATTATTTTAATACATCGACTTGTAATGCTAGTTTTAGCGATTTATTAAATCGAAGTTATTTTCAAACAGATTCTACTCAAAATTGGGGTACATTGGAAATAACAAAATACGATACTATTCAAAAAAAGGTAATGGGGCGATTTAGTTTTAGGGCACCGAGAAGTTATTTTAACGATACAACTAAAATCAAAAAGGACTCTATTATAACAATAACAGAAGGACGATTTAATATTATGTATTAACAATTTAAAATAATGAGAACAAATAAAATAATAATAGTAGTGCTTTCTCTTGTATTATTCCTAATCTCGTGTAAAAAGAGAGACATGAATGTGCTACCGGCAGAAACCCAAAATCAATCTTTTGGTTGCCTCCTAAATAATAAAGTTTGGGTAAACGAAGGTTCTCCTCAATTCGGCATTTCAGGTTTACAAGTATATATAGATAAAAATAGTTTCGGGGTTACAGCAGTAAAATATAGTAATACTGTTCGTCAATATTTCGGTTTTGGTGCTAGTCAACCATTGAAAGTTGGATTATATTATTTTAACTCATCAAAATGTAGTGCAACATTCTTAGATATTAAACATAAATACAGCTTTAACACCGATTCCACTCTAAATTGGGGGACATTAGAAATTACAAAATACGACACCTTACAAAAGAGAGTGATGGGGCGTTTCAGTTTTAAAGCAAAACTATATAATGGTGACACTATAAAATACGACAAAGACTCCATTATAACAATAACAGAAGGACGATTTAATATTATGTATTAACAATTAAAAATAATGAGAACATATATAACAGTAATAGTAGTGCTTTCTCTTGTATTATTCCTTATCTCGTGTAAAAAGAGAGACATGAATGTGCTACCGGCAGAAACACAAAATCAATCTTTTGGTTGCCTCCTAAATAATAAAGTTTGGGTAAACGAAGGTTCAAATCATTTTGGTCAGTCTGGTTTAGACGTTTCAATTTATAAAAATGAATTTTCAATTTTAGCAGATAAATCTAATAATACGATACATCAAGAGTTCAATTTTTATATAAACCAACCTTTAAAAGTCGGATTATTCTATTTAAATAAATCAAACTGCTATGCTGGTATGAATGATGTTGTGACACAATGTTCCTTTAATACTGATTCAACCTTAAACACGGGAACTTTGGAAATAACTAAATACGACACAGTACAAAAAATAGTTATGGGGCGGTTTAGTTTTAAGGCTCTGGGATATTATTATGGAAGTACTGATACTATAAAAAAACACAAAGATTCAATAATAACAGTTACGGAAGGTCGATTTAATATTAAGTATTATACATACTAAAAAAGATAAAAATGAAAACAAATAAAATAATAATAGTAGTGCTTTCTCTTGTATTATTCCTAATCTCGTGTAAAAAAGATACAACACCAGTCCTTCCAGCAGAAACACAAGAGGGCCGAACAACATTTGGTTGTCTTGTCAATAACAATGTTTTTGTAAATGAAGGTTCGTATCAATTTGGTATTTCTAATTTTTATTCTGTTTTTCTTCAAAGAGGAATTAATTTAAATGCTTTTATGATTGATACTAAGCAAAATATCAGTCAAGTAATAGGAATTAGTTTACAACAACCAATAAAGGTCGGGTTATATTTTATTAATTCGTCGGCTTGTCAAGTTTCTTTTATCAATGGGTTTAGAAAGTCTACCGGCTGTTATTACACGTCTGATACTACCAAAAATATTGGAACATTGGAAATAACAAAGTATGATACAATTCAAAAAATTCTTTCCGGTAAATTTAATTTAATTTTACATAAAATATATCATACAACAACCAGTGGAGATACAATAAAAGGAACCTGCGATTCGATTATTACGATTACTCAGGGTCGGTTTGATTTACGCTATTAATAATTATAAAATAAAAATAATGAGAACATATATAAGAATAATATTGCCATTACTTTTTAGTATTGGAATCGGCAATATAAAAGCACAGGATGCATTTACAAACTATAAAACGGTAATGAATACCCTTTTTGCAAATGTCGATCATAGTAAAGTAACAACGGGATTGTTGAACGATTATGGATTACAACTGATTCCGCCTGATTATTACGATGGAACACTAAAAGACAGTAACGAAGTTGATGTACCAGCATTCCAAAAGCTGTATGCCGGAATGGATTATTCACGGTTCAACACCATTTGTACACTACCATCTCTTAGTACGGTACAAACAACCATTTCTGCTAATATGCCCTCAGCAGGACAGGCAATACCGTTCGCAATAATGAATATCTCATACAACCATTTACTGGCAAATGCAGTAAGTTCGGGTCTGGTTACCGTCAGTAATAATCAAATATATGATGTAGCCGGCAAAAATCCTTACGAAGCCAAAACGCTGTTTGCAGCCACTCCGCTTGTTAACAATTTGACGAGTTCAACAGTCCAATTTATATTAAGATCAGCTCTCTATTACAATAATACAACAAAAACTATCAGCCTGATGCAGGTTGATGCAGGCGATGGTAACGGCTTTCGTTCCGTGAACTGGAATACTGCATTTTCAGTTACCTATTCTTCTACAGGCAATAAGATGTTTATTGTTAAATTGACATTTACCGATGGAACTGTTTTACAATCGCATGGCGAATTAAACGTAACATTCAACAGTCGCTTAAAGGCTCTGACTTCTTCTACATATTCTTATTCTAATTCATATACTCCAATTCCTAATCCTTTTGTTTCTAATTCTAACAATTCTGGTGGTACAGTAACTGTTATGTATGGAAGTGGAAATTCGCAAATAACAAAACCAATAATAGTGGCTGAAGGATATGACCCTTGGAAAATTATGAGTCCAAATGATCGTTGCTATAATCTAACTATTGATAATTTTTTGGATATTCCCACTGATTGTAATTATGGAAATATGTATCAATCAATTCAGCAAGGGAAATGCAATAATAGTGATTTTTGTAAAATACCAGCTGGAACGATTAATGTGCCATGTACTAATGTTACTTCGACAGGTACAACAACAGTTTTACTACGCGATTATCTATATAATCAAGGTTACGATATTATTTATGTTGATAATAATGACGGGACAGATGATATCGTACGTAATGCCAATTTGTTTGAACAGGTTATTACCTGGGTTAATCAACAGAAATCGGGCACACAACCCAATGCGGTTATGGGAATAAGCATGGGGGGACTGGTGGCTCGCTATGCCTTGTGCGATATGGAACGAAAAGGCATTGACCATCAAACAAAACTCTATATTTCGATGGATAGTCCGCATAATGGGGCAAATGCACCAATAGGAGCACAGGCAGCCCTTTGTTCCATTAAAGATATAAATGCAGCATTGGGGATAAACGATATGATAATCCAAGCAGCAACTCTATTAAACGAACCGGCGACACAACAAATGCTTGCATATACCGTTAGTAAAAGTAATGGGAATCTTGTAGCGAGCGATAATACAGGAAATTCGTTTATGACCACTTTACATGGAATGGGGTTGCCGAAATATTGTTACAATGTCGCAATCAGTGATGGCAGTGGTGTTGGTGGCGATGCCTCTACTTATTTTAGCCCGGGTTCCACATTGATAAATTATTCATTATCATTTTCGAAATTGTGGGAGGAATTATTAATGACCATGGCAAATCCTTATATCACAAAACTTTCGCTAAAGAGTATATTGCCTGGTAAATCAGAATTAAAAATTGATTGTAATATTAATGCAATACCTTCAACACCCGGACAGGTTTATTCAACAAGGGTGTATATAAAAAAACAAGTTCTTTTTTTAATCCCTACAACTACCGATATTATTAATTTAAACTGTAATTCGGTAGCGGGTATGGCTCCAATCGACGGTACTGCCGGTGGACAATACAATTTAAGTAATTTTGCAAACATTACACCAGAATTGGAACAATATGTTAAGTATTCGAAATTTTGTTTTATACCTGCCACTAGTGCTATTTCGTTGCAAGATTGGCAAACGCCAATTATAAATAAAACCCCGTTAAATAATACAAATTACATAGGCAATGGTCAAACTAATTTTCAAGAGTATTATATATCACCATCAAATAACGATCATACAATGTTTTATACATCCGATTACAGTCTGGCTAATTTCATTAAGACCAAGTTGGATAATATGAATTCATATTGTACTTCGTGGGAAACGATTAATACTACCTACACTAATGCTGTATCTCAAACAATCAGTGGCTGTAATAAAACAGTACAGTATTTATCTGTTCAAAATAACAGTAAAGTTACATTCGATGTTAGCGGAAGTGTTCATGTTACCGAACTTCATGTTCAACAAGGCTCTTCAATTGTAAATTTGAAATAACTATATAAAAATCTATCTGTAACAAATTATATAGTTTTAGCTACTAAAAAGAATCCTCTGCAAATTTTCATTGCAGAGGATTTGTTTTTTTGAAGTCTTCAACAAAAAAAATATAAACTTTGAATCCAAATCGTATATCATTTGCATCTAACGATAAAATGAATTATAAATTTAAAATTGTAGAACATGAAAAAGGTCGGTTTAATTCTTAGTATTGTTTGTTTGGTATTGGTTCAAGCGTTTTGTATTTCGCCCAAAGATTCGGCAATAAAACAACTTGCCAAAACCGTGGATACATCAGCTTATTCTAAAGCAATTGAAAAGCTTTCGGCCGATCAAATTGTTGAGGTCTTGAAAAATGCAAATCATGAACAAGCCAGTAAAGACGATGTGTTTTTTAGTACCACGATTGGTTCTGGCGATTCAAAAGGGAATTCTGTAATAATGGAAATAATTCCTTTTATAATGGTCATTGCTATTATTTTAATAGTCTTTGGAGTGAAAGCGTATAATACTCGTCAACGGACTAAACTGGCAATGTTGTGTATCGAAAAAGGTCAGCAAATTCCCAATGATATTTTTTATGATAAGAAGAAGGTTAAAAAGTCGAATCTCAATAGGGGAATTGTTTTTATAAGTTTAGGTTTAGCCCTTTTAATAGCAATATATATACTTGTCGGGTTGAAATGGGCTGCAATATCAATAATTCCATTATTTTTAGGAATAGGGTATGTTGTAATTCATTTCCTTGAGAATAATAATACCAATTCACATACTATAGAATAACATATAATGCAAGATTTCGGACTTGTAACAAAGGTTATTTTATTGAATGATAAAAAGTCGTTCGGGTTGTTGGTCGATAAATACCAACAGCCTATCCGGCGGTTATTGTTAAAATTAACGCAAGGCAATAAAGCATTGAGCGACGATCTGGCACAAGATACGTTCATAAAGGCATATCTGAATATAGCATCATTTAAGGCAACAGCAACATTTGGGACCTGGCTTTATCGAATAGCATATAATGAATATCTGGGATATCTTAGAAAAAACAGTCCTTTGCAACAAGATGTGATATTCACAGAACCTCACGAGATGCCAAATCACGATTCGGTAATTGATGTTGAAACAGCTTTGGCTTATTTGCGACACGAAGAACGATTATGTATTTGTCTTTCGTATATGGAAGGGCTACCTCACGGTGATATTGCAACAATAACCGGAATGCCAATTGGAACAATTAAAACACATATTGCTCGCGGTAAAGAAAAATTACGAACTTTGTTAAAAAGATAAAAGATGGAAGATTCAGCTTTTGACGATTTTTTAAAAGAATCGCTTTCGGGAAATACAGTAAACGACAAAACGCTTTTTAAACAAAGAGTCCTAAATCAGTTACCAACGAATGATACTGATTTTTCATGGATGAAGACAATTGTTATTACCACATTTACAGCGGTTGGTTGCCTTATAAGTTTTTTGATTGTCCCTGAAATTGGTAATGTTGGTTCTTTTACCGTTAAAATTATTCATTCACTTTTAACCCTTCGAGTATTGCCTTTGTATATGTATGCTATTGTAGCAACTTTTATCCTTTCAATTGTTTCGTTTATATCTATTGAAAAAAACAATTGTTAGTGTCAATGCAAACTATTAAAATACCGTTCCGTGGTTGTAGCCGGACATCTGCAACAGTCCAACTGTGGACGAAGTATTTTAGCAACACGTCATACATAATTATAAAAACATAACATAAACGATATCTTATGAAAACACAAAACAGCCTTTTGAAGGTAATTTTTATTCCATATTTTATCGAATAAAAAATAGAAACACATGAAAAGAATATTCACCTGTTTATTGTTTGTGCTTCTTGTTCTGAATTGTTTTTCTCAAAAGGATAAATCGATAATAGATTTTATTCAAAAGGAATATCATTTCAAAATAGATGATCCTCTTCCCGAAAAAGTGTTAAATGAAACATCACTTACCATTAAATATATTTCAATTTCCGATTTACAAATTCTAAAAATATTTCCAAAACTAAACTTTTTACGATTATATGAATGTTCTGTAACGAGCATAAACAATATGCCTGACAGTATTAAGAGCCTAATGATAGATAACGGTTCTGTTTTCCAGCAATTAATAATTCCACCGAATATAAAGATATTTACTTTCTGCAACAATAAAACAGCTTTCACACCTATCTTGCCAAAAGGGTTAACAGATCTCAATTTGAATGATAATAATCTTACCTCAATTCCAGAATTCCCTGAAGGTTTAATCGATATTATGTGTTCAAACAATAATATAAAAAAATTGCCGGCATTACCCCAAACGCTCATTAATCTTTATTGCGATAATAACTATTTAACCGAACTTCCTGCTTTACCACCGCATTTACGAATACTTAATTGTGCATATAATCAGATAAAAACATTAAAAAACATTCCACCAACTATTCAAAAGGTAAATTGTCAGTCAAACAACATTAAAACGATGGATTCCATTCATGCCAAACATCTGTATATCGATATACGTTGCAATCCCATTAAGAAAATACCAATAGATTTTACCTCTTGCGATATAAATATAACACCTCAATTCTATCGCCCATCAACCGATTACAGAAACTTGGTGTTGAAACACGATTTTGATTGCCATAAAGACTTAAAGAAATTTTGTTTCAATCTTTACAAATCACTTATAAACTGCGATGTCGATTATTTTGTTCGTCAACTGATGTCAGAACAGGATTTTGACTGGATGAGGAATTGTTTTAATGGCGATTTATTAAAACAAAAAACAGAATTTACTGATTTTATTCAAGATTACTTAAATAGTAAAGAGATAAAACCCAATTTTTTAAAAATATCAGACGAGTTATGCTTAAATTTTATTGATAGTATTACGGTAGTTCCAATAAACATGAATTTCAAAGGCAATCTTCCATTCGAAAAAGTCGTTTTGTATTGCTCAAACATATTCAATAAACCTTCACGTACACTAACTTTCAGCGTAGTGAAATCACCTAAAGGATATAGAATCTTTGAAATTCCCAGCCAATTCTACGAAGTTGCATACAACAAGAACAGTAAAATTGCAAAAGACTCACTTCCCGATAAAATGCCCGATGATTTTGAATTTACCATTAATGCAGATTATAATTATAGCTATGATTCCAAATCGGGAATCTATTATAAACCATTAACCTGCCATCTTTCTCTTTTAGAAGTTTCATTGCCCCATACCGAAAGACAAACCATTTATACTAAAATAAAAACGCTTTCCATGTATGAAAGACCAATAAAAACAGTTGAACAACTATCACAAATCGAATACGATGATGACGATCAAACAACTATTACAATAAAAATCAATGGACGGCAAGAAACAATACAATCGTGTAGTTCCAGTTTTAAGGATAAAGAATACTGCATAAAACTAAAAGCTCTCTTTAATGAAATTGAAACAATTCTATTGTCAAAAGAAAAGGTTAAAAAAGCACCACCAACACATTTCTTTCGGATTTAAAAAAAACTATAAAAGTCCTCTATAAATGAACTCTCAGACTAAACTATAAACTATGATACCAGACACAAAACTATATGTATTCTTCATTGATTATATTTATACAAACATAAATACAAAACTTTTTGTTGATGACGATGAAGTCGGTTATTCCAGTAATTTCGATTACGAAATGTGTTTCGACGGGACAAAACGAATATACTTCGATATCGGTTTAAAAATGGAAACAGCCGAAATTACATTTCGCACAGGTTTTGAATTCGATGGATTGGAATACACTTGGAAAGATCTTTTTGAACACGATACCATTTTTAAACTCACAAATCGTGCTATTGCACATTGTTACCAGGCATTTACCGAATTTTGCGAAACAAATGCTATTCCATTCTCTCACAATATCAATTTCGATGATATAGTTCCTGAAGCATTTACAAAAAGTATAATAGAACAATATGTAAACTATCGAAGTCTTTCTGATGTTGACCATGCGTATTTACTGAACAATGTAGGCATCGACTGCAAAACGGGCATCGATACCATTGTTACAATTAAGAGTACATTCGCTATAATTGATGAAATATTGTATCTCAATACTCAGTTTAACCTGTCAAACAATCGCAAAACCTTTAGCGATATTGTTCCATTGCCTCGTTATAATACAATTAAAAATAATTGTATGTATATAAATGATGTTGATGTTCAACTAAACTATTACGATACCATTCAATTTTTCATTTGTCTTGGTTGTGCCTTGCAAATGTTGGTCGGCGATAAATCGGATATGATTTTACAGGCAATCGGGGAAAAAGGAATTGATACTGAAATGATAAAAACCTATTTAAAAGTAGGCACAGAAATCTTTGCACAATTGCGTGAAGTGCTCCGTAGTTCAAAAGCCCGTATTTTAAATATCGAACATCAACCTGATTGGAATAGTATTATTCAATAATAGAACATTGACTAATTAATCTATAAGCAAAAAGAGGCTATAGCCTGAAATGATAAAAACAGTGAAGAGATTATCTCCAGAAATAATAATCTTCGCATCTCAAAAGTCATACATCACACGTGTGTCGTGTAAGCATCAGAATACAGAAAAACCATCTCTATACATTGGGAATGAAGATTAATTCTATACCTTTGAATACAGTTAACAGAATCGTAAATGATAATTTATCACATATTCCTAGGCTCAAACCAATCTCTTTGCAAGAGTATTAGAGGCTTGTTGATGTAGGTATGCTTTGTCTTTACAATCACAATATGGATTTTGAATAATAGGAAATCCATATATTATACAACCAAGAATTTCGATAGAATAAAAAATCAGCTTGATAATTTAAATAGTTTATAAACGGACGATGTACGTAAATACAAAAATACAGATATTAGCTGTTGAAAAAACGTAAAAACAAGAAATAGCCAAGAACAAAACCAGCACACTTGGAGAGTGTGATATAAAAATGAGACTATGAGTACAAAAAAAGAACTTAAAAATGCTTACAAACAAATGAAATTCAGAGTAGGTATTTTTCAGATTAAAAACCTGACAAGCAATAAACTGTTTTTAAACACAAGTACCGATTTAGAACGAGCTTATAATTCCGATTTATTTAAATTGAAGATGGGTAATCATCCGAATTCGGAATTACAAAAAGATTGGAATACGTTGGGAGTCGGGAATTTTGAATTTTCGTTGTTTGATGAACTAAAAACAGCAGAAACAGCAACCGAATCGGATATAAAAAGAGATCTAAAAGAACTCTTGGAATTGCAGCGGATAGATTTGCTTGCCAAGGGAATCGAGCTTTATTGATAAACCAAGACATTGGTAGGATTGAAAATTGTGACAATAATTTATTAACAATCAAAAAACAAAAAAGCGAAATCAATACCAAATGGCATTTTATTTTTATATTTGCGAGCCAAATTAAATTTTAACTATACAAATGAAGGGTTATAAAATAATTGTACTAGCAAAGCAGGTTCCCGATACCAGAAACGTAGGGAAAGATGCAATGAAAGCAGACGGAACAGTAAACCGTGCTGTTTTACCAGCGATTTTTAACCCGGAAGATCTAAATGCCCTCGAACAAGCGTTGAGCATAAAAGATCGTAATCCGGGATCAACAATCACGGTTGTAACAATGGGGCCGGCTCGTGCTGCCGATATTATCAGGGAAGCCATGTTTCGTGGTGCTGATGATGGAGTGTTAATTTCCGATCGTGCTTTTGCAGGTTCAGATACATTGGCAACCTCATATACGATAAGTCTGGCACTGAAAAAACTCCATCCATTTGATGTTGTAATCTGCGGACGTCAGGCAATTGATGGCGATACTGCACAAGTAGGTCCACAGGTTGCTGAAAAGCTCGGCATTCCACAGGTCACCTATGCCGAAGATGTCATTGCCGTAACAGCAAAAGATGTACAAATAAAACGACGTTTGGAACGAGGTATAGAAATAGTATCGGCTCCCAAACCAGTATTAATAACAGTTAACAGTTCAGCTCCCGAGTGTCGTTCACGCAATGCAAAGTTGACCATGAAATATAAACATGCAAAAACAGCATCAGAACTACAGGCATCGAACGAAGACTACGAATCGATCAAAGAAACACGTCCTTATCTTTTAATAAACGAGTGGAGTGTTGCCAATCTTGATGCTGAACCAGTAAAACTAGGATTGAGCGGTTCGCCAACAAAGGTAAAAACTATAGAAAACGTGGTTTTAACAGCAAAAGATACTGTTGCTTTAACAAGTTCCGACGGCGATATAAATACGCTGATGATGGAACTTATCGACAACCATACAATAGGGTAATCGAAGTGTAACAAGTGTTTGTTTAATTGTCTAATTGTAAAATTTAAAATAGAAACATCGTGAATAGCGTATTTGTTTATTGCGAGATAGAAGACGGAATCGTTGCCGACGTTAGCCTTGAGTTATTAACTAAAGGTAAAAAATTAGCAACTCAGATAGGTGGAAAACTTGAAGCAATTGCAATTGGTTCGGGTTTGGATAAAATCGGAGCTCAAGTTTACCCTTTTGGCGTAGATGTATTGCATGTTGCCGATGATAAACGTCTTTCACCATATACGACCGTGCCTCATGCAAAAATCGTAGTCGATTTATTTCAAAAGGAAAAACCGGAAATAGCCCTGTTTGGTGCAACATCTGTTGGTCGCGACCTGGCACCACGTCTGGCATCATCGCTTCATTGCGGATTGACAGCCGACTGTACAAGCCTCGAAATAGGCGATCATGTTGATCCAAAAGAGAAAAAAGAATACAAAGGATTGTTATATCAAATTCGTCCTGCATTTGGAGGAAACATCATAGCAACCATCGTCAACCCCGAAACGCGTCCTCAGATGGCTACCGTTCGCGAAGGTGTGATGAAAAAAGAAATCCTTGATGAAAAATACAAAGGAGTTCAAAAAAATATCGATATCAAAGGAATACTTGTGGATGTTGACTTTGCAGTGAAAGTGATAGAACGTCATATAGAAAAGAGTAAAGTAAATGTCAAAGGAGCTCAAATCATCGTTAGCGGAGGATATGGAGTCGGTTCAAAAGAAAACTTCCAGCTACTCTACGAACTGGCCGAAGTACTTGGCGGAGAAGTAGGAGGGTCGCGAGCCGCTGTTGATGCCGGATACGTTGAACACGAACGTCAGATAGGACAAACAGGAGTAACCGTAAGACCAAAATTGTATATAGCTTGTGGAATTTCGGGTGCCGTTCAACATACAGCAGGTATGGCCGAATCATCAATGATTATTTCAATCAATACCGATCCGAAAGCACCGATAAACACAATTGCCGATTATACCATAACAGGTGAAATCAACGAGGTGATTCCCAAGATGATTAAATATTATAAAAAGAATTCTAAGTAAGAAAAATTAAACGAGTAAGGAATATGGCTAATTTTTATAGCGATAATCGCAATTTGCAATTTCATCTGAACCATCCAATGATGAAAAAAATCATTACTTTGAAAGAAAACAATTTCGAAGAAAAGGATAAGTTTGATTTTGCTCCAAAAGATTTTGAAGACTGTATCGACAGTTACGATAAAGTAATGGATATTCTTGGCGATATCGCTGCCAATATCATAGCTCCCAATGCAGAAGGTGTCGATAAAGAAGGTCCCAAAATTGTGAATAACGAAGTTGTTTATGCTCCAGGTACACAATTGGGGCTTGCTGCAACACGCAAAGCCGATTTAATGGGAATGAGTATGCCTCGTGAATTTGGTGGATTAAACTTTGGAGTTGTTCCATACATCATGGCAGGCGAAATTGTGTCGCGGGCAGATGCAGCTTTCTGTAATTTATTCGGACTTCAAGACTGTGCCGATACAATACTTGAGTTTGGTGATGATGCATTGAAAGCAGAGTTCTTACCAAGAATCTGTAAAGGAGAAACCGCAGCAATGGATCTGACAGAACCCGATGCAGGATCTGATCTACAAGCTGTGCAATTGAAAGCACACTGGGACGAACAGAAAAAAACATGGATATTGAATGGTGTAAAACGATTTATAACCAATGGCGATGCACACGTTTCGCTTGTACTTGCCCGTTCCGAAGAAGGAACCAGCGATGCACGCGGTCTGTCATTATTCATCTATGACAGGAAAGATAAAGCATTGACGGTTCGTCGTATCGAAAATAAATTAGGTATTAAAGGATCTCCAACATGCGAATTAGTCTTTAAGAATGCACCTGCAATTCTTTGTGGCGATCGCAAAATGGGATTGATAAAATATGTAATGTTCCTGATGAATGGAGCACGTCTTGGTATTGGAGGTCAGGCACTCGGTCTTTGTGAAGCGGCAACCCGTGAAGCTTTTAAATACGCTCACGAACGCGAACAATTCGGTAAACCAATAATTCAATTCCCCGCAGTATACGAGATGTTGACAAATATGAAAGCAAAAACAGATGCCGCTCGTACATTGCTTTATGAAACATGTCGTTTTGTTGATCTTTACAAATGTTACGATCATATTGCAAAAGGACGAAAATTGACTCCTGAAGAACGTGATGAATCAAAAAAATATTCGAAATTGGCAGATGTCTATACTCCGCTTATTAAATTATTTTCAAGCGAATATTGCAACCAATTGACTTATGATGCCATTCAGATACATGGAGGTACCGGTTTTATGAAGGATTTCCCTGTAGAACGTCTGTATCGTGATGCACGTATCACTTCAATTTATGAAGGAACATCGCAACTTCAGGTTGTTGCTGCAATCCGTGGAGTAGGTACCGGTTTATATCTAAAACAAATCAGAGAATACGAGGCAACTCCTATAAAACCTGAATTGGAATATCTTCGCGAGTATCTTGCTCAAGCAACGACAGAATATGATCAGGCTTATCAATTGGTTAATTCATACAATAGTGTTGAATATGTCGATTTCCATGCACGTCGTTTAGTCGAAATGGCTGGAAATATAATCATGGGACATTTGTTGATTCTTGATTCAAACCGCGATGATGTCTACAAAAATAGTGCTGAAGTATTCATTAAGAAAGTCAGTGCTGAGAATAAAGAAAAGGCTATATATATCAAACAATCAGATATGAAAGATCTTGGTTTATATAAAGCTCATCTTTAAGAATAATTTGTAATCAAATATTTTAAAAGGCGAGTTTCTGAATCTGAATCTCGCCTTTTTTTGTTTACGTTAAACTATTTAAAAACAAAATATATAAATATCATGATCGATAAAAAACAATTAACGGCTGATCTTGACCTTGTACGGGCTAAATCGCCTCTTGTACATAATATAACCAATTATGTGGTAATGAACAACACCGCAAATGCACTGCTGGCTATTGGTGCATCGCCGGTGATGGCTCATGCGGTAAACGAAGTTGAAGAAATGGTTGCAATTGCTTCATCATTGGTTATCAATATCGGAACACTCAGTGATCAATGGATAAAAGCTATGTTGCTTGCCGGGAACGCCGCACATAAAAAAGGTATACCGGTAATCTTCGATCCGGTTGGTGCCGGAGCAACCGCTTATCGAACCAAAACATGTTTGCAGATAATAGATGAGTGTAAACCTTCGATTATCAGAGGAAATGCTTCTGAAATAATGGCTTTAGTTAATAGTCAGAGTCAAACAAAAGGAGTTGACAGTATTGCAACTTCCGATTCGGCTGTTGATGCAGCTAAATTACTGGCAACGAAAACGGCTGCAGTGGTTGTAATCAGTGGACCTGTTGATTATATTACTGATGGAAATCGTATTGCAGAAGTAAAAAATGGTTCGGTGATGATGACAAAAGTAACAGGTTTGGGATGTACCGCAACCGCAATTACAGGAGCTTTTGCTGCAATAAATAGTAATTACTTTGTAGCGGCAACACATTCTATGGCAATAATGGGAATTGCTGGACAACTTGCTGCTGCCAAATCGGAAGGACCCGGAACAATGCAACTGTATTTCCTTGATCAACTATATAAAATGTCGGGAAAAGAAATCGAGAAACATCTAATAGCTTAACCAAAAATGAATTTTGATCTCAGTTTATATCTGGTTACTGATCGTCCTTTATCAAAAGGTCGATCGCTCGAATGGATTGTTGAAGAGGCTGTAAAAGGTGGTGTAACAATGGTTCAGCTTCGTGAAAAAGATTGCAGTACTCGTGATTTTCTTGAACTCGCTATAAGGCTTAAAAAGACGTTGAAACAATATGATGTGCCGTTACTAATAAACGATCGTCTGGATATCGTTTTAGCTTCAGATGCCGATGGTTTGCATATCGGACAATCAGATATGCCATATAATATAGCCCGGAAACTTCTAGGATATGATAAAATAATCGGGTTGTCGGTTGAAACCATATCTCAGGCAAAAGAAGCAAACTTGATGGATGTTGATTATATAGGCATATCTCCGGTATTTTCAACAGCAACAAAAACAGATATTAAAACGCCACTAGGATTGGAGGGAATAAAAGAAATATCCTTGTTTACCAAACATCCGATGGTGGGGATTGGAGGCATTTATGATGGAAATGCCAAAGCTGTGATTGATGCCGGAGCAACCGGCGTATCTGTTGTGTCGGCTATTATTGCTGCTGATGATCCGGCAAAAGCAGCATCTATAATTAAACAACAAATGAAATAATAAAATAAAAAGAAAGCCTCAGAAATTGAATTTCCTGAGGCTTCTTTTTTTTTGATATGTTATCGTTTATTGTAGTTTTTCTAAGGCTGTTTTTATTCGAGCAATAGCTTCAACCAATTTTTCGTCAGAAGTTGCAAAAGAAAAGCGAATACATTCTGGTTGTCCAAAACCATCGCCACTGACAGCAGCGACAGCAGCCTGATCTAGTAAAAATAATGCTAAATCAGATGTGGTTTTAATAACTTTCCCATCAAAACTTTTTCCCAGATAATTGGAAAAGTCGGGGAAAATATAAAATGCACCTTGTGGTACATTTACTTTTAATCCTTTGATCTCAGAGAATCCTTTTACCATTAAGTTACGACGACGTTCAAATGCTTCTCTCATCATCATAGGATATTCCAAACCTCCGTTTAATGCAGCTACCGTTGCTTTTTGAGCAATAGTGCATGAATTCGAAGTATATTGTCCTTGAAGTTTGTTGCAAGCTTTTACAATCCATTTAGCAGCGGCCAGATAGCCAATTCTCCAACCTGTCATTGCATAACTTTTTGAAACGCCATTCACAACAATAACCTGATCTTTTATCTCAGAAAATTGAGCGATACTTTCATGTTTCTTGCCAAAAGTAATGTGTTCATATATTTCGTCAGAAAGAATAAAAATGTGCTTATTCTTTGCAAAAACATCGGCAATTGCTTTTAGTTCTTCTTTTGAATAAACAGTTCCCGCCGGATTCGATGGCGAACTGAAAATGAACATTTTTGTTTTTGATGTTATTGCTTTGGCAATCTGTTCTGGTGTAACCTTGAAATCTGTATCTATTTTTGTTGTGATATAAACAGGTTTTCCTTCTGCCAATTTCACCATTTCAGGATACGAAACCCAGAATGGGGTTGGAATTAAAACTTCATCTCCCGGATTCAGTAAGCAAAGAAGAGCATTGGTTATCGACTGTTTTGCTCCACTTGAAACAATGATTTGATCCGTTGTGTACTCAAGATTGTTTTCGCGTTTAAACTTATCTGAAATCGCTTTCAAAAGATCATCAAAACCTGATACTGCTGAATAAAACGAATAATTATCATCAATCGCTTTCTTAGCAGCATCTTTAACATAGTCAGGTGTATTAAAGTCGGGTTCTCCAACACTTAGACTAATAACATCAATACCTTTTGCTTTTAATTCTCGTGCTTTTTGTGTCATTGCAAGCGTTTGGGACGCTGAGAGAGACGCAATTCTGTTCGAAACATTTTCCATTTATTATCTTTTTTGGTCGCTTTTATAAACGTTATTCCAAAAAGCAAAATTAGGATATTATTCCTAAACAAACAAAAACATTGGTAAATGTGTTAATAAAAAATAAATATAATAGTCATGGTTAATCTTAATGGTTTGTTCTTTAACAAGATAATACACCTTTGGGAATAATGATACATTTTGTACAAATAAGCATTCATTTTTTTTGTAATTTCGCATCAGTTTTACAGAAGTTAAATTTATAAATTAAAATCACTTATATGGCTATCAGTGCTTTACAGAAAGAAAGGGCTAAATATCAACCCAAATTACCAAAGTCGCTTCGTGGTGGAGCTTATACCTTAGTTGAAGGTGCAAAAACTCAATCGGTTGCAGATCAAGAGGAGATTAAAAAATTATTCCCAAACACTTATGGAATGCCTGTAATTTCATTTCAGGAAGGTGGCGTAAAAGCTAGTCTACCTGCTGTGAATGTTGGAGTAATTCTTTCGGGTGGTCAGGCTCCTGGAGGTCACAATGTTATTTCAGGAATATTCGATGGCTTAAAAGCATTGAATGCTAATAGTAAATTATATGGTTTCCTTGGTGGACCCGGCGGTTTGGTCGATCATCAATATATTGAACTTACCTCTTCTATAATTGATGCATATCGCAATACCGGAGGTTTTGATATTATTGGTTCAGGACGTACTAAATTGGAAGAAACAGCTCAATTCGATAAAGGTGTTGAAATTTGTAACAAACTTGGAATAAAGGCTCTTATCATCATAGGTGGAGACGATTCAAATACTAATGCTTGTGTTCTTGCTGAATATTATCTTGCTAAAAAGGTAGGTATTCAAGTTATAGGATGTCCTAAAACAATCGATGGTGATCTTAAAAATGAAGGAATTGAAACATCTTTTGGCTTCGATACAGCTTGTAAAGTATATAGCGAGTTGATTGGAAATATTCAACGCGATGCAAACTCTGCAAAAAAATACTGGCACTTTATTAAATTAATGGGACGTTCGGCTTCTCATATCGGTTTGGAATGTGCATTACAAACACAACCTAATATCTGTATCATATCAGAAGAGGTTGAAGCAAAAAAACAAACATTAGATGAAGTGGTTTCGACAATTGCCAATGCAGTTGCTAAACGTGCTGAAAAAGGTGACAATTTTGGTACCGCCCTTATTCCTGAAGGTTTAGTGGAATTTATTCCTGCTATGAAAAAACTTATAGCCGAATTGAATGACCTCCTTGCTCATAATGATGAATTCAACGCGATTCATGGTGATGAAGCAAAAAGTAAATATGTTATCAGCAAATTGACTAAGGAATCGGGCGATGTTTTTGCAAGTCTTCCTGCAGCATTCGCAAAACAGTTGACCTTAGACCGTGATCCACACGGAAATGTTCAAGTTTCGAAAATTGAGACTGAAAAATTGCTTATTGAAATGGTTGAAGCAAAATTAAACAAAATGAAAGCAACCGGTCAATACAAAGGTAAATTCTCGGCTCAAGGTCATTTCTTTGGCTACGAAGGTCGTTGTGCAGCTCCATCGAATTTTGATGCCGACTATTGTTATTCATTAGGATATACAGCTGCGGTTCTTATTAATCAAGGGAAATCAGGTTATATGGCATCTATTCGTAATACCGAAAAACCTGCCGATCAATGGATCGCCGGTGGTATTGCAATTACAATGATGATGAATATGGAACGCCGTCATGGTAAAATGAAACCTGTTATTCAAAAAGCTCTTGTTCGCTTAGATGGTGCACCATTCAAAGCATTTGCTGCTCAACGCGAAAAATGGGCTGTTGAAACAGATTACATTTATCCGGGACCAATTCAATATTTTGGACCTTCGGATGTTTGTGACCAACCAACATGTACTTTGAAATTAGAAAAAGCAGGGAAATAATTTTCCACTTTTAAATACTATTAAGAAGCCTACCTTTGTGTAGGCTTTTTTTATGGAGTTTTCAATCTTCTTCCTCTTCAAACAAATCTAAGGAACCTCTATCCTTATCAAGATATTGGGCTATATGTTTTGCAAACGCCTCGTTCGATTTTTTTGAAGCCGCCTTCTCAATAGCACTATCAATATTCAAAAGACTTTCGCATCCCGCATTTGTAAACAACGTCTTTAGTGTTTCGTTTGTATTTATATCGCTTTCAATATAACTACTGAGCTTATCTAAAGCTAAATATTTCTTGTCGAGTTTTCCCAGTCCGGTGAGTTCGTACAATTTCCTACCTTCGGGTGTTCCGTTATTGGTGATAAACAAAAATGTACGAATAAGTATAGCTCCATTACAATATTCGCAGACCAGGTATCCTAATTTTTGTTTCAAAATTTTATATTCAATCAGTATAGTGTCCTTTTCGGAGCGTACTATGGTGGGATCTAAAGTAATTGATTCATACAAACTGCCTTGAATCGATGTCTTGCTTAAACAATCGATTCTCTCCGAAAGTCGATTAAGGGCATGCGATTGTACGTACACATCAATAGGACTATTGTTTCCCGATTTTGAAACACCAATTAACGATGGAGCTAATTGTGCATATAAAAAACCTTTATTAAGTATCGTCCACGTTACTCTTAATGCCGGTCGGGTTTCATTATTGATGGTGAAATGTTTTATGGCTGCCTTCTGTGGATGTATTTTTATGAGATTATTAAAGCCCTTAAGTGGTTCGGGTGCTTTACTTACAATATACGTGAACGATACTATATGTTGATCCAAATCGGTTAAATATAATGAAATGCTGTTTAATGTAATTTCAAGTTGTGTACATGCGTTTTCTAATGCTTTACCAATAATATACGGCGATAATTTTTCATAAATCGGCAATGCCCAGTTACATTTTCCATTGTCTGTATTGCACCAGTACACGAAATTGTTTAACGTGAGTCCTATGGTCATAAAATCTTCGAGCGACATATCATCTTTATCGGGCGATATTGAAATCATGGTTGTTTTCATGATTTGATTAAAAAAAAGCTTTGTTTTTTTTAATCCGGCAATAGACATTAAGCCCGGTTCCTGCGATTCTATCTTTAATGAATAAAACCGGACGTCGTATAATGTATCGATTTTGCTTTTAGGAATGGTGGCAAAAGTGCCTTTTCCTCCCCAGTGATCCATATAGAATTCCATCTTTTCAAGAAATTCCTTTTTATGTTTAGCCCTTTCCAATCGAATACGTTCGGCTTCGCTAATGCCTTTTTTTTTCTTTGTCATGGTTTATTGCTTGTCTAATATTTGTTTTTTTAGGATTCGTATTTCAAATGTATGAAATTGTTGAAAACCGCAATAACATTGTATCATATTTTTTTTAAATAGGTTCTCGTGGTTTATGTACTGATGTTTTTGGGTTGTTTTTTTGTGATCTCGCGACTAACATTTTTCAAAAATAGTTGCACAATTCAAAAAAGTCATTATTTTTGTAACACGTTACTGTACAACTAACGATTTGTTTACAGTCTTTTATACATAAATAGCTTTACGAATCATTCAGAACATTCTGAATGGAGGATTTTAGTCTAAAGTATATATTCAGAACATTCTGAACGACTGTTTTGAATCAAAAAGGACTGTTCAGAACTTTCTGAACGAAGGAAATCAATCTGAAATGTCGGTTCAGAACTTTCTGAATGGCGGAAACAGGTCACAAAGCCTCATTCAGAATGTTCTGAAAGGTAGATGTACAATAATCGAGGATATTCAGCTGAAATAAACGAAATAATTAATTATAATAACTAAAAGCAATATGATTATGAAACCCACATTACTTGTAAAACATCCCATTTTAGAAACATATTTATGATGTGGGTTCACATCATTCCATTAAATAACCATTAAATAACTTTATGATGAAAATCGAAAAATTCAACCAAAACAATCTTCGTAACGAAGAACACTATCAGTTTCAAACCGAATTTAAAACATTGGTCACCCAATCAACGCCCACGGCATTGAACATCGACAATGATTATGCCACCTATCTGTTGAGATATAAAGAGGAGGGCGAAGCTTTGAATCTGGTTCGTAAAAGTGCATTGTCGGACGATCTTCACACTGCCGACCAGCATCGCAACGGCATTCTTCACGGCATGTTCGACGCCGTGCAATCGGCAAGCAATCATTTCAAACCCGAACTGAAAGCCGCAGCCTTAAGACTACAAGTATTGTTCGACCATTATAGCGATATTGTCCATAGAACACATGACCAAAAAACATCGGCAATAACCAGTTTTGTGAACGAATTGACCACCACCTATGCAAACGATATATCTGTTTTGAATCTGAACGAATGGATTACCGAACTGCAATCGTCAAACAATGCCTTTGTACACATAAAAACCACTCGTTACACCGAAGACGCTGCAAAAACACAGCTCCGAATGAAAGAAGTAAGAACCGATGTCGATAATTCGTATCACACCATCACCGAACGAATAAATGCCTTGATAACCATAAATGGCGATGCTGCTCACAAAGCATTTGTAACCGAACTAAACCTTCGGATAGCAAAATACAGCACCATCATCGCCCAACGTAAAGGTCGTAGTGGCAAGCCCGATGATACGGCAACCACACCGCAACCAGCAAAATAACAGAACAGAGAAAAGGTTCCATATTTCCGAAATGTGGAACATTTTTTTAGTATACAACAAATTCATGTGGCATGGAATCTCGGTTGAACAACAAACCGTTCAATCGAGTATGGACATCCATAAAAAAATAAAAGCCTGCCAATGTGTAGGCTTTTGTTTTTTTCGGATATTGCATATTAATTACATTAAAAATAATTAACATGATATTATTGACGGTATTAGAAATTGCTCCGGTTTCGCTTTTTTCGATTACGCCATTCATCCTGATGCTGGCTTGTATTGCTATTTTTCCGTTGTTCTTTCCTCATATCTGGGATAAAAACAGGAACAAGTTGATCGTCGCGGGAATACTTTCTGTCCCTATAATAATATATCTGATAATGACGGGTAACTCCACAAAACTTATTGATACTATGGTTTTCGATTACCTTCCGTTTCTTATACTTCTGGGTGCATTGTTTATTATAACCGGAGGTATTTATATTGATGGCGATATTGAGGCAAAACCATCAATCAATACGTTGTATCTTGCAATAGGAGCTGTTTTAGCATCATTTATTGGAACCACAGGTGCTGCAATGTTGTTAATAAGACCAATCATTTCGACCAATAAAGAACGGAAATTCAAAGTACACACCATTTTGTTCTTTATTGCAATAATAGCTAATTGTGGAGGTCTGATGACTCCGCTTGGCGATCCGCCATTGTTTGTACTTTATTTACGGGGAACGCCATTCTTTTGGTTTTTTAATCTGGCACCGGCATGGCTATTTGTTAATACAATATTGCTTGTGATTTATTTTATTATGGATGGTTATTATCATAAAAAGGAATCGGTTCAAAATATATCTTTTGATAAATCGAATCAAAGTCCTGTTAGAATACAAGGGAAAATTAATTTTGTTTGGTTAGTGGGTGTTGTTTGTGCTGTTGCATTTGTTAACGAACAGTATCTTCCATTTATAGGGAAATGTGAATCTTTAAAATTTTTGCGTGAAGCCGTCATCATTTTTTGTGCAATGGCATCGTTGCAATCAACAACAAAGGATGTAAGAGCCTCGAATAACTTTTCGTGGACACCGATTGTTGAAGTTGCATATTTGTTTCTTGGAATCTTTATCACAATGGTTCCCTGTTTAATATATCTTCAGTTAAATGCACATACATTAGGAGTAACTTCGCCGATGCAATTTTATTTTGCTTCGGGATTTTTAAGCAGTTTTCTCGACAATACACCAACAGCAGTCACCTTTCACTCGCTGGCTCTTGGGTTGCAGACAGCAACACCTGTTGCAGGCAAATTGGTGGCGGGTATTCCTGTTGCATTGTTAAAAGCAATAGCTTTAGGTTCTGTAATGTTTGGAAGTATGACTTATATTGGCAATGGTCCCAATTTTATGGTAAAATCGATAGCCGAAGAAAACGGTATTCAAATGCCTCATTTCTTTAAATATATATATGGTTTTAGCCTGATCTATTTATTGCCCGTATTTGCACTTGTTTATTTGTTTTTTGTTTAATCGGGTTGGAAGATATAAGTAGTTTCTATTTACACAATTTTGAGCTCTTCATTCCGTTGTAATATTTACTTTTGCAAAAGCTTTGTAAATTGTCTTATGTATCACCTTTTAGTCCTATGAATCGATTGAAATCTCCTTTCCTTGTAATAAGCCTGTTCTGGTTATTAATTAGTGCATCTTCCAGTTGTAAAAAAGATAGCGATACAGTTACCACTAAAGATTCTGTATATGTTGGTTCTATGAAGGATCAGGAGGGAACCGAATATAAAACGGTGACAATAGGGAAACAAACCTGGATGGCTGAAAATCTGAAGACATCTCTATTTAAAGATAGTGCTGTAATTCCAAAAATAACAGAAATGTCGAAATGGGGACTCAATAATCCGGCTTATTGTAATTACAATAACTCAGATAGTATAGGAACCATCTATGGAAAATTGTATAATTGGTATGCAGTGAATACCGGTAAACTTTGTCCTAATGGATGGCATGTTCCAACAGATGCAAATTGGGATACATTGGTTGTCTATTTAACAAAGAATGGATATACTTACGAAAGTAATAGTGTTTCAGTAGCTATGGCAATGGCTTCAACCGTTGGCTGGACATATTCATCAACAGAAGGGAATGTTGGTTATAGCCTGACAAGTAATAATAAATCAAAATTTACGGCGTTACCCGCTGGTTTTGTAAATGCCGATGGAGCGTTTTATAGTCTGGGTCAATCTGCATATTTTTGGAGTTCAACTGAAATTGATTCGTTAAAAGCATCGAATAACTTTTTGGTTTATAATCATTCCTATCCATCAGAAACAAGTGTCAATAAACATAGTGGATTTTCTGTTCGTTGTCTGAAAGATTAGGATTCCGGAGTAATTGCCGATAAGATATCATTTACTACAATTTAATCAGTATTACCATTTTATTTTTGTAGTTTAGCAATGTCAAATTCTTTTACAATTATACTTTGTAGTTCAAATAACTTGAACAATTTTTAATTTGACAAACGTAACATGGAAATTATATCATTCTCATTCATTGATATTCTCATAAGTTTGGTTTTAGCTTCCATAATGTTTGGACTGGGCTTGTCTCTTACCGTAAGTAGTTTTAAAGATATAATTGTTAATCCCAAGTCTTTTTTTGTAGGTCTTAGTTCCCAGATGATAGGTCTGCCTCTCATTGCTTTTATTCTTTTGTATTTTGCCAACTTACCTGCAGTTTTCAAAGTCGGAATAATGATTCTTGCAGCATGTCCGGGAGGAACAACATCAGGGTTTGTAACCTATTTGCTAAAAGGAAATGTAGCATTATCTATATCTCTTACATCTATAAATAGTTTTCTAACTATATTTACAATACCTTTAATAGTCAATTCTGCATTAGGATATTATCTTAATCAATATACCGAATTTCATTTACCTCTTTTGAGTTCTGTTGTCCAGATATTTGGTGTCACCATTTTTCCGGCAATAATAGGTGTGTTTGTTCGAAGTGTAAAACCAATAATAGCTCAGATTCTTCAAGATAAAATAAAGTACATTCTCATTGTATTATTGGCAATTGTATATTCGGTAAAGTTTTTTGCAAGTAAACAATACGGTGGTACGGGTTTAAATAGAAACGAAGTTTTGATGATTGTTCCTTATGCTTTTCTCTTTAATGTGGTATGTTTTATATTTAGTATCGGCTTTGGAAAACTTACTCGGCTTGCAATTCGTGATGCTTTTACTATAGCCATCGAAGTATCGTTACACAATACAACACTTGCTTTGTTGATTGGCGGAACGTTACTCAAGAATCAAGATATGGTGAAACCGGCATTGATTTATTCAATGTTTTCTTTTTGGTCGGCTGTCATATTTGGTGTTCTGACCAAGTGGATATATAAAAAAGAGTTTACAGCGAAAGAGTAATTTCTTATTGATTAAGTGTCGATAAAAATAGTTTCACTTTTTCAATATCCTTAAATGCTTGCCTAATTTCAAATTTGCTATTTATATCGATACAATGAACAGGAAGCTCTTCGATGCTTTTTATAGTGTCAATATCATCGATTGTAATGCCACCGCTTAAAAAGAATGGCTTCGATCCTTTATACTTTTGTAGAATAGACCAGTCGAATTTTTGACCGGTTCCTCCATGGAATGGTGTTTTCGTGTCGAATAAAAAATAATCGCACATAGCTTCATAATCTAAAAGCTTATCAAAATCAAATGCTTCATCTATTCCAAATGTTTTTATTATCTCAATATTTTTATTTGCGAATGTTTTACAGAAATCAGGACTTTCGTTTCCATGCAATTGAATACAATCGAGTTTATATCTTTCGATTTTCGAATTAATATAAGTTTCAGAAGCATTAACAAAGACACCGACTTTCTTGATGTGGGAAGGTATTGAGCGGGTGATGAGTGTATCAAAGTCTTCGCCTACAAAGCGTCCTGATTTGGCATAGAATATAAAGCCTATGTAATTTATTGGTATTGTACATAGGGTTGCAATATTAGAAGAATCACGCATTCCGCAAACTTTGATGTCCATCGTCTTTACGCTAAATGGTTTAGAATAACAAATGTAATATATCCCCAGAAAATATAACGAATGAGCTTACCAATAAAGATACATAAAGCCATTTTTCCAAAGTGACAACGAAAAAAGCCAAGAGCAACAGACATTACATCACCAATAAATGGAAGCCATGATAACAAAGCCATCCATACACTGTATTTCTCAACTCTGGGTTCCCATTTCTTAATTTTATCTTCTTTTATATGTAGCCATTTTTCAATAAGGTCTATACGTCCTGCGTAGCCAAGCCCGAAGCTACTAAGACTTCCAAACCAATTACCAAACGTGGCAACGATGATGCATAGTTTAATGTCGAGTCCTGCATATATCAAGGCTATCATTATTCCTTCGGAACTTAATGGAACTAGAGTTGCAGCTATGAAACTGCCAAGGAAAAGTCCAAAATATCCGTATTGTGTAAGCCAGTCTAAATGCAAACCATTATAATTCGGTATAATTCCTATTCAGGACAAGAACAAACTAAGTTTCTATCACCGTGAGCATCATTTATTCTGGATACTGTCGGCCAATATTTGTTTACTGCCGAATCGACGAATGGGAATACTGCTTTTTGTCGTGAATATGGTTTATTCCAGGTTTCTGCTGTTACAACAAGTGATGTGTGTGGAGCGTTCTTTAGCAAATTGTCTGTTTTATCTGCTTTTCCTGCTTCAATTTCTGCTATTTCTTCGCGAATGGAGATCATTGAGTCGATGAATCGATTCATTTCTTTCAATGATTCACTTTCGGTTGGTTCTACCATTAACGTATCGTGTACAGGGAATGATACTGTTGGTGCGTGAAATCCATAATCCATCAATCGTTTTGCAATATCAATAACTTCAACGCCTGTAGTTTTTTTGAATTCGTGACAATCAAGAATCATTTCGTGAGCACATCGTCCGTTTTTTCCGGTATACAGGATAGGGTAGTATGCTTTCAGGTTTTCTGCAATATAGTTTGCATTTAATATTGCCATTGCTGTTGAGTGTTTCAGTCCTTTATCTCCAAGCATCTTGATATAAGCATGTGAAATGAGTAAAACCAATGCACTTCCATAAGGTGCCGAAGCAACTGAAATATTATTTTCTTCCCAAACGTTTGGTGATGGTAAAAATTGTTCCAACCCTTTTCGAACTAAAACAGGACCAACTCCTGGACCGCCACCTCCATGAGGTATTCCAAATGTTTTGTGCAGGTTGAGGTGACAAACATCGGCTCCGATGGCTGAGGGACTTGTATATCCAACTTGAGCATTCATGTTGGCTCCATCCATATAGACCAATCCTCCATTACAATGAATGGCTTCTGTCATTTTTAAAATATCTTCTTCAAAGACTCCATGAGTTGATGGATAGGTAATCATCACTCCTGCAAGTTTTTCTTTATTTTCCTGAGCTTTTTTGATTAAATCATCAAGACTGATATTTCCTTTTTCATCGCATGTAACCGTGATCGTTTCAAAACCTGCCATGATTGCACTTGCAGGATTTGTTCCATGAGCCGATGATGGAATTAGTATAATTGTTTTATGTTTGTTATTGTTTGCTTCGTGATATGCTTTTATTGCTAAAAGACCAGTATATTCTCCCGATGCTCCTGAATTTGGCTGAAAACATATTCCACTGAATCCTGTGATTTTGCAAAGCATTTCAGAAAGTTCTTCGATTATTTGCTGATAACCTTCTGCTTGATCGTTTGGCACAAATGGATGAATTCCTGCAAACTCATCCCAGCTGAGTGGTAACATTTCGGTTGCAGCATTGAGTTTCATGGTACATGAACCAAGAGGAATCATTCCATGAACAAGCGAGAAATCTTTATTCTCCAATGATTTGATATAACGCATTAAGTCTGTTTCGCAGCGGTAAGCCTTGAAAACATCGGCTTGCAAAAAATCACTAGTACGTTTGAATGAAGCATCAAATCCAACTTCTGATGATAGTGATGGTGTCGGTGTTTTTATACCTTTTACTTCTGCAAATAGTGATAGTAATAGTTGAACATCTGCAATTGAAGTTGTTTCGTCAAGACTAATACTGATTGTTGATGTGCCATAATTAAGGTTTACCTTCTTCTTTAGAGCACTATTTTGAATTTTTGAAACAGAATCAACAGAAATTGTAATTGTATCGAAGAAATTTTTGTTAGCAATGGAATAGCCTACTGTTTTTAATCCTTCGACTAATGTAACAGTCAGGTTTGCAATGGTGCCAGCAATTTCAACAAGACCCTCTTTCCCGTGATATACAGCATACATTCCCGACATGTTTGCCAACAATGCCTGCGAAGTGCAAATGTTTGAAGTCGCTTTTTCTCGTTTAATGTGTTGTTCTCTGGTTTGTAAAGCCATACGTAATGCCGGATTCCCCGCAGCATCTATTGATAGTCCAATGATACGCCCCGGCATCTTGCGGATAAATTCATTTGTTGTAGCAAAATATCCGGCATGTGGACCACCATAAGACATTGGTAATCCAAATCGTTGTGTAGAACCGATGACAACATCAGCACCCCATTCACCTGGTGGCGTTAATAGCGTTAAGCTGAGTAAATCGGCGGCTACACAAACCGAAACACCATTTGCATGAAGCTTTGCGGTGAACGATTTGTAATCATTAATTTCTCCTGTTGCATCTGGATATTGAATTATAGCTCCGAAAAGTTTTTCAGTCGATTGGATTGTCTTCCAGTTTCCTGTTACAATTTCAATTCCCAAAGCTTTTGCACGTACTTTTATAACGTTTGCTGTTTGAGTGAAAACCTGAGAATCTATAAAGAATTGGTTAATTCCTGCTAGTACTTTTTGTTTGTTTCGATTATTGAAAAACATAATCATAGCTTCGGCGGCGGATGTTGCTTCATCAAGAAGTGACGCATTTGAAATCGACATTCCGGTCAAATCAACCACCATTGTCTGGAAATTAAATAATGCTTCTAAGCGACCTTGTGAAATTTCAGCTTGATAAGGAGTGTACGATGTGTACCATCCTGCATTTTCAAAAAGATTCCTTTTTATAACAGATGGCATTATCGTGCCATAATATCCTTGACCTATAAAGGTCTTATACAATTTGTTTTTTGAAGCTATCGTTTTTAAATTTTGCAAATACTCGTATTCGCTAACTGCTTCACCAATACCCATTTCTTTTTTACTGGTGATTGCAGACGGAATAACTTGTGATAATAATTCATCAATTGATTTGCATGATACACTTTCAAGTAATGTATCGACATCGGTTTGTAGTGAACCAACGTGTTTGTTTACAAAGGATTGAACTGACATTTTTGCTAGTAGTTAAATAAATTCAATGTTTTTAATATTACTTGTTCAAAGATATACTTTATCTTTACTTACTTATTTCAAACATTTCAAGAATTATGAACAAACTGTTAGTATTACTCCTTACACTTTTTTCCATCATTAAAATATCTTTTGCTCAGGATACAATTATAACTATTGATGGAGAACAAATATTCGGTAAAAGTGTTAAACTGAATTCTGCGACACGAGAATGTTTTTATCAAACTATGAAAGGTAAGGAGAAAGAAATTGATATGGATGATATCTTTTCGGTTCGTGATTCAATGGGGATGGAAACTGTTTATTACAGACCGGATACCACTAAAGGTTTTTATGATTCTCAGAATGATATGAAACAATATATTGAAGGAGTATTGGCTGCCAGAAAAGAATATAAATCGAATTTCTTTACGTATTTTGGAGCTGGATTATCGGTTACCGCTGTTGCTGCTGTAGCTGCATCGGGTACTGGTCTGTTGTTTTGGACTCCTTTAATTCCTGTTGTATATTCAGGAATCGTTTTGAAGTCAAAACCTAATGTAGAAAAGATAACAAATAGCATTCCCGAACATTTGAGATCTGAAAAATATGTTACCGGTTATATAACACAAGTTAAGAAGAAAAGAACAAATAATGCTGTTATTGGTTCTGTTGGTGGATTACTGCTTGGTTGGCTGGGGTTCTTTTCTATTTCAGCACTGTAACAAGTATTATATAAAATAGCAAGTACTTTTTGATATACTAGAAGTCGTCTTATTATAAAAAGGAAACCCCGCTTATCGAAATAGGCGGGGTTTCCTTTTATATGAAAATCGAATTGAATTATGGCTTTGGTAATAGAACTTTTCTTGAAAGTTTATATTTTCCTTTATCCATTCCAATTAGTTTTACTTGTATTTGATCTCCCACTTTCAAAACTTCTTCAACTTTATCAAGTCGTCTCCATTCTATTTCCGAAATATGGCAAAGACCATCAATGCCTGGTAAAAATTCAACAAAAGCTCCAAAAGGCTGAATGTTTTTAACAACACCGCTGAAGGTTGCTCCAATTTCGGGTTCCGTTGTCAGAGCTTTGATAAATGATATTGCCATATCAATGCTTGCAGCATTGTTACCACAAATTTCAACTTCGCCTTGGTTTCCTATTTCTTTAATAGTAATGATTGTGTCAGAACGTTTTTGTAGATCTTGGATTACTTTTCCGCCAGAACCAATAACAGCACCGATTTGATCTTTTTCGATGTACATTTTAATGATTCGTGGAGTATGTGGCTTATAGTCTTCGCGAGGAGCTGCAAGGGTTGCCTTAATTTTATCCATGATATAAAGACGTCCTTTTTTTGCTTGTTCCAAAGCTAAACTTAAGGTTTCGAAAGAAAGTCCGTCAACTTTTATATCCATTTGAGTGGCAGTAATACCTTTTGTTGTACCACAAACTTTGAAGTCCATATCACCTAAGTGATCTTCTTCTCCTAAAATGTCAGAAAGAATTGCGAAACGGTTTGTTTTAGTACATGAAATCATTCCCATAGCAATTCCTGTTACAGGACGTTCTATTTTAACTCCGGCATCCATAAGTGCTAAAGATCCTGCACAAACTGTGGCCATTGATGATGAACCATTTGATTCCAAAATATCAGAAACAACTCGAACAACATAAGGATTTACTTCTGGTCCGGGTATCATTCTTTTCAATGCACGATGTGCTAAATTTCCATGTCCGATTTCACGACGGCTTATTCCTCTTGGTGATTTAGCTTCGCCGGTTGCAAATGGAGGGAAATTATAATGTAATAAGAATCTTTCTGTTCCGCGGAATAAAACATCATCAATGATTTTTTCATCAAGTTTTGTTCCTAAGGTAACCGAGGTTAACGATTGAGTTTCTCCTCTGGTAAATATTGCCGAACCATGTGCTGCAGGTAGATAATCTACTTCGCACCAGATAGGACGAATATCTTCGGTACCACGTCCGTCAAGTCGTTTTCTTGTATCAAGAACATAATTTCTAACAGCATGTTTTTCAACATCATGAAAGAATAAGTCTATAAGTTTTACATTAAATGTATGGTCTTCGCCAAGACTTTCGATAAATTGTTTCTTTATCAATTTGAAAGCTTCACTACGTTCTTCTTTAATAGTGATTCCTTGATTTACTACTTCATATAATTTGTCGTAGCAAAAATCAGTAACCATTTTTTCTAAAACGTCATCGCTTAAGAAATCATCGTACGTCCGTTTTTCTGTTTTTCCGGCAAGAATTGTTAATTCTTCTAATGCTTGACATTGTTGTTTTATAAAATCGTGAGCCAGTTTGATAGCTTCCAGCATTTCTGCTTCAGAAACTTCGTTCATTTCGCCTTCCACCATCATAATGTTTTCTTTGGTAGCTGCTACAATGATATCAATATCCGCTCTTTCTAAATCAGAAGCCAATGGATTGATTTGTAGCTTACCATCAACTCGTGCAACTCTCACTTCCGATACTGGACCGTTGAATGGGATGTTGCTTACTGCAAGAGCAGCACTCGCTGCTAAACCGGCAAGTGCGTCGGGAAGTATATCTATATCTGCCGAAATCAAGTTTATTGTTACAAAAACTTCTGCATGATAATTATCAGGGAATAAAGGGCGTAAAGCTCTGTCTACAAGACGAGATACCAAAATTTCATAATCACTGGCTCTTCCTTCTCTTTTTAGGAATCCTCCAGGGAAACGACCTGCTGCTGCAAATTTTTCTTTATATTCAACGGTTAATGGCATAAAATCAACATCTGGTTTGATTTCTGTTGCAGCACAAACAGTTGCTAGTAACATTGTATTGCCCATTTTTACAACAACCGAACCGTCTGCTTGTTTGGCAAGCTTTCCTGATTCAATTTCGATGGTGCGACCGTCACCTAGGTCTATTGTTTTGGTTATTAAATTATACATTTTGATTGAGCATTTGATGTTATTACTAAAAGGTATAAAACAATAGAAGGCAATCACGTGAATTGCCTTCTATCTCTTTTTGTGAAATATGATTATTTTCTTAAATCCAAATCTTTAATGATACTTCTATAACGAGAAATGTCATTATCTTTTAAGTAATCGAGGAGGCTTCTTCTTTTTCCTACCAGTTTAATCAATGCTCTCTGAGTTACGAAATCTTTTTTATTCTCTTTTAAAAGACCTGTAAGATAATTGATTCTTGTTGTGAATAATGCGATTTGAGATTCGCTCAAGCCACTGTTTTTTTCTGATTTACCGTACTTTTCGAAAATAGACAGTTTTTGTTCTTTGGTCAAATACATAATGTCCGCTTAGTTTTTAAATATATTCTTTTTTCTTTCAAATTTTGACTGGCAAAGATACTTAATTATAAATAACGTTTGCAAATAAATTTGTTGTTTTTTAACATCAAAAGTGATTTTTCTTTCGTCAATTTCAATAATACATACTTAATTGTATTATTGCTCAACCTGTCCATCCATCTCTATCCAGACTTCTGTATTGGATTGCTTCGGCTAAATGATGTGTTTTTATTGTTTCACTTTCTTCGAGGTCGGCTATTGTTCTCGATACCTTTAGTATTCTATCGTAGGCTCTTGCCGATAATCCTAGTTTTTCCATTGCCGTTTTGATGAGTTGTTGACATGCTGTATCCAGTTCACAGTATTTCCTGATTTGGTTCGAATTCATCTGTGCGTTACAATGAATGGTGTCATTATCTTTGAATCTCTGGGCTTGAACATTACGACCAATCATAACGCGATTCCGTATTGTTTCGCTTGTTTCGCTTTCTTTCACTTCCGAAAGTTTGTCGAAAGGAACGGGGACAACTTCTATATGGATATCTATGCGGTCGAGTAGTGGTCCCGAAATGCGACTCAAATATTTTTGTACTATCATCGGGCTGCATACACATTCTTTTTCGGGATGGTTGAAAAAACCGCAAGGACAAGGATTCATTGATGCCACCAACATAAAACTTGCAGGATATTCTATCGCAAATTTTGCCCGTGAGATACAAATCGTGCGGTCTTCCAAAGGTTGACGCATGACTTCAAGAACGGTTCGTTTAAATTCAGGTAACTCGTCTAAAAACAGAACACCGTTATGTGCCAGTGATATTTCTCCCGGTTGAGGATAGGTGCCACCGCCAACCAGAGCAACATCGGAAATTGTGTGATGTGGTGAACGGTAGGGGCGGGAAGTCATCAGCGAGGTGCCTTTGTCGATTTTTCCTGCAACGCTGTGAATTTTTGTTGTTTCCAATGCTTCGTGCAGTGTCATTGGTGGAAGAATTGACGAGATTCGTTTTGCAAGCATTGTCTTTCCTGCACCCGGAGGGCCTATCATTATAATATTATGTCCGCCGGTGGCAGCTATTTCCAATGCTCGTTTTACATTTTCCTGACCTTTGACATCCGAAAAATCGCTTTCCGAGATATATGCTTTCTCGAAAAATTCTTTGCGTGTATCTATTACGGTCTTTTCTAGTTTGTGTCTGCCGTCAAGGAATTCAATAACTTCGCGGATCGTTTCTACACCATATATATCAATGTCATTGACAACGGCGGCTTCACGAGCATTTTCTTTGGGCAGAATCATACCTTTGAAACCTTCTTTCCACGCTTGAATTGCTATGGGTAAAGCACCTTTCATTGGTTGAATCTTTCCGTCGAGCGATAGTTCGCCCATGATGATAAAGGTTTCGAGAAGTTCGTTCTTTATTTGACCCGAAGCTCCAAGGATTCCCATTGCTATGGATAAATCGTATGATGATCCTTCTTTCCTGATATCGGCTGGTGCCAGATTGATGACAATCTTCTTACCCGGCAGATTATAGCCGTTTATCCGTAATGCCGATTCTACTCGTTGTTGACTTTCTTTTACTGCACTATCGGGCAGACCAACCATTAAGAAGTTGAGTCCTATCGAAACATCTACTTCTACCGTGATGATTGTTGCATTTATCCCAAAAACAGCTCCTGCGAAGGTTTTTACATACATAATTATAGAATTTACCCATGAGTCTCTAGGCAAATATAAAAGTAAAAAAACGAATTTACAAATTCGATTCTATAAAATGTATCAATGAATGGATGATTTTGATATGGACTTCTTGAATCCTATCGGAATATCCCTTGCTTTGCACGCAAATGCAAACATCCGATAGCGATTTTAATGTGCCTCCTGAATTTCCCGATAAGCCTATTACCGAAATACCCATTGCTTTTGCTTTTTCGGCAGCCAGAATAATATTTTGTGATGTTCCGCTTGTGCTCAGTGTCAACAGAACATCACCGGGTTTGCCAATTGCTTCTATATATCGCGAAAAGATAACATCAAATCCGAAATCGTTGGCTGTACATGTTATATACGATGGGTCGGAAATGGCAATTGCCGGTAAAGGAGTCCGGTCTGAACGGAAACGTCCGGTCATTTCTTCGGCAAAGTGCATTGCATCGCACAACGATCCGCCGTTTCCACAGCTGATGATTTTACCTCCTTTTTTCAGAGCTTCGGTCATTATGCAACCAGCCTGTTCTATCAATTGTAGATTATGGTCATCGGCTATAAATTGTTGCAGAACCTGCTGTGCCTGAATAAACTCTTTTTGAATTATAGAATTCATCTGTTTTATTTTGATAAATATTTTCCAAAAATAGGAATAATAATGATATAAAAAAGGCTGTCTCAAAATTGTATTAAGACAGCTTTTCCAAACCTGTTATTCGGAGATTATTCTTTAATAAATTTCATGTTTAAGATATTGTTATCGGTATATAATTTATACGAAATAAATTGCGGAAGGGGGTGGTGACTGTTTCTTGTTGTTGTGTGATCCGGCAATGTTGTCAAGTCACCGAAGAACATTGCCGGATGATCGGGGAATGTTGTTGAGTCATTGGGAAATGTTGTTGAGTGACCGAACAATGTAGGTAAGTGACCGAACAACATTGGTAAGTCATTCACCAACATTGGTAAGTCATTAAACAATGTCGGCAAGTCGTTCACCAACGTTGTGGAGTGACCGGGGAATGTAGTTTGGTGACTGAACAATGTTGTCAAGTGACTAAACAATGTAGGTAAGTCACTGAACAATGTTGTCAGGTCATTAAACAATGTAGTTGAGTCATTCATCAACATTCCTTTATTGTTCGACAGCGGTAACAGGCTGCAGAAATGGTTGTCCCGACGGCGAAGATTACTAATATTGGTTGATGAAACCGTAATGGAAGCACTGATTAATCAAATAACCTGATGTGAAAGGGTGAACCGGTTGTTTTTTATCCGGTTGGGTGGCGAATAAATCTTTTCCCGGACATAAACAAATTGTCTAAAAATGGATGATAAAAAAGGAAAATTCCTACCTTTGCCGATATATATTTGTTTATGGATGCAATCATTGAATTACTAAAATTTACCATTCCCGGTCTAATCGTTTTTGCAACAGCATATTTCATGATAAAAACATTTTTCGAAAACGAAGAAAAGAAACGACAGTCAGAATATAAATCGGGTAACAATAAATTGATAACACCGGTAAAATTGCAGGCATACGAACGTCTGATTATGTTTTTGGAACGCATTAGTCCCGATTCGCTGCTGGTGAGGGTGATGGAACCAACAATGACTGTCGAACGACTTCAAACAGCACTGCTTGTGACCATAAGGGCAGAGTTCGAACATAATCTATCGCAACAGCTTTATGTTTCGGCAAAGACATGGAATACAATCAGAACCTCGAAAGAAAATGTCATAAGACTTATAAATACGGTGGCTTCGACGCTTGAACCTCACTCGCCGGGATTTGAATTAAGCAAAAGGATTTTAGATGCAATTATTGTAACCGAAAAATCGCCGGTTCAAACCTCTATCGATTTATTGAAGCTCGAGGCTGAACAGTTTATGTAGAAGGAGGCAAGGTTGTCTCTTTCGAAAAAAGGCTTACGATGTACAGAATATAAAAAGGTGAAAGCCATGTATACATGCAACCTTTGTCGGGTTTTTCTCGTCTTAGGTGTTCTTGAATTAGAAATTATTTGTTGTTGGATTATTATATAAAAGTTGATTATGAATGCATTTTCAGGTAAAGTTAAAGTTCTTTTATTTTTAGCTCTTTCTCTTTTTTCGGTACTAGGATTTTCACAGGTTGATAAGGAATTCTGGTTTTCAGTCCCGTATGTTAATAAAAACCACGCAGTAAACTGGGATGCAGCCAATCCGGATACATTTAAGTTGGGAGGCGGTCAGCCTATTTATTTGAGGTTAACAACGCTTGATAATCCGGCAGTTGTAACCGTTTCAACCCCCGCCAATCCATCGGGATTGAATATAACACTAACCATAGCTGCAAATTCAACACAGACTATCGATTTAACACCATACCTGTCGCAGGTCGAAGTCAGTCAAACATATTCAACAATTATAAATGGTGCTGAGAATAAAGGTATACATATTGTATCTTCGGATTTTATTTCGGCTTATTATGAAAATGCAACGATTCCCAATCCCGAAATATTTACCTTGAAAGGGAAAAATGCTTTAGGAACAGATTTTTATACTCCGTTTCAAACCAATTGGCCAAACGACCCCTTACACAATTACCAACAAATGAAGTTAAAAAGTGGTGCAAGTTGGACTCTTGTTCGAACACAAGGACCCGATTCTGCATTTTCTGCATTCGATATCGTAGCAACAGACGATAATACTGTTGTTACCATAACACCATCGACCGATGTGGTTGGTCATAAAAAAGGAGAGACATTCACTATTGTTTTACAAAAAGGTCAGACGTATTCAGTTCGTCAATTAGATCAGGCAATAACTTCGTTAGCCGATTTTGCTCCATCAAAAACAGATCCAACAACAAATGTCTATCATAATGTTGGGACAAACCGAGATGTGAATAATTTATCGGGGTCTTATGTCCATTCATCAAAACCTATTGCAATATCTGTTAAAGACGATTCTATTTTCCCTAGTGATGCAACAGCTTCGGGAACATGCGAAGATTATGTCGGCGATCAAATTATTCCGGTCACGGTTATCGGTAAGGAATATATTGTTATGAAAGGGCATCTTGATGCCACCTTGGAGCATGGAACAATGACCGACTGGGTGTTTATAGTAGGGGTAAAGGATGGAACCAGTTATACCACTACAGATGCTCATGGAATGCAATCAACATTTACCATCAATAAAGGCGAGACACAAAGTTTTCAGGTGATAGACCCCTATTTGCATATTCTTGCAAAAGATACCAGCCTGTATGTCTTTCATATTTCAGGGTTTAATTGTGAATTTGCCAGTGCAATACTTCCTCCCATCGATTTATGTACAGGATCCGATCAGGTTGGGTTTACTCGTACCTATGGGAAATTTGCAAACGAACGTTTTTTTGCAAATATTTTAGTTAGAACAGGTACTGGTGGAGAAACTGCTTTTACAAGCGATACTGATAATAAAATTGCAAATATTATAAATGCAGCTACATTCACACCATTGCCTAATGGATCACCTTGGGCGTTTACACAAATTGAATTTAGTAGTTCCGATTTAACGGTAGGTTCGCACATCCTGAAAAATACAAAAGCATATTTTCATTTCTCAATGATAAATTCAACAGTCTTTAGTTGGGATACAACGTATTATAATTGGACTAAAAAAGGTACAATTCAGTTGCAAGGTTCAAGTTATGGCTATTTTTCAAGCTATAATGTGTCCGAGCCAAAAGCTGTTATTGGGAATAATAGTAAAAAAGTGATCCAGGTTCCTGTTGGCGTACCGGTACAATTGTTAGGAACGGGAGGACTTAACTATAATTGGGTAGGCAAAAAAGATGTTTCGGGTAGCTGGGTTGATTTACCATCTCCTTATTATCTGGATAAGGTAACGGGATATAACCCGGTATTTAACGGAACGGCACCTGTCGGGAAATATATGTATGTTGCAACAATTGTCCCTGCCTGTGCCAATGTATATATTGATAACGTTTATATTGAAGTCATTCCCCCGATAGTATTTAATAATGTAACCGATTCCATTTGTGAGGATGCTCCCGCAGGTTCAAAAATGGGTGCCGGATATAATCTTTTCAATTTGACTGATACCATTGTAGGGGTTAAGGGTACGGCATTAGGGTATACCGTTTCCGATTGGTTTGTGAAAAAACCTGCAGGTATTCAAATATTAGATGATGCTGAATCAAATGTAAATGTTGCCTATTCAAATCCTGTATATGCTGTATTTACACAAAAAGTCCTAAATACAGTAACTTCTGGTTTGAATACATCTCTCTATTGTAATCAAATCACAAACACTAGCAACGGAAATCAACCTATATATTCCGAGGATGTTAGTTTACCCAAAACAGTAACTTTGGCATCCGGTGTCACTTTTAATATGCTTGTTCGACCTGATATTACGATAAATTCTGGATGGTTAACAGGAGTGACTCCAATTTCTGTTACAATGACGTTGACTAATGCTTCGAATACCAATCCAGTAACTGCTGTTCAAACATTTACAAGTGATGATTGGAAAGGAAGTTTGTGGGAACAGATGGCGTTTAATTTTGCTTCGAGTACAACTGGAACAGTTTACGATAAATTAACATTAACATTTGGTACTGATAAATTATTATGGGCACCAATGAATTTTTTTATGGATAATTTAAATTGGTATCTTCCTGCACATACTGAAGCTATTAAGAATCCAACAAGTTACACTCTTCATGATAATGATACCGTTTATGCACACATAACCAATCCACAATTTCCATTCTTTAGCGATACAGCAAGAGTTATAATGGGAGTGTATGCATCCGGTAAAGCCGCTCATAATATTACCCTTCCTGCACAATGTGCTACAAAAGGAAGTACCTTGCAATGTGTCGACCTTACACAATATAAATATGCTGTTGGTGGAGCATTGGTTTCATCCAAGGATTGGTACTATGATCCTACTCTGACACAACCGGTACCAAAACCATATACCTGTGTTGATATAACAGGTTCAAGGACGCTTTATGCTAAAATCTATGACTCGTGTCAACATGTTGGAAGTGTTGCGTTCAATATTACTGAAGTTCCAACCGTTAGCGATTCGTCGATTACGGTTTGTAAGGGTACTTCCATTCGATTAGATGACTATACGGGTTATGTACTTCCCTTAGGAGGCAGCCCTACAATAGAATGGTATAGCGATGCTGCATTTAATAATAGACTATCGGGTTCTGCCGACCTAACCATTACCGATAAACAAACTGTATATGCAAAAATTTATAATAATAAAACCTGTAGCTCTCCTGCAAAACTGGTAATAAATATTAATGCAGGAGCCGATATTTCGTTTACGGTGAAAGATGTCTGTTTAACTGCAGGTTCGGTTGCCTTGAGTGCAACACCTGTAGGTGGAGCATTCAGTGGAACGGGAGTCTCCGGATTTACTTTCGATCCTGCTGTTGCTACTCCCGGCAAATATGGTATTACCTATACCTATGCAAATACAACAAGTGGAATAACATGTACCAGTATCAAAACCGATTCGATCACAGTCTTTGCTATTCCAACAGCTACCATCTCAGCTACCCCGGCATCGCCACTTACGTATAACACGTCAACACAATTGAATGTGGCGGTAACAGGTGGAAAAGCTGCATATACGTATGCATGGGCTGCCAATTCCACATTATCGAGTACTACAATTCAAAATCCAACAACAACAAATCTGACCGCAAGCCAGCAATATTTTGTTACGGTAACAGATGTTAATGGCTGTCAAAATAATGATCATATAACGGTGGGTGTAAAAAATGCTCCGTTAACGTTGCAAATCACAACCCTTGCAAACAGTATTTGTTTAGGCGAGACTGTTAATTTAACTTCTTTTATTAGTGGCGGTTTTGAACCATATACAATTAGTTGGACTTCTTCGCCTGCGGGTCTTTCAAGTTCTTCGCCAGATACAACACATACACCCACAATTGTCGGACCTATTACCTATACACTTTCGGTAACCGATTTTGCAGGTACTACAAAGTCAGTTCAAAAAACGATTACGGTTAATCCAAATCCGGTAATCACGTTTGCTAATCAAATAGAAAATGTGTGTCGGAACGGTTCGTTAACCTTAGCTCCAACAATTACCGGAACCGATGCTACCACAACCTATTCATGGTCTGGTTCTCCGGTTGTTGTTTCTCCTTTGAATACTGCAACTGTAGCTACTGATGCAACGCAAAAAGCAGGAACATATAATGTTTCACTTACTGTTGCCAATGGTGGAGGCTGTTCAGCAACTGCCGGTGTTTCAGTAAAAATCAATGCACTTCCAACAGCTGTGGTTGCTAATGTAAAAGGAGCCTGCGTTGGTGTTGCATTACCACTCGATGCTACTCCATCGGGAGGAACACTTCCATACAGCAATTTATGGACAGGTAATTTTGTATCAGGCGATTTGGTTAATCCAACTGATGAAGATCCGGTCTTTAAATCAAACACGTTTGGCAAATATACACTTACATATACCGTAACCGATGCTAATAAATGTTCAGCGTCAGCTACCATGGATACCTTTGATTTGAATGAACTGCCTAAGGTTAGTATCATTGATAAATCGAACGATAGTATCTGTCAGAACACCAATAGTGCATTACTAAAAGCTAAAGTGGTTTCAAATGTATATCCTTTAAATACCTATAAATTCAGATGGTCGGGTATGGATGGCGGTACCACATACGCAGGAAGTTCCGATTCACTTGCAATCATTAATATTTCAGTTCCCAAGACACTGACATTGACAGTAACACTTACCGATCAAAATGGTTGTTCTGCTTCTGATAATATAAAATATAGGGTAAATCCGGTACCGGGGGCTCAAATAGTTGGTAATGCTCCGGTGTGCGAAGGTGTCGATCTACCATTAAGTGCCTACCCGGCGTCGTCAAATTATGGTTATACCTGGCAGGGAAATATAACTCCCAAGAACACGGCGAACGTTGTGTTTAATGCAGCAACATCATCAACCTACAAAGTAAGTCTGGAAGTAAAAGATAAAGTGACCGGTTGTTTATCGAATGCCAATGACACGGTAATTGTTAAAGCAAAACCAACAGTCGATTTGAAGGATACTTCTATTTGTTATTTATCTTCGTTCCAGTTGAATCCGACGGTGTCATCTCCAATAACCGATTACAACTGGACTATTGATACCGTTGCATTGAATGGTCGTGCTCACATCAAAAATCCTACATTTACTGCATCCCAAAATCGCAATTATACATTGGCACTTCAAGTTATTGAAAACGGTTGTTCCGCATCCGATACCATGAAGTTAACGGTTAAAAGTCTGCCTGTTGCTAATGCCGGTAATGATACTACCGCCTATAATTCTATTCCATTCACCTTAAACGGATCGGGTTCGGGAGCTGCAGTGTTACAATATCAGTGGTCTCCTGCAAGTTATATAACATCGGCAACAACAATAGCAAAACCAACAGCAGTCATTTCCGATGCAAGATATTTCTACCTGACGGTTACCGATGGAAACGGTTGTAAAGCCAATGATTCGGTATGGGTTAATATTCCGAATACATTGCCAGTCGTTAAAGTAGCTCCACAAACCATTTGTGGAACCCAGAATGTGACCTTAACAGCTCAACCTAGTGGAGGTACAGGAAGCGGGTATACCTATCAATGGTATCAATTGCCCAATACCACCGATGTTATTAGTACAAATGCTGTTATAACCGTTAATGTTTCTCAGCAAACCGACTTCAGAGTCAAAATGACCAATGCTCCGTATCAAACAGTATCTGCCGATGCAAGAGTTACGGTTAATACACTTCCTACCGCAACAATAACGCCTCCCGAACCACGAAAGGTTTGTATAGGAAATACTTTGGGTTTGAGTGCAGCTCCTCAAACAAATGTATATACATGGCATGATAATGTTTTATCAACCACAGGTCCTAGCTATTTGTTTAACAATTCATCGTTATCAGGACCTTCTAGTATTATTGTCGATATCAAAGATCCGTTAACTGGTTGTACCGCTCAACAAACAATAAATATTATGGTATATCCAAATCCAACGGTAACCATAGAACCACAAAATCCTTCGATATGTGCAGGTGAAACCATAAATTTAAATGCAAAAGTAACAGGAGGAACAGCACAATTCAATTATTCATGGACACAGAATACGTCGGCAACTTCGTTATCGACAACGTCATCGCTGGCATATACAAATACTGTTGCCGGACCATATACCATCCATGTGCTGGTTACCGATGCAAATAATTGTACAGCATCGGCTTCGGATATTGTTTCTGTTAATAAAGTACCCGATTTTGGTTTGCCGAAGGATGTTTATACTGCATGTACCAATCAAAAACTGGTTCTTAATGTTGATCCATTAGGTGCATCAAATGGTAATCTTAAAGTTACCTGGTCGCCGAATCCGAATTTGGATACAACCAAATCTACTATAGCTCCGGTGTTTATGCGTACAGCAGCAGCAAACCCAAGTAAAGACGTTATTACCTACACTATTTATGATGGTAAAGGTTGTCCTAAAATAGGAACGGTAACCATTAACACGTATTCAGCACCTGTGGTTACCACACCTGATACGTTATGGATTTGTATGGGAGCTGAGGCTCAGATTCAGGCTTCGGTATCTGGTTATTCGAAAAGTCTTCAATGGGAAGGATATGTTTCTCCGAGTCAGAATGTCTTAGTAACAACATTTACGGCTAATCGGATTCCGAGAATTTATACAGTTTCTTTAACAGCGGCTAATGACTATTGCAAATCGACGGACAGTACGAAAATAATAGTTCGTCAAAAACCTGTATCTGTTATTACTTCTTATTATCAAATAGTTCCTTTTGGTGCACAACTTGATTTAACAGGAACATATAAGAGTGGATATGGAACACCTCCTTATACAGGAAAATGGTTGCCAGTCGATTATATTGCTTCAGTGCAATCAGGTTCTAATGGGTATATAGCTAAATCGAAATATCTTGTTAGTAATCAGACATTCCATTTGGTGACTACCGATACTTATGGTTGTACAGATACAGCTACGACTTCCGTAAAAGTTGAAGGAGGAATTGATCCACTGACACCCGGGGACTCAACTAATAAACCTTACGATCCTAAAACGCCCATCAATCCTAACGATTATCCTAAAAATGGTCTAAACTATAGAGGTAGTGCTGATATTTGTATGGGTGAAAGTTATACAATTCTTACCCAGATACCAGAAGGTACAAATGGATCGGGCGATTATTCGTATAAATGGACTGCAAATAATTCAACGTTTACAGCCACCACTCCGAATATAACAGTAACGCCTACCAGAGCTGTAACTGCTTACACGTTGGAATTTACTGATAATAAATATAAAGTTACTTCAAAGAAAACCTTTACAATTTATGCACATCCGCTTCCGGATCCTCATATATCAACAAATGTAGATCCCGATGGTGTGATGTATGAACTGCAAAGTTATGTTGTTATGGGAAGTATAAATGGAGGCTCATCTCCTTATAAAAATGTATGGAAAGGTACAGGTCTTTCTCCGCTCAATACACAGATAACATCCTTTACTCCGGCAGTTGAAGGTTCTTATCGTGTTACATATACCGTTACCGATAGTTATGGTTGTGTTGGTGAAGCAACAAGAACATTTACCGTAAAACCTCTCGATGTTATTGATGTCAATATACCATCTATTGTTTGTGGTGATGGATCAGTTCAAAGTTATGAAGTACGTAATACCGATAATGGAACGTATGAATGGACTATTTCCGATCCAACCATACGATTTGGAGGCACTACCTCAAATGTAGCTTATGGCAAATATCAAAACATCACATGGAATAAACCGGGAGTTTATACAATCACCGTTCGTGACATTACCGGTGGAATATCATCAACGCCGAAAAATCCTAAAACATTTACGGTAACCGTTTATGAGGCTATTGATCAGAATAAATTATCAGAAGCTATTCAAGGACCGAAGGATGTCTGTGAATATGAAAAGGTAAATTATTCACTAAACTCATCAATTGTTGATGCATCTGTTAATAATATTCAATGGTCTATTGCTTCCGATCCTAAAAAGATTCAAGGTAGTTCAATTGGTCAGAAGGTAACCGTTCAATGGGGCAAATGGGATAATGTGTGGTATCATGATACCGTAAAAGTTGTAGCAAGCAATGCCGCTTGTAAAGGATCGCTTTTATATCCGGTTACAATTCATAAAAATCCAACTCCAAACTTTGTTGTCCGTCCGCTTGATAGTGTAACGGTAAAACAGATTTATGCCAACAAAATTGTTGACTATGACAATCGTACATACATTTATAATCTGTCGGAAATAGATAACGAAAGTAGGAAGTATACTTATTTCTGGGATTTTGCGGGTGATGGTGTGTATGTAGAAGATCAATACGAACCACATTTCAGTTACGATCAAAAGGGAACATATTATACTTCGTTAATAGCTGTTGATCCTGTTTGGGGTTGTAGAGATACAATAACAAAACCAGTTGTTGTGGTTGAGAATCCAAACTGCGGTCTTAAGTATCCAAATGCATTTACACCTGAAGCAAAATCGGATAATAAGTTTACCTATGGCTATTGTGAAGGAATTGTTGACAAAGACTACAATCTGAAAATCTTTAACCGTTGGGGGCAGCTTCTCTGGGAAACAAACAGTCGCACCGATAAATGGGACGGCACTTACAAAGGCGAAGTTTGTAAACAAGATGTGTATGTATATCATAGTACAGCAACCTGCGAAAACGGGCAAGTCCTTAAGATTAACGGTGACGTTACGCTGATAAAATAAAATAGCAAATAATTAAAAAGAAGAGCAATCAAAAACAGGTTGCTCTTTTTTTTATATCAGAAACATAACAACGTTACCGAATCGCATGGAACATCTTGTTTTTGACGGAAACCTTAGGTGTATGATAAATAAAGAACAGACTGATGCCGATATTAATGAGACAGCCGTTTTGAGGTAATAATACATTAAAATGTAGCTATTTTATTTCTTTATAATAGGGAATAAAATGTTGTAAAATATAAATTAACAGAGTACGTTTGATCCGTTCTTAAATAAGATATAATCAAGACTATTTTTTATTCGTAATCTATTATACTTTAATGGTTGGATGTGACCTATATACTATACATTTACATTCCCGTTTAGCCTCGTTGACTTTGCAAACACAATTGCATCACGCGAGTCATGTGGGGTTCTTCTGTATCGTTTATAACATAATAATAGTGGTTTTGTTTTATTATTTTGACAATTTGTTAGAAACTCTACCGAACTTTTATACTTTTGCAAAAAATGTATTGCATGATTTTACTTGAAAAAAGAATAGAAGCATTTGTCAAGCTCGGATTGTTTCTCAAAAAACAATTGGACGTTGATTATGCCTGCAATGCAGCATTAATGGAACTTTGCCAGAAGGCTGAAGCCAAAAACACATGGTTTACTCCCGAAAATATAACAAAGGCATTAAACGGTATTTCATTCCTACTCCAGAAAACCGATATTGAAAATTGGATACAATCATATCCGTTTTTGAATCAACAAAGAGCATCCAAACGTATTGCAGTGGTGATGGCAGGTAATATTCCTATCGTAGGCTTTCATGATGCTCTTACGGTACTGATTTCGGGAAATGTTTTGATTGCTAAGTTATCGTCGAAAGATGATGTGCTTTTGCCCTGGGTTTTGAAACAGTTATGTATTATTGAACCTGAATTTGGTTCATATATTCAGTACGAATCGAATATAATAAAAGAATTTGATGCAGTTATTGCAACCGGAAGTAATAATTCGGCAAGATATTTTGACTTTTATTTTAAAAAATATCCTTCTATTATTAGAAAAAGCAGGGTCTCTATAGGTGTTCTGACAGGCGAAGAAACATCCGATGATTATGAAAAACTGGCTGATGATATCTTTAGTTATTTTGGTCTTGGATGTCGTAATGTATCGAAATTGTTTATACCTGAGAATATTGATATGGTGAACGTTATATCACATTTCGATACCTATTCGAAAGTGTGTTCACACAATAAATATCTGAACAATTACGATTACAATAAGTCAATATATTTACTTAATCAGGATAACCATTTTGATAATGGTTATGCACTATTTAAAGAAGATGTAAATTTATTTTCTCCAATAGCTGTTGTATATTACGAAAAATATAAAGAAATTCGCAACCTTGATGAATGGTTAGAACGTAATAGAGCCAACATTCAATGTATAGTGACTAATTCGAAACTATTAAAAAGTAAAACAATTAATTTCGGTGAATCGCAAATGCCTGGTGTTTGTGATTATGCCGATGATGTAGATACAATGTCATTTTTAGAAACTTTAATCTGATGTTATGATTTATAAATTCAGGGTCTTTTCTGATATTAACGAAAAATTCTTAAGGTGCATCGAGATCGATGAAAATGATACTTTTTTGAAGTTGCATCATGCAATACAAAAAAGTGTGAATTTTACTCAAAAGGAAATGGCTTCCTTTTATTTGTCGAACGATTCTTGGGATCGGTTAACTCAATTCACATTAATGGATGTTCGTGAAGGCGATGCCGAGGATATTTTCTCAATGGAAAATACTGTTCTTAGCGAGTTTATTACCGAAGAAGGTGAAAACTTAGTTTATGTGTACGATTTTATTTTCGATAGAGTGTTTTATATAGAACTATCGGAAATAAAAAACAAAAACAAAATGTTAAACTATCCTCTATGTACACAATCAATAGGAGAAGCTCCACTTCAAATATTATCAGAGAAAAGAGTCTTAAAAGGTGGTGTCATTGCTGGAAAAGTAATTTCTAATGTTAAAAAACCAACAACAGTCATTACAGCAAAACCTGGGAAACCAGTGAAGGATGCTAAGAAATCAGATCATGAAAAGGGGAAAAAGAATGATCCTACAAAACCAGTGAAAGTCGTTGGCAAACCTGCATTGGAAAAGTCGAAACTAGTTGAGAAGAGTTCTTCTAAATCAAAACAAGTGAGTGATAAAAAAGCAAGTAAAGCTTTAGTTAATTCTAAAGCTAAGAAATCAAAACTATTTGATGATGAAGCTGATTTAGACATCATTGATGATGATTTGGATTTAGATTTGGATTTGGATATTGATTTGTTGGAAGAAACACCATCAAAGAAAGGTAAAAAAGTTGTTACAAGTCGCTTAATTGATGATGAAGATGATGACGATATTGATGATGAAGGAGATGACTTGGTCGATGATGTTGAAGAAGAGGAAGAAGATTTTGGATTTGATGAAGAAGAAATCGATACAAAATTCAAATCGGCAACAAATATCTTTACAGGTTTTGAAGATGATGATGTTGCAGATGATTACGATGATCCCTTGTTCGATAATATTGACGATTACGCAGATAGATTATAAAAATATTCCCGAGGATTTACCTCGGGAATATTTTTTATATAATACAGATGTCAGATAAACCATTGCTCGTAATAATTGAAGGTCCCACAGGTGTTGGTAAGACAGATGTGGGCATTGAGCTTGCCGGATGGTTTAAAACTGAGATTATTTCAGCAGATTCACGTCAGTTTTATAAAGAGTTGCAAATAGGAACCGCAAAACAAACACCTTTACAGCTAGCAACTGTTCCTCACCACTTTGTCAATAATATTTCTGTGTTTGACTCTTACAATGCTTGGATGTTCGATCAACAAGTTCAATGTTTTTTGAATTTATATTTTAAAAAAGAGCATCTATGTCTGATGGTTGGTGGATCGGGGATGTATATTGATGCGGTTTGCAATGGCATAGACCCAATTCCGGACATAAATTCTGAATTAAGGGATACTATTACAAGACAATTTAAAAACGAAGGAATAAAGCCATTACAGGAAGAACTCAAACGAATAGATCCAGATTATTACAACATAGTCGATTTGAAAAATTCAGCCAGACTTATAAGAGCAATAGAAGTTTATAAGCAAACAGGAAAACCATATTCGACATTTCGATCTAATGGGAAAAAGGTTCGGGGATATAAAATAGTAAAAATAGCTTTGGATAGACCTAAAGACGAACTATATGAAAGGATAAATCTTCGAACCAATGGTATGATTCAAGATGGTTTGGAGAAAGAAGCCTCCCAATGGAATGAATATCGTTATTTAAATGCATTGCAAACAGTAGGATATAAAGAATATTTTGATTACTTTGATGGCAAAAATAATTTATCTACAACAATCAGTGCTATAAAGCAAAATACTCGTCATTATGCAAAAAAACAGATTACCTGGTTTAAAAAAGATAAAGACACACAATGGATTCATGCTGATAATGTGGAGGCCATGATAAAAAAAATTGATAATTATTTGTAAGAGAATATTCATAATGGAAATAAAAAAAGAAAGAACAACCGGTGAGTTGATAAATGATTCATTTGCTTTTGTTTTACAAAATTTTGTTGGTTTATATAAACCGATCTTGCTATTTGCTAGTCCTTTTGCTTTGATAAGTGCATTCTTTTATTCAAAGTTACAACTGTCTGATTTAACGAAATTGGAATATGGAAATAATATGGTAAATAGTATTATATATGTTTCTGCATTAATAGCTGCGAATATCTTTCTCTATGGTGTGGTATATGGATATGTCTATTTTTATATAAAAGAAGGAGAAAATAAATTTAGTATAGAAGATCTTTGGTCTTATATTTTGCATCATCTGAGCAAGATATCAGGTGCTTTTATCTTTATGATTGTTTTTATTGTTCTGGGAATTTGCCTCTTTATTATACCGGGAATATATCTTTTGATAACGTTCCTGTTTCTAATCGCGGTTATGCTTTTTGAAGGACTCGATTATCAAATGGCTTTTCTTCGTTGTCTGATGATTATAAAAGGAAATTGGTGGAGAACGTTTGGTCTTTTCTTGTTGATTGATGGGATTGTGATAGTTTTTGGATTGATTATTAAAATTCCCGAATTTATCTACACTATTTTAATAAAAACCAATGTATTGAAAAATGTTGAAACCTTACCTTTACAATTTTCAATAGTTGCTACGACAACACAATTTCTTGTATTTTTCTTGCAGGTAATTCCGCTTGTGTTTGTTATTTTGCAGTATTTCAATATCAATGAATCAAGAATTAAAAAAGAAGTTCCAAAGCAGGATGAACCTAATTCTGTTGTATAACTTGATTATAACCAGGTATATTTTATAGCTTTATTTTATACCGGATTGCTGCAAATTTGATACTACTAGATACTTGATTCTTTGTTTGAGAGCTATCTGGTGTTGACCGTACCTTTTTGTATGCTACCGCAAAGTTTTGCTTGACATAAGGATTTTTAATCTGTTCAAGTATGTATTTTTTATTTAAATAACTGTATTTCTGTAGACACGAGATAATTAGTTCTGGTTTTGTTTCAAGAATGGCATAAATTATTTTATTTGAAGCTTGTGTAAACTGTGGATTTAGATTACAGGAATAATCAAGAGAACATAAAAATCGTTCAACAATTGTTTCGCTTAGATTTTTAAAATCTTGATTTACGTAATTTATATACCTTAAATCACATTTATCACACTGTTTTTGTTGACAGTTGGCTTGTAGTAATAAGCAACACAATAGTATTGTTGAAATTGTTTTCATGTTCATCGTTATTAGCCCAGTATTAATTTAAACTACAATGCAGAACCGTTATAAATGAGTTTTTTATTATATTAACTATTGAAGCAATCTTTCGCATAAAAATCATCGTCCTCGTCGGTAAAATTTTCTGGTTTAAGAAGTTCTTCTTTTGCTATAGCTTTCGATGACATTGCAATTTCATTTTCGATTTTGATTTTTAAGCTGTATTCAGTAATTGTTTCTTCAATAAAGCCTATTAAATCATCACGACCTCGTTTTTTTTCTGCAGATGTGACAATCATGTATGGTAGTTCACTCCAGGTTTCAGACAATGCTTTCTTAAATAATCCAATATTTTCTTCGGTTTTTGTACTTCCCGCTTTGTCACTCTTTGTAAAAGCTATTAAAAAAGAAAGTTCTTTTTTACCGAGCCAGTCGATAAATGCAAGATCAATTTCCTGTGGTTCTATTCTTGAATCAACAAGCACAATGGTGGTTAAAAGTGTTTTGCGTTTTGCTAAATAATCCTGAATCATTTTGCTGAAAACAAAGCGTTTGGTTTTGCTCACTTTGGCATAACCATATCCTGGCAAATCGACCAAGAACCAGTTATCGTTCATTACATAATGATTTATACACTGCGTTTTTCCCGGGTTTGACGAAATATGAGCTAGTTTTTTATTATCGGCGAGCATATTAATTAGTGACGATTTCCCCACATTCGAACGCCCGATGAATGCAAATTCAGGAAATTCACTTTTAGGACAATCGGATATTGATCCTGAACTTTTATAGTATCTGGCAGTTTTAATTATCATGTTTATTGTTTTGCTGTAAATGAGTATCCAACTACGGTATCGTAATTGTTTTTGAAGTCGCTATGGTAAACGAAAATGTAATAATAGTTTTCAGTTTCCTGATGTGTATTCTCTTCGTATGAACAATCTATTATTTTTGTATCGTTGCTGACGTATGCATATTGATAGTCATACATTCCCTGTTTTAATAATAATGTTTTAATATATGCTTGTTTGGTACTATCATATACCATTTTTGAGTCGTCGTTTGCTTCCCAATTTGTTAATGCTCCAAAAATGTAAATTGATCCATTTGGTTCGGGATATTCGTATTTCAATTCAAATCTGACTTCAGCATAATCGGAGGTTAGTTCATCGTTTTCTTGTCCTAAGTCATTCATGATATAGAAATTACCATTCATATCGCCATTCTTTTCATATTCCATATAACGTCGTGGTTCGTCGGGCAGTAGCGTGTAGACATAATTTCGTCCGTTAAACGAAAATGTTTTAACATGTTCCGATATATATTTACTCGTTTTTATATTAAATCTTCTAAATTCATTTCCCCCATCAAACAGGTTCGAACCATCGCGAGGATAGGTTAGTTCATTATTGTTTACAAAGGTTGGTTGCATGTTTTTATTTGCGTTATCCCACCGTCCATTTTGACAAATTACTACTTTAATATCTTGGTAAGGATCGCGAACCATGAGATTATTTAAGTTTAGATTTATATTAATTTCTTGCATTAAGTCCATATTGTCGACAAAACTCGATTTTTGTGCTTTTGCATTTATGTTGACAATATCTTCAACAATAATTGTTCTTGTCTCAAAAACAGGTTTCGATAGGTTTGTATCGTTGAAAACTTGTACTAAATAATTTCCTGATTTTAATATAGAAAAATCTTCGTTGGGGAATGAAAATGCGTAATGAATATAGTCGACAGACGTGTTTTGTGATGCCTTCCAATTTGAAATTGGTACGATTTCAAATCCTTTGATATATTCAGAACTCATCAACTTTGACGGTTTCCAATTCACATCGCAATGGATTACTTTATAACTGAAGTTTTGAGACTCAGCATTTAAATCGTCGAACGAAACTTCTATTGCTCGGTCTCCATTAAGTTTTATTACCGGAAATGATAATCGATCGTCTTTAATATATGCTTTAACGGTCTTTATTTTCGATGAGAAAACTTTTGTTCCATTTGATTGTATTTCAGGTTTAATTGTATCCTGATTAACATTAATGCTGTCAATAGGAGAACCCGCTATACTTTTTAAATTTGAAATACTTAATAGTATAATAATATGTACTGATATTTTAAACAGGTGTCTCACTTATTTCTTTTAAATATTGAATTAAAAAAGTGAATACATTTCGAAAACGAATTGTTAAGCAAAAGTATATATAAAATTAGCGTTCCAAGCCATATTACGGCAATATTAAACCATACAGTATCAATTTCTTTCCCTAAAAACAATTTACGAGATGCATACATTGGTGTACGCCCGAAAGGATGTTCAGGTTTTATATAAACAGGTTCCATGTATTGTATAAATCTATTTCCTTTTTGCACAATTTTGTCAAGTTCTTTATTGTTTTTAACTTGATCGGCTATAGCTTCGTTGTAATTATCTGTTTTTAGTTTGATAAATTGATCTTTGCCCATGTCTTTAATCATCTTCGCACATTTCTCGTCAAGCTGTTCGAAGTAATGATCATATTTTTCATTAAATACATTCTTTACCCCTTGTAAATATAGTTTTGTCTGATTATAAGTATTCGCATTAAATGATTGTAATTGTAGTGAGTTTATGTGAGCGAATTTGTATCCGTATATCTTTGACAATAAAGAAATTTCTGTCTTAAGGATGTCCAAATTGTGTATTGTTTGTGTTTTTAGGGAATCAATTGAATAGCTTGTTTTACAATATTCCAGACTTGTTAAAAGTTTTGGAATCAAATAATCTTTATGAAATGTAGCATCGCTCATTTTTCGTTCAATATTGTAGAAATGCCGTTGATATAGGTTATTTTCAAATTGATTAACAGCCATTGCTTCATAAGCCCATCGTGAGGTCATTAAATCCCCGGCAATCGATACATATTGGTAATTGGCTATAGATTTATGTAGCTTTTCAAATTTTACGATCACTCCGCTTAATAGCAATTGTGGAACCAAAATAAACGGTATAATAATGTAAATTGTGACAACAGAATTTAAACCTGCTGAAATATTTAAGCCCAACATATTTGCAAAACATGCTGTACTGAAAAGAATTATAAACGAGTTAAATGAAAGAGAATGTATTTCTAATATCCAATTTCCAATAATAATAAATGATAGTGTTTGAATAGCCGAAATTATAAAAAGCAGACTGATTTTTGAGTTTAGATAACTCCAATTACTCAGATTAAGAAATCGTTCGCGTTCTAAAAGTTTCCGGTCTTTTATAATCTCTTCGGCACTTATCGTTAATCCTATAAATAAAGCACAAACAACTGACATGAACAAAAATGCCGGTAGATTTTCATTCTGGCTAAATACAAATTGATTAGAATCTAATACATTTCCTGCAATGTATTTCGAGAAGAAACTCAGGATTAAAGCCAATATGGGGGCTTCGAGGAAGGTTATGTATAGGTATTGTTTATTTGTAAGTTTTGATAAAACATTACGAATTATAAAAATCCAAAACTGTTCAAAGGCACTTGGGAGCTTAAAATTATTGACGGGTAGGGGATTATTATTTTTAACAGCGACTGTTTTTGATTGAATTTCGGAAACAAAAATCTCGTACCATTCTTTAGGTTGAACTTTTCTCGTTTTTGTTAATTTCCCGTATTCATCAATTACTTTTGTTTCAACAATTTGTAATATTTGTTCTGTAGTAACATTTCCACAACTTAAGCATTCACTTTCGTCAGCCATTACAAAATTGCTGCGACGTTTAAAATAACTGATCGCATCAATTGGGTTTCCATAATAGATTAGATAACCGCCTCGGTCTAGCAGAATAAGTTTATCAAACATTTTGTATATGTTCGATGATGGTTGATGAATATTTGTGATAACAAGTTTACCTTTTAACGCCTGTTCTTTTAGTAAATCCATCACCATTTCCGAGTCCATTGACGATAATCCGGATGTAGGTTCGTCAACAAGAAGAATTGCAGGCTCTCGAATGAGTTCCAGTGCTATATTGAGTCGTTTTCGTTGACCGCCACTTATGAATTTATTTAAAGAATGACCAACCTGAAGCTCTTTTACATCAATGAGATCTAAATCGGACAATAGCTTGTCAACGGTTTCTTTTAATTGAGTCTCGGAAAGATTTGCAAAACACAATCGTGCTGCATAGTATATATTTTGATAAACGGTTAATTCTTCAATCAACATGTCGTCTTGAGGAACAAAACCTATAATACCTTTAAGTCTCTCTTTTTCTTTGTAAATATCAATTCCATTAATAGTTACAGATCCCGATTGAGGTTTTATTTTCCCATTTAAAATATTTAATAATGTTGATTTGCCAACACCACTTCCGCCCATTATACAGATAAGCTCTCCCGATTCTTCTGAAAATGTACACTTTTTAATACCATTATTGCTGTTTTTAAAACGATATTCGACATCGGTGACTGTTAATAAAAATTTTGATGTTTCACCTCTGTTATGAAATTGACCAGCAATGTTGCTGTAATAAATTGGTTTTGTTTTGGAACTTCGAATAGATGAACCGTTATCGAGAATTAGTGTTCTATTGGTAGGAATATTTGCACCATTCATATACAGATTTGTTGTCCCGATGTATTTGAATGCATACATATTTACACTTTTAATATAAAGTATATGAATGTTCCCGTTTAGTCCTTCTCTATATGTATTTGCAGTCTGTCCTTTGTCTTTAAGATCGCTGATGAGTAAATAATTAGTATGTGGTATTTCGTCAAAAATGTTAAAGATAAAGTGGGAGATGGTTAAGTATTCTTTTTCGTTAAAATTAAATACTTCCGAAACCGTTTCAACAAATTCTTTTTCCTTGGGAGAGATGTCATAACCATTTTTTATAAACTCTAAAAGTTGAAGTAATACAACAACTTTTTGTGTTTGCTGAAGGTTTGTATTTATCTGTTGACAAATCATGAGAACCTTTACCGAATTTGATGAAATCCGTTTATTGTTTTTCGTCTGTTCATCTGTTCCGTAATGGTAAATTCTCACAAATTCGTCGAATAATTTTAAATATTCTTCTTGTCCTTTTGTGTTGAGATGTTGTTTCAAATATGATTCAACAATGCTTTTCGATGAACCTGTATTCCCATCTTTATCCACTTTAGCAATTATGGCGAACAATTGCATTAATGCTCTTAAAATCTCTTCACTCATTTTCTTGTCTTCCGTCTATATCATAATCAATCAAATGACTTGAACGTTGTACTTTTAAAAATTCTGCCAACCATTATTCCAACAGATGTCTTTGCTCTTTTTAGTTTTTCATCGTTTGTCCGAGGTACAACTATTTCAATCATTATTGGTTCTGTTTGGGCAATAGTGGTTGTATATATTCTTGAACCTTTGCGACTATCAAAAAGAATTTCTTCTCTCGAAATCCTTTCTATTCGCCATATTGTATCTGTCGATATTGTCCTTTTATAACTTGCCACTTCAAATTGAATATCGCCCATATTGTCGCGTAATGGTTTTCCCCAACCATCTAAAAGTGGAATTTGTTTACCTCTTTTGTCATATTTATATATTGGCTCTTGACTTTCTTTTTTCTCTATTTTTTCAACGATTCTTTTGTATTCTCTAACCGTTTTAAAAACTTTCAATTGTATTAATCCAAATCGTGGATCAGAACATGTCATTATCCTTATCTTATTTCCAGAGTAAAGAATTGCTTGTACCTTACAAGTGTCGCCGGGTGAAAGTTTTGTATAGGTCGACTGTCCTCGATAGTCGAATTCTTTTCCCAAATCTTGTGTATTACAAAATAGGGTAGAGCTTTGTTGTGCTCTTAATGGGGCTAATGGATTCAAAAGCACAATAAGAAAGACTACTATTGTTATTCCGGATTTTTCGAGGGCGAACCTTTTTCTGATGTTATACCTAACAAAACGTAACATGAATTAAAATCTCTTACTGTTTTTATTTTGTTATTTCGGTTCTAATTTTTATGATTTTATTCCCAATTTCTTTATATTGTTCTTTGGTAATCAGTATATTGTCTTGATTTGATGCCAGTTTAACAAATGATGTTTGCAAATCATTCAATTGGGTAATATATCCGTCTATATTATTGGTTTTCTTGATGGTCGATAAATAATCTAAAAGATTGTCCAATACATAGCGTTGTTCTGTAATACGCTGAACAATTGGATTATCCTGACTAAACGTTTCAACAGACTTAAATCCTAAATAGACGCTTTCAATCCAGCCTCCAATGAGTATAGGTCCTAAAATACCCGATTTATTATTATCTTCTAAATAGTTGTATACCTTCCAATAAGAATCGTTTGTTATTTGATAAAGAGAATCACTATTTGTAAGATTTTTATTTATTCTTGTTAAAATGGTTTTATCATAACCTTCGTTAACACCCAATTCACCTGCAATGTTTTTAAGTGTTTTAAAATAATTATTCGTCTCTTGTTGTTGTTCGTATACAGTACAATAAGCCAAATCAGAAGCATATATACCAAAATTAACAGCCTTTTGCGAACTCGTAATATAGTTTGACGCTTTTTCTATATTGTTTAATGCCGAGGCATTAAATTCAGCTTTTGATTCTCTGATAAACAAGTAAAACTCAACAGGGGAGGGGATTTTTACTTTTGTTTTTCCGTCTTTCGAATCAACAGTAGTAATAGTTAAAGAATCTTTATCGGATATCGATTCCTCACTTTGATTCGAACACGAATACAATAAAAAAATAGATGATATAAATATCAGAAAACGAGTCATATAATTATTTATTTACAGTTATTCAATAATGGAATATAAATATGCTCTTTTGAATATTCAGAATATATTTAAATATAACCATACTAAAGCAAATATACTCTTTATATCGAAAATTTCAATTTAATAAAGAATGAAACTTTTAAGCTTTTAGACCTAATTAGAATTGATTTAAACAGGAAAGCCACTCTTTTCGGGTGGCTTTCCTGTTCTATTAAACAATGCGTTATATGTCGAATATTCGTGCAGTCGGCATATTACTTATTGGTGGAGGTTGTTTGTGTAGCCGAGGTCTCTACTTTGCGTGGCGAGCTTACCGATACGATCCGGGCTGCTTTATATTTAAGATAAAAATCAGGATCCTTGCGTTTAAACTGAGTAGCCAGCTGATCGAGTATCGTAATGATATCATTGGCCTGGGCTAAAAGATTCGTTATTGTTTCGGTATACCCTGAACGATCGATTATTGCTTCACGTGGAGCCGATTTTAGCGTTTTAACATTTTGAAGCAAAGTCTCGAAATCGGTAATTTCCTTAGCCGAAATTCCTTCATCGGCCAACTGTTCTGCCGGAATTAATTTTGCTTGTTCCAACACAATGCTTGCTGCTGTTGTCAGTTCCGAAAACTTCATTTTTTCGATAGCCGAAATTTTGTAATTAATTTTTTCTTTCAAAATTTCGTTACCAGTTCTTTTCGCATAAGAATGTATTCCTCCTGAAATATCAATCATCCAATCAATAAGGTCTGATACTTGGTTCTCTTTTTCGGTTGTGATACCCTTAATCTTTTTTGATTGCAAAATTCGAACCTTTTCGGTTTCCGTATTTAAAACTTTGAGTTCTGCAATTCCTTTGGCAAAATTTGGAATAAGATTCACACTTGTCTGATAATTTTCTGCTTCTGTTACCACCAATTGATTCGATTGATGCTTAGCAGTCTGATAGTTGTTCATAATCATGTCGATTTAAATGGTTTGTGTTATTATGATAATTATAAAAGAAACGCAACTGTTTTTTCGATTATTGTGTCTTCCCTCCATTTTTTTCTTTACGTCAAATGATAAAGAGTCTTCTAAAATTAAAGTTTATTAATACCTTTTTATTTATTTTTAAGTACACCTATAAAATAGTTCGTTATCACTCATGCAGAATCCTTATCCATCGGTTTAATGTGCATATTCAAGCATTGAATTATGATTTCCATTTGTAGAGACGTGAAAGGAAGTTATTGAGTGGCGGTTTCCACTCTTTTAGACAGAGGAGGTATTTTTTGAGCAATCATTTCCAGTCTTTCAGCAACAGTCAGTAATCGTTGAATTCTAATTTCCAACCGTTGAGACGTGAAAGGAAGTTATTGAATAGCGGTTTCTACTCTTTTAGACAGAGGAGGTATTTTTTGAGCAATCATTTCCATTGGTTTATCCACAGGATTCAACCGTTGAGCGACTGTTTCCACCATTTTTGTTACTTTGGTTAAGACTTGAGTCTTGCAGGTATATAATATTTTGTAAATTTTAACTATTTCAAAGAACCGGCTTCGATTCTTTATAAGAATATCAGTTGTTTATACTATTTCATAGATAAATGATATTGATTTATATATCTGTTTATTGAAATTATTAGTCTTCACACCACACATATATTTCAGTATGAAAATCGTCATTGTTTTTACAATATTCAACAGATTGAACAACGCCTCTTTCTCCCGACCAGCATACAGCCGTTTTTTGAATGGTAAGCACTTGCTTTGAATCCAGGATATCTGTCAATCGAATCCATTCTCCTATTCTTGGAACAAATGGTAATTCGAACAAACATTCCATATCAGCAGTTTCGGTTGAAAATATCATTCTTTGCTTCACGATGTTATTTCTTTATTATCGTTTTATTCGGTTTTTTGTTTTCCAGTCTTTTCCAGTCTTTTCCAGTCTTTTCCAGTAATTTTTTTTCTATATACTTACATATTGAACCTATACTTTTTGAATATAATGTATTAGGAAAGATTGGCACAAAATCAATTCCGAATTCTTTTTCCAATTCCATAAATATTTCCACCACGTCGAGACTATCGGCACCTAGTTTTCGTAATGTTTTCCTCAACTTGACTTTTGATTCATCAATACTTAAATAATGGCAGACTACAGCTTTTGTCTTTTGTTCTATTTCTAAAATATTCATAGCTATTTCGATATTCTATTACTCTCTCGGATTTCTCATATAGACGTAAATCTCTGTTAGATTTGATAATCATTTTTCACGTGTAATAGTTTGTAGTATTGATTCGGATAAAAATGGAAGATTTATCCGAATTTCCATGTCTTTTGTTTCAGTCGAAAAAAATAGATTTGTCTTCATTTTAATTCATAGTCATTACCAATGAAATTTTTCTAATAGAACAAGCATTGAAATAACCTAATGCTCTATTGCTGATGTTTGATGTCGGATTTGATGGTGAAGAAGACGTTTCGCTCTGACTGCTTGCTGTTCGAAAGTATTCGTAAACACCCTTATCAACACATTCCAACCACACCGTTATTTTATCACCAACATCCAATTTATTATCAGATCGAAGAGAATAGCTTATCGTTTTACCTTCGTATATTTTATCACTGGTAACATTAAAGCCATCTTGTTGTTTGTCGTTTACATATTGAATTATCCGATAATAATTCTCACTATTTGCGGGATCTTTAAATTCAATGGTTAATTGCTTATCGTTTCCAAACATGCTTTTCTCAAAATAGGTTGAATCTATTTCAACGGCATCAGGCATTGTGGAACTTGCGTTGTACGTTTGTCCATTGGTTATTACTGTTAGTGCATAGGTTCGTCCCGGAATACCTTGTAATGCAGAAGTAACGTAAGTGCCGGAAGCCGTTTCCTTTAAAGTATCGATATTTCCAACGTTATCGTTGATGATGACAATGGCACCAGTTACCGTAGGAAAATTATTTGATTCATCAAAATTAACCGATTTTGAAATGGTTACCGTGTATGGTCCGGCTTGGTCATATATATTACCTTTAATTACAATTTGTGACGATGAAGTGTTTAATTTCAGGTCAATAACTTTTTGGCAAGATGTAAAACAAATACTTATCAGTATGATGATTTTAAATATCTTCATGTTTTTAGAATTTAAAATTATAGGTGAATGATGGGATGAATTTGAATAAGGTTGTTTGAACCGCCTCTGTTCTTGTTGGATCAGATTTACTGTCTTGAAATGTAATGGTATAGGCATTATTGTGTCCATAGGCATTATAGAGCGAAAATGTCCAACTTGATTCAAACTTCTCGGTTTTCTTTCTTATCCATGTAGCACCTATATCAAGGCGGTGATATGCAGGCATTCTATTGGAATTCCTGTCACTGTAATAGAATATTGTTTTGCCCTCAACATCATATTTTCCTGTAGGAAAGGTAACGGCGTTTCCAGTATTGTAAACCCATGTAGCAGATATAGTCCAACGTTTACTTAATTCGAAAATGCCAACAATTGAAATATCGTGAGTTTTATCTTGCTTGGCAGGGAAATAATTTCCATTATTAATTTCATCAAATTTTCTTTCAGTTCGAGACAATGTATAACTAATCCATCCATTAAATTTTCCATATTTTTTCTTCAGAAATAATTCGACACCATAAGCACGTCCTTTTCCAAACAATATTTGTGATTCAATATTGTCGTTAAAATTCAATTCAGCACCGTTTTTGTAATCAATTTGGTTCTGAAGGTTTTTGTAATACACTTCTGTCGAAAATTCAAATTTGTTTTCATCAAAATTGCGAAAATATCCAAGCGAAATCTGATCTGCAATTTCTGGCTTTACATTATTGCTACTTGGTATCCAAAGATCTGTAGGGTTGCCCGATGTTGAATTAGAGAGTAAATGGAGGTTTTGTACATTACGTGCATACGAGGCTTTTAATGAACTTTGTTCATTAACAATAAAGTTTAATGAAGCACGAGGTTCAATATTATAATATGTTTTTACGAATTGCCCAGAACTATACGTTGCAGTATTCGTAATTACACCACTTGAATCGTACGAATAAAAATTCCCTGGACCAAGTAAGCTAAAGATACTAAACCTTGAACCATATTCAACATTAAGCCTGTCTGAAAAGCTATATCGGTGCGAAATGTAGACAGCGTTTTCCCAAGAATATTTATTTGTAAGGCTTTTCATATCAATATCGCTACTCGTGGTAATTGCTCCCGGAATTATTTTATGATAAATTGAGTTAAATCCAAATTTCAAGGTAGAAACATCGCTTGCAAAAAACTGAAAGTCCTGCTTGATTCCATAATCCTGAATTCGAGAAATAATATTCATTTCACTCCCTGATTTTATATTGATTTTGTAATTATAATTGCTGAAAATGAATGAAGTATTTGAGAATATACGATCCGAAAACAAGTGATTCCAACGAAGTGTACCCGTGCTATTTCCCCAATTGATGCCAAATGTTTTACCAAGTCCTAAAGCATCTTTGCCAAAATATCCTGACAAGAAAATCCGATTTTTGTCATTTATCTTATAATTAGCTTTTGCGTTAACATCATAGAAATAGAGCTTTGCCTGATTCAGCGTTGTGTCTTTCGACAGTTTCAGGAACATATCGGCATATGTACGTCTTGCAGAGATAACAAATGAGCCTTTATCTTTTACAATTGGTCCTTCGACGGTTAACCGTGAAGCGATAAGCCCGATTCCTCCACTTACACCAAACTTTTTGTCATTGCCATCTTTCATTTTAATATCAACAACCGATGCTAATCTGCCTCCATCTTCTGCAGGTTCATTTCCTTTATAGACGGTCACATCTTTAATAGCATCTGAATTAAAAACCGAAAAGAAGCCCAATAGATGTGACGCATTATAAACGGTTGCCTCGTCCAGTAGAACCAAATTTTGGTCGGAAGCTCCACCACGAACGTTAAAGCCGCTACTCCCTTCGCCTGCCGATTTAATGCCTGGCAATAGCTGCATAGTTTTCATAACATCTCTTTCTCCAAACAAAACAGGAATATTTTTAATTTCCTTTGTATCAAGTTTTTGTTCACCCATCTGAGTTCTTGTCACATTTTCGTCTTTGCGTTGACCTGTCACAACCACTTCGTCAATTTGATCTGTTTTTTCACCAAGTGTAAAGTTTAATTTTACTGTCTTATTCAAATCTATTAGCTGTGTTTGGGGATCATATCCAACGAATTGAGCTGTGATATGATATTTCCCGGCAGGCAAGGTTAAGGAATAAAAACCATAGGTATTTGCAGCAGCTCCTTTGCCTGGTAATTCTTTTATTACAACCGTAGCTCCAATAAGATCTTCACCATTTTTTGCATCTCGAATATATCCGCTAATTGTAAAATTTTGCTGTGCAAATGCAGAATGTAGGCTACAAAATAAGCCTAAAATAAATACTGTTGGTTTTTTTGTCATTATGTTTGCTTTTGCCTCAATGTTTATACAAAGATTACTTGTGGCACGAGAAACGCATTTTAAATATTTTTAGTATTCATAAATTTTACTGTCTTACTGATGTTTATGATACTAGTTTCTTTTTTGCAAATAATTTTCCGACTTTTACTTTCCAGCTTTCCATTGTAACATAAACGGCTGGGACAAGAATCAGCGTAAAGAACAACGAACTTGTTAATCCTCCGATAATAACCCATGCAAGACCGTTTTTGCTTTCGGCACTTGCTCCGGTAGCAAGTGCGATAGGTAACATACCAAACACCATAGCCAAAGTGGTCATTAAAATCGGACGTAATCGTTCCTTTCCCGCTTCCATTAACGCGTCATAGACTGAGGACCCCGTTTCGCGTAACTTATTTGTAAAGTCAACTAACAAAATAGCATTTTTGGCTACTAATCCGATAAGCATTATCATTCCAATCATAGAGAAAATTGTAAGGGATTCTCCTGTTAAAGCAAGAGCAAACAATGCCCCGATAACTGCAACCGGTATTGAAAACAATACAACAAACGGATATAAATATGAATTATACAAAGCAACCATTACAAGATACACAAATATTAAAGCTGCAAAAATTGCCAGAAATAAACTTCCGAATGCTTCTGCCTGCCGTTCCATCTGACCTTTGTAGTCTATTGTCACATCATCGGTTTGGATTTGTTTATGTATTGCTGCTTTGATTTCGTCACCAACAGTTCCTATCGGTCTGCCATAAACCGAGGCTTTCACCGTGAGTGCCGACATTCTGTCATATCGTTCAAGTTTGTTTGGCCCCAATGTTTGAGTAATTGTTGCAAAATCTTTCAGTTCAATAATTTCTCCCTTATCACTTAGGAATGTAAGTGACCCGACATCATTTATATCTTTTCTGTTAAATTGGTCAAATACAACATTTATATCATAATCTTCACCACCGTCAGAATATTGCAAATCCGTCTTACCAGCAAAAGCAAGATAAATAGCATTTCCTATTTGTTGAACATTCAATCCTAATTGTTCCATTTTCTCCCTGTCAAGTTTCACTTGCAATTCCGGTTTACTTTTATCAACAGATAGTTTTACGTCATTTGTCCCGGGAATTTGTTTTACAATTTTTATAATGCTATCGCCGTATTCAAATAATTTATTTACATCCGAACCTCGCAAAAGAATCTGAATAGGAGCATCGTCGGCACTACCGCTGATTGTTGAAGTGGGCGTTGCCGAAACTTTCAACCCTGGAATTTTTTGAACCTCTTTTTTAGTCATTGCGGCAAATTCGGAAACGGTTATTTTTCGTTGTTCTTTTGGAACAAGAGTCACCGTTATTTCACTTTTATTTTTTTCGCTACTTCCCGTTCCCATGTCAGAACTTGAATATCCGATATTTGAAAAAACTTTCAACACTTCCTGATTTTTCATGAGCAATTCTTCAACCTTTTGAGTGAGTTGTGTTGTTTCGTAAATTGTATTTTGCGGCTCGCCTTCCAGTTTTATGATAAATTCACCTTGATCACCGTCTTTGGTAAAAGCCGTACCGATAAGACCAAATTTTACAAGAGAAAATGAAAGTACAATAAGACAGGTTACAACGGCGTAAACTATTTTACGATGGTGTAATCCCCATGATAATATTTTTTGATAATATCTTACAATGGTATTAAACACATGTTCGAACCATAATGCAAATGCTCCTATTATTGTTTTGTTAGTTAATTTTTCGATTTTCGCAAATAGCGAAGCAAGCAACGGCGTAACAGTAAACGATACGAAAAGACTCATAAGGGTAGAGAAAACAACAACAAGAGAAAATTCTCTCATCATATTTCCAATCATTCCCGAAACCAATGATAATGGCAAAAACGTCACAATGTCAACCATTGTAATCGCAACAGCGGTAAAGCCAATTTCATTTCTCCCCTCAAGGGCGGCCTGTCTCTTATTTTTTCCCATTTCCAAATGACGATAAATATTCTCAAGAACCACGATTGAATCGTCAACCAAAATTCCAATCACCAGTGAAAGTGCCATAAGAGTGAGCATATTCAAAGAGAAATCGAAAATGTACATTGCTATAAATACCGAAATAATTGATGTGGGAATGGAAACAAGTACAATAAATGAATTTCGGATGCTATGTAAAAAGATAAACATTACCAATGCAACAAGCAAAATGGCATACATTAAATCTTCCAACACAGCATTTGCCGATGCTAACGTATAATCCGAATTATCGGAAGCGATATCAAACGCCAGATTATAATTTGCATATTGTTTTTCAAGATACTTTATTTGTTCTTTTACCTTTGTACATACATCAACCGTATTCGCATCTGATTGTTTTTGAATTGATATACCAATAGAATTTTTCCCGTTTATTTTATTCAAGTTTGTTTGGTCGGCAACACCATCAACAACTTCGGCAATATCTTCCAATTTTATACGACTACCCGCATTCGTGCGTGATACGGTTATATTACGAAGGTCATCAAGAGATTTTACCTTGCCCAGTAATCGTACGGTATATTGTTTCTTCTCACTTTCAATCTTCCCTGTCGGCATCTCAATATTTGCATTGTAAATCGCGGAGTAAATTTGATTTACGGTAATTTTATATGCATCAAGTTTTTGTTTATTGATGTTTATTTTAATCTCTCTTTCGCTCCCGCCAATAAGCGTAACCTGTCCCACACCATCGAGCTTTGAAAGTTGTGATTTTATCTGGTTATCAACCAATGTATATAATTTGGTTGGGGCAATTTTTGCGGTAACACCCAACTTAATAACAGGCATTTCGTCCGAAGAAAATTTATTAATTGAAGGTGTTTTTACTCCATCAGGTAAATTAGAGAGTATCGCATTAATCTTTCTTTGAGCATCTTGCAATGCCAAATTTGCATCGGCACTCGATTCCAACTCAATTGTTATGGAAGAAACTCCTTCCTGAGAAGTGGATTTCATGTCTTTTACATTTTCTAATGAAGACAATGCATCTTCAAGTTTCTTTGTAACAGAACTTTCCACTTCGTCAGCCGATGCCCCCGGATAGCTGGTTGCCACACTCAATGCAGGAAAACTCAATTTCGGAATCAATGCATAATTCAACTGTTTATAACACGTTATGCCGAGGATGGTCAGAACGGTAAAAATAACCACTATTAGAGTTGGTCTTTTTATTGCTATTTCGGTAAGTGACATGACTTTATTTTTTATTGTATTATTTTAATTGCTTTGCCGTCGGCAAGATTAATCTGCCCGTTTATTATGACTTGTTCTCCTTCGTTGAGTCCCGAAAGTACTTGCAAATATGCATCGTTACCATTTGTTACCGTTATTTTTCGTAACACCGCTTTTCCATCCCGGGCAACATATACTTTTGCATCATTTATGCTTCCCTGCAATGCTTCACGCAGAATACACAAACCTTCCACTTTATTTTCCAAATCGATATGAACTGTTGCAAACGTTCCCGATTTTAAAGGAAATTTAGGATTGTTTTGCATTTCCACTTCAACCGGATAATTGTGGGAATCATCACCTTTGGGACTCACAAAACTAATTTTTCCTTGAAAAGCATGATTCTGATAAACATCTGTTGTAATTGTTGCATTTTCGCCCACGTGGAGTTGATAAATATTAGTTTCGGATACATTCAATTTTATTTTTAATCTTGATACATCGACAACTGTTGCTATCGGACTTCCAATGTTGATAAACTCACCTTGTTCCACATATTTTTTTATAATCGTTCCCTGAATCGGAGAAACAATGGTTGCATCCGTTAGTTCTTTTTTTGCTTGTTCCAATTGAATCACCGCGTTGTCATAATTATTTTGTGCATCATCCAATTGTTGTTTTGTTAAACTTCCACCGTTGTAGAGATTTTTACTTCGTTCCAAATCTTTTTGTAAAATATCCAAGGAGTTCTGTGCTTTTTGCACGGCAAGTCGCTTTAATCTGTCATCAATTGTGGCAATGATACTTCCTTTTGTTACGTTTCTTCCTAATTCAGATTGTAACGACATTATTTGTCCTTGTGCTTTTGAAGAAATGTCAACTTGTGAATATACATCCAAATATCCCGTCAAATCAAGATTGTTGTCCAACGATACTTTTGTTGCCGGAGACACATTCACCGATACATAGTCAAGATCGGTACTGATATTTTTTGTTGCATTTATTTTTTCATGGTTTTTCATCAATTTTATCGTAATCAATCCCGCTAAACCAATGATTATTACAATTACAATTATCTTTTTCATATCCTGTTTTATTTTAAGTTAGTAATAAATTCCATTAATGTTCCCTTTGATTGCTCCAGATTTATTCGGGCAATGTATAAATTCAGTAGTTTGTTGTAGTAATTATTGAGACTTTCGCGGTATGAACTTTCAGCCTGAATCAAATCGAGTGTAGAGCCCACACCTTGCTGATATTCTATTTGCGTGTTTTTATATACACTTTCAGCTAATTCAAGATTATCTTTTTCGTTACGAATATTATCGATGGCATTTCGATATTGCATTTCATAGTTAGAAATATCGACCTTAATAGATTGTTCAGTAAGCTGAATACTAACTTTACTCTTTTCAATATTAAGATTTGCCTGTGATACTCTGGCATGTCGCTGTAAACCATCGAAAATGGGAACTTTTAATGTAAGACCAATACTTGAACTTGGATACCATTGTCCTCCCAATTTTGTAAAATCGAATGAATTTCGCATGGCATTATAGCCATAGTTTGCATTAAATGAAAGAGAAGGTAAATAACCAGCCACGTTACGCTTTCTGTCTAGTTCATATGCACTAAGACCGATTTTTTGCAATTTGTAATCAACTCTATTTTCAACATTAAAACTGTCTCTTTGTATTTCGAGGTCTTGGTAATTGATGGTTAAAACAGTGTCAGACAAAACAACATTACTGTCAATAGATATTCCCATTTGATATTTTAAAGTATTGAGCGATTGTTTGTAACTAAGTTCACATTGTTGCAACTGTGATTTGGTATTGTTGTAACTAACATGAATTTTGTCTACATCCACTTTTTTTGCCATACCATTTTGATATTTTAACATGGTAGAAGCCAAAGATTTTTCTGAAGCAACGAGTGTGGCTTGAAGTGAATTCTTTTGTTTTTCTATTACCAATGTTTGATAGTAGATTCCACTGATATTGTAGGCTGTTTGCTCGTTTGTTTTCCGTAAAGCTTGTTCCGATTGTTGTTTACTTATTTTCGATGCTTCCAAGGTCGCTCCAAATGTTGGGTCAAAAATTTTTTGAGTCAACTGAACACTTCCCGATACGTTGTGTTTGGTTCCCATTGTTACTGGAACTTTTGTTCCCGGTTGTCCCATCATTTCACCAGGCAATAAGGTGGTGCTTAATTTAATATTATCTGTATATGAACCAGAAGCATCAATCTGTGGTAACATTGTACCAATTTGTTCGTTAACTTTCTTTTCAGCAATGGCAACGTCATAGTTGGCATTTATAATAGTACCGTTGTTCTTATTTGCATATTCAATACATTGTTTCAGTGTAAACGATTTTTGAGCATTCAAGGAAAAATTACTAGCTACGAATGTTACAATAATGAAGATTGCTTTCGCTATTTTCTCTGTTCTTTTCATATATGTTTATATTATCAATTATTGATTATATCAACTATTTAATTTAAAAAATATTATATTTTTTCTGCGTTATTTCTTATATGATTTATCACTTTATAAAAAGTCTCCATATCAGTTGCAGTAAGACCATATTGAAGTTCGCCCATCAATTTAAGTTCTATTTCCAAATACTGCTTTATCACTTTATCACCTTTTTTAGTAACCATCAGATAATTCTTTCGCCTATCATCATTATCAACAACCCTCCTGACCAACTCTTTTTTTTCCAATGTGTCAATCAGTCTTAGTATGGACGATTTATCTTTTCCCATTATTTCTGCCATATCCTTTTGTATCACTTCATCTTCTTTGATACTTATAGCATGAAGCAACCCAAATTGTTCAATAGTAAGTTTGGCATCCGTTTGTTCTCCGGTACGGATTTTAAGTACTCTAAACATCACATTCATCATTTTTCCAACTGCCATTCCTAATGGTATATTTTGCTTTTCCATTTTTTAAAATTAAATGATGCAACAAAGATAATTAATAATAGTTGATGTATGCAACTAAATGTTTTAAATTATGGGTCAAGTTGAAAATTTGGGGAGTAAAAGGTAAAATAATAACTTTGTATTCAATAAAAAGGAATATATGTTACAAGATACCCAAACAGAATTAGTAAAGTTATTACTACCCGAAGGTTTGTTAAAC
>Ga0302288_1000093_pt1 | contig 81916 bp, 57 predicted proteins | sample III_Fen_N1_1_FD_194549 | JGI IMG/M metagenome (GOLD analysis project Ga0302288, IMG submission 194549) | Peat permafrost microbial communities from Stordalen Mire near Abisko, Sweden - III_Fen_N1_1 | ecosystem: Environmental > Terrestrial > Soil > Wetlands > Permafrost | place: Sweden: Abisko... | reverse complement strand
GTAGTAGTTATCTTTGTTGCTTTCATGTCTTGCTGTTTTTTCATCAAACGTTGTTATTCCTTTACCACTTTTCTGGTTACGGTTTCATCCTTCTGTTGAAGGATCAACACGTACACGCCTTTCAGTAAATCTGGGCACGAGAGGGTGTTCAACGATCCTTTTTGCAAGGGCTTAACCCACAAATTCCGTCCTTGCACATTGTATAGGGTGGCTTTTGCTTGTTCGCTCACTGCACCTGCAATGATGATGCTTCCGTTAGCGATGTATGCTTTCAGACCGGTGATGCCTGAATGCAATCCTGACATTCCTGTTGTGGTGTTACTGGTATGGATGTAAAACCGTCCAACAGGGGTGGTTCCGGCAGCGATGGTTGTTTTGTAGGTTGCATCACCTTCCAACGAAGTAAAGGTGTTGGTCGATTTATCTTCAAGAATAACCGTACAAGTAGCCGGCAGTTCAACGGCTTGGGCACTAAACGTGATTTCACCGCCATCCTTGCAGTCAACTCCTACGGGAATAACTAAGCTGGTGTATTCCTCCGGCAAACACTGGATGGCAAAGTCAACGCCGTTGTCTTCCACCAATCGGGTGTAGAGTGATAAACCGTTGGTGCCGCGCAGCAGTCCTGCATCGTAGGTAGGATCAAGGCCATTGGTCATCGTCTCATTGAATGTAACGATGGCAGAAGACGAAGTTGTTGCACTTGCTGCCTTCAGGGATATACTGGGCCAGCTTGTTGAAATAAGGGGTGCTTTGGCCGTTTTAGCAGCCGGTGCTCTGAACGGTGACCCTGTTTGTTGCACTTGCATTGTGTTGTTAAATTGAACTATGACCCCGTCAGATGCTGCTTTTACAAAGAAACCTTGCCCTGCTTGGAGAATATTCTGTACAAGATCGCGTGAGCCGAAACTGGTATTGCCCAGAATTTTGTATGATAAAGTAGCATCGTCCCAAATATACACGCAGGCATAGCTGGCATCAAGTGCACCACTGTTGGTTTTTAGAAAATTGTAGGTTCCATTGGCCGCATCGTTCATATTAATTGATGAAGTGTATGGATTACCAATACAGTTCCATCCCAAGCCTCCCCTGCTAAGCCATACTAATTTTGTCCCGCTGGTAAGGTCTCCAGTGAAAGTGACAACACCATCAGAAGTACGACGCATACTATAGCCTTTCCCTGCTGGCAGAATATCAGAAGTGGTAGCCGCATAATAGGTATTCCATGTATTGGTGACTTCGTTGTAGTCCATCATGCCGTAACGGTTTGTACCACTAACATCTTTCGAAGGGATGGCGTTGCCCGGTGCCTGGATAAATGTACTGATGCTGCCAAATGCGGCAATTGGCGAAACCACGTGCCAGGCATTTCCGGTGAGGTAACGCTCGGCGTTAACTGTACCTGTGGACGTTCCGCTAACAATTAATGAGCCGGTGTTGGAAACCGTTGATTGGATGGTTAAGCTTCCTAATACAAAGAGGTTATTACAACCAGCCTGAGTCGTTGCATTAATTACAACGGTTTTCCCTAATGGGATGGTCACATCTGTGCCAGAACTAGGCACACTACCACTGGCCCAATTCGTTGCCGTTGCCCAATCACTGTTTGTAGCGCCGGTAAAGGTACCTGCAGTAAGCGTGGTAAAACTAACTTGGTTGCCATAACTTGTACTGGCTGTATTGGTTACATAAGCACGCACATAGTAGGTGGTATTTTCGGTTAATGATGTCATTGAGCTTGTAAAAGATCCAGTTGCCGAAGCTGCACCTTTATCCGTTTTGCTATCGGATATAGTGGGCGTTCCGGTGGTGTTCCAGCAGACACCATAAGCAGTTGGATTGGGATTACCTAAATCAGTAATATTTCCATAACTGGTTGCAGTAGTTGCCCCAATATTGCCTACAGCTTGGGTGGTTACCGTTGGGGCAAAAGCTGCCGGATAATTAAAATTAAACGCATCAATTTTCAAATATCGTATATTATCGGTTACTTCAAATTCAAGTTCATCGATAAGAATTGAATTATAGCTTGAAAGATCGATGAAGGTATAGTTATTATTTACAGTATAGTTGGCATTCGTATTTGCTGATGCAAGCGTATAAGTGAACAAGGTTGTTCCCAATCTTTTTCCCCTTATAATCACATCGCCATATTGACCAAATGTGTAGGAAGCATTTCCGGGAGCAATCCAGAAATTATTGACATAGAAATTATTTGTGCTATTCTTAATAGATCCAACTACGCCGGCAGAAGGCATCAGGTTATACAGATTACTAATCATTTGGGCATCATAAAAGCAATCAGGACCTTCGCATCCTCCTGCTGGGTCATATTTATCAAATAAGTATCCTGTCATTGAAAAAGTGGTACCACCCTCAGTGAATGTTTGTGCGTAGTCGGTTGTTTCATCGGAAAAGTGTTCTATTACAGAAGTGGTGAAAGTTTGATCAGCACCGTTGGTAGTTCCGCCGCTGTTTGTCCCCACGACTCTGAAATGGTAGGTTGTATTTGGGAGTAATGTTGGAGTACAAGTAACTGAAGTTACCGATGTGCCGGCAACAGGGCTTCCAGTAGCTGTTACACTAGTGCCGTATGCAGTGGTTGTTCCGTATTCGAAAGTAATTGCGGTACTGGCGTTATTGGCATTAACGGAACCTTTCAATGTGGTTATGGTCATTGGCACTAAAACACTACTTATATTCACTCCCTGAGTATTGATTGTTTGCACACCAGTTGTTACAGTTGGTGCAGCATATCCTTGTCCGGTAATTGTCAAATCGTAGGGATTTTCATTGCTGTCATTATTCCCGATAGATATTGAAGCTGTTTTACTCCCTGTTGAAGTCGGGCTAAAACGAATGGTAAATGTAGTGCTGCCTGCTGCTGCAATAGGTGATGTTGGTTGTGCCTGAAGACTAAACTGATCGGCATTGGTACCTCCAATCGTTATCGGTGTTGTAAGTGTAAGCGCACTTGTTCCGGTATTTTGAATTGTAAAAACAATATCGGTATTAGAGCTTAGAAGCTTACTTCCAAAATCATAACTTCCGCCGTCGGCAATAGCAGTGGAACTTTGTTTCAAATCCATTTCGGGTACTGGTGTGGCGGTTGTAAAGCTTTGATCTAGCCCGCTGGTTGTCCCATCCGTGTTTACTGCCACAACCTTATAATGATAGAGGGTACTGGATGCTAATCCAGAAATGGTTTTACTTACCGAAGTTCCTGCTGTGCCGGTTACAGGACTTTGATCGGCTGTTACAGTCGTTCCATAACTTGTAGTTAATCCATATTGAAATGAAACAACAGCACTATGGTTGTTTGCATTTATTGCTCCATTAAGAGTAGCCCCTGTGATTCCAATGCCAGAAGCTGGATTGGTAACTGCCGTTGTTACGGTAGGAGTTAGTGTTGTAAAATTGTTGACTGTTCCATAAACAGTTCCCAATGTATTGGTTGCATAAGCATTGTAGTAATACTTTTGTGCCCCGCTAAGCCCTGATAGTGTTGTAGTGAATATTCCTGATCCGCTAGATAAAAGAACTTGTGTAACATTTGCTCCCCCAATTGTTGGGTTGGTATTGGTTGTGGAATAAACTATGCCTCGTTCGGTATTGGTAGGATTGCCATCAATGGAGACATTTCCTCCCAACAAAGCAGAATTGGTGGTGATTGATGATGCGGCAGTATTGGTAACCGTTGGCCAACGGTATAATTTCAACTCTATGCCATCAAATTCCACAAAAGCAGAACCATTGGTTCCAATTAATTCACCGTAGAGTTTAATTCTGAGTTTAGAGGTGCATGCGTTCAATCCATTTATGGTAATTGTTTTTTGCGCCCAGGTACCACCACTTGTTACTTTGCTAAGCACATCATTATCGACTTGCGATGTTGCAATAACCACATTTGACCCATTAAGTTGCTCCAAAATCATTCTACAAATAAGAGAGGGAGTAGGGCCTATATCACCTTTAAGCATATACGCTGACAATACTGCTTTAACAGTTCCTGCTGAAATATCGGTTGATAAACTGGATACATCTATTTCTTGACTAATCCATTCGGGATTTGTTGATCCTGTGTAAAAGTCAAATACATTACCACCGTTGGGGCTGGTAAAACCGAAAGTCCCTTCTGCAAAATCAGCCCCAGAACTTACGTTCCAGCCTGAAAGACTTCCTAAGGTAGCACTTCCGTTTATTACCAAATTTGTTTGATAGGTGGCTGCCCCGCGAACAGAGGGACAGACAAATATAAAAAGTGTAACCAGAAGTAATTCCCACTGGAATTTCCTACGAACGATTGGGTAAAGCTTCTTCGTCATGCTAAGATATTATAAAGGACGCGTAAATAAGCGCCTGCTTTCGCGGTTTTATAGCAGGTGTAAAGTATCATTTTTAAACTATTTCTTTTTCCGCTTGATGTTTAACGTAGTTAATGTAGACAGCAAGGGGTTTAAGAGAAAAATCTTACAAATTGGTTGCAAAAACGACGGTAATTACCAAAAGGTTATCAGGTGTTTAGCTAGAAATCTGTAGCTGCAAAAATATAAAAAATACATGAATAAGTGTTTTTATAGAAAAATATGCTTGCACGTTTATTTAATAAAAAATGTATTTGGTTTGCTTTATTACCCCAACCACCCCAATACCTGCTGCAGGTAGAACCAGCCAAATGAGAAGGATAGGGTGATGAGGGTGACGATGAGGCCGACCTTCAGGAAAGGCATGAAGCCGATGTGAACGCCCTGTTTGTTGGCCGATTCAATCACGATGAGGTTGGCCATGGCGCCGATGATGGTTGCGTTTCCGGCCAGGGTGGAAGCAGAAGCCAGCCCCAACCACAGCATGTCGCTGCCGGCCGATTTCAGGAAAGGCAGCATCAGCACCGTGAACGGCACGTTGCTCACAATTTGCGACATCAATAAAGAGGAAAGGTGAACCAAGCCCAGTCCTTTGAGGTCGGGACTGAATAAATTGCCCCGAAGCAAGCCGGTGAGCAGCCCCGTTTTTTCCACGGCAGCCACCACAATGAATAAGGAAGCGAAGAACAGCAGTAGCACCCAATCCACCTTGTGGATAATGTCCGACGGTTTGGCTTTGCCCAGCAACAGGATAAGCGCCGAGCCGACCAGTGCAATGAGCGGGATGGAAAGGTTGAGCTGTTTGCCGAAGAAAAAGCCGATGATGACCACGAGGAACACAGCGCCCGATCGAAGAATGCCCCCGGAAACAACCACCTCGGTATGAGGAAACACCAGGACTTCCTTGTTGCCGAATTCCTTCCGATAAAGGAGACGAAGAATACCAACCGTCAGAAAAAGCCCAATCAAAGAAACGGGCAATAACCGCAGTAGGAATGTGCCGTAGGAAATACCCGATGCGAGGCCGATGAGCATGTTCTGCGGATTGCCGGTGATGGTCATCACGCTACCCATGTTGGAAGCCAGGATTTCACCGATAAGGTAGGGCACCGGGTTCAACTTGGACGACCGGCAAATCTGGATGATGATAGGCGTGAACATGAGCACTACGGCGTCGTTCACCAAGAATGCGCTTGAAATACCCGTGACTCCGACGATGAGGCACATCAATCGGAAGCGCGTTTTGGAATAGGCGATGGTCTTTTTGGCAATCAAATCGAAAAAACCATCCAGCTGCAGGGTGGCAATAATCACCATCATGCCCAACAATAAGAAAATCGTGTTCGTGTCGATGGCGGCCACGGCTTCAGCCGGGGTGAGCACGCCGAACAACACCATGGCAATCGCCCCGCAGTATGCTGCCGACGGCCTGTCCACGTTCACTCCGGGTAGGCGCGTGAAGATAATACCCAAATAGGTGATGATGAAAATGATCAGGGCGATGAGCGCGGTTTCAGCCATGACCGTTACCTTATTCCCAGATAGCGTGTTCCAATACCCTGTCGGCACTGAAATCCGACAACTGAAGGTAATAGGCCGTCGTGTCCACCAACGCTTGCAAGGGCATAAGGCCAATCAGTTCGCTATTGGCGACGGAAACCCCGTAGCGTGCCGCTTCCATGCGGACCATCTCAAACACTTGGTGGAGGGTGGTCTTTTCAATATTGGTCAGATTGATGGATACCTGAACCATACCCTGTGATTCGAGGCGCAAACCCAACGCTTTGCAGAAGGGAAGACCCCCACTTGAAAAACGGATGGTGCGCGCGATGGCCTTGGCGATATCCAACTCGTTGGTGTTCAGGTTGATGTTATAGGCTACCAGAAAACGCCTGGCGCCAATAATGGAAGCGCCGGCTGTTGGGTGAGGGTAATTGGGGCCGAAATCGGGCAGCCAACCGGGTAGCTGCATTTTTTCTGCGAGGTGTTCGAATCCGCCCTTTCGTACATCGGCCAGGTTTTGGCGATGTGGTGCCGAGGCGGCTTCCTCATACAAGTATACCGGCAGGTCAAAACGTTTTGCCGCTTCCTCGGCAACGCCTCGTGCCAATAAAACCGCTTCCTCCATGGTCACGTTTCTGATGGGAATGAAAGGGATAACATCGGCAGCGCCTAAGCGGGGGTGTTCGCCCGTGTGGTGTGTGAGGTCAATGAGTTCAACGGCTTTTCCGATGGCATCCAGCATAGCCTCCTTCATGGCATTTGGTGCTCCAACGGCGGTCACCACCATGCGGTTGTGGTCGGTGTCATGCGTGTAATCCAGCAACTTAACCCCGGCACGTTGTCTGAAACAGTCTACGATGTGATCTACACAATCTAATCGCCTGCCTTCACTGAAATTGGGAACACATTCCACTAGTTGTTCACTCATCATAGTCGTAACGCATTGAGAGGTATTGGAATTAACGCGCCCCATTTGTTGTGACAAAGGTAGTTTTTTTCAATTAAAAAAAGCGGGCCATCCTTGGTAGAACGGCCCGACTTGGTTGAAAACAGACACGTCTGTTTAGTTCAGTTTTGCAAGGGCTTCCTTGACGCGACGCATCGCTTCCACGATGTTCTCGTCGGAGGTGGCATAGGAAAAGCGTAAACAGTTGGGAGCACCAAAAGCACCGCCGCCGACGGCAGCTACATGACCTTCTTCGAGCAGGTACATGGCCAGGTCGCCTGAATTTTCAATCACTCTTCCGTTGAACGATTTGCCAAAGTAGGAATGGCACTCGGGGAAAATATAGAACGCACCTTGTGGGGTAGCGGTATTCAGTCCCGGGATTTCTTCAGCCAATTTGACAATCAGGTTTCTGCGGCGTTCGAAGGCAACGCGCATGTCGGCAACCGGTTGTTGTGTGCCGGTATACGCTGTTTCGGCTGCCCGTTGTGAGACGGAGCAGGGGCCTGACGTGTACTGACCCTGCAGTTTGTTGCAGGCAGCAGCAATCCACTTGGGAGCGGCAATCCAGCCAATGCGCCAGCCTGTCATGGCATAGGCTTTTGAAACGCCGTTCACAATAACCACCCTGTCTTTGATACTATCAAATGAGGCTATGCTGGCATGTTTGCCAATATAGTTGATGTGCTCGTAAATCTCGTCGGAAATAATGATGATGTTGGGGTATTTGGCCAACACCTCTGCTAAACCGGCCAATTCTTCTTTGGAGTAAACGCTACCGGTGGGGTTCGATGGCGAGCACAGAATCAAGGCTTTTGTCTTGGGGGTGATGGCTGCTTCCAATTGAGCGGGTGTGATTTTGAAATCCTGGTCAATACCGGCGGACACAATCACGTTGGTTCCTTCAGCCAGTTTGACCATTTCAACGTAACTGACCCAGTAGGGTGCAGGCACGATGACTTCGTCGCCTTTTCCGATGACGCACAGTAACACGTTACACACCGATTGTTTGGCACCGTTGGAGCAGACAATTTGTTCGGCGGTGTAGTCGAGTCCGTTTTCCTGTTTCAATTTGGCGACAATGGCGTTCCTGAGGGCAGGGTAGCCGGGCACGGGTGAATAGAACGAGAAGTTGTCGTCAACGGCCTGTTTGGCAGCGGCTTTTATGTGGTCGGGTGTGAAGAAGTCTGGCTCTCCCACACTCATATTGATCACATCGATGCCTTTTGCTTTTAGCTCGTTACTTTTTTGGGACATAGCAAGGGTCTCGGAGGGTGAGAGGCTTGCCAACCGTTCGGAAACTGGGTTCATACGCTTTGGGTCAATAGGTTAGTTATTGGTAAAAATATAAAATATAGCCGAAAAAACAATCTTTATGCTTTCAATCTACGATAAAATACCTGCGTTTTGTCATCATTTTTTCAAGAAAGACTGCAGATCGTGAAGGGTTTTGTCATCAACGTTGAAGACCGTACCTTGGGCGTTGCCGGAAGGGAAGGTCATATACGGAGTGGCGTCTTCCCATTGAGGATCACTCAGACTTTTACAACGCATTGCGCGGTAGGTGTTTGTATTGTAGTTGGTGTAATACAGGTAAATGTATTTCCCGATTTTAAGGACTGAGGGTCCTTTGGAAGGTTCTATCCCAGTGAGCGGTTCAACCGCGTTGGCTCGAAACTTCTTGATATTCAACGATGACACCATGCGTATATTCTTTTCCAGCGGTAGGGAGTTGTCGTTCTTGAAAAACAAATGATACGATCCGCTCTTCTTGAAGACAAAGGGGTCGCTGACTGTGTATGATGCTTCGTAGAAAGGTTTGGTCGGCTGAAAAGTTACAAAATCCTTGGTGGTTGTGTAGTAAAGTGTGTTTGATGCCGACGCCCACAGTAGGAAAAATTGCTTTGAGGCGCTGTGGTAAAACAATTCAGGAGCCTGTGCTGCACCCGATGTGACGGTCAGCATTTTTTCTTTTGTCCATGTTGTCAGGTCGCTTGAGCAGGCGTAACCTATACTCCCTTTTGTGGAATCGGTGGCCCAAACCAGGTGGAACATTCCATCCGGTCCACGCACGATGCTCGGGTCGATGAAGGATCCCCCCACGTCGCTACCAGGTTTGAAGTACGTGGCACCATTGCCTACTTTTTTCCACAGCAAGCCGTCGAAACTATAGTTAAAAACAAGTCCCTTGCTTTGAGGGGTGGAGTAGCAAAACAAGTAGGCAGGATCGTTTTTAAAAATGCGTGACAGAAAATCAGGCTCTTCCTGTGCCTTCTTTTGAGCCATGGAACACCCAATCCCGAAAAAGATAGCAACGGCTAACAGTCGTATTTTTAGTTTGCTCATGATTGTGTTGTAAGTGGTTACAGGATGCTTTTCAGGTTGTGTCCCATGCGTTCTTTTTTAGTCCGCATATACACCTCGTTGTAGGGATTTACGGGGATTTCGATGGGGATATTTTCGGTGATGGTGAGTCCGTAGGCTTCCAGTCCGATGCGTTTTACCGGGTTGTTGGTCATGAGCCGCATTTTGCGGATGCCCAGTTTTTGCAATATCTGGGCACCGACGCCGTAATCGCGTTCATCTGCGTTGAAGCCCAGGTGAATATTGGCGTCCACCGTATCGTAGCCTTCTTCCTGCAGTTTATAGGCCTTTATTTTATTCATCAAACCGATGCCTCTTCCTTCCTGATTCATATAAACCAGTACGCCGCGTCCTTCTTTTTCAATGATTTCCATGGCTTTTTGTAGCTGTTCGCCACATTCGCAGCGCAAGGAGCCCAGTACGTCCCCTGTCATGCACGAGGAATGTACCCTGACCAAGATGGCTTCGTCCTCTTTCCACTCGCCCTTTACCAAGGCAACGTGCTCAAGGCCATTCGATAGTTGCTGAAAGGGAATAAGGCGAAACATGCCGTATTTGGTCGGCATCTGAACTTCGGGTCCCATTTCCACCAATGATTCCATCTTAAGGCGATAAGCGATCAGGTCTTTGATGGTGGAAATCTTAAGATCAAACCGTTTTGCCATTTCGATAAGCTGAGGCATGCGTGCCATGCTGCCGTCTTCGTTCATGATTTCAATGAGGGCGGCGGCAGGTTGCAGTCCAGCCAGGCGGCAAAGATCGATAGATGCTTCTGTATGACCGGCTCGTTTAAGCACGCCCTTTTCTTTGGAATACAGAGGGTTGACGTGTCCGGGGCGCCCCAAGTCTTCCGGTTTGGTGGAAGGGTCGGCCAGTGCCTTAATGGTTGCAGCCCTGTCTTGCGCAGAAACCCCTGTTGTACACCCTTTCAGAAGGTCGACAGTCACGGTGAAGGGCGTTCCCAACAGCGACGTGTTGTTTGAGACCTGCTTGTCGAGGTCGAGCTCCATGCAACGCGATTCGGAGATGGGGGCACACAATAACCCCCTGCCTTGGGTGATCATGAAGTTGACCTTTTCGGGCGTAATCAATTCGGCGGCAGTAACAAAGTCACCTTCGTTTTCCCGGTCTTCGTCGTCTACAACGATTACAATACCTCCTTTTGAAATGGACTTGATGGTCTCTTCGATACTGTTTAATTGAAATTCCATATTGATGTTTCTTATCGTTTGAACAACCGACGGAATACCCACTTGGGATTCAGCCAGGTTTTGTAGAATAATAGGTATGCGTCACTGTTCAGGATGGCTGAATCGTTGACGGCTTTGTAGGTAAGAAATAAGCCCAGTGGCAACATGGCTGCAGAACTGATCCAGCCTCCGAAAACGGGATCCCAAACACCGTCGCGTGCAAATTTGTAGCCGGCGTTGTCCACCATATAATAGATGATGAATAATATCACAGACACGACAGCCGGTGTACCGATACCTCCCTTGCGAATGATGGCTCCCAGCGGGGCACCAATGAAGAAAAAGATGAGGCAGGCGAACGAGAGGGTGAACTTACGGTGAAATTCAATGCTGCTGCGCCTGAATTGGTACGTCTCGTTGGCCATGGTAATTTGCTTGAACTCCAAGTCGGAAAGGATTTCGGCGGCTTTGGCTTTTGCCCTGTTTGCTACTTCGATAGCCCTGTCCCTGTTTTGCGATCTGAGTAAGCTGTCAATATTGGGGTAGTATGCTTTTGCCAAGGTGCTCTTACGGATATCCTCCAGGGTGGATAAATGACGGTTTTTGATAGTGGCCCTTCCCAAATACCGTGTTTCCACATATTCCCGCTGATTTCTCATCGACAAACTGTCCAGTATGCCGCCCACCGAGTCGATGATTTGCCCCAGTTCCCTGGTGTTTTTGCTGAAGTGAAGACCGGTAAAGTTGGATTCATCCACGCGGTTGAAGTTGTCATCAAAGTCTATCACCAGTTCCTTTTTGTGAAAGGACTCTCTTCGATAGGGAATCCAAGCTGTCGAACCTTGTTGGTTGTTGAAGTTGCTGAATCCTTCACCGTCAAAAAGCGTAAAGACCAAAAATTTCTTATCCTTGGTAAACCGGAGTTTTCCGTATCGGGCCAATGTAACAGCCGCGTTGTCATATCCACCCGAGAAATCGTAGACCATCAGGTCTTTGAGTAGATTTTTTTTGGTGTCTTTTTTCTTTACGTAGATGGTGACCCCGGCGATATCGGAAAAAAACGCACCCTCCGGAATGGACAACTCAGGAGACTTTTGCTTGAACGATGTCAGCAACGACATCAGCCTGACCTGCACCTTGGGCATGGCAGTGTCCTGAAAGTAAAAGGCTCCCACGCAAATAAACACCATCAGTACAATCAAGGGCTTCATGATTTTGAACAACGAGATACCGGCGGCTTTCATGGATAACAGTTCCAGCCGCTCACCAAAATTGCCAAAGGTCATCAGCGAGGCAAGCAAAACGGCTAATGGCAACGACATGGGTATCAGCGATAAGGCTGCATTCCAGTAGAACTCCATGAAGACGCTAAACTCAATGCCCTTTCCTACGAATTTATCGATGTGCCGCCACAACAACTGCATCACAAGGATAAAGTTGCTAATCATGAAGGTCATGAAGAAGACCGGCAAGAAGCTTTCAAGTACGAAGGTGTGCAGCCGTTTGATGCGAAACATGAACCAGGCGTTTGAAGCGGCAAAATTACGGGAAAAAACCCAAACTTACGCGGTATTTACTTTTTTTAAAGTCCTGTGCGTCTGCTTAGGATATCAACTTGCGTGTTCCACAACTCGATGCTGCTGTTTCGTTCAGCACTGTCAGCATAGTCGGTAATACGCAAAACGGTGTCTCCCGTAATGTCAGATTGTTCGATGCGCAATTCGAAGAAATAGGGTTCTGCCTCGTCGCACCAACGAAATTTAACGTAGGTGCCGTTGTTTTTGGCAATGCGAACCGCTTTTAGGCTGCTATCGTCCCAATGAAAGGTAAACAGGCCGTTGCGCTCATCCACATCGTCGGCAAACCATTCTGCTAAACCGGAGGGAGTGCTTATTAAATTCCACAACAAGTGGGAAGAGGCTTTTTTAAGGACGTATTCGAGCTGAAAGGGTTCTTTAACCATTATTCCCTATTTTTGCACAAAGTACGCCAAATATATAATATAACCTAACATCGTGCTCAGCGAAAAGGACATAAGCAAGCAAATCCTCATAACTCATGAGCGCCCCATGAGTCATGCTCATGGGGCGCCTACTGTCTATCTATCGTAAGTTGAAAAAGTTTTCACGCGTTTTTTTTCACTTTGCTTTATTTGCCATCTATACACAAAACAGGTAAAGATAAAGTAGATGCCAGCTTGTATACACAGTCCCATGCATTCAAAATCAATCTGTGACAGCGAAGCTCCCATCGAATTCATCTTTAAAAAACCTTGAATACCGAAAGTGGATGGGAAAAAATAGGAAATCATTTTCCAAAAAACAGGAACGTTGGAAGCAGGCCATGAAAAACCCGCCATGATCAACAATGGAATGGAGGTACACAGATAAATGAGCAGGGAAGTCTCTCTGACCCAAAAGAAAACGGAAATACCCATGCCAAAAAAAACCGTAGCGAGCAAGAAAGGAACTAAGAACTGCAAAGCGGTCCAAATCGTAAAAAAGTTAGGCAACTGGAATAAATAGGGGATAAGCACTAAATTGTAGATGCCGATAAACAGGTATAGCACGAAATAGGCCAAGGCTTTCCCCGTTACAATACGTAAGGTGCCGTGGTATTTACGCTGATACGGAATCAACTGATGAAACTTATTCTCTTCCCGAGCGGTTCCGGCAAGCATGCCGATACCGATGACCAGTGTTTGTTGCAACATCAGGATCAATGCCCCGGGTAACAAGAAAGAGGCAAACCCGCTTTTTGAATTATACATAGCGTGACCTTGTCGCAGGATTGGTGTTGTGGTAGCTTTCGCCTGATGCTCCGTCAAACCCTTCGCCTCTAAGTTGGCAACCTGGATATTCTCATCCATATCCAAACAGACAAAATTGACAGCCGAATAAACGCCCCTGAAATATAGCAAGGTAGCCGTGTTGCTGTAGGCAAAAACATGCGTTTGTTTTCCACGGCTTAACTCACTGGAAAAAGAACTCGGTATATAGACAATACCATGCACCTCGTTTTTTGCAAACAGCACCTTCGCTTCACTCATACTCCTTACCTTGTACGCAACTTTCAGATCGGGGGTAGCATCAATTTTCCGAACCAGTTCACGGCTTAGCGCGGAGTTACTTAGATTTACAACCGCAACGGGAATATCTCTAAGCACCTCATTTCTATAAATATATCCATACAGAATCGGGTAAAGAAGGCTGGCGACAAAGAAAATAACCACAACGCCGGAATCCTTAAATACATGCTTGATTTCTTCCGTAAAGATTTCAACCAAATCTGTCAGTGCTGTTTTAAAAAAGCTTGTTTGTTTCATTGCGTCATTACTTTTTAGGATAGTCAAGCTTTACCAACGCCCCGTGGAGACGCTTCCACACAACAAGGGGAAGAAGCAAGAACAATAACATGATGAAGTAATAAATTAAAGACAAGGTTGGGTTCACATCGTTCAATACCACATTTTGGAAAATCTTGAAGAAGAATCGCAATGGAAACAAATAGCTTAACCCCTGTAACGCAACCGGCATGCCTTCAATTGGAAAGACCAGACCCGAATAGGAAAAGGCTAGAATACCATATAGACCAGCAAAACACAAGCCATCCCGTAAAACGGGGACAATACCGATCATCACAATGGCAACCGCCTCGGTGCCTATAACCAATAAGAACGTATCCAAAACCATCCACCAAAGGCTATTGTATAAAGGGAAATGCATAAACTTAAACAAAAACAGTTCATAGAATAAGCCGATGCACGAAAAGATAAGGGTGTAAGGCAGCAATTTTCCAATCATTGCTTGAAATAAGGAACCCTTGGCCCCTCTTAACCAGACCTTTGAACTACTCTTTTTCAGTTCAATACCAATACAATAAACAATGGTCAGCAGTATCATCAATTGAAGCATTCCCGGTAACAGCACGTTGCTTAGGTACACGGAATAATTCATGTATGGATTGCCAATCGCGTGAATCTCAGGCACAATGGGTAGAATCTGTGCCATACTTTCTTCTACACCCTGGCCTTTTAGCTGACGGGTTTGGAGGTTTACACCCGAAGATATCGTGTTCAACATAATCTCCATATCCCTCAGCAACAGCGAGCCTGCTACAAAATAACTTTGGTTGTAGTAGTAGTGGATGGTTGGTTGATTGCCCGAATAAACGTCCTTTTGAAGATGAGCCGGAATTTCCAGGAACGCGTAGATTTCTCCTCTTTGGATGCTTTTCTTTGCTTCCGAAAAATGCAAGTAAGTGGCGGCAACTTTGGTTTGTTGTGTTGCATCAATCTGTCGAATAATAGTTCTCGACAACGAAGAATTGTCGTGGTCTATTACCCCAAGAGGAAGCTGTTCGGGAAAGCCTTCTTGAAGAAAAGTACTGTAGAAAAAAAGAAATCCCAACGGTAAGATGATTGTCATTATGACATAGATCGGCCTGGAAACAATGCGCCTCCATTCACGCACAAATGCCATTTTCCATCCCGAAGATTTGCTCATTCGCATCTTAGTGTCGTTTATTGATCATTTAACAGCTTCTTCCAACAAAACGCTCATGCCTGGGCGTAAGCCTTCAATTGGATGAACAGGTTTGGCACGTATTTCAAACGTTTTAACATCAAATTCACTGGTTGTTTTTGTGGCTTTCCATGTGGCATAACTACCAAGGGCCTTAACATACGTGATTTTAAAATCGATGTTCGTTTTACCAATGGCCGGTACTGACGCTTTAATCGTCTTACCAACCGTTAGATTTTTCAGTTGATCTTCCCGTACATTGAAGGTAATCCAGCAGTTTTCCAAGTCAACAATGGACATGATGGGCGCTCCTTGTCCAACCAATTCGCCTTGTTTGGGGTAGATCTCCGAGATTTCTCCACTGATGGGCGAGATCAACCGGGTCTCTGGCATGTAGGCTTCAACTTCTGAAACGGCACCCCGCGCACGAGCGACCAAGGCTTTGGCCGACAACTTGTCCTCGTTTTCAGCCCCGTTTTTTGCCATCGTATACTGACTTTGGGCGGCTTTTTCAGTGGCGAGTGCCGCTTTATACTGTGCCTCGGCTTCATCAAACTTCTGAGCTGGAATGACTTCATTCTTAAACAAGTTTTCAGCTCGTTTATACGTTTTCTCCGCAATGTCCAGTCCGACGTTTGCTTTTTGCCACAATTCATAGGCGCCCTCAATTTGTTCGTAGCGAGCACCTTTAATCGCTTTTTTATCTTGTGCCAATGCTGCGTCTTCGGCGGCCTCAGCCTGTGCCAGTTTTGCATACAATTCCGGCGAACTGAGAATCACCAATGTATCTCCGATTGCTACTTCCGTTCCTTCTTCAACCTTAAGTGATTGAATACGTGCGGGTAGTTTACTGGACACCCTAACTTCGTTGGCTTCCACTTCTCCTTGAATAACTTCCGGTTGAGGTTTCAGGACAATCCATCCAACGACAGAAATGAGTACCACTACCACCAAAAAGGTAATCAAACCGATGATAAGGTTTGTCCTGTTCTTTTTTAATGCAGCCCTAGAGGGGCCGTTTACGCTGTTTTCCATACAAACGTTATTTTTAATAATTAACTGTTTTATTTCAAGATTCCGAGTGCTTTCTGTAAATAGACCTGACACATTTGAACATCAATCTGTGCATCAATTTCTTCCGAATTGGCCTTGAGCCATGCGGTTTGTGCCTCCATCAATGTGGAAGAGACAACCGTACCTGCTTCAAAACCGACAGATGCATACTTGAGATTTTCTTCCGCTTTTAATTTGTTGCTTGCGGTTATAATTGCCTTTTTTGTTGCTTCCGTTATTTTAAAATTCGCCTGTGAAATATCAAGCGTTATTTTTTCTTTTGCGTCATCCAGTTTGTATTGAGCGATGTTTCGCTCATTTTCTGAAGCATGCAACGTATGGATACGTTCTCCCCAGTGAAAGAGGGGAACATTGGCCACAATGCCCACCTGCCATTCACCACCGAACGCTTTTTCATACCCATTGTACATGTTAGGGTTGGTGGTCAAATAACCTGCCGTTAACCCCACATTGGGTAAAAACCGGGACAACTGAATCTTTTCATTTGATTTGGCGATGTCAAGCATAGCCTCAAGACTTTTTACTTCGTAGCGATTATTCAGGTTTTCATCCATCCGATTTGCCGACGGTTGTGCGACTTCAGGAATCGCCTTCATTGTCTCATCAGCCAGTTTAAACACGTTGTCAAGTGGAAGCCCGCATTGCTGGCACAACGCCATTCTTGACAAGGATAGTCCGTCTTGGACTTGCAACAATGACATTTCAGCCTCATTCAATTTAACCTTGACAGATAGTCCATCCGATTTGGTAGCCACTCCAAAATCAATGGATTTTGACACATCCTTATCCAACTTTTCAAGCAATTCCACGTAGCTCTTGGCCAGTTTTTCCTTGTTTACCAACGAGACAACTCGCCAGTAGGCTTCATCTGTGTCAAAAATGGTTTCAGAAGATTTGCCTTCATATTGTGCATCGGCTAGTTTCTTTGAATGTTGAGCAATACGGTTTAATTCCCGAATTTTCCCCCCAAGAAACAGCGGTTGGGTCATCATAACTGATCCCGCCCACACATTGTGTGTGTCAAATTCGAAGGCATCTTTGGGAATGTACGCATAGTTTTTCCACAAAATCTTTTCCGGATTTTTTGTGGGATTAAAGGGTTTGCCGTTTGCGTCCAACGGCACGGCTGAGCCATTGACAAGTGTCCACGTGTTGTTTACCGACTGGGAAAAATTCAATGTTCCATTTGTGTTCATTGAATACACGGGTAGATATTGATCCGCTCCCAACAACGAAATGTTTTTTTGATTGTATACATAACCACCATTTGCAGCAAAAGACGGTAAATACTGAGTCATGGCTGCTTTCTTCAAGTTATCGGCCGCCTTTACCTGTTCACCCGCAATCAGCAACTCCTTATTGTGCATTAAAGCCATCTGCCTGCAATCGTCTAAACTATAACTCGTTTGGGATTGCATCTGAAGCCATGTGACGATCATTGTCACCAGTAAAAACATGAATCGTTTCATCCGAAAATTATTTTTTATGTCAGAGACCCTAAGAAATTCGTACTATTCTAGTGTGTTTTAAAACCCGATCATAATTAATTGTCTATACAACAAATTTCCTAAAAAAATCACTCAAGATTTTTGAAGATTTTTTTTAACAAACTCTCGCCAATCTTGATTTCTTCTTCTGAAAGTCCGTGCAGTGCTTTCTTCATAATCTGCAAAGCAATCTCTCTTGCCTTAGCATGAATGGCTATTCCAGCCTTCGTAATGTAGATGATGTTGTTGCGTTTATCGTTTTTATCCGCTAGGCGGGCAATTAACGAGCGCTTTTCCAGGTTATCAAGCAATCTTGTAATGCTTGGCTTATCCTTGTAGGTGCTAACAGCCAACTCATTTTGTGTAACACCGTCTTTAAAGGAAAGGTTCAATAGTATAACCCATTGCTCTGGAGTCAAAGCAATGTCATGAGTCCTGAAATCTCGGTAGAAACGCCTACTGATTGCTGTGGTGGTACGACCATTAAGCACACTGAAAAGCACTTCTCTGTCTATACTATTCTCATCCATGATATACCCTTATGAAAACCTAAAATTCTAACCTATACAGTTGCATAAACAACGATGTAAATTTAAGCACACTTTCGGCTAAATTATTCTCAAAAAATAAACATTAACAATGTTTAACAACCATTATCGACCAACAATCCAAACGGGTATGATTCATTAACACGTTACTTTTGATGCTTAAACGATTTGCCCATAGCTGCAGCTATTTTTTAGGTTGAAGAAAAACGGGGTAAAAAACGACGTCTCGCACTTGGTGAATAGATCGAAAAACTATATCTTTGTCCCGCTTTTTTAAAAGGGCGAGATAGCTCAGCTGGTTAGAGCGCATGATTCATAATCATGAGGTCCCCGGTTCAATCCCGGGCCTCGCTACACCAAAAACATCGGCCAAGTTGCCGGTGTTTTTTTTTGACAATCCCTGACTAAAACGTGTAGGCAAGATCGATTCCTGTTTGGTGGGAATCAATGATGGGTGCAATGGTGAGATTTTTCGGAAAGAGGGTCATGACGCCATCGTACGCCCAATAAGTAGCATGAGTCATAATCATACCAACCGCAGCTCCCATCAACACGTCATTAACCCAATGGGCATTACGGGCAACACGTGTATATGCCACAAAACTTGCGGTAACATATCCACCCACGGAGATCCATGGGCTGATATAACCCAATTCGTGATCTAAAAAGGTTGCTCCAATAAACGCAACAGCAGTATGCTGTGAGGGAAATGAATTGTAGGCGCGATTATCCGGGCGTGCTTCCCTGGTAATTGTTTTCGTTGAATTCACCACAAAGTCACTGGCTATATAGGCAACTGTCAGGATGATAGAACGGTTGATGAAGCTGTGTTTCGATTTCAAGCCACAGGTACTCAATGCATACGCAGCAACAGCAGGGGCATAACGCAAATAATCGTCGCCGAGGTTGATGTAGCTTGGGCTACTCTGATTGTTCCAGTTTAGCCTTTTTTGCACGTTCTCTTTTGCGTTTGGAATAGCCATAATAACGCCACTTCCCAGTGCCAAACTGATGGGAACGATGCTTTCTTTCACATAACGCGATTGATGCCACTTATTCTGATAACGGATTGATGTTGAATCAGAAACCATAGTGGAATCAAGTTGCGCCAAGCACTTTGAAAGGAATATAAAAAGTAGAAAAATAGCCAAAAGAGCTTTCATGCGTAGGTTTTACAGAACAAATATATTCATTTGACGTTAAAAATGGGAGTAAATGTGTGGTTCGGTTGTTTACTGGTATTATTGCTAACTTTGTCGTATCGATAATTCACGTACGATGGAACACGGAAAAATGGCGGAATCACTGGGTGCTGAATTTTGGTATCCGCTGGACAATGCGGCCAAAATATACCCGGCCATCACTACCGACGAGGTTACTTCTGTTTTCCGTTTAACCGCTTGTTTGAAACAACCGGTGAACGTCGACTGTTTGTTCAAGGCGGTTCGAACCATTGAGCCACGCTTCCCTTACTACAAAGTTCATTTGAAAAGAGGTTTTTTTTGGTATTACCTTGAGTCGGCCGATTTTTTGACCCGAATCAAAGTAGATGACAAGCGCATATGCCGACGATTCCGAAAGGGAGGACACCTCTTTCGGATTGTCGTGAAAGAGAATCGGTTGAGTGTGGAATTTTCCCATTTGCTAACAGACGGAAGTGGGGCCTTCGAGTATCTCACTACCCTATTGGTTACCTATTTTAGCGAGATGGGGATAGAATCGCCGGCAACCTTTTCCTGTATAAACGAAAAGGAAGAGCCCATTTCTGAAGAATTCGAGGACGCGTACAACCGCTATTTTCAACAAGAGGTACCGGCGGCAGGCCATCGTCCCCGTGCGTTTCACTTACCCTTTCCTCTTCGAAAGAAACCGCGTTTGGATGTGTTGTACGCCCTGTTGTCGGCCTCGGCGATAAAAACAAAGGCCGAAGCAAGAGGGGTTAGCATAACCGTCTATCTTCTTGCTGTATATCTGCATGTTCTGCAAGAATTGTTTGAGGAATTGCCACGCCACAGCAAATACCGCCGGTATAAAAAAATAGGTATAGAGGTGCCCATCAACCTACGAAAACTGTACCCAACGGTCACTATGCGAAATTTCTCGCTTTTTGTCATGCCGGAGATAGACCTTAGCCTGGGGCATTATACGTTTGAGGAGATTCTTCATGCGGTGTATCATCAAATGCAGCTGGAGACCGACAAAAAGTTGGTGAACAAGATTCTGGCCATGAACGTGGGAAGTGAGCGTAAACTGTTGGTGAGAAGCATTCCCTTGTTTATAAAAAGCATGGTCTTGAGAATTTATTCCCATGCGTATGGAGGCAGTCAATACAGCGGGGTGATGACCAATATGGGGAACAAGGTATTGCCCGAATCATTGGCCAGACACATTGACTGCCTGATGGTAACCCCACCCCCTCCCAATCCCCAGATCAAATTGGGCTGTGGAATCATTGGTTTCAACGACACGCTGGCCATTGGTTTTTGCAACATAACCCAATCGAAGGAATTGGAGCGACGATTTGTCCGATTTCTTGTTAATGAAGGCATTCAGGTACGAATTACAACCAAATAACCAAAAAGAAATGAAGACGTGCAATTACTGTGGCGTTGAACTGGATGTTGAAATGAATTACTGTCCGTTGTGCGGACACAAGAGCAATACCCCTGTGGTTGATGCCGGTAAAGCCAAGTCCCGGCAACAGGCGACACAAGACCCTTCTGCCGAAGTGTACGATTTTGATGAACTGACACGAACGCAAAAAAACAAGCTCGTGTGGGAAATATCGACAATTATCCTGTTTTCCGGAATGTTGGTGACCTGTGTTATTGATTTGCTGATAAATCAATGCTTAAGCTGGTCCAGGTATCCCTTGGCTGCCAGTCTGTTTCTGTTTGCAGGCGTATCACTGTTAGTCTATGCGTTAAAAAGGCCATTTTGGATGGTTGTTGGACTTTTTTTCAGCACCTCTGCGTTGCTGCTGTCACTTGATTTGTTCAACCATGAATTTACCTGGGGTTTGCGATTGGGCATTCCCTTGGTTTTTCTCATCAGCCTTGTCGTTTATGCCCTTATCATTGCGATTGTCAAGTCGAAGCAAAAAGGGTTTAATATCATTGCTTATTCACTGATGGCTGCCGGAATTATGTGCTTGTTCATCGAGGGCGTTGTGTCATGGTATATTACGTATGAACTTATTTTTCGGTGGAGTCTTATTGTGCTAATTTGCGTGTTACCTGTTTCAGGCATCCTGGTATACATCCATTTTCGGTTGAAACGGGTAACCAACTTGCGTAAATTCTTCCACATTTAAGTAAAACAAAAGAGGGCGTTCAAACGTGGCAAACGAATGAACACCCTCATTAATGTGTGTCAAAACACACCGGCACATATCTATTGTCGGATTACTTTGACGGTGTTGCTTTTTGACTCTTTTCGGCTTTCTTAGCTGCGATGGCTGCCTTGGATGTCTTTTGGTGTTTAACTGCTTTTGAATCCTTAGCTTTGGTGATCTCTGTTTTTTCCTTGACGGGAGCGGTTGACGTCTTAGGTTGAGCCTGTGCAAAAGTCATTGAAGAAAGGGCGGCAAATGCTACTGCAGCAAAAAGAACTTTTGTTTTCATCTTTTTTTTATTAGAGTGTTTTGTTCATATGAACGGGACAAAGATAGAGTAGCTTTCACTTAATTGTCAGTCAAAAATAGTTAACAACGTCCAAAAAAGCTTATTGACACGGTTTGACGCGCGAAGTCGTACAAATTTTCTGTGATATACGGGTAATTCAAGAGAAATGACTATTATATAAATTAAATTTGCGCAATTTGATACAACTGATGAGAACGATTCTTTTCCCAGCCGAATGGCACCCACAATCGGCCGTCCAATTGACCTGGCCCCACGAACAGACCGATTGGGCTGAAACACTCCACGAGGTTCTGCCATGCTTTGAGCGCATCGCCCTGGAGATTTTAAAACGTCAGGCTCTGATTGTGGTTTGTGCCGACAAAGAGGCGGTGTTACGTAGGCTTGGAAACGGTCACGAGGGTCGGTTGCACGTCGTTGAGATACCTTTGAACGATACCTGGGCCAGGGATCATGGCGGGCTTTCGGTATTTCAGGACGGGATACCCACCTTGTTGGATTTTACCTTCAACGGATGGGGAGAAAAGTTTGATGCCCGTATGGACAACGTGATAACATCCAGACTGTTTGAAGCACACGCTTTTTTGCCAACAGTACGCTTCCAATGCGAACAACCGTTTGTCTTGGAAGGGGGCAGCCTGGAATCGGACGGCAAGGGGACCTTGTTGACAACGGCCCAATGCCTTTTAGCGCCCCATCGCAATCAGCCCATGAACGGGGTGGAAATTGAAAACCACTTGAAACAAACGTTGGGTGTGTCGCGCATCCTATGGCTACGGGAAGGGTACCTGGCCGGTGATGATACCGATGGACACATTGATATGTTAGCCCGCTTCTGTGACGAAGACACCATTGCCTATGTAGCGCCTCCAACATGGGACGATGAACACACGGAAGCGTTGTCTGCCATGGAATGCGAATTGAAGGCGTTTAGCACCTTAAACGGCAAGCCGTACCGCCTTGTGCCACTCCCCATGGCCACGCCGGTGTATCATGAGGGGGAACGGCTTCCGGCCAGTTATTCGAATTTTTTGATCATCAACGGTGCGGTTTTGTTGCCTGTGTACGGACTGGAAACCGACCTGGCAGCTGTAAGCCAGCTTCAATACCTGTTCCCCGACAGGGAAATTGTCCCAATCGATTGCTTACCACTCATTAAGCAACACGGCTCCCTGCATTGCCTGACCATGCAGTTTCCGGCCGGATTCGTAGCCTGCTAGAGGGTCAATTGCTCGCCTTTGTAGAAATCGAGGATTTTTATGGTAAACACGTAGTTGTATTTGGCTTGCAACAAGTTGGACGTTGCCGAAACCAGTTTCATCCTAGCTTCGTAGTATTCGTAAGCGGAGGATTTGCCACTGTTGAACTTTTCTTCCGCGAAGGTTGAGGCTATTTCAGATTGGGTTACGGCTTCCTTGGAGGCATTGTATTTTTCCAACGCATTCGTGGCATTGATCCAAGCTTGTTGGATCTCTTTGTAGAGCGACTTTTTGGCGTTGTCTACTTCCAATTCGGCGTTTTTAATGGCGATTTTGGCCGAGTTGACGCTGTTGCGTGTGTTAAAGCGATCAAAAATAGGAATGCTCAAGTTGATACCCATCGAGGTTCGGGCGTTTTTGCTTAGCTGGTCGCCTAAGTTTGCACCTTTGTCGTAGTACCCATTTCCATAACTGGCTCCAACCGACAACGTGGGATAGGCCCCGCCTTTGGCAACCTTGAGTTCCATCTCGCTGCTTTTTAATTTGAGTTCAGACGATTTTACTGAAGGTTTGTTCGCTTGAGCATAGTCAAATATCTCTTCAGCAGGGGGTACACTCAGGCGTAAAGCCTCCATGTCAATTGTTGGTACGGTGACGTCAAAATCGGTCCATTTTTGCAGTTCAATGAGTTGGGATAGATCCAGTAAGGACAGTCTCAATGTGTTTTTTGCCTGAGTTGTATTCAACTTATCATTGGCCAGTTGGGCACGGATTTCGGAAACTTGCCCTTCTGGAATTTTACCTAGGTTGGCCATGTTGATGTATCGATCCAGCTGTAACTGACTGAGTTTTTCCTGTTCCTGTGCCACTTGGACAATTTCTTTGTTGTACAAGACTTGCAGGTAGGCGGAAGCGATGGAAACAGCCATACTTTCCTGTGCTTTCTTCAACTCTTCAATTGAAGACAGTAGGTTCAATTGTTGAGCCTTGATGGTGTTACTAATCTGAAACCCGTTGAACAGGACTACATTGGCCGAGATGGATCCCGAATAGGATTGTGAATTGCCAAAATCGTAATACCCTTTGCTGTTCATGGACTGACCAAAACTCAGGTTCTGCGAAGCGCTTGCTGATAAATCGGGAAGTCGCTGATTTTTCGCCCTATCCAAGCTAATGGATTGGTTTTCCCGGGATAGTTCGGACATCTTCAGGCTGATATTTTGCTTCAATCCTTGCTCAATGCATTGTTGCAGTGTCCACGGTTGTTGGGCGGACACCCCGACAGCCACCGTGCCTGCAACGATTAGTGAAAGTATCTTAGAGTTCATAGGTGTTTCTTTAAAATATATGCGCATACAAAAATAACAATAAAAACACAATTATTTCTTTTTATCTTTGGGGTCGATGGCGGCACCCTTTATTTTTTCGTTCAATTTCAACCCTCCGGTTACTTCGATGTTAATGCCGTCAGACAATCCGGTGGTGATTTTTCGACGAACAAAGGTTTGCGGTTTCTCCGTTTTCACCACCTGAACAAAGGCCGTGTCCTTGTCAAACTCAATGGCGCTTTCCGGAATAATCAGTACGTCGGATGCGCTGTTCAGCAGAATTTCGGCATTGGCACTGTAACCGGCGCGTACGAATACATTTTTTGGGATGCGGGCGGCTGCCTTGATCTCAAACATGATGGCTCCGCTTTCTTCTGTGCCCTTGGGAGAAATGTATTCCAATGTAGCGTCGAAGGTCTGGTTGTTGAGTGCGCCGATGGTCAGTTTGAGGGGGATGCCTACCTTAATCCGTCCAACTTCGGTTTCGTCCACTTTGCCTTTGAATAGCATGTCGCTCATATCGGCAATAGTGGCGATGGTGGTTCCATCATTGAACGTGTTCGACTGAGTCACCGAGTTGCCTACCTTAATTGGAATGTCCAGAATCATGCCGTTTATGGTAGACCGAATCAAGGTGTTGCTTTGCTTGTCACCTTGTTTTGTCATACCGTTCTGAGTGATATCCAAGTTGTTGATGGCCGTTTCATATTCTTCTTTGGTTTGCTTGAGCGATACGACGGCTGTTTCATAATCCTCTTTGGAAATAATCTTTTTACCGTACAGCTCTTCCTGCCGTGCAAATGTATTTTTTTCCTGTTCAAGCTTGATGGTGGCTATCTTCACCCGCGATTCGGCGGCGTTCAAACTGCTCATGTCCGGGATAACCTTGATTTTGGCAATGATCTCGTCTTTTTTTACCGATTCGCCGGCTTCCTTGTACACGTCCGAGATGATGCCCGAAAGTTGCGGTTTGATGAGGATTTCATTCCTGGCTTCCACCTTACCTGTCGCCACTGTTTTCTTTTCAATGGTACCCCGTTGAACGGTTATAATTTCGTACTGGGTAATGATGGGTTTTGATTTTTTCCACAGGAAGACAAAGGTGCTCCCGATAACTGCCACTAAGGCAACCAGAAAAACAATTCTGACAATCTTTTTCATTGTTGGGTTGATTACGCGTTTATATATTTTCTTGTACTTATTCTTCGCTCAAAGCTTCGATGGGCTTGATTTGCATGGCACGCCAAGCTGGCAGCATACCTGCCAGCAATCCCATAAAAATCAGAATGAAAGAGGCTGATAGCGCAACATCAAATCGGATGACAATTTGGCTGATGAAGATTTCTTCCTCAACTTTTGAGTGGTTGATGAGAAACTCAATCAGCGCCAGTATGCCAACGCCGACGCTTAGGCCTATGAAACCGGCCATAGCGGTCAGAACCAGACTTTCGTTCATAATCTGAGAAATGATATTGCGCGGCTTGGCGCCGAGGGCTCGTCGCACTCCGATTTCCTTGGTGCGTTCCCTGACCGAGACCAACATGATGTTGCTCACGCCGATGGCACCGGCCAGCAACGTACCAACCCCCACGATCCAAATAAGAATCCGGATAGCTAGAAACAAGTTGTTGAAGATTTGGAACTGCTTGCTGATGTTAAAGCTGTCCAAGGCCCTGTCATCGTCGGGTGCGATGCTGTTTTGCGATCGGACGATGGTTTTGATTTCTTCCTCCATCAGGCTCACATCGTAACCGTCTTTGGCGGTGGCGGCTAGGAAGTCGAACACGTCGCCTCGGTTATACGCGCGTTGCATGGTTGTGATGGGCAGTACCACCATGTCTTCACTACGACCGCCAATCTGAATGTCACTCAATCCCGTTCCCACGCCGATTACTGTATAATAGATGCTGTTGCAGCGGATAATTTTGCCGATCGGATTCTCTCCCTTTTCGAAGAGTTTTTCATAGACGTTCTTGCCGATGTAGCAGACCTTTCGCACGTCGGTGATGTCCACATCGTTGATGTAGCGGCCGTATAGGATATTCTGTTCTTCAATGTTGATGTAGTTGGGAAAACAGCCCCTGACACTAAAGGAGCCGGTTTTGTCACCCCTGACTAAGTTGTCTGTGCCCCCTCCTCCAAAAATCATGGGAGAAATATGCTTAACACTGGATACACCGTTTTGGATGGCCTCGATGTCGGCGTTGCGCATGCTCCAACTGCGGCCCTTTTTGAATCCTTTATACGGTTTGGAGGTTTGGTTGGCGAAGAAGAAGCAGGAATTGGTGGCCAATCCCCTGATTTGTTTTTTCATGCCCATTTCCAATCCGTTGCCGGCACCGAGGAGTAAGGTTAGCATGAGGATGCCCCAAAAGACACCGAATGCGGTGAAAAAACTTCTGGTCTTGTTTCGGGTAATGGTGTGCCAGATTTCCTGCCATTTGTCAATATCGAACATGGTTGTACGTTTTTATGGATGAATCACTCGGCGCGCATGGCCTCAACGGGTTTGATGCGAACCGCTTTTCGGGCCGGCAGGTATCCGGCCAGCAATCCGGCCACAATGAGCAGCACCGTGGCACCAAATACCACCTTCAGGTCGACGGTCGGGTTCATAAATAACTGGATGTTTTCCTCGTTGGTACCGGAGGGCAGGTTGCTCATTACCATATCTAATAATGAAAGTAGGCCTATACCCAGTAACATGCCGATGTATCCGAACATGCCGGTGATAACAACGGATTCCATCAAGATGGCGTTTAGAATGGTGCCCGGGGTGGCGCCTAACGACTTGCGGATACCGAATTCTCGGGTGCGTTCCTTGACGGTGATCACCATGATGTTGCTCACGCCGACCAGGCCGGCAATCAGGGTGCAAATGCCGATAAACAGGATAAACATATCGATGGAAGAGAAAATCTTCATGGTTTGTTCAAACTCTGCGGCTTGGTTCCACATACCGATGGAATTCAGGTCGTCGGGGTGGATGATGAGTTGCCTGCCTATGGTTGCTCTAACCTGCTCGCCAAACGCTTTAATCTCCTTCTCGTTTTTCAGGCCGTTGATGGTGAAGCTGATGCGATCGTTGACAATGCCGGTTTGAAATATTTGTTGTGCTGTCTGAAGGGGAATGTAGCAGGCGCCCCCTTCACCCATCGATGTTTTGGTGTCGATACCGATGACTTTGAATGAGAGTTCCCCCAATTTGACCCATTTTCCCAAGGGATCTTCTTTATTGAATAATACGTCGGCCACCTTTTTTGTAAGAACCACTACTTTTCGGTTCAATTGCAGGTCCATGTCGTTGATGAACCGGCCGTTGCCGGGTTTGAACTTGAGTCCATTGATTGCATTATAGCCGGGTTCGACGCCGGTGACCTCGTAACTACCGCTTTCTTGCCCGTAACTCACCACGGCCGACCGATTGATTTCTCCCGTGATGACACCGATTTGCTTGAACTGTTGTTTCAGCAGTGTTTTTTCGTTGTTGGTCAGTACAATGCTCCTGTAAGCCTTATACCCTTTGTAGGGCATGGTGGTGCGACCGGACCAGATCATCATCGAGTTTACCGACCTGTCGCCAAAGTTGGACATGATGCCGTTTTTCAACCCGTTGCCCGATCCTAGTAAAATGATGAGCATGAAGATGCCCCACGCCACGGAAAAACCGGTGAGGAAGGTGCGCAGCTTATTCTCGCGCATCGTGATGAGAATCTCCGTCAAGGTGTCAAATTCCAAAAACCTCATGGTTGGTCAATTAAAGGATAAGTTTCGATTGATCCACGGACGTGTCCGACTCGATGATGCCATCCTTCAGGCGGATGATCCGTCTGCCGTTTTCAGCGACCGATTGTTCGTGGGTCACGATGACCAAGGTGATGCCGGAGGCGTTCACGTCTGACAACACCTGCATGACTTCCTGTGTTGTTACGCTGTCCAACGCTCCCGTGGGTTCGTCGGCGAGGATGATTTTTGGTTGAGCGATCAGCGCCCTTGCAATAGCGATGCGTTGCTTCTGCCCACCGGATAACTCGTTGGGATAGTGGTGCCACCAGTCTTTTAAACCCATTCGATCCAGGTATTCCATGGCCATCACTTGGCGTTTTTTGCGTGACACACCTTTATAGTATAATGGCAACGATACGTTTTCCAATGCATTTTTGAAGGAAATCAAGTTGAATGATTGGAACACGAATCCGACCAGTTCGTTCCTGAGTTCTGCCGAGCGGGTTTCCGACAGGTTCTTGATTAATTTACCGTCCAGGTAATAATTCCCCGTGTCATAGTCGTCAAGAATACCCAGGATGTTCAACATGGTTGATTTTCCAGAGCCAGAGGCACCCATAATGGATACGAATTCTCCTTGCTCGATGTGCATGTTTAATCCTTTCAACACATGCAATGGTTGTACCCCCGGATAGGTTTTGTGGATGTTTTCAAATCGGATCATGATTCGGTAGTGCTTGTCAGTTTAGTGTATTTTTCCCACAACTCTTCGGGTGTAACTCGAAGCAGTCTCATGGCCTTGAAAAATTGGGGAACCATTATTTCGAAAAATTCTTCTCGTTGTAATTCCAGGATGCGGTCAACAGCATTCTCTTCAGCAAAGTATCCAATACCGCGTTTGTTGAAGACAATCCCTTTTTGTTGGACATAATCATAGGCTCGTAAGACGGTGTTCGGGTTAACCTGTACCAAGGCGCCCATCTCACGGACAGACGGAATCTTCTCGCCTGGTGGCCATTTTCCCGTGAGGATGTGTTCGCAAAGCAGGTCCACCAATTGCAGGTAAATGCTTTTGTGAGAGTCGAATTGCATGTATGGGGTCAGATTTGAGTCGATTTGAGGCGAAAGTAGGCGGCTGTCCAGCAGGCAAAGGGCAGGATCCAGGATCCTATTGTCAACGCGTTTTTTATCATCGAGAACGCGTCTTCTGCTTGAAGGCTGCCTATTTCATCCGGTTTTAACAGATTGTTGTCAAATGTGATTTGGTGGAAGAACTGCCAACTCATGACAAAAGTGAAAACCAGGATGCAACTGATGATAACCAGTAATGTCATTGCCAACGGGCTTTTTTTGAATACCAACGAGCCCAGGAAAAACAAAGACTGTATAAACAACAGTGTTTTAAACACATTCCATAACTCGACTGCCGACGGGAAAGAATAGGCGAGCTCAACCGAGCTGGTCAGGTTGTTTCCACCGATAATCAGTGCGTGAACCACTCCAAATGAGAGCGTATAGACAAGGAAAGTACCTATTGTCGTGTACAAAAATGCAGCCAAAAATTTCTCCAACGTGGTGGCCGGCAACATCAGGTAGTTGATGCCCGAGTTCACCATTCGCAGTCGCCCGAACACCTCAATGCTTGATAAAACAGCAGCCAGTACTGTGATTAATTCAAACGAGGAGTAAGGATCCTTGTCAGAAAGGGTCATGTGGTTGAAAATGTTGAAATGGGAAAGCAGGAAGTACAACAAAAATATCAGCAACATCGTGCCGTGCTTACGTGTACCATGAAACAGCACAATCTTCAGTTGTTCGTAAAATCGGTTGAACGAAAACATGGCAAGTTGGTTTATGCGTTAAACAGGTTGAGGATGGTTTTCGGTTGTTGAGTACACAGGTTGAACAGTGTCTCCAAATCAACTTTGCTTTCCTTTTTCGAGGTATTGGGGGTGATGACGGAAAAACCTTTTGGCGTCAATTCCTTGTACAAGACACCTTGTGGTTCTTCAAACGTGGCAATGGTGCTGAAATACAATGTGGAGCAGATTTCTTCAATGCTTTTGTTCAACACGATGCGTCCTTCATCCAACACGACCACGGTGTCAATCAATGTTTCAAGATCACGCACTTGGTGCGTCGACAAGACTATGCACCGATTTTCATCCACCAATTCGGCGGCCAGTTTGCGAAATATTCCTTTAGACGGGATGTCCAATCCGTTGGTGGGTTCATCCAATAACAGGACATTCACGTTGGTGGCAAGCGCGAAGCTGATGGCTGCCTTCTTTTGCTGTCCAAACGACATTTTTTTCAGTTTGGCGGTTGGATTGATATCAAAGGAACGTAAGCAATGTTGGAAGTAGTCATTGTTGAAAGTTGGCCATGATCCTGCATACACTTTGCGGTATGATTCAATGCTGACATCGGGTAGCCAGACTTCTTCGGGAAGAAAATAGATCCGGTTTAACACATGAGGATCCCGTTTTCGCACGTCTACGCCAAATGCCTCACACCGACCTGAAGTGACAAACCGCAAGCCAACCATATTTTTCAACAACGTGGTCTTTCCGGCACCATTTTTTCCGAGAAAACCATAGATGTGTCCTCCCTCAAGTGTAAGGGAGAGGTTGTTGAACAAGGGTTGTTTTGCACTGTACGAAAAACGAATGTCCTTAACGTCAATCATATCCAATTAATCGTTTTAGTGTATTACTTAACCAAGACACTGTAAAGTAAAACGGTTTTTTTAAAACTGCCAAAAAAAGACGGCACATTTTTTTAAAATAGTAAAGTTGGCCTTTTTTTTGACGTGAATATGCCACAATAACACAGATAAATATGTAGCTTTGCACGCGATAACCCATACAACCAATTTCAACAATGTCAGCTGTTAAACCGATAAAAAATGCCCTTGTTTCCGTTTATCACAAGGATGGGCTTGACGATATTCTCATTAAACTTCATGAACAAGGTGTGTCGTTTCTTTCCACTGGTGGGACCCAGCAGTTTATCGAAAGTCTAGGTCTTCCTTGTTCAGCTGTGGAAGATTTGACCGGCTATCCTTCCATTCTTGGAGGTCGTGTGAAGACATTGCACCCCAAGATTTTTGGTGGTATTTTGGCTCGTCGCGCCTTATCGGGCGACATGCATCAATGCGAAGAATACGAAATTCCCGAAATAGATTTGGTCATTGTCGACCTGTATCCGTTCGAAGACACCGTTGCCTCCGATGCCGCAGCTGAAGATATCATTGAAAAAATTGACATAGGCGGTATTTCCTTGATTCGTGCCGCTGCCAAGAATTTTCAGGACGTGGTGATCGTGGCCTCAAAGGCTCAGTACGCCCCGCTTTTGAACCTATTGAACGAGCAAGGAGCCAAAACATCGTTTGAAGACCGTCGGTGGTTTGCTAAGGAAGCGTTTGCGGTTTCTTCCTACTACGACTCCGCCATTTTCAACTGGTTTGATAACGGTGACGGTTCGGCCTTCCGCTGTACGGGTGACAATGCAAAGCGCTTGCGCTATGGAGAGAATCCTCACCAGCAAGGTGGCTTCTACGGCGATTTCGATGAGATGTTTGAGCAGTTGCAAGGCAAGGAAATATCGTACAATAACCTGTTGGATATTGATGCCGCTATCTCTTTAATCAGTGACTTTCAGGAAACGACCTTTGCCATCCTCAAGCACAACAATGCTTGTGGCGTGGCTTCCCGCCCTACGCTCCTCGAAGCGTGGAAAGACGCTTTGGCCGGCGACCCTGTCTCAGCCTTTGGTGGCGTGCTGATTACCAATACGGTGGTTGATCAGGCTACTGCCGCTGAAATCAACAGCATTTTCTTTGAAGTCATCATTGCACCCGATTATGATGTGGAAGCCTTGAAAATATTGACGTCGAAGAAGAACCGTATCATCATCATTCAGAAGAAGTTCCCTTTAGTTGTCAAGCAGTTCCGTTCGTTGTTGAACGGGGTGTTGATTCAAGACAGGGACCTGAAAACGGAGACACCCGCCGATTTGAAACCTGTCACGCAGGTGGAGCCCGATGCTTCACAAATAGAAGACTTACTGTTTGCCAATAAACTGGTGAAACACAGCAAATCAAATGCCATCGTGCTGGCCAAGAATAAACAACTTTGTGCCAGCGGTGTTGGACAGACCTCTAGGGGCGATGCGCTCAAACAAGCTGTAGAGAAATCACATACGTTTGGTTTTGACCTTCAAGGAGCCGTGATGGCTTCAGATGCATTCTTTCCCTTTCCCGATTGCGTCGAGATTGCTGACAACGCCGGCATTAAAGCCGTTATTCATCCGGGTGGGTCGATCAATGACCAAAAATCCATTGATTATTGCAACGAACATGGTTTGGCCATGGTTTTAACTGGATTCAGACATTTTAAACACTAACCCAATATGAGCATTTTTTCCTTCACACAAGAGGTCGCCATGGACTTGGGTACGGCGAACACTATCATCACCCTCAATGGAAAGATTGTTGTTGACCAACCCAGCATCGTTGCGCTGGATCGCAGGACTGACAAATTGCTTGCCGTGGGAGAGAAAGCCCAGCAAATGCACGGCAAAACACCGGATAATATTAAGACTGTCCGTCCATTGCGCGATGGCGTTATCGCCGATTTCTACGCTGCTGAACAAATGATGCGCGGCTTGATTAAGATGGCCACCTCTAAAAAACGCATGTTTTCCCCCAACTTACGCATGGTTATCAGCGTTCCATCGGGATCAACCGAAGTGGAACTCCGTGCCGTTCGTGACTCTGCCGAACACGCTGGAGGACGTGATGTATATATGTTGTATGAACCCATGGCCGCAGCGCTGGGTATTGGTATTGATGTCGAGGCGCCGGAAGGCAATATGATTGTTGACATCGGTGGCGGAACAACAGAAATTGCGATTATTTCCTTGGGAGGCATCGTGGCCAACAAGTCCATCCGCATAGCCGGTGATGACTTCACCGCCGACATTCAGGAATACATGCGTCGTCAGCACAACCTTAGGGTGGGTGAACGCACCGCTGAAATGATTAAGATAAATGTGGGCTCTGCTCTTACGGAGCTGGAGAATCCACCGGAAGACTATGTGGTTCATGGCCCGAATCAAATGACGGCTTTGCCCATGGAAGTTCCTGTCTCCTATCAGGAAATTGCCCATTGTTTGGAAAAATCTATTTCCAAGGTTGAGATGGCTGTATTGAGTGCATTGGAACAAACGCCTCCTGAATTGTATTCCGACATCGTTCGTCGTGGGGTTTACCTGGCCGGTGGTGGTGCATTATTGAGAGGGTTGGCAAAACGTTTGTCTGACAAGATCAATATTCGCTTCAATGTGGCTGAAGATCCCTTGCACGCTGTCGCACACGGTACCGGCATCGCTCTTAAGAACGTTGACAAGTTTAACTTCTTGATTCGCTGACCTTCACTGGTTTTTCCCTAACAGGCCAAATCCAAGGCTATGCAGAATATCGTACGTTTTTTTACGAAAATCGGATCTTTTCTGCTTTTTGCCCTATTGGAGGGGGTGGCGTTGTATCTGTTGTTTTCGTCGAATAACTTTCAGCAAAGTGTCTTCTTCACCTCGGCCAATAACCTGAGTGGAGCCGTTTATTCGCTGGAGGAATCTATCAGTGGCTTTTTCTACCTGAAGAGTGAGAATGAGGTACTGATGAACGAAAATAATAGGCTGTATAAAGAAATACAGCTTCTTACAAATCAACTGGATCAATATACCGATACAGCCGGCATCGCACTCATGCGCGATAAGTTGCCCGGTGAATTTGAGTTGATTTCGGCAAAGGTCATACACAACAGTGTGACCCATCAGCGGAATTTCATCACGTTAAAAGGAGGACGCCTAGCCGGCATTGCTCCTGAGATGGGTGTTGCCAATTCCGACGGGATTATTGGAGTAGTCAGTCATGTTTCCGACAATTACTCGGTGGTGATTCCTGTATTGTGTCCCCCCAACCGATTCAGTTGCAAGTTGAAGAAAAGCAACACGACAGGTTCGTTGGTGTGGAACGGAGACGACAGACGCTTTGCCATGATGGAGGAGGTTCCGCCGTATGTATCCGTATCCAAAGGAGATACTGTGGTGACGAGTGGGTATTCGGCTATTTTCCCGGAAGGAATTATGGTAGGTGTCGTGGAAGAGTATAATGTCGGTGAGGATGCTAATTTCTTGACGTTGAAGGTGCGTTTGGCTGTCCATTTTGACGCGTTGTCGAATGTGAGGGTCATTCGTTTCAATAAACGCAAGGAATACAATCAGTTAAAAACGGAGGCAGGGATATGAAACAGGTGTTGCAGCATGTCGTTTGGTTTGTTGGTTTGCTCTTGTTTCAGATTCTGATACTTGATAACATGCATTTTTTGGGAATTTATATCCCCATGTTGTATATCTATGCTCTATTGCGGCTGCCCTCCACCTTGTCTAGTTATGCCTCCTTACTCATTGGCTTTTCGGTGGGCATGATTATGGATATTTTCACCAACACTCCTGGAATGCACGCAGCTGCAACGACCTTGATGGCGGGTGTACGGTATCCGCTTATTCGATTATTTGTCCTTAAAGATGACTTAAGCAATCGTACCATCAGCTTATCCTGGATGGGAAGATCCGTTTTCTGGAGGTATACCGTCATTTTGGTGCTGATTCATCATACCACGCTCTACTTATTGGAAGCGATGTCTTTTATGAACGGAATAGCCCTGTTGACAAAGATTCCAATGTGCAGTCTGTTAACCATTCTATTTATCATGGCATTTGAATTGATCAGCCCCAAAGAGCATGCAAGGTAGGTTGGATACAGTGCAACGGAGAAACATCATCTTGCTCATCATCTTGGGGGTTTTTGTTGTTTTTATCCTCCGTTTGGCCAGTTTGCAACTGTTCAGCGATAAGTACAAAGACTTTGCTGACAGCAATGCTTTTTACAAAAAGACCATTTATCCGTCAAGAGGACTGATTTATGACAGGCATGGGGAATTGATGGTATTCAATAAACCGTCGTACGACGTGCTGATCACTGTTCGTGAAGTCGTGCCGTTTGATACCCTGGATTTTTGCCAGACGGTAGGAATCACCAAAGAAGATTTTTTACTGCTGCTGGAACATGTGAAAAACCGTCGCTTGAATCCGGGCTATTCTTCGTATACTCCCCAGGTGCTTATGTCCCAGTTATCGCCCGAGAATTACGGAATGTTGCAGGAGAAAATGTTCCGTTTCAGGGGCTTTTCGGTGCGCAGCCGATCTTTAAGGTCGTACATGAAACCTGTGGCCGCGCATGCGTTGGGTTATGTATCTGAGGTAAATTACAAGGATTTGGAAGAGGATGACTACTATGTATCCGGCGACTATAATGGTCGGTCGGGTGTTGAAAAAGAGTACGAAACACTGCTGCGTGGTAGAAAAGGTATCCAAGTAATGCTACGCGATGCGCATGGACGTATCAAAGGTCGTTACGATCAAGGCAAAAAAGACATCAAAGCGCTTCCCGGAAATGACCTAACGTTGTCGCTCGACCTCGGACTTCAGGTCTATGCTGAAAGCTTGATGGCGAACAAACGCGGAGCCATTGTGGCCATCGAACCCGCCACGGGTGAAATATTGACGTATGTTTCCGCACCAACCTATGATCCGGGATTGTTGGTGGGTCGAGACAGGGCATCCAACTACATGCAGCTTCAGTCTTCTCCACAAAAGGTTTTTCTGAACCGACCCATTCAATCAAACTATCCACCGGGATCAACGTTTAAACCGGCCCAAGGGTTGGTCTTTTTACAGGAGGGCATCGTAACGCCTTATACAACTGTTGGGTGCGCGATGGGGTACTACTATGCGCCCGGTCATAAGGTAGGTTGTCATGCTCATCCATCTCCGTTATCGTTGACAGGAGCCGTGGCCAATTCTTGCAATTCGTATTTTTGTTACGGATATAGAGCCATGATGGACGATAATAAGTACGGCAAGGTTCAGCAGGCGATGGATGTTTGGAAAAATTACATGGTATCTTTGGGTTTTGGATATAAACTGGGGGTTGACCTGCCTTTTGAAAAGCGTGGTCTTATTCCCAACAGTCAGTATTACGATAAGTGGTACGGAAGGCGTGGGTGGAGAGGCGCAACCATCATATCCAATGCCATCGGACAAGGTGAAGTGCTGGCAACACCTATGCAAATGGCTAATTTTTGTGCAATTATTGCCAACCGAGGTTGGTACATCACCCCCCATCTGGTCAAATCGATTAAGGGTGTCGCATTGGATACGATGTACACCAAAAAACGCACGGGAGGTATTAATTCTTCCTATTACTCCTATATCATCGAGGGTATGAAAGATGCGGCGACTACAGGAACGGCGGCCAGTGTGGCCATTCCAGGCATAGAGATTTGCGGGAAAACGGGAACGGCGCAGAATCCTCCCTTTCCCGATCATTCCATTTTTATCTGTTTTGCACCCAAGGAAAAACCCAAAATAGCTATATTGGTGTTTATTGAAAACGGAGGATTTGGTGCAACATGGGCTGTCCCAATGGCCAGTTTGCTGATTGAAAAGTACTTGAATGGTTCTATTGCCAAGAATCGTATTTGGATGGAAGAGCGCATTTTGAAAGCTAATTTGATGAAATTTGTACCCAACTGAAAAAAATAGGATGTGGAGATCACTGGACTGGCCTGTGATGCTGGTTTACGTGGTTTTATGCGTAATAGGTTGCTTAAGCATTTATGGCGCCAGCTATGAATTTAACCAAACGGGTCTTTTTGACATGACGCAACGATCGGGCAAGCAATTCATGTGGCTACTTTTAGCCTTTTTTATAGGAATAACCATTTTACTGACAGATTCCAACAAGTTTTTTTCGTGGTCGTTTTTCCTGTACATTTCAATAATGGTTCTCATGTTTGCCACTATTTTTCTAGCGCGCGACATCAAGGGATCTAAATCTTGGTTGGTACTCGGGCCGGTTAATATACAACCTGCCGAGTTTGCAAAGGTGGCCACCGCCCTTGCCATTTCAAGGATTATGGGCTCCTATACGTTCAACATGAAGCGGTTGCGCGACATCTATCTGGTGGCTTTGATATTAATTGTTCCCCTAACATTGACGTTGCTTCAAAATGAGACAGGAACGGCACTGGTTTTTCTGTCGTTGATGTTGATGTTGTACCGAGAAGGCATGCCAGGTATCATTTTGTTCTTGATTGTGTGCATGATTAGCTACTTTATCATTAGTATCCGTTTTGGCGACACGTTTATTTTTACCGAGACATCGGTTGGACAGTTTTCTGTATTATTGTTGGTTCTAGCTGTAGTTAGCGTCATGCTCCTAACGTACAGGAACGATGTGAAAGCGTTCAAATTTGTATTGGTCAGCAATGTGGCCGCTGTAATTGTGGGTGTTGTGCTCAATTTGCTGGGTGTTTGTTTCAATTTGTGCTGGCTGCAATTGACGATGTTGCTGTTGAGTTGTTTGTATTTGATTGTCCAAACGCTGATACGTCGTAACAAAACCTACCTGCTTATTGGCTTCGTTATTATCGGCTCTGTGGGGTTTTTATACGCCACCGATTATGTGTTTGACAACATCCTTGAACGCCACCAGCAACAGCGTATCAAGGTGCTGTTGGGTACAGATCAAGATCTAGGAGGAGCCGGATACAATGTCAATCAATCGAAAATTGCCATCGGTTCGGGTGGTTTTATAGGAAAAGGGTTTCTAAACGGTACCCAAACAAAGCTTAAGTACGTCCCTGAGCAGGATACCGATTTTATTTTTTGTACGGTTGGTGAGGAACAAGGATTTGTGGGCTCCGTCGTGGTACTTGGGCTTTACCTTTTTTTGCTGATCCGGCTGTTGGATATGGCTGAACGTCAGCGATCGCCTTTTTCACGCATCTACGGCTACTGCGTTGTTAGCATCTTCTTTTTTCACTACCTGATCAACGTGGGTATGGTATTGGGATTGGTCCCTGTCATTGGCATTCCCTTGCCGTTCCTGAGCTACGGTGGGTCTTCCCTGTGGGCCTTTACCATCATGCTGTTCATATTCCTCCGCTTGGACGCAGATCGAGCCATGAACGGTTAATCCTTTTTGTGAGCGCCCGGTTCAATTGGTGTAAAGACGCAGTCCTACGTCAGAAATACCGGACAATAGGCTGTCTCGTAGTCCGTGCATCAATTCCATCCGAAACCATCGCAGGGTATCTTTTTTGGGAAAGACCAAGTCCGGTAGGTTGTAGGTGTTGGTGTACAGCGAACCCCAGCCTTTTCCCAACCATGTGCCATCTTGTTTGGCCAATTGCCAGTTGATGGAGTCAACCGATACACTGTCTGCCGTAAAGGTCTTGAAATATATCCACAGATTCTGATAGGGAAAAGCGTTGTTGTTTCGTAGGGTCAACACTCGATGGACAACGTTCGGTGTACCCTCGGGTAGCGTGTCTGAAAAGCGTATTTTTTGGTTCATGTCCCATCCATTTGCCGGAAGGACTACCGATTTGTGGAAAACGCTGCCCTGTTGACAGCCCGTGCCTATCAACAGCCCTGCCATGATTCCGATTAGTAGGGTTAAAAAGCTGTATTTACGAAAGGAAGGGTTCATTCCTGTTTGTTTGTCTCATCCGAAGACGGGTTTCCTGTATTTCGCTGTGGTTTCTCAAAACGTACAGGGCGTTGTTGCTGTTGATCCTGGCGGTTTTGTTGCTTATTGGGCTGTTGGTTGGACTGCTTATTGGGCTGTTGTCCTGCATTTTTTACCGGTTGACCGTTATGAGTTGGCTTTACTTGCTTGTCGGCTGCTTGTACCGGCTTAGGCTTGTCACGGTTTTTCTTATTTTTGTTTTTCTTATTTTTGTCGAACCGGTCTAGCCCGTCTTCAGTAAGAATATCGCCAAACTCATTTTTTTCTTTAACCTCCACTTCTTCCAACAGGTTGTCAACCTTGATGCCTTTGCGGTTCAATTGGATGATTTGCTTGACTCGTTCCACAGGCAGTATGACCTCGTTGGCCATGAAATCCTTACTGGTGGAATAGGTCATTGTCCGTTTCAGGATGTCCGATTTAACTAAATAGTAGTTGCTGTCGTTGGTTTCCAGAATGATGTCTCTGGATGGTATGTCGCGCGAAGATTCCACATAAGTGTCTATCTCGTAGTTAAGGCAACATTTCAATTTGGCGCATTGCCCGGCCAATTTCTGAGGATTCATTGACAAGTCCTGGTAACGGGCTGCACTGGTGGAGACGGAGACAAAGCTGGTCATCCAGGAAGAGCAACACAATTCCCGTCCACAAGGGCCTACGCCGCCAATTCGTCCGGCTTCTTGGCGTGCACCGATCTGTTTCATCTCGATGCGGACCTTGAACGTCTCGGCCAATATTTTAATGAGTTGTCGAAAATCAACCCTATCGTCGGCGATGTAGTAAAAGATGGCCTTGTTGCAGTCTCCTTGATACTCGACGTCGCCAATTTTCATGTTTAGCTTGAGTTCTTCGGCTATTTTTCGAGACTTGAGCATGGTATCGTGTTCAAGGCTTTTGGCTTCGGAAAACTTTTCCATGTCAACGGGTCTTGCCTTTCGGTAAACCCGCCTTACCTCCTGATGGTCAAGGCGGTAATTGTTCTTTTTCATTTGCATGAGCACCAACGCTCCGGTCAGCGTGACTTCGCCAATATCATGGCCCGGGTTGGATTCGACAGCAACAATATCACCCTTTTCCAAGGGTATTTTGTTACTGTTCAGAAAATAGCCTTTTCGGGTATTTTTAAACTGAACTTCAATCCAATCCGTTAGACGTTGCGCTTCGGGCAGGTCGTGTAACCAGTCGAACGTATTCAGTTTCTTGAGTTTATGGGCGCAGCAGCCTTTTTTACCGGGGCAGAAGGGGAGAGTATCGTTTGTTTGGCTCATAGCAGGGTCGATCATAACTAATTAACAGACAAAAATAGTAATAATTTCACACTATTTGGCTACGTGCCTTAGCGTTTGAACAGTACAATGGTTTGCAGCGCCAAGTCGAAAAAAACAAGACGGGCGTTTACGTTGCTTTCAATGTGACGTTCGGCCAACTCCAGTTCTTCCATAAAACCGACAACACTCTTGTGGTTTATAAACGGATAGAACTTGGCCGAGAAGGCGTATTCGGCCTGATTGAGGTAGTTAAGGTCTGTTTGTTGCACATTCATGATGAAGTTTTCTCGCAACAAGCGCTGGGCGTACGAGAGGTAGTTTTTCTCCCGTTCTCTGCCGCTTTTGGCCATTTCATCGGCCCAGTTTTTCAGATCTTTCAGACTTCTCTGTTTTTCCACTTTCTTGTCGGGAGAGAAGTTGGCAATGGTGTAGGCACCCCGCATGCAGCGGATGAATTGTTCAAGGTACCACGCATTTTCCTCGTTCGTCTGGCAATAATCAATGGCTTTCAGATAATTGCCCCTCGAAATGCGGCATGCTTCGTCGATGACTTCTTTATTGAGTGCGGTCTTTGATTGAAGGACCAAAGCCAGCGAGGTTGTGTCGATGCCATTTACCTGAATGCGTTGCGTGCGTGATTGGATGGTTGCCAGCAGCACGTCGCTGTTTTCTGTCACCAATAGAAAAACAGTGTTAGTGGGGGGCTCTTCGAGCAACTTCAGTAGTTTATTGCTGCAGGTGTCGTTCATTTTTTCCGGCAACCAGATAATCATCACTTTATGGGTAGATTCGTAGGCCTTAAAGCTGAGCTTCCGGATGATTTCGTCGCTTTCTTCCGCGTAAATCATACCTTGTGCATTTTCCGCCTTTATGTGGGCCATCCATTGTGGGTAGTTGAAGTAGCCTTCTTCCAGCACCATGCTCCGCCATTGGGGAAGGAAATCGTCGCACACCCATTTTTTACTGCTGTTGGGCTTAAAAATGGGAAACACGAAATGTGTGTCGGGATGCACCAGCTTGTCGAACTGCTTGCACGAGGAACAAGCACCGCAGGCATCATCTTCTCCGCGGTTGGTGCAGGCCAAATAACGCGCGTAGGCAATGGCCAAGGGTAATGTGCCTGTACCTGCATCCCCACAAATAAGTTGTGCGTGCGCAAGTTGTCCATCTTTTACTGATTGAATGAATCGATGCTTGACGGTTTCCTGTCCGATTATATCCTTGAAGTACATCCTCCGGCGTTTATTGATGCCGTATGCAAAGATAAAAAAAATGGGATGACCCCCTCGATCTTTTAAGGCATCCCCCTCGTTATTTATCAAAAAATCGGTACATTTGTCGCCTCAAGCCAAAGACCTACGGAGAGTTGCCAGAGTGGTCGAACGGGGCAGACTCGAAATCTGTTGAACCCTCCGGGGTTCCGGGGGTTCGAATCCCTCACTCTCCGCAAGTAAAAGACAGACAAAGCGAGCTTGCTCGCAGCACAAAGGAATAGCCCCCACACTTCAAGCTTGCTTGAAAGTCGGGGGCTATTCTTTTGTGCGTAGGCCTGAAAGGCCTTTGTCTGTCTTTTACTTTAGCATCCCCCAAGCGGGTTCACGGCGCGAAGCGACGTAATCCCTACAGAAAGTTATATAGAACAGCCGTCTATTCCCTTTACTGAGTATAGATGGCTTTTTTTAGATTTTATTTCTTCGTTACAATAAAATCATGCCAAATAAATCAATATATTTGTGTTTTGGGTCATGATATTACACAAATTAATGATTAATTTGCTGAATTATAAGTATGAATATACTCCAGATAGGGAAAGTGTAAGATTATTAAAAGAATCGAAAAATGAAGAATAGGTATTTGCTCTGGGTTCCAATATTGCTACTCTTCATTGCATTCCCTTTTTTGCTCAATAAAATAGTCATTTTGCCTGCATTTACTAAAATAGCTGGTGATGATACAACTTGGCTGTCCTTTTGGCCAATGTATCTCAGTGCTATTGCGTCTTTTTCGATGGTATTAATTACGGTTTTAACATTGAGGCAAAATCGTAAACAACTCATCGATTTCAAAAAAAAAGCTGAAGAGGAAAAATTAGAATTGCTAAAAATAAAACTATATGATTTTCAGACATGTATAAACATGTTGGTAATCATGGAATGTGTAGATCTAATAATTAAGGAGCAATATGAAGGTGTTAACAGAACATTAGCCTTAATAGTACGTGAATTTGATGCAAAGTCTTTTGCTATCGATCTTTCTTTACCGCGAAAGTCAGCATCGAAATCTCAGAGCAATTTTAATAGTGTACATAACGAACTTATGATTCAATATAGTTCACTTATATCAGATCTTATTTGGTTTAATGATTTAATAAAAGATCTACCAAAAAATGGCATAGAAAGCTATGTAAAATTCCATTTAGAAAATTTTGGAAATAGCTATGATAAAATAAACATTAAAGATATTATTGAAGAAAAAATAAAAGATATTTCAAAAATTAAAATGGAAGTACGCAATATACTTGGTTTAAGAATAACACCTATATCTGATTATATTGGTGAAAACAAAGAAAAATTAAAAGAAATTATTATAGAACTCATTGAAGATGAGGAAAGAAGAATTATGAATATTAATGACTAATGACACAAGATAAGTTACAGAAATTAGAATTGACGTGGATAGGGAAATACGATAAGCGGGAGCCTATTGAACCACGGATATTGATTGAAAACTCCAAATGCAGTCATGGCGTTTTCGAAAGTGGCAATATGCTCATTCATGGGGACAACCTGCTCGCACTTAAGGCACTGGAAGCAGATTACTCCGGACGTGTGAAGTGCATATACATTGATCCGCCGTATAATACAGGTAATGCATTTGAACATTATGATGATGGGGTAGAGCACTCAATTTGGTTGTCATTGATGAGAGAACGATTAGAATTATTGCATAAGCTTCTGGCAACGGACGGGTCGATCTGGATTTCAATTGATGACGATGAACAGGCATATTTGAAGGTCTTGATGGATGAAGTATTCGGTCGCAGGAATTTTATCAATAATGTGATTTGGGAAAAGAAATATGCACCTCAAAACGATGCTAAATGGTTATCTGATAGTCACGATTTTGTAATGGTTTATGCGAAGAACAAAGATATTTGGAGACCAAAATTACTATTACGTAGTGAGGAAATGGATAGTATATACCGAAACCCAGATAATGACCTTAGGGGAAGATGGGCTTCTGATAATTTATCAGTAAGGTCATACTCTGCAAGTACAGATTATGAAATTACAACACCAGCCGGAAAAAAATATAATCCACCAGCATCACGTTGTTGGTCAGTTTCTAAAACAAGGTTTGAAGAATTAGTTGCAGACAATAGGGTTTGGTTTGGTAAGGATGGTCTTGGAATGCCAAGGCTTAAACGTTTCTTATCAGATGTAAAACAAGGAAGTGTGTGTAAAACAATATGGTTTAGAACAGAAGTTGGAGACAATCAAGATTCTAAAAGAGAAGTTAAAGCGTTTAATTCTGTAAGTGTATTCGGTACCCCTAAACCCGAACGTCTAATCGAACGTATATTAACTTTAGGAAGTAATCCGGGCGATCTCGTCTTGGATAGTTTCTTAGGCAGTGGCACCACCGCAGCGGTGGCCCACAAGATGGGCCGCAGATGGATTGGCGTTGAGTTGGGCGAACATGCGATAACACATTGCTATCCTCGCTTGAAACAGGTGGTTGATGGAACCGACCAAGGGGGAATATCTAAAGCTCAAAACTGGAAAGGCGGAGGTGGTTTCAAATTTTACGAACTGGCACCAAGCCTCTTGAATAAAGACCGCTTCGGTAACTTCATCATCAACAAGGAGTATAACGCCGACATGTTGGCTGCCGCCATGGCAAAACAGGAAGGATTTACGTATTTGCCCGACACATCCATTTACTGGAAACAGGGTCAAAGTGCAGAACAGGACTTTATCTTCACTACCACGCAATTTCTTACCATGGAAAGCCTTGATGCCATTCATGACTCGTTGGCAGAGGGAGAAAGCCTTTTGATATGCTGTACGGCATTTCAGAACGAATGCAGCAACCGCTACCCCAACATCACGATCAAGAAAATTCCTCAAATGCTTCTTGGTCGTTGCGAATTTGGCAAAGACGATTATTCGTTGAAGATCATCAACTTGCCGGAGATGGAGAAAGAAGCAGTTGACATGGACACAGTGGATGAAGAAATGAATGATGATGGTCCACAATCAGCAACCAATAAAGGTTCAGAGCAAACATTGTTTGATTAAGTTACTAAAGTAGATTATGACTGAGCGGGAATTAAAAGATAAGGTATTATTTGCGGTTTACGATCGTCAGGATCGACTAAATGTGGATTTTGAGACCTTTTGTAAAGAAGAAGGTATTGAATGTAAGAGCAATGAACAGAGACAAAGAATTTTTAAATCCCTGAAAGAAAACAGATATATTGAAGCAATTCTTACTGAAGGAGGAGTATGGGGGAGCGGTGGACATATTCTAAGCATAACATCATCTGGCGTTGAATATGTTGAAGATCTTATGGCAGAATCTTTAAAAGAAACTGCTCAATTATTCAAAGGAGGCAAGACTGAATTAGATGTTGAAGATGCACAAATTCAAAAGAACGAAGATAATAATAAAGTACCTATCTCAACTGGCTCAATTACTATTTTTAAGGCACATGAAAGCTTTGAAACAATAAGGGATGAAAGTGTACCGCCATGTTTTGGTGTGGAGAAACTCGCTGAATGTTTTGTGAAGCATTTGGATACCACATCAGAAACCGACTCGAAGAATGTATGCATGGTTGGTATCTTTGCACCATGGGGGCGTGGTAAAAGCTATTTCTTTAAAAAGGTGAAGGAAGTCATATCAAAAAGAAATACATTGAATCTTTCGACCGATATTCACTACGATGTTGTGGAATTCAATGCTTGGAAATACCAGGAGACTCCAGCTGTATGGGCATATCTCTTCGAGACAATTTGCAATCATAAAAATAGATGGTTTCGGTTTCGGTATACTATAAAGCGTAATTGGCTATCCATGTTAAGAGATATTGTATTATTCTCTTTACCACTATTTGTAACATGGTTGTTAAAACAAGATTGTAACTGGAAAATTGGAGCTTTGAGTTATGGATTAGTAGGATTTATTGTTAATTTATTCCTTAAAAATTACAATTCCGCCATTTCTTTCATTAGGCGTTTTAGCAAAGGAATATCCTTTTCCAACCAAATGGGGATTCAGGCAGAGATTGAAAAAGAACTAACCTCATTATTAGAATTTTGGATACCAAAAGATCATACAGAAAAACGGAAAATTATCTTATATGTTGACGACATTGACCGGTGTTCAGAAACAAAAATGGTTGGTATAATTGATTCTTTGAGAACAGTTTTGGAAAATGAGGAAATAAGAAAACGTTTAATTGTAATTTGTAGTGTTGATCACAACAAACTAATGTCAGGAGTAGAGCATAAATATAAGGAATTGCTGAGCAACGATAACGATGAAGAGTTGAAAAAAATAGCTATCGAACAGCTGGACAAAATTTTCCTTACAGGCCTGTCTCTTTCTCGCCTTGACATTAACGAACAATTAGAGTTCTTGGAAAAATTATCTAACACGGAGTCGACTTTAGATAATAAGGAACGGCAAGAATCATATAATCGTAAAAGTCGTGAGGATTCATCCTCCAATACTATTGAGATAGAGGCCAATACTATTGATGAAACATTCAAAAAAGAAATACACACGATGTTATCAGGATATATAAAAACCAGTAAATCAGAGCTTACACCAAGAAAAATACGTGTTATATTTTACCGTATGTTGTTGGCAAATAACATTATAAGTAGTCGTGGAAAAGGTTCACTATTTTCAGATGACATTTTTAAAGCGATATTTGACAGGTCTTGCGGTAATGAAAGCAAGTTGAATTTAGATAATGCTTTTTTCAATGTGGTTGAGATGGTTGTACCATATTAAAATACAAATGATTATGACTATTCAAGAGCTAAAACATCTTCGGGAAAGTGAAGATCGGGTGGAATTCAAGGAAGCCAAAAAGAATTACCCTTTTAATGGTGGCTCTCATACCGCGCAAGAGGATCGTCGCAAATGTTTTTTGGGATACATTGTAGCACTGGCGAATGAAGGTGGTGGATTTTTGGTACTTGGTATGGCAGATAAACATCCTCATCAAGCGGTTGGATCAGACTTTGGTAAAGGCAAGTTGGGAGCCCTTGAAGACCAAGTTTATTCGCGTTTGGCCATACGTATTCGTTTGGAGGAATTAGTTGAAGAAGGGTTACGTGTTGTCGTTGCGCAGATTCCTTCGCGTCCAATCGGAAAAACCCTCAAATACGAAGGCGTTCCTTTAATGCGAACTGGAGAGAGTTTACGAAATATGTGTGATGAGGAGTTGTTTGCAATTCTTTCTGAACAAGAACCTGACTTCTCAGAAAAAATATGCAAGGATTTGACTACTGATGATTTGGACGGTGATGCTATAAGGAAAATGATGGAAGCCTATTCCAAGAAGCAGGACAATCCTCAATTTTTGACCTTGCCCCATTCGCAAGTTTTGACTGATTTGGGTCTGGTAAAGTCAAATCAGGTTACTTACGCTGCATTGATCCTCGTTGGTAAGAAAGAATCTATTAAAAAACATTTACCTCAAGCGTCTATTCAGTTGGAATATCGGAATTCGCATACACAAATCAATTTTGATAGTCGGGTAATTTTTAGTGAGCCTTATTTTGTTGCGATTGATAATGTATGGGGAACAATCAATCAGCGTAATGGGAAAATCCCGGTGCAGGAAGGGCCCTATATTTTTGATATTCCTTTTTTCAACAAAGAGGTTATCCGGGAAGCAATTAATAACACTGTTGCACATCGGGATTACCGAAAAACAAGTGAAGTGGTTATCAAGCAATATCCCAATCACATGGTTATTAGTAATCCTGGAGGATTTCCCTTGGGGGTGACACTAGAAAATTTACTGACAGTTAACAGCACTCCTCGTAATCGTCTCTTGGCAGATGTTTTGGCTAAAACTGGCGTTGTGGAGCGAAGTGGTCAAGGGGTGGATAAGATTTATTATCAAACGGTATCAGAGGGCAAGCCCGAACCCGATTATAGCCATTCGGATAATTTTCAGGTAGAGTTGAGACTTTCAGCAATGGTTGAAGAAAAAGCATTTTCTTTGTTCATTAGGCATATACAGGAAAACAGGAAGGATGATGAGAAGTTGGGGGTTCAGGAAGTTCTTGCCTTAAACAGGATCAGGAAAGAGACATATAAAAACGAGGTAAATAATGAGATTATTAAAAAACTCATAAAGGAAGGATTGGTTGAACGGGTAGGAAAAACAAATTCTCAAAAACTCATTCTGGGTAAAGAATATTATGTATTCACAGATAAAAAAGGAGAGTATTCATTAGAAAAACAAATAGATAACGACCAAGTCGTTATGATGATACTCCGGCATTTACAAGAATTCAATAAAGCAAAAATGGGTGATTTCGAGTCGCTTTTAAAACCGTTTATGACTAGAAACCAGATTAGCTATTTAATTGGACAACTTGTGGAAAAAGGCATTTTGGATAAAGAAGGACAATATAAAGGTACAACCTATTTTCAAGGGAAAAAGATGAAAGAGAACTCTGAGTTTTTTTCAAGAGTGATGCAGTTAGGACTGGAAGAGATGAAGAAGCGAGGCGAATATCCTGTATAGGTTAATCCACATATTTCCCACGTATTTTCCACGTTATTGGTTGATTGTTTGTTTTGTTGATTGCTTTATTTCTTTATTTATCAACCAATTACATTTATACGTTATTCCGCATATTTTCCTCGAAAAATGACAAACAAAGAAACGACACAAATTATGGATACAATTGCAAACAGCATAAAACAACGCCTTTCGCTTCGGGAGCCACTGTGTGAGGCACTCGATACAGTAGCGCGGATAACTGATGTGCTGTCCCTCGAAAAACAGATAAACGAGGCGAGACTTGAATCGTTTCTGAAAGAGGAGCTTTCAAACGTGAAAGCAATTTGCCCAACATGCACCAACTTTGAACGGAATTTTCCGTCCGTTGCTTTTTCGATAGCTACGGGCATCGGGAAAACCCGTCTGATGGCTGCTTGCATTATCTATTTGTACCTCAAAAAAGGCATTCGACATTTCTTTGTTCTTGCTCCAAACCTGACACTTTACGAGAAACTGATCCGTGATTTCAGTGATACTTCTTACTCGAAATACGCCTTTCGGGGCATTGCTGAACTGGTGCACAATCAACCGTCGGTGATAACCGGTGACAATTACGATCAGGTAAGAGGGCTGTTTTCCGATACTGATATCCAAGTCAATGTGTTCAATATTGCCAAGTTCAACAGCGACAGCAAAGAAACGAAGAAAGGCGCGCCAAGGATAAAACGGTTATCGGAATACCTTGGGCAATCGTACTTTGAATTCCTTTCAAAACTGGATGACTTGGTGATACTGATGGATGAGGCGCATCGTTATCATGCTGATGCATCAAAGAAGGCCATCAATGAATTGCATCCGGTACTGGGTCTGGAGATGACCGCTACCCCTATGGACGAAAAAGGAAAAGCGTTCAAAAACATTGTGTTCGAATATAATCTTGCTCAAGCATTGTCCGATGGAAAATACGTGAAGAATCCGACCGTTGCCAAACGTAAAAACTTCGAGAAGGGTTCTTTAACTGAAAAAGAACTAGACGTGCTGAAATTGGAGGATGCCATAAGCATACACGAAAACGCCAAACTGCATCTTGAACTTTATGCAAAGGACAATGATCTGCCACCGGTTAAACCCTTCATTTTGGTGGTGTGCAAAAATATACAGCATGCCACGGATACGCTCGAACTGTTGGAGAATGTGATGTTTGATGGTAGATACAATGGAAAAGTATTGCAGATTGACAGTTCAACAAAAAAAGACGAGGAAGTCGATCGGTTGTTCATTTCACTTGAAGATGCCAATAACAAGATTGAAATAGTTATTCACGTCAATATGCTCAAAGAAGGCTGGGATGTCACCAATCTTTACACCATTGTGCCGCTTCGTGCAGCGGATGCCCCAATTTTGGTTGAACAGTCCATTGGTCGCGGGCTGCGCTTACCTTACGGAGGTAAGCGAACCGGCAATAAGGAAGTAGATAAACTGACAGTTATCGCTCATGAGAATTTTGAGGCAGTACTCGCTAAAGCAAAGGATCCCAATTCTATACTCAATAAGTTCAGCTTTGTAGAGCTTGACGATGAAGAGAGAGCAGAGCCATCAAAAATTGTTACGGCAAAAAGCATTATTGAAGATAAATTAGAGAAAGAGCAGGAGAAAATTTCCAGATTCGAGAACGAATACGAGCAAAAGCAGGCCCAGACCACGTTGGATGCTCAACGTGCAGTATGGAAGGTTTTACCAACGATGAATGCCTTGGTCAAGAACAAGAGCGAATTAATATCGTCGCAAAACATGGATCGAATCAAAGAGAAAACGATTGAGATCATCAAACAAAGTGCTGCAACATCCGAATATTTGTTTGCTCAGCAAGAAGTAGAGGCGCAAATCAATGAGGTAGATGCTGTCATTCATGCTGTTACGGTTGATTATGTAAACAATATGATTGAGATTCCTCGAATGACCATTCAGCAGCAAGATGTTGTTGCAACGTTCCATTGGTTCGATTTAGATACATCCGAAGGTTTTACATTACCTGCATTAAGACAGGAAATCATTCGTATGGGATTGGCTACAGGAGAGGTGGAAACCATTTTGGCTGAATCAAGTGGATCCTATGGCGACCCTGTCCGTATTATTGTTGTTCAGCTAATGAACTACGATGAGATTTGTTACGATACCAATGCCGAATTGCTCTATCATTTAGCCGAACAGGCTTGTGATGCAATTGAAGTCCATCTTGCCAATAAAGAATATTTATCGCAAGTCGTCAAACAATTTAAAGAGATCATTGCCACTCGCATTTTTAGACAGATGAAGGAACACTTTTCCTTGTCTTCAGTCGGTTATAGTAAGCCAGCGGTATTGCCCTTTGTAGATATCATGAGTCCAAATCTGACAGAAGTTAGTTCCTATGGATATCGGGATTACCGAGACGTCATTACTCCTTCATTGTTGGTTAAAAAGTATATATTCAGGGGGTTCTTGAAGTCCTACCATTTGGAATGTAAATTTGACAGTTCAACGGAGCAGGATTTTGCCTTTATTCTGGAATCCGATTCTGAAGTCATACGTTGGTTACGACCTGCACCCAATCAATTTCGCATCTATTGGATTGGTTCCAGACAATATGAACCAGATTTCATCGTGGAAACGGCTAATTGCATTTATATGGTTGAGACAAAACGGGCCGATGAGATAGAAAAAGAGGATGTTTTGGCAAAGAAAAAGGCCGCAGAAGAATTTTGTCGGTACGCCACTGAATATACCGCCGAGAATGGTGGTAAGCCGTGGAAATATGTGATTATTGCTCACGATATTATTTCGCGCAGTTCGAGTTTTGAGTATATAATGGCAAGAAGTTAGATTTTTGGTAATCTAATTTATTATCGAATGATAGAGATATACTGATACATATTTAACGAAAGATTGTACAACTATAGGCTTCAAAAATAAAAAAACCGCATTTACGGTAATGCGGCCAACCAAGTCCTTTGCTCTTCGAGTAATAACGCTGTAAAAATACTTTTTTTTATTCAGAAATGGTTGTAAAACTGGCCTGTACACCTGTACAAAATGAGCAGGCTATTGCACTTAGTCATTATTGCACTCAAACAGTGCGATTTTCCCAAAAAAACGCACTCAAACAGTGCAATCCACCCGCCCCTCAAAAATTCATCACCAAACCCATTCCCCCCGGTAAAGCAAACGCCTGAACACTAATAGCACGTTGATGGGTGGAAACACAGTCCGCATAATCCTTGACAGCGCGAACAGGTTGGCTGTAAATCTGAATTTCGGTAATAGCCGTATTGAGGGCGAAGTTGGTCACCCCATCCCACACAGACCGTTTGAATCCCAACCACGTAACCAACCCACTGGCTATGTTGACCGTTCCAAACAGCGCCTGTGTTTGCCAGCTCTTGCCCGACCGGGCTATATTGGCCTGAAAGGCGAGTAGCGCCTCAGCCTGCGACAACTGCTCGGCACGATCAAGGCCGGAATGTTGGTCGAATTGACCGGCGTTGTACCCCGATTTTACGGGGGTAATAAACTGCCCAACTATTCCCAACAAGGTGGTTCCTGCACCCAAAACCATATCCTCCCGGGTCGATTTATCGGGTGTCAGGTAGGCCACCATCCCTTGTCCAACGGTGGCACTGGCGTAAATGCCTATCCAGGTAACCCACCAGGTTGAAGCTGCTTTCTCGTTGTGTTGCACCTGTTGTACCAGTTGCTGTAACCTCACCGAGTCACTCCGAAAGGAGGCATCAGCCTGACCGAACGCTTGTCCAGTCATAACCAGCAAACCGAGGACGAATAGTCCTTTACTGATTGTTTTCATCGCTGAGTAGCTTCGATTCCTTCAGCAAAAGAGAAACGAGTACGGCAACCACCATCAATCCAAGCAATGCAAGCATGGGCTTGGTCATGGAGCCGGTAACCGGATCTTTGAATACGTCCATCAGCAGAATCATGGCAATGCCTGAAATCTGCCCCATCAACAGTAAAAAACCGTTTGATGTACCCTCAGAGATGGGATAGGTAACTTCCGCACCGTATTGAAAACCAATGGGACCCGAACTAAGCAAAAAGAATCCAAGCACCACCCCCGAAAACATCAGCATCCAATAGCTCGTGGCAAAACAGATACCGGCCAACCCAATTGCCGCCCCAAAAACGGCAAGGATGATGAATGGCTTGCGTTTGCGCAGGCGGTCGGAAATGGTCGGCATGATAAACGCCCCCATGATGCCCGATAAAATCATGACACCCCCCGTGGTCCCGGCTTCCATTGCAGTGAAACCTCTGGGTACCAAAATATTCTCAATCCAGGTGGTCACGCAGTTAAAAATACCCAGACCGATAAAGAAGATAATCAGCAACAAATTGAAATCCTTGACCTTGAATATGTGCTTCATGCCATCCAACACCAGCGACCGTTCTTCCTGATCGGGACGGCAGGTAGGTGTAGGCGGTTTTTCCCTAACTCCAACAAAAAACAGTACAGCAGCAACAGCAGCAAACAAGCCGTAGTAATAAAGCGTACTTTCCATGCCTCCCTGTTTTACCAGATATGGCGTCACCACCATACCCGCAAAAATACCGACATACATGGAAAGAGTGCCCAATCCCGCAGCTGTAGCCCGTTCGTTGATGGGAAACCACCTCGAAGCCACTTTGGTAATAGCGTTCAATAAAAAGGGCTGTCCGGCCGCAATACCAATTTGTGACAACAAGACTGATGTGTAATCGGTAGAAATCAACCCCCGCATTAACCCAAAGACACCGGTCAACAAGACCCCAATGCCCACACCAATCCGAATGCCATACCGGTCAATAATCCACGAGGCCGGAATGGAAAGCAGAATGAACACTACCATAAAACTCATCGACAGCAATCCTATCTGGAGGTCTGTCGCATGCAAGTACCGCATAGCCTCGCTCGTAACCGGTGCAAATGTGATCCAGAGTAGCTGGTTGGCAGCAATGATGATCATGAAAACGCCCAACACCACCCATCGATAGGGGTACACAACAATCGCCTTATTTTCCATATTCGTTCACTTAATTACCACATTACTCATAATTCCGTTTGGGATTCTTGGGGAAACGCCCTTCTTTGACCCGTTTTACCTGTTCAAACATTTCTTTGATTGACCAAAAACAGGAAAAACCGAACACGCCAAACAGTGCAGAAACCGTGATGTTTTCAATTAGCAATGAGACAAAGGATGCCAGCATGCCAATCAACAGAAAGACGATCCAGAATCGTACCCCAAAATGGTATTCGGCCTTGATCACCAATGGGTGAAACAAGCCGATAAGGATAAAGGTGGCAAAACCCAGCGCGATGCCTTGATAATAGAGTTCCATTGTTTTACAATACCTTATAGACCGTGATCACTACATACGATGTTTCACCCGGTTTCGGTTGTCCCATGCCTAACGTACCAAGAAAAATGGATTTATTCAGATAAGCATACGGGCTATTCAAAGGTGCTTCAAAATCAATGACGGAACGTGCAGCTCCCGATCCCATCAGAACTTGGTTATTGATCCGGATAACAACACCGTCATCGGTTTTTAGTAAATAGGTAGCATTCAGTTCAGTAGCCCCGTCTGGACGTGTCAACTGCCAGTCTTCACCCATAGGAAGAACCGTGCCTTTGATGTTGGGGCCGGAAAATGTACCACCGGTAATGGGGATAATTCGTCTGGTACCTCGTTTGCTTTCGCCAACATTGACCATGCTGCCGATGTTGACTTTCGCTTCCAGCACCATTTCTGTCTTGAAATCTTTGTAGATAGGCTCGGCAGCTTTGGCCGGGGTGTTGGCCGGTGCATTCTGCGCCGTAGAAGACTGAGCTGCAACCAAAAACAGACCGGCAACGAGGGCTGTTGAAAGGAAACGGAAGGATGTGATGAAATTCTTTTTCATGGTAATTGGGGTTTTATGAATTTATTATTGACGGTCACTGTGTTTATATTGGGAGGGTTTGATGCCGAATTCGTCTTGGAAACATTTGGTAAAATAGCTGGTAGTGCCGAAGCCCACACGGCCGGCAACTTCAGATACGGTCAACCCTTGTAGCAATAATTGAGCGGCGTTTTTCAGTCGAACGGAACGAATAAACTCACTCGGTGTTTGCCCAACAATGGCCGATAGTTTTCGATACAATCCCGTTCTATCCATGCACAGGTCTTTGCTGAGTTGTTCAACAGAATAGGAGACGTTGTCGATGTTTTTTTCGATGAACTTTAACGCATCTTGAATCAGTCCTTTATCCACATTCGTGGATGTGAGAACCTCGGGATTGATGATGACAGCATTCTTGAACAGTTGCTTGCGTTGATCCTGTTGTTCAATGAGATGTTGAATGCGGAGCGAAAGAATGTTCATGTTGAAAGGCTTGGAAATATACGCATCGGCACCCGCTTCAAAGCCTTCAATCTGCGCCTTGTCGGAGGTCTTGGCTGTAAGTAGGATAACTGGAATGTGCGATGTCCGAATGTCCTTTTTCAGGCGGCGACACAAGTCCGTTCCCGACATTTCCGGCATCATCACATCGGTTATGACCAAATCGGGTTGAGTAGATAAGGCCTTTTCCAGTCCTTCTTTTCCGTTTGATGCCACCACAACACGGTATGCTTCTGAAAATTCCGTTTGAAGAAACGTTCGAAACTCCACGTTGTCTTCTACCACAAGCAGGGATAATCGAGCTTCTTTCGTTTTTTGCTCACTGTCCAAGGAGTCGTCTTCTTCCAGCTGCAAATTGGTTGGTAACTTCACCGTAAACGTGCTTCCTTCATTCAGGCGACTTGCTACTTCAATGGTGCCCTTGTGTAACGTTACGTACTCTTTGACCAGGTGCAATCCAATACCACTTCCCGTATTGGTGTCTTTTTGTTTCTTGACCTGATAAAAACGGTCGAAGATTTGACTGACCTCAACCTCAGGAATGCCAATGCCCGTATCGGATACGTTTAATGTGATTGTCTGTTCATGAGGGTCATAAAATAAACCAACAGTGATTTTTCCTCCGGATGGTGTGAATTTCATGGCATTCGATAGCAGGTTATTCACAATCTTTTGCAGCTTATCCGTATCGACAAAGGCATATATGGCATGATCGGAACAGTCAAAACTAAACGCAATGTTTTTATTGGCAGCCATTTCTTTAAAAGAGTTGGCAATCACATCGAGTGCATCGCTCAGGTTGCAATAACTCAATTCCAGCGTTTCACCTTTCATCTCAAGTTTTCGAAAGTCCAAAAGCTGGTTGACCAACCGAAGGAGTTCGTCTGCATTTCGGTAGATGCCGTTCAGCTGTTTTTTCAAGGTTCCCTCTTCGATTTTTTGTATAATTGAATCGAGCGGGGTTAAAATGAGGGTCAGCGGCGTGCGCAACTCATGACTGATGTTTGTGAAGAACGCGTATTTCAATTGCTCAAGATCGGCTTTTTGTTTCTTTTCCATTTTAAGCTTATTCCACTTGTTGTAATACGAAATGCAAACGTACAACAGGCAGAGAAAAAGCAAGAAATACATGGCATAGGCAAAGGGTGTTTGCCAAAAGGGAGGTTTGATGACAACCGTTAACTCGGCACACCGATTGCCCCAACTTCGACTGTTGTTCGCCGCATAGACTTGCAGGTGATAGGTGCCGGGAGACAGATTGGTATAATTTGCACGACCAACACCATCGGTAGACTGGATTTCGTTCCAAGAAATATCGGCTCCTTCCAGTTTGTAGCGATAAAATGTCTGTGTCGGGTTGACATAATTGAGTGCTGAAAATTCAAAGCCTACAAAGTTTTGAGAATAGGTCAATTGTATTTTCTGTGTAGAGCTGATGGATTGTGTCAAAATGGTGTTCCCGTCATAGGAGACCTGTTGTCTTACTTCCGTGCCAAAAAGTAGTAAGTTGGTAATCAGAGGCACCGATAGTGGTTGCTCTGAAAGTGTTATCCGATCTAGATTGATTTCGTTAAAGCCATCAAGACCACCCCACAGCATACTATTGTAAGAGGTTTTCAATACGGAACGCGGTAAAAACTCCGTCTCAATAACGCCGTCATATCGGTTGTAATTGTATAAGGTATAGGAATATTGTCCATTTTTCTCCTGTATATCAATGCGAGATATCCCGTTCGAAGTGGATACCCACATATTGCCAGCGTTGTCTTCCATAACAGAGCGGATGCTGTTGTTAATCAACCCTTCCTTTTCGGAAAAACCGGTTGCTGAACCGTTCGCCGGGTTGAAAACGGTAAGGCCGTCCATCGTGCCCAGCCAGATTAATCCACGGCTATCCGTAAACAAACAATGGTATTCGTGGCAGTTGTGTTGCAGAAGTATGCTTTCTTTTTTGGGAAAGGAATAGGTGTTGGTACGGTAATTGAACAAAAACAATCCTTCATCGGAATACCCCAACAGCACGTCCTTATCAAATGTTGTCAATTGATAGGTGTAGGTAATCGGGTGATTGGGATCCTGAGGCATATTTTTGTAGGTGCCGGTATTGGGATCAAATAGACCGATTCCTTTATTGGTGCAGAGGTATAACCGGTTATCGCTTGTTTCAAACAGGTTGAGGCAATAGACAGGTACGTTGTAGTGCGTAATCCGGTTATTGACAAAACAGTACAGCCCATAGTTTTGCGTGCATAACCAAAGACGTTTTTTGCTGTCTTTAAACAGCTTTTCGCAAATAGCGTTTGTCGGAATGGATCTATCTTGTTCAACGGTTGGCGATTCCCTTTTGTAGCGGAATAATCCATTTTGAGTGCCAACCAAGATGTACCCGTCTTTTTCGGCAAAGGAGCGAACACTTATTTTTTTTGTGGAGGAAATGGCAAAAAGTGACCGACCGATGTTCCGAAACTTAAATCGATCGGGATGATAATACAGCACACCTCTGTCTATCGTTCCTACCCAGAGCCCTCCTTTATCATCGTTGTATTGGGTGCCAATTTCCGCCTCAACAATGCGTCCGTCAACCAAATGAAACGGTGACATCAGGCGTTTTTTCCGGAGGTTTTTATCGACTACCCACAGACCGGCCAACGAGCTGATCCAACAATCACCCTTTTTGTCAACAGAAAGCGTGTTTAATCCGTAGTCGGTTTCCAACACCTGCTCCCACATCCGGTTGGTAACGTTGAATCGTAACACCGAACCAATATCGTTTCCACTGCGCAACTGATAAATATAGTTACCAAAAAGTGCAACTTCCAATGAACTCGTATAGTTGTTATTGCCGGAAAAAGGATCCTCTATGTATTCTTGTTTGCGGGTAAGCCTATTGTAGCATATCAAACGCCCCGACTTATAAAACAAATAAACCTGATTCTGACATACAACAAGATTGTACAATTGGTCATTTAGACGACCAATATCAGTTACACGAGAGAGAAAGAGAGTGGTCTTGACCGTTCCGTTCTTTCGATAATACAAGTCGTCGTTTTGGGTTAAATACCAAAAGTTTTGTTCTGTATCCATGAAAAGATCAGACACGACATGGTTTACGCCTTCAGCCGTAAAAATACTATCAACATTGGGTATGAACAGTTCCTTGCGGAGATCAAAAATGAACAGTTTTTTGTGGTTCTTCACCCACATCCGTTTATCACCGTCTATGTACGTGTGATGCCAACCGGTATAGTTGGCCAACCGATATGCTTTTCTGTCGTCGTAATGTATGTATCGAAAACGAGCCCCGTCGTATAGGTTAACCAACCCTTCGGTTATGATAACCATGCGGCCGTCCGGCAATTGACTGATGTTACGTACACGATTGTCCGAAAGTCCGTCATTGCTGTTGATGGGAGAAAAAACATAGTTGTCCTGTGCCGTCAAACGGAAGGATGCAATCAATAAAACAAGTAGTAATGCGTTTTTCATCCCAAAAGACTGTGACGCAAAAATAACTAAAAATACAGGATTTGTTGTGATGCCCATCGTAATGGTTGTTTTTTCAATTCAACAAGAGCGATATTTTTTGCAACATTTGCTATAGTACGAGCCAATCATGCTGTATATATTTGTTTTCTGAAAACTGTCATGAAAACACATTGTAACACACGCATGAAATTCTCTTATATTGCCGGGATTTTTCTTTTTTATTCATTGGCTGTTTCTTCACAAAAAGCGACCCTTGTATCTCCCAATCAAAAGATTGCCGTTTCTGTCAATAGCCTTGCCGAATCCCAAACCGGGGAATGGTTCTTAAAAGTGACCTACACCCTTGATGGGAAATCGTCTGAGGTACTGCCGAAGATCTCGCTTGGGCTTGATCGTGCTGACCAGGTTTTTGGAAAAGAACTGAAGTTCGTGAAAGCCGGAAAGCCCGTTCTGATTAACTGCAACTATACAGCCACACACGGTAAACGTTCCGTTTGTACCAATTCAGCAAACGAGACCACTGTGTCGTTTGAGAATCCAGACAAGTCAAAATTCAACGTCATCATCCGGGCGTACAACGACGGCGTGGCCTTTAGATACGAATTCCCCGACGCTAAGGGCACTTTCGTTGTGAACGACGAGTTGACAGCCTATGAGGTGCCTGACGGAACAAGAAGATGGTTGGAAAAATTCAATACAGCCAACGAGGGTCTTTATACAACCATGACAGATGGAAAAACACAGCAGGAATGGGGGTTTCCCGCGCTGTTCAACGGTTCGGATAAGGATTGCTGGTACTTGATCCATGAAGCCGACTTGGATAGGAACTATTGCGGAACCAAACTGTCCAATACGGCCAGTCCAACCAGTTACAAGACTACATTCCCCAACCCGAGAGACGGAAATGGGCAGGGAGCATCAAAGCCAACCATCACACTTCCTTGGAAATCGCCGTGGCGCGTAATTATTATCGGCAGTTTGGCCGATGTTGTGGAATCTACGTTGGTAAATGATGTATCTTCCCCCTCACTGATATCAAAAACCGATTGGATTAAGCCGGGAAAGGCTTCCTGGAATTACTGGTCAAGCAATCACGGAACCAAGGACTTTAAAATAGTGTGCGCCTTTGCTGATCTGGCTGCTGCCATGGGTTGGCCTTACACCTTGCTCGATTGGGAATGGGATGCCATGAGCAATGGAGGGAACATGGAGGATGCGTTGAAATACATTCATTCGTTGGGCGTTAAGCCATTGATGTGGTACAATTCGGGCGGCACTCATACCGGTGTTACCTCAACACCTAGGGATAGGATGTTGACCCACGAAAACCGTGTGGAAGAGTTTACCAAGTTGAAAAAACTGGGTGTTGTGGGCGTGAAGATTGATTTCTTTGAAAGCGAAAAACAGGATATGATCAAGTATTACCTTGACATACTGGATGATGCCGCTGCTTTCGAGATGATGGTGTACTTCCATGGTTGCATGGTCCCTCGTGGATGGGAACGCACCTACCCGAACCTGATGACCAACGAGGGCGTACGCGGAGCCGAATGGTACAACAACGGCCCTGAATTTACTACATCAGCTCCTGAACACAACACATTGTTGCCCTTTACCCGGAATGTGGTTGGTGCCATGGATTACACCCCGGTTACGTTTACCAATTCTCAATTTCCTCACATCACTTCTTATGGTCATGAACTGGCCTTGAGTGTGGTATTTGAATCAGGCATACAGCATTTTGCGGACAGACCTGAAGGTTACATGGATTTGCCCGATGCGGCCAAGCAATTTCTTAAGGATGTACCCACTGCTTGGGACGATACCAAGTTGGTAGAAGGAAATCCAGGCAGAGACGTGGTCATGGGCAGGAGAAAAGGAAACAGCTGGTATGTGGGCGGCATCAGCGCTGAACGGTCTGCAAGAAACAAAACCGTTTCATTAAACTTTTTGTCAACCAATACATCTTACAAGCTGACCTTGATCTCCGATGGTGAGCACGATAAAAAAATTGTGACGCAGTATAGTGTCGTTGATAAATCAAGCACGATTAAAGTAAGGGTGCTCGGCAGGGGTGGATTTGTTGCCCTGTTGGTTCCCATTGAAAAATAAGTCCCATTAGAAACTATGCAGTCATTTATAAATAAAACCAAATTACGATGAAAAAAATTCTTTTAAAAAGCATGCTGTTGGTTGTGTGCTCTTTTTCGATATTGACGGCTTTTTCAGCCAACGATGTGAATAAGAAGCCAATTTACCTAAACACAGCTTATTCGTTTAAAGAAAGAGCGGTTGACTTGGTCTCCCGCATGACCTTGGAAGAAAAGCAAACCCAGCTGGGCAACACGATGCCTCCCATTCCTCGTCTTGGTGTAAACAAGTACGATATGTGGGGAGAAGCGCTACACGGCGTCGTGGGCAGAAACGACAACGCCGGAAAGACGGCGACCTCTTTTCCGAACAGCGTGGCTGTGGGTTGTACCTGGGATCCTGAACTCATCAAACGTGAAACCGAAGCCATAGGAAACGAGGCCAGAGGGTTCAATAATGATATTATTTTCACGCTTACCTACTGGTCACCGGTAATTGAACCGGCTCGTGACCCGAGATGGGGACGCACCGCTGAAACATTCGGCGAAGACCCTTTCCAAGTCGCACAGATTGGAAGCGGTTTCATCAGAGGCTTAATGGGCAATGACCCCCTTTATTTAAAGGCAGTGCCTTGCGGCAAACACTTTTTTGCCAACAACGCTGAATTTAACCGCCACAATGGAAGCGCAAACATGGACGACAGGGACATGAGGGAATTTTACCTGTTGCCCTACAAGAGACTGATTGAAAAAGATAAGTTGCCTGCCATCATGTCGGCGTACAATGCAGTGAATGGTGTCCCCATGTCTGCAAGCAAATTTTTGGTCGATACGATTGCCAAAAGGACCTATGGCTTGGACGGTTATGTAACAGGCGACTGTGATGCTGTATCCGATGTGATTAACAGCCACCGTTATGCAAAAAGCAGACCTGAAGCTGTTGCCATGGCCTTGAAGACCGGTGTTGACTCCGACTGCGGAAGCATGTACCAGGGAAACGCCTTGGAGGCCCTAAAGCAGGGTTTGATCACTGAAGCCGATATGGACAGGGCATTGGTAAATACCTATACAATCCGAATGAGATTGGGCGAGTTTGATCCCAAGAACATCGTTCCCTATGCAAGCATCAAGCCCAGCATCATCAACAATCCGTCTCACAACGCTCTTGCACTGGAAATTGCAACCAAGACAATCGTATTGTTGAAGAACAATGCTTCTGTCAAGAACGGAAAAAAAGTGTTGCCATTAAATACCGGCTCCATCAAGAAAATTGCCGTATTGGGTCCACAAGCCGACAAGGTAGAATTGGGTGACTACTCGGGAGAACCTGAAGCAAAATACAAAATTTCTCCATTGGCAGGTCTTAAAAACTACATTGCTGAACACAAATTGAACATCGAAGTCGTTTCAAGAGAAAGTGGAAACACCGCCAAAAGGACCGATTTCTTGTCAATTACCGGTTTTACAACGGTAAGCAAAGGAGTTACCAAGGACTACGATGCCATCAAGTTTGATGCATCATCCAGCGGTTTGATCACATCGGGTAGGGGAGCTGCATCCATCAGAGGCATCAAAGATGGGGACTGGACTGCCTACAACAACATTGATGTCACCAATCTTGATTCCATTCGTTTGAATGCAAGTGCATCCGGTGCTGGAGGCACCATCGAGATCCGTGTTGTGTCAAAGACGGGTAACGTTCTAGCCACTCAAAAAATAGCCGGTGCTGCCCAAGGTGGCGGTGGCGCTCCTGGTGGCATGGGCGGCATGGGTGGATTCGGCGGTATGGGCGGTGGACGTTCCAAGCCTATTTCTGTCAAGATTAACACCTTGGGCATAGCCGGTCCGCAAACCATTGTATTGGTTTACCGTGAAGCTGAAGCGCCCGCTCAAGATAAGGAAACACTGGATATGGCAGCCTCTGCTGACGTAGCCATTCTCTTTGTTGGAACCGACCAATCTACCGGTCGTGAGGAATCAGACCGATTTGCCATCAGGCTGCCGGGTAATCAAAATGAATTGATCAAAGCGGTTGCAGCTGTCAATCCAAACACCATCGTTGTAATTCAAGGTATGGGTATGGTGGAAGTGGAGCAATTCAAGAACAATCAAAACATCCCCGGCATCATTTTTACCGGTTATAACGGACAAGCCCAGGGTGCAGCCATGGCCAAGATCTTGTTTGGCGAAGTTAACCCCGGTGGTAAATCCAGCCTTACTTGGTACAAGTCTATCGACGATTTGAACGACCTCAACGACTATACGCTGAGAGGTGGTAACGGTAAGAACGGCAGAACCTACATGTATTTCAAAAAGGATGTTTCCTATGAATTCGGATACGGCCTTTCCTATACCACCTTTGCTTACAGCAATTTCACCATCAGCAAAAGTGCGATAACGCCCAATGATAAGGTAACGATTACCGTTGACGTGAAAAATACCGGCAGTGTGGAAGGTGACGAAGTGGTACAGATTTACGTTAAGACACCCGATAGCCCGGCTTCGCTGGAACGTCCCATCAAACGACTCAGAGGTTTCAAGCGGGTAACCATCCCTGCCGGCCAAACGAGAAAAGTATCCATTGAAGTGGATTGCGCCGATTTGTGGTTCTGGGATACCAAGAACAAACACATCATGTTTGATAAGGGCAACTATGTCTTTGAAATCGGAGCTTCCTCCAAGGATATCAAAGGTCAGGTGAAAGCCATCATGGGTGGAACCTACACGCCTGTGCTCAAGACCGTCGTTATTGAAGCCGAAAAGCTGGTCCTGAAACCAGGTAACACGATGACAACCAGCATTACAGCTGCTTTATCGGATGACAGTTTTGCCGACATGAAGCGCACTAAAGTAACCTATACGACCAACAACTCGGCTGTTGCTACCATTGATGCAACTGGAAAAGTCACAGCTACCGGAGTGGGAGTTGCCCTGATTAAGGCCAGTGTAACCATTAACGGAAAAACTGTATCGAACAGTTGCCCCGTCAAGGTGATGCCCGATTTGACGCCAAAATCCATCTTGATAGACGGTAAAAACGTTGAAGGATTTACGCAGGAAAACAAGGCATACAGCTATCTGATGACAGCCAACGCTAAAATTCCCGTGGTTAGTGCTACTGCCCAATCAAGCGGAATCAAGGTTGAAGTTGAACAAGCCAAGGGCATTCCTGGAACCGCAGTTGTCAAGTACCTGGATGAAATCTCACAGGAAAAAAATCTGTACTTTTTCAACTTTGACGTAGCATCCGTTAGCGAAGAATTCAACGCCTCGCCGTTTGGCAAACAATGGCAGTGGGTACGCAACAATCCTGCTACCAGCAGCTTGTTGAAGAAAGCCGGTATGTTGACCATCACCAGCGAAGTCGGTGACATTTCAGAAGGCACCAATAATGCCAAGAACATCTTGCTTCAAAGTGCCAACAACGACTGGACCATCGACACCAAGCTGGTTTGCTCACGCAATCCTTCTCAACCGGAAAATACCGGTATCCTCGCTTACCAAGATGATGACAACTTTGTGAAGTTTGTCCTCAGGGCTCAGACCAAGAGTTCGCAGGGCAGACAGGTTCCAGGAGCTGATGAAACAAGACCTGGCACCTTGGATTTGATCATTGAAGAAAACGGCATTGCCAAATCGATGGGTTCCTTAAACTTAAAAAGTGCTGCCACGGGAGAGAACGGAATCATACTGAGACTGGAAAAGAAACAAGGCACCTACACCGCCACCTATTCAACGGATGGAACGAAGTTTGACAAGGTTGCTGCAGGCACCAGTTTGCTCAAGGACATCAAGGCTGGTCTGCTAGTTTGTGATGGTATCATCATTCAGGGAATGAAGAGCGTGTTTTATTTTAATTCAGATACCACCAAACCTAGTTCACCGTTTGACGTATCGTTCGATTACTTCCATATAACGAATAACAAATAAAACCTGATAATAGAGAAAGTGCCAGCCCCACTGGCAGGTATCCTGCAAAGGGGGCTGCACTTTCTATTCAACATACCTTAAACCAATACCAAACTCATGAATTTTTTCAAATTACTAACACGCTCGCGCTTGTTCTATTGTACTTTGTTTAGTCTAATGCTCGTTTTCCAAAGTTGCAGGGAAGATTTGAAAGGAACATTTCCCGTTATTAAGGAGGAACTGATTGGCGAATATTTACAGAACAATCCTGCCACTTTTTCGTTGTTTACCACCATGCTCGACACGACGGGTGTGATGGGACTGTTAAAAGCCTATGGTAGTTATACGGTATTTGCTCCCACAAATGAAGCAATCGAAACTTACCTGGCCACTCTTGAGGATCTTGATGGAAATCACAACATTACATCAATCAATCAGTTGTCATTGAAAGAAATAAAGATCTTCTGTTACAATCACATCATAAAGGGAGATACCATTCGAACAATGGACATGAATAAAGGAGCACTTGGCTCTCAGTCCATGAGTGGCCGTTTTTTGAGTGTTTCATTTTCAACGGACCATATTTATATCAATCGAACGTCTCCTATTTTAACGCGTGATATCAAACGCCATAATGGATATATTCACATTATTGGTAAGGTAATAGCACCTGCACGCATTAAGCTTGGAGAAGTATTCGAAGGCGACAGCTTGTACAGTATTTATGGTAGGGCATTGGCAATAACCGGTCTTTCAAGCATCATGAATTTATCTCCTGCAGAAGATGAGTCGTTCGACCCTAAAGCCGATACACGCTACTTGGCTACTCATACTGTTCCTGAAGAACATCCAACCGCCAGGAAGTTTGGATATACCATATTGGCCGTATCGGATGCCGATTTGGCCAAGTGTAAATACCCAAATATACCAGGCTTGGAAAATGGCATCCACACACCGGGCGACTTGGCAAAGTTGGCTAAATATTACTATGCTGAAACATTCCATCACGATGCGGATAATATCAGCGACATGACGGACCGGAAAAATTACTTGAATCGGTTTATGTCATTTCATTGCTTTGACAGGATCTTATTAAGCAGCCGATTTGTCAAGGACCTTTTCACACCCCATCATTTTGCGCAGTATCCAATGTATGAGTACATTGAGACAATGCTGGAGAATACACTGATAGAGGTGGTTTATGATAAGATGGGCAAAGTCATCAGCCCGGAAATGATGAGCGATCCCAACCATATATTTGGTGTCTTTGATTTGGGTGACCCCGATCAAGGGTGTATGTTTACAAACGACCAAAACAAACCAGACGGTGGCTCCTTAAACGGTTACTACCACGGTATTAATAAGCCAGTTATCTATTCGAGAAAATACCTGGGCGATCAAACGACAAAGCGCTTGCGTTTAGATGTAGCTTCATTTTTCCCCGAGTTTGCAAACAACAATATGCGTGGTAATAACCCCACAGCGGTTTCCGGCGTGGTAGGCAAGACCCATTATTATTTATTGCCTCAGACGTATGTTGAAAATTTCACAGGTACACCCAACTGCCGTTTAAGCTACTTGGGTGCCACTGATACATGGGAAGATTACCAAGGTGACGAGTTTTTCTTAAACGGTACCTATAATTTTTCCATTAAAACGTCGCCCATCCCTGCCGGCACGTATGAAATACGTATGGGCTATCAGGCAACACCACAACGCGGTATCGCTCAATTGTATTGGGACAGTCTTCCCTGTGGTATTCCCTTGGATTTATCGTTAATGGCTTCAGACCCGGGTGTGGGTTGGCAAGAACCAGGTACAAATAGTGAAGACCCTCAGGGGTATGAAAATGATAAAATGATGCACAATCGTGGATACATGAAAGGTGCTGCCTGTTTTGGATCTGCAAATAAAAGCGTGTACAATTCGCTTAACACACGCGTAAGCCCTCGCTGCCTGCGTCGGGTGCTGGGTATTTATACATTCACGGAATCAAAGAAGCATTATTTTACAGCAATCAGTCTCGGTTCAAATTCAAATGGCACGCAATTCATGCTGGATTATCTCGAATTTACCCCCATTGAACTGTTGGAAACAGAAGACGTAAACTAATCAGTGTACAGATACATGTATATATCTACAAACATGAAAAAGAATCTATTTGGTTGTTTGTTTTTTCTACTGGTACTTAGTATAAATGCCAATGGAGCCGGAGCCTTTATCCCGTCTGAAATTGAAAACCCTGAACTGCTGGGAATCAATAAAGAACCGTACCATGCCACGTTGATGCCCTATGCGAACTTACAGGAAGCATTGGTAGCCAAGCGGCATGCTTCTTCGTTATGCATTCGTCTGAACGGCATGTGGAAATTCAATTGGGTGCCCATTCCGGAGGATCGCCCCGTTGATTTCTACAAACCTACCTTCGATGTGTCCGGGTGGAAAGAAATACCCGTGCCTTCCAACTGGGAAGTGCAAGGATATGGAACGCCCTTTTACCGAAATAACGGATATACCATCAAAAAGGATTTTCCTCATGTCATGAGTGAACCCGATAAATGGTACACCGCCTTTAAGGAACGCAATCCGGTAGGAAGCTACCGCAGAGACTTTAACGTTCCGGCTAAATGGTTGAACGGTCGTGTATTCATCACCTTTGATGGAGTGGACAGTGGATTCTTTATTTGGGTAAACGGTGAAAAAGTTGGATTTAGCGTAAACAGCCGCAATACAGCGGAATTTGACCTGACCAAGTATCTAAAGGCCGGCAAAAACACCCTGGCAGTTGAAGTCTATCAATACAGTTCGGGCACGTGGTTGGAAGACCAGGATATGTGGCGTCTGCACGGTATTTTCCGTAACGTGACCCTATGGAGTGCACCTCAGGTTCACGTCCGTGACTTTTTCGTAAAACCCGATTTGGATAAAAGCTACAGGGATGGAACTGTTGATGTTGTTGCCAAGATTAAGAATTTTGGGGACAGCAAGTCAAAGGTTCAGACCTTTACCGCAACACTTTACGACAAGGAAGGAAAAGAAATAACCAAAGGCAGTGTAACCGGAACAGCACTGAACGCAAAACAGGAACAACAACTCCGGGTTTCATTTCCTGTTTCCAACCCGGAAAAATGGACGGCGGAAACCCCCAACCTCTATACCATCGTATTGACCACTTCCGAAGGAGAAATTCTTTCTTCCAAAATTGGTTTCCGCAAGATTGAAATCAAAGGGCGTGTCTTCATGGTAAACGGTGTGCCCATCAAATTGAAGGGTGTGAACCGTCACGAACACTGGTCGGACGTAGGCCATGCCGTTACCGAGGCACAAATGATCCGCGACCTGGAGGTTATCAAACAGGGAAACTGCAACCATGTCCGTACCAGTCACTATTCCGACGATCCCCGTTGGTACGAGCTGTGCGATGAATATGGTATTTGGTTGGTTGCCGAGGCAAACTGTGAAAGCCATGGTTACGACAGGCGTTTTGACGAAGAACCCACCATGAAAGGCGCCATCATTGACCGCAATGTGGCCAATGTGGAAAACTTCAAAAACCACCCATCGGTCATCATCTGGTCATTGGGTAATGAATGCGGTGGAGCCGGTTCCAATTTTATTGCCGCCCTTAATGCAGTCAGGTCGTTGGATTCCACGCGCTTTGTGCATTACGAACGCTTCGGTACCGGCAGCCGGAATCCGGCCGATTTGGACGGACGTATGTACGGAACAGCACAGGACTATGCCAATACGGCGCACGATAAAACGTTGACCAAGCCGTTCTATATCTGCGAATTTGTGCATGCCATGTTCAATTCCATGGGGTCGCTCGACGAGTACTCCAAGGTCTTTGACGAGAATCCGGAAATTTTAGGGGGTGCTATTTGGGAATACCAAGATCAAGCCCTTTGGAACAAACGTGACCCCAAACATCCTATTTTGGCGTATGGTGGTGGTTTTGGGGAACAACCCAACGACCATTACTTTATTCACAAGGGGGTGGTTTCCTACGACAGAGCTACTTCGGGAAGTGGCGTAAAACCGCATTATCCCGAAATGAAGAAAGCCTTCCAATGGATAGATACTGAATTGACCGATCCCGTAACGGGAGCTATTTCCATTCGGAACAAATACCAATTTATTAACTTGAGTGGATTCGATATTTCCTGGACTATTACCGAAAACGGTGTCGAGATTTCAAAAGGTACAACCTCTATGATGCGCCCCATTAATCCGCGTAGTACTGGTAGAGCCACGCTCAACTACAAAATTGCACGTCCAAAAGCCGGTGCAGAATACTACCTTCGCGTTTCCTACACGTTAAAGGAGAAAACTCTTTGGGCAGACAAAGGCTTTGAAGTAGCAACTGCCCAATTCAAGCTGCCAATAGGGACACCTCCTGTATTGGAAACCAATGTGACAACACCTGTTTCCCTGGTTCAAACCGATCAAGAGGTAACCATTACCGGTACCGGTTTTTCGGTTGCGTTCGATAAGAAAACAGGCTTTATGAGTCAGTTAAAACGTCAAGGTGTAGAACTGTTAGCCGATGCCGGTGGTCCGAAAGTGCATTTGTGGCGTGCAGCCCACCGCAACGACGACGACTGGGCATTCCGCACGTGGGAACGGTATGGCATCACAACGCTGGCGTACACTCCGGTTGAAATGAACGTTGAAACCGTTGATAATTCAACCGTTAAAGTGGTTTCGACCACCAAAGCCGACGGAAAAGAAGGGTTTGGCGTATACCATACGGCGACCTATCTGATCAAAGGTGATGGAACCATTCAAGTGGAAAACAAGATTAATTTTATTGGTTTCCGTGTCAACCTTGGCCGCATCGGTGTTCGTATGTTGTTGAATAAGAAACTCGACCGCATGACGTTCTTTGGTCGTGGTCCGTTCGAAAATTATTCAGATCGTAAGACTGCTGCTGAGGTAGGGGTGTACGACATGGGTGTGAACGAACAGTACGAGTACGAAAAGCCCATGGAACGTGGCAATCACGAAGAAGTACGCTGGGCCAAACTGTATGGAAAAGGCATGCCCGGCATTCAGATTAATTCGGATGAGAAGTTGATGCAATTTGCTGCCCTTCCTCACACCGATGAGGTCATGTACCCGATCGAATACAAGATTGATCTTCCGGCCAGCACGTCTACTGTAGTGTGTGTTTCAACCAAGACCCTTGGCGTTGGCTCGAACAGTTGCGGTCCTCAACCCTTGGAACAATTCAAGGTTTATGGCGACCCAACAACCTTTACATACACGATTAGCTTACTTAAACCGTAACAAAATTATGAAGAGAAGTTATTCTTGGGCTGTGTTGATACTGGCGATGGCTTTTATCCGGTCTTTTTCGGGTATGGCTCAGAACCCCATCATTCAAACCAGTTACACAGCAGACCCGGCCCCGATGGTGTATAATGACACGGTCTTTTTGTATGCCGGTCACGATGATGACAACGCCTTAGGCTTTGAAATGAAGGACTGGTTGTTGTACACCACCACCGATATGGTAAATTATACCGATCACGGAGTTGTGGCATCCTTGAAGAATTTTAAGTGGGCACCTCAAGACAATGGGGCCTGGGCTCCGCAATGCATTCGACGCAACAATAAGTTCTACCTATACTGTCCCCTGCCAAACGGGGTCGGTATAGGTGTGCTGGTTGCCGACAGTCCTTACGGTCCATTCAAGGATCCCATTGGAAAACCCTTGATCAAGAATAGTTCTCAAGATATTGACCCAACCATTTTAATCGATGATGATGGTCAAGCCTATCTGTATTGGGGGAATCCCAACTTGTACTATGTCAAGTTGAATCAAGACATGATTTCCTATTCGGGCGATATCATCAAAGAACCGACCAAGCCGGCCAATTACCAGGAAGGTCCGTGGGTATGGAAACGTGGGGGGCACTATTACCTAGCCTATGCCTCTACCTGTTGTCCCGAAGGTATTGGTTATGCGATGAGCCATTCGCCCACCGGACCGTGGGAATACAAGGGTATGATCATGGAAGGAGATCAACGTTCAAGCGGGAATCATCCGGGAATCATTGATTACAAAGGGCATTCCTATGTGTTCGGTTTCAATTATGCGATACTAAAACAAACGATGTCGAAGCACTACGAGCGGCGATCTATTTGTTTGGAGTCAATTACCTATAATGCCGATGGCTCCATTGTCAAGTTGCCATTTTGGTCAACCGCCGGCGTAGAACCACTGGGTTCCGTGAATCCGTATGTTCGCAATGAGGCCGAAACGATGGCATACAGTGAAGGATTGAAAACAACCACTGTCACCGAATGGGAACAGAACGTTTCCTGGAATAAAGGAAAAAAGGTAGCTGACCGCTTGTTTGTAACGTCGATTCATAACGGTGATTACATGAAAGTGCGGGGAGTGGATTTTTCACAAGGAGTCGCCTCAATTGACATGAATATTGCCTCGTTGAACGGCGGGGACATTGAACTTCGGGTGGACAACCTGGATGGACCCGTGTTGGGGACCATCACCGTGAAAACGTCAGGAGAAGGGGATAGCTGGAAAACAAGTACCACACCGCTGAAGACTATAAAAGGTATTCACGATCTGTTTTTTGTGTTTAAGGGGAAAAAAGAATTGTTCAACCTTGACTGGTGGAAATGTGCCGTCAAGTAACAGCACACATACGCACGTTTTAGAAAAAAGTAGGATGAAAAGTATAAAAAAAATTAGTTGGGTTGCCTTATTGGGTCTGATCGTTCTTTTTGATTTTGCCGGAACGGCCCGGTTAGCAGCACAGACGGTATGGCTTGATGAGTTGGATCTGAGTGCAGCCACTCAGGGATACGGTACCCCTAGAAAGAATCGGTCGCTCGACGGAAAAAAGATGACCATAAACGGAGAAACGTTTGAACGCGGTTTTGGAACGCATGCCGTGAGCTCCTTGGTTCTCTTGCTCGAAGGAAAAGCGACCTCGTTCAGCGCAAAAGTGGGTATGGACGATGAGGTAACAGACAATCAGTCTGCTGCCGAATTTGTGGTCATTGGCGATGGCAAACGACTGTGGACGAGTGGCGTGATGCACCTTCATGCCCCGGCTAAGGTCTGTTCCGTTCAACTGGAGGGTGTGAAAAAGCTTGAATTGCTGGTTGAAGATGGCGGTAACGGCAATTATTACGACCATGCCGATTGGGCTGACGCAAAATTTGAAGCCAAGGGTGTTACGACGTTTAAGTCGTACAATCCCATACCCAATGAGCCCTACATTCTTACTCCCAAGCCATCGGACAAGCCAAAAATCAACACATCAAAAGTATTTGGCGTGCGTCCGGGTTCAGCTTTTCAATTTTTAGTTTCTGCAACGGGTGACAGACCCATGAGCTTTTCGGCTTCCGGCCTACCTTCCGGTCTCAAGATTGATACCAAAACCGGCATCATCACCGGTAAAATTGCCAATAAAGGCACCTATGTGGTCACGTTGGGTGCGAAAAATGCAAAAGGCACTTTTGAAAAGAAGCTGCGCATCGAGTGTGGCGATCGTATCGCACTGACACCAACCATGGGTTGGAACAGCTGGAACTGTTTTGCCGGGGAAGTATCTGCCGATAAAGTGAAGCGCGCCGCCGATGCCATGATCAAAAGCGGACTGGTGAATCATGGTTGGACATACATCAACATCGATGATTTCTGGCAGAACAACCGCGATTCAAAAGACGAAGCATTACGTGGAAAATTTCGGGATGAAGCCGGCAATATCATTCCCAACAAACGATTCGGCGATATGAAATCACTGGCCGATTACGTGCATGGCCTTGGGTTGAAAATCGGCTTGTATTCAAGTCCGGGTCCATGGACCTGCGGGGGTTGTGCCGGCAGTTTCGGCTATGAGAAACAGGATGCACAAAGTTACGCGAAGTGGGGCTTTGATTACTTGAAGTACGACTGGTGCAGCTACGGCAATGTTATTAATGGACTGCCGGAGAATGATCCCTACAAAGTATCTTCATTGTCATACAATGGAGGCAGCGTCTTGGCTACAGCCATGAAACCCTTCGAAGTGATGAGTAAATACCTGCGTGAAGAACCCCGCGACATCATTTTTAGCGTATGCCAGTACGGCATGTCGGATGTGTGGAAGTGGGGCGGTTCCGTGGGTGGAAACTGCTGGCGTACCACGAATGATATTACCGATACGTGGGTAAGTGTAAAAAATATTGCACTTTCTCAGGATTCTGCAGCTCGCTATGCCAAACCAGGCAACTGGAACGACCCTGATATGTTGGTGGTAGGCACCGTAGGCTGGGGCAATCCGCATCCCAGCAAACTCAAACCCGATGAACAATACCTGCACATCAGCTTGTGGAGCCTTTTCTCGGCACCGCTGCTTATTGGTTGTGACATGGAAATATTGGATGAATTCACGTTGAATCTATTGACCAACGATGAAGTGATCGAGGTAAACCAGGATCCACTGGGTAAGCAAGCTACCTGTCTGCAAACGATAGGCGATGTGCGCATCTACAAGAAGGATTTGGAGGATGGCAGTTACGCCGTAGGTTTCTGCAACTTCGGAAACGACATTTCTACCCTTTCCTACGCCGACTTCAGCAAGCTGGGCATCAGTGGGCGTTGCACGGTGCGTGATTTGTGGCGACAAAAAAACATTACGACCATCAATACGCAGTCAGCTCAGCTTCCACTGACCATTCCAGCACATGGCGTACTCTTGTATCGGTTTATTCCGGTACGCTAAGTGCCTGAGTGGTAGTATAATTAATGCAATGATTATCAATAAGATATAACCATATTTACATGAAGCGTCCATTTTTTCACATACCCTTTGTTTTGTTGTTTGCTATGTTGTCTACGGTAACCTTCGCACAGAATCCGGTCATACAAACCAACTATACGGCAGACCCTGCCCCCATGGTGCACAACGGTACCGTTTATTTGTATACCACACACGATGAAGATGTCACGGTGCGGAACTTCTTTACCATGAACGATTGGAAGTGCTATTCCACCACCGACATGGTGAACTGGACCGATCACGGCACCATCCTTTCCTACAAAGATTTCAGCTGGGCCAGGGGTGATGCATGGGCTGGCCAATGCATATTCAGAAACGGCAAGTACTATTTTTATGTGCCGGTGAACAAGAAGAATGGTGGAAACGTCATTGGAGTCGCTGTTTCTGACAGTCCGACCGGACCGTTTAAGGATGCCATCGGAAAACCCCTGTTGGAAGGCTACGGGTATATCGATCCTACGGTGTTTATCGACGACGACGGCCAAGCCTATTTGTACTGGGGAAATCCCGACCTGAGCTACGTGAAGTTGAATCCCGACATGGTTTCCTATTCCGGAGAGGTGGTCAAGGTGGAGTTCACCAGTACCAATTTTGGCGTACGCACGGGTGATGCGAAACGCAAAGCCCAATACGAGGAAGGCCCTTGGTTTTACAAACGCAGTGGCAAGTATTACATGCTGTACCCGGCCGGTGGCGTACCTGAGCACCTAGCGTATTCTACAAGCCCAGGCCCCTTAGGACCGTGGACGTATGGAGATACCATTATGCCCATCATCGGAAAAGGAGGAGCCTTTACCAATCATCCGGGATACATCGACTTCAAGGGTCGTTCTTTCCTATTCTACCACAATGGCGACCTACCCGGTGGCGGTGGTTATAAGCGTTCGGTCTGTGTAGCTGAGTTTACCTACAACAAAGACGGATCGATTCCCCGCATTCAGCATACCGTTGAAGGTGTCACCAAAAGTGTGGGCAACTTGAATCCCCTGTTGCGCAGCGAAGCTGAGACCATCGCGTTTGAATCGGGTATCGAAACAGCCCGCAATGAAAAAACAGGGATGTATGTCACGGATGTTGACAACGGTGATTACATCAAAGTGAGAAGCGTTGATTTCAACAAACCGGTTAAAACGTTTCAGGCCAGCGTGGCGACAGCTTCGCAAGGGGGCAAGATTGAACTGCATGTGGATGGTTTGACCGGACCGCTGTTGGGAACCCTTGAGGTCAAGAGCACGGGCGGCTTCCAGACTTGGGCACTCCAGTCGTGCAAGGTATCTTCCGTCAAGGGTGTTCACGACCTTTATTTCGTATTCAAAGGAGGCGACGGTGATTTATTCAACATGGACTGGTGGGTGTTTTACAGTAAATAAAAATTGATATGCATTACTTAGCTCATTTTTTTCGTGGGTTGTTTCTGGTTGTAGCCATTGTTGCTCCCATTCATGCTTCCACCACAGGCAGCGAAGTGCTAGCACACTGGCGTTTCGATCAGATCAAACACCTACGGGGAGATTCCACCAGTGTGCCGGAGGTAGGAAAACCGCTATCGGCAACAGACAGGGGCGCAACTGAGCCTCAACCCTATGTGGCTGATTTATCCGGTAAGGGAAACGTACTTCAGGTGCGTGGCTCCAAACCCTCGACCAACGTGTTTTCAGCCAACGTCCCTTCAGCCATAGTAAACGGTTTGCCCAACACCCGGTCGCTTGCGTTGAAAAACGGGGAATACGTGGTCACTTTAGACCGCCCCCTAGCGTTCTACGATATGCAGAAAAGCTGGACGATAGAAGCCAGTCTGTTCTGTAATTTGCTGGGAACCGAACAGGTTTACCTGTGTAAAGAAGGGTTCAAAGGCGCACTCACCGGTGATCTTTCCCTTGGATTCGATAACATGCTGAAGACCTATTACATCGAAGTCGTTGGAGCAGATGGCGTGCCTCGCCGTGTTGGAGCCGGTGACGAGGTCGTTGCAGGGAAATGGTACGATGTACGTGCCACTGCCAACTACGATGCTACATCCAAAAAAACCACGGTGACCCTGGAGGTAAAACTGTCCGGTCAGGCAACTTTTGGTAAACCCGGTGTGATGTCGTTCAAAGGCTCTGCACTTCCTCGAAATGCGGGTATGTGGGTCATTGGACGGGGTTACCCAACCGGTTTCCCCACCAATTTAACAGTATTGGACGGTGGCATCGATGAGGTGCGCATTCAAGGCGAAGCTATGCCACATGTTCCTGGAATGAACCCACTTTTTTCAGATAATTTTACCGCCGACCCTGCTGCTACCGTTGTTGGTAACACTGTTTACTTGTACGTGGGTCAGGATGCAGCCTCAGTGGGCGGGTGGTTTAACATGCCTGCCTGGCTGTGTTATTCTACCACGGACATGAAAAACTGGAAAGCGCACGGCCCGGTTTTAGCGGCTAAGGATTTTTCACAGGCAGCCCCGGAAGCTTCTTGGGCCGCTCAAGTGGTTGAAAAAAACGGGAAGTTTTACGATTATGTCACGCTCGACGGGAAAAACGGTCATGTGATAACCGTTGCCGTGGCTGATAATCCCTTAGGCCCTTTCAAGGAAGCACTACCGGGTAAGCCCTTGGTCACCGACAATATGACCACCGATTCCCATCGGACCAACGCCGACATCGACCCCACCGTCTTTATTGACAATGACGGTACTCCTTGGATGGCCTGGGGCAATGGAGACTGTTACCTGGTAAAATTGAAGCAGAACATGGTGGAAACCGACGGCCCGATTACGAAGGTACCATTTAGAAATTATTCGGAAGGCCCGTGGCTTTTCAAACGCAGTAACCTGTATTACATGGTTTATGCCGCTGACGCTCCTGGCGTCCAAGCTGAGCAAATCGCCTACTCAACCGCAAAGAAAATTACCGGCCCGTGGACCTACGGAGGTTTACTCACCGGATCGGCCAAATACGGCTTTACCATTCATCCTTCTGTCATCGAGTTTAAGAACCAATGGTATTTTATTTACCACGATGGTTCGTACACGTTGAACGGAACCCCCGGTGGTGATTGCAGACGACAGGTGTGTATGGAATACCTATACTTCAACCCCGACGGCTCAATTAAACCGATAACCCTAACGTCTGAAGGGGTTAGCGTGCCTCCCGTGCGATAAAACCTTTAATCGTTAAACCAATGTCACTTAAAAGAAGTGGAATAACTTCAAAAGTAGCTTACTTGCTTCTTGTTTTCTTGAATGTTGGTGTAAGCATCAACGCTCAGGAAACATTACAGCGCAAACAACTGTTTGACTACGATTGGAAATTCAATTTGGGTGATGATCCAGCAGCCTGTTCTGTTGAATATGGTGATGCAAACTGGCGAAGCCTTGATTTGCCTCATGATTGGAGCATCGAAGGCACATTCGATTCGAATAATCCCATGGGCAACGATGGCGGTTATTTCCCTGCAGGGATCGGTTGGTACCGAAAAACGTTCACCGTTCCGGCTTCGTGGAAAGATAAACACGTTTCCATCTATTTTGAAGGCGTTTATATGAACGCTGAGGTGTTTATAAACGGTAAATCGCTTGGGGTTCATCCTTACGGTTATACCTCCTTTAGCTATGACCTGACTCCCTATCTGAAATCAACCGGCAACAATGTACTGGCTGTTCGGGTAGACAATTCCAAGCAAAAAAATTGTCGATGGTATAGCGGTTCCGGTATTTACAGGCATGTATGGCTGGTTGTAACCAACCCGATACATGTTGCCCAATGGGGAGTAACCATTTCAACCCCCACTGTTTCACCGAAAAAAGCGACCATTCAGGTAAAAACACAGGTAAAGAACGAGACGAACGTGCCACAACGCGTGATGCTAAATACCAAACTGTTGGGTGAGAAAGGGAAAATGGCCGCGGATAATCAATTGCCGATTGAGCTTCCGGCAAATAGTGAAAAAATCGTTGAACAATCACTCACCGTTTCAGATCCGTTGTTGTGGACTCCCGAAACACCTCATCTTTATCAAGCACAGGTTACAATAAGTAAGAATGCCAATCCCGTTGATGTTACCAAAACCACCTTTGGTATACGCTCCCTACGATTCACCACCGAATATGGGTTTCAACTAAATGGAAAAACGGTAAAAATCAATGGAGGCTGCGTGCACCACGATAATGGATGCTTGGGTGCTGTAGCGTACGATCGTGCCGAAGAACGCCGAGTTGAACTCCTGAAAGCTGCCGGGTTCAATGCCATCAGAACGTCACACAACCCACCCTCTGAAGCCTTTTTAACGGCGTGCGACCGGTTGGGCATGATGGTTATTGATGAAGCTTTTGACGGTTGGAAAGAACAGAAAAATGCCTTCGATTATTCGCTGTATTTTGATGCCTGGTGGCAACGTGATGTGGAAGCTATGGTACTGCGTGATCGCAATCATCCTTCCATTATTATGTGGAGTATTGGTAACGAAGTGATTGAGCGAAAGAAACCGGAAGCGGTTGAAATAGCCAAAAAGCTGGTTGATTGTGTGCATAAAAACGACCCGACACGCCCCGTAACCTCAGCGATGACTACCTGGGACAATGATTGGGCTATTTTCGACCCGTTATTTGCCGTTCAGGATATTGGCGGGTACAATTATAAACTAAACCGGGCACCCAAGGATCATGAACGAGTACCTTCGCGGGTCATCGTTCAAACAGAGTCGTATCCCAGAGATGCATTTTCGAATTGGAAAATGGTACAAAATTATTCGTATATACTCGGCGATTTTGTGTGGACGGCGCTCGATTACTTAGGCGAGTCGGGTATAGGCCGTTGGTACTATCCGGGCGATGTTGCCGGTGAACATTATCAAGGCAAACTATTTCCGTGGCACGGTGCCTATTGTGGCGACATAGACCTAACCGGTTGGCGGAAACCCATTTCCCACTACAGGGACATGTTGTACAATGGTACTGAAAAACTCTATCTAGCGGTGCGGGAACCAAACCCCGATTCGGGAAAGATAAAAGTTACCAGTTGGGGTGTTTGGCCGACCTGGGAAAGCTGGAACTGGCCTGGATACGAAGGAAAGGATATTCAAGTCGAAGTCTATTCGAAGTATCCGAAAGTACGCTTGTATCTGAATAAGAAACTCATAGGTGAACAGGCGACCACCGAAGAGCAGCAGTTTAAGGCCACCTTCACGCTACCGTACGCCCCAGGTCAACTAAGCGCCGTAGGTGTGTTGAACGATAAAGAGGTGGAAACAACCGTCTTGCAAACAGCGGGAGACGCCGCCATATTAAAACTTGTTGCCGACAGGAATAGACTATCAGCCAACGGACAAGATTTATCTTTTGTAACCATTGAAGTAACCGATAAAGCAGGTACGCTACAACCCACTGCCGAAAATCGTTTAACGTTCGCTGTTTCAGGTCCTGGTGTGATTGCCGGAGTGGATAATGCACGCATCGACGATCTGGATTCCTATGTTGGATCCTCGCGAAAAGCATGGCATGGACGCGTCCTTGTGGTGATAAAAAGTACCAGACATGCCGGTGCCATTAAGCTTACTGTAAGTTCTCCCGGTTTAACAACGGCGACAGTGAACATCACGACGGTAAAGTGACAATCAACAAACAACCAATTATCCTTAGTATATGAAGAAGAATACCTTACTCTTTCTTGTATGTAACTGCTTTTTAATAAGCTTGTTGCCACTGAATGCGCAAAATAAGCTGTACCCAAACGAATTTCCGCTCGGTGATGTGACATTGCTCGAAGGGCCTTTCAAACACGCCCGCGATTTGAACATTGAGGTCCTATTAAAATATGATGTAGACCGATTTTTGGCTCCCTACCGCAAGGAAGCGGGATTGCCCGAGAAAGCAAAAAGCTATCCGAACTGGGATGGATTAGACGGTCACGTCGGCGGGCATTACCTGTCGGCTATGGCCATGAATTACGCAGCAACCGGCAACCTTGAATGCAAAAAGCGGATGGACTACATGATAGCCGAACTGAAAGCTTGCCAGGAAGCCAATGCCATCAACTACCCGGAATGGGGCGTAGGCTATGCGGGTGGATTCCCCAACAGTAAAAAGCTGTGGAGCGCGTTCAAAATGGGTGACTTTGGTCCCTATAATGGTGCCTGGGCTCCCTTCTACAACCTTCACAAAATGTACGCCGGTCTTCGTGATGCTTGGCTCTATTGTGGCAACGAAGCATCAAAGAGCCTGTTCTTGAAATTTTGTGATTGGGGCATTGCCATTACGTCCTCGTTTACCGAAGAGCAGATGCAATCCATCCTGAATATGGAACACGGAGGCATGGATGAAGTCTACGCCGACGCGTACCAAATGACAGGCGACAAGAAATACTTGACGGCGGCCAAGTGGTATTCTCACAACCAGCTACTGAACCCTATGTCTCAAGGTGTTGACAACCTGGACAACAAGCATGCGAACACGCAGATACCCAAGGTTATCGGTTTTGCGAGAATTGCTGAATTGAGTCACGACAAGAAATTTGAAAACGCCGGTCGTTTCTTTTGGGAAACTGTCACCGGGAAACGTTCACTGGCTTTTGGCGGAAATAGCCGCAGGGAACATTTCCCCAGTGTTGAAGCTTGCTCCGATTACATCAACGATGTGGATGGTCCCGAGTCGTGTAATTCCTACAACATGCTGAAATTGACTGAAGACCTGTTCAGGATGCAACCAAAAGCAAACTACGTGGATTATTACGAGCGGACATTGTACAACCACATTCTTTCAACCCAGCATCCTGTACATGGTGGTTATGTCTATTTCACCACGGCACGTCCCCGTCATTATCGGAGCTATTCCGCTCCCAACGAGGCTATGTGGTGCTGCGTGGGAACCGGTATGGAAAACCATGGCAAATACAACCAGTTTATTTATACGCATTCAAACGATTCGCTGTATGTGAACCTATTTATCGCATCCGAACTCAACTGGAAAGACAAGAAAGTGACCATTAAACAGGAAACAGTTTTCCCAGACGAGGAGCGTACCAAGCTCACGATTACACAAGGAAACGCCTCGTTCAAGCTGTTGGTCCGCTATCCGGGATGGGTGAAGAAAGGCGCACTGACCATTAAGGTCAACGGAAAGAGCGTATCCTATACGGCAATGCCTTCTTCGTTTATCTGTATTTCCAGAACCTGGAAAAAGGGAGATGTGGTGAATATTGAACTGCCCATGCACAACACCATTGAGCACTTGCCAAACGTGTCACAATACATCGCTTTCATGCATGGCCCCATTTTGTTGGGTGCCAAAACCGGTACGGAAGATATGAGGGGGTTGATTGCCGACGACAGCCGTTATGGACAATACCCTGGAGGGGTGAAACTACCCATCGACAAGGCTCCCATCCTGGTGTACGACAACATCGCGACGATAGCCGACCAGTTGGTACCAGTCAACGGCAAACCGCTGCAATTCAAATTGAACGTCAAGATGCTCAACCCGATTGACGGCATAACCCTGGAACCCTTCTTCCGCATTCACGACTCCCGCTATATGATGTACTGGATGACGCTGACCAATGCCGATTACCGTTCGTACACGGATTCAATTTCTGCACTGGAGAAAGAGAAGATGGAACTTCAGGCGCGCAGCATTGACGATGTCGCCCCCGGTGAACAACAACCGGAGGTAGACCACGCCATGGAACGTCAAGCCTCCACAACCGGTAATTTCAACAATGAATTCTGGCGTGAAGCACGAGGAGAAGGTTTCTTCAGCTACAAACTGCGCACCAATAAGGAAACCGGACTGAGTTTGTCCGTACGCTATTTTGGGGCAGAAACAGGCAACCGCACTTTTGACATTTTCATTGACGACACAAAACTCGTCACCGAGACATTGCAAGGCAAATGGAACCAGAACAGCTTCAAACAGGTGGAATATGCCATTCCCGATAACCTGTTGACCGGAAAAGAATCAATCCGTGTCAAGTTTCAAGCGACAGCAGGCAATACGGCGGGTAAAGTGTACAGTGTAAGAATACTACGCGCTAAAAAGTAATGAATAGTAATACGAAGATATGAAAAAGCAACTTGTAGTCATCAGTGTGGCGTTACTAACACTAATTGGCTTATGCCAAGCCGAAAACCCGGTCGTACAGACGCACTTTGCTCCCGATCCCGCCCCTATGGTGTACAAAAACACCGTCTATATGTACACGGGTGACGATATTCCCGGTTTCGACTTTTACTATATGACCAAGTGGAGGGTACTTTCTTCCACCGACATGGTGAACTGGACGGATTACGGTGTACCCATCTCGTTGGAATCATTCAGCTGGGCACGCGACCGCGCATGGGCCGCCCAATGCATTGAACGCAACGGTAAGTTCTATTGGTACATCTGCGCCCAAAGCAACAAGAACGACATGTCCATCGGCGTGGCGGTTTCCGACAGTCCTACGGGACCGTTCAAGGATGCTCTTGGCAAGCCCCTTATTCAGAATGGAAGCTGGTCGAACATCGACCCCACCGTTTACATTGACGATGACGGTCAGGCTTATTTATACTGGGGCAATGGCAGCTTGTTTTACGTCAAGCTGAACAAAGATATGATTTCGTATTCGGGTGATATAGTGACGGTTCCAACAACGGTGGAATCATTCGGCGGAAGCCGGGGTGCCAGAGGTGCCGGTGCTCCCGCTGCAGCTGCTTCCGGTGCTCCCGCAGTGCAAAATAATGACATGTACGTGGAAGGCCCTTGGTTCTATAAACGGAACAGCCTGTATTACCTAATGTTTGCCGGTATGGTCAAGGGGCAGGAAACACTTTCCTATTCCACCAGCACCGGGCCTACCGGTCCGTGGAAATACCAGGGAAAAATCATGGTAGACCAAAAGCTCAACAGCTTCACCAACCACGGTGGCATAATCGACTACAAGGGCAATTCCTACGTCTTTTACCATTCCGGCCTGTTACCTCAGGGTGGAAGCTACGGTCGTGCTGCCAGTGTGGAACAGTTTACCTACAATGCAGATGGCACCATCCCGGCAGTCAATGCTACCAAAGAAGGCCCGAAGCCGGTAGGCACCATCGACCCGTACAAACGGGTAGAAGCCGAAACCATGGCCTGGTCGGAAAAATGCTCCATTTCTCAAAACAATCAGGTGGGTGTCTACGTCTCCAGCGCACGCGCGAAAGGCTACATCAAGGTACGTGAAGTCAACTTCGGTACTACTTCGCCCACATCATTTACGGCTTCATTGGCAGCCGGACTTGATGGCGGTGTGCTGGACGCTCGTCTTGATAGCCTGAAAGGGCCGGTGATTGCCTCCATCAAACTTTCCCGCACCGGCAGTTGGGATGTCTTCAAGCCGTTCACGTCAACATTGACGCGAGAAGTCAAAGGAAAACACGATGTGTTCTTCACCTTCAACAGCCAAAACATCATTGCCGGGCGTGAACTGTTTAATTTTGACTATTGGATGTTCAACAAGAAATAATTGGAAGTATATGAAGTATAAAACCAGACGAATCAAGTTCCTGCTACTGGTGGGACTTTTGCCGTTTTTTTCCTACGGACAAGTTGTAAAGGAAGTCAAACGCATGCCCAATAAGGTGACCGTTACCCTGTCTAATGGAACACTCGACCTGTTGCCGCTCGATGAAAACGCAATACGGGT